>X190_Common_House_Gecko__coassemble_283_pt1 | contig 15030 bp, 13 predicted proteins | sample X190_Common_House_Gecko__metabat2_low_PE_001 | metagenome-assembled genome bin X190_Common_House_Gecko
GTCTCCCCGCGACGGTGATCGGCGAGGGGAAGGCCGACGGGATGAGAACCGGCGGCCTGCCGACCGTCCCGGGAAGGACGATCGCTACGGAAAGCGTGGCGGTGACGGCCGCGAGGACCGGAGGCAGCGGTCCAGCACCGACCGGCCGCGGGGGAAAGACCGGCCGGATCGCAAAACGGGAAATGCGGCGAGCGCGGAACAGGAGACCAAACAGGTCCCGGACGCGCCGGAGCTGCCCGAAGACGTCGATTCCGCAGAACTGCACGAGGAAATCCGACGGGAGATGCGCTCGCTGCCGAAGGGTTTGGCGGACAAGGTCGCTGCGCATCTGGTCGCTGCGGGCAAGCTCATGGACACCGAACCGGAGCGGGCGCTCGAGCACGCGCGTTACGCGCGGCGCCGGGCCTCCCGGATCGGAGCGGTTCGCGAGGCCAACGGGCTCACGGCCTACCAGATGGGCGAGTGGACCGAGGCGTTGTCGGAACTGCGCGCGGCGCGGCGGATGGTCGGCGGCGTCGGCCACGTCGCGATCATGGCGGACTGCGAGCGTGCGCTGGGACGGGCAGAACGCGCTTTGGAACTGAGCCGCAGCCCCGAAGCAGCCGAGTTGACCGGGCAGGAAGCTGTGGAGCTGCGCATCGTTGCGGCGGGCGCGCGCCGGGACCTCGGCGAGATCGACGCTTCTGTGGTGAGCTTGCAGATCCCGGAGCTTGATCCGCAACGGCAAGAGCCGTGGAGTGCCCGTCTGTTCTACGCGTACGCCGACAATCTGCTCGCTGCCGACCGCGTGCAGGAGGCGTTCACCTGGTTCGTGCATGCCGCGCACGCCGACGACGAAACCGAGACCGATGCTCCGGAACGGTTGGACGAGCTTGTCGTCCAGCTCGGTGGTGCCGAAGCCGCGGAGGAACTCGTCGCTGAAGCGGAAGCGGTCGGGCCGCTTACCGTCATGAAGGACGTGGACGAGCCGGAGGACGACGCGGAACGAGCGCACGGGGCGACACCCTCGGACCGCTCGGAACAGTCCGGAGGTGGCGAGGCGCGGTGACCGGCTCTCTGCTCGAGAACCACGACGTGGTTCTGCTGGATCTCGATGGCACCGTCTACAGGGGCGGGCAGCTGGCTCCTGGGGCTGACGAAGCCATCGATGGTCTGCGTCGAGATGGTGTGCACGCGCGCTACGTCACGAACAACGCGTCGAAACCGGGGCAGGCCGTCGCCGATCACCTGAACTCACTCGGGCTCAGCGCTGACGCGACCGAGGTGAGCACCAGCGCGCAAGCAGGAGCTGCTCTGTTGGGGCAGCAGCTGTCCGCGGGTGCCAACGTTCTCGTGGTCGGGACGGATGCGCTGGCAGGGGAAATCGAGCACGTCGGCCTCACTCCGGTGCGGCGGTTCGAGGATAAGCCGGTCGCAGTGGTGCAGGGCCATTCGCCGGAGACCGCGTGGTGGAACCTGGCCGAAGCTTGTTTGGCGATCCGGGCCGGGGCGTTGTGGGTCGCCTCCAACTCCGATGCGACATTGCCGACCGAGCGCGGTGAACTGCCCGGCAACGGCGCCATGGTGACCGCCCTGCGCGCTGCAACCGGCCGGGAGCCGCAGGTCGCGGGCAAACCGGAACTGCCGCTATTGGAGCGTGCCGTGGCTTCCGCCGACGCGCGGCGCCCGTTGATGGTGGGAGATCGGTTGGACACCGACATTGCGGGCGCAGTCCGGTACGGGATGCCGTCGCTGATGGTGTTCACCGGCGTGGGCACTCCGGCCGAGGTGTTGTTCGCACCACCCGACGCGCGCCCGGATCACTTGGCCGAGGACATGCGAGCTCTGTTCCGGCCGATCGATGACTCTGCGGTCGGCGAACAGCAGCAGTGGAAGGTCCGCGTCGGGGAACGCTCCTTGGAGCTCACGGCAAATGCCGCGGCTGGCGGCGGTGACCGGCTCACGGCGCTGCGCGCGTTGTGCGCTGCGTGGTGGGCGGCCGGTTCCGGCGAGGTCGCCTTGCAGGCGGGCGACGCGGAAGCGAGTCGGGCATTGCGGGAACTCGGTCTGGACTGACCCGGCCGGTTCCGCGCACCGGCCGCTGCGGTCGGATAGCGTTGACTTGGTCGCCGTGACATGCCCGGCGACGTCGCAACAGAGGCGGGAGACGATGACCTCTCCAGGGCAGCAGGGCGAACCCTCGGTGCCGAATCCGTCGATGTTGGCGAGGCAGGTGGACGACGGTTCCGCCGCCGAGCAGGCCATCAGCGCGGCCCTCGCACGCCTCGATGAGGTGCGTGAGCTGCCGGTGGCCGAACACGTCGAACGGTTCGAAGCGGTGCACTCGGCGTTGTCGGACGCGTTGAGCAAAGCCGAGAACATGCATTCCGGTCCGACCGGCGGTGGGTGAAGCAGTGCCACGCAGAGCGCGTTTGGACGCCGAACTGGTACGGCGTGGTTGGGCTCGGTCGCGCGAGCACGCCTCGGAACTCGTCGCCGCGGGCAGGGTGACCGTGCGCGGAATGGTGGCCAAGAAGTCCGCCACTGCCGTTGAGACCGCCGCGCCCATCGTCGTGAACGAGGACGTGGACGACCCGCGGTGGGCTTCCCGCGGAGCGCACAAGCTCTTGGGGGCACTGGCGGCTTTCGAGCCCGAAGGTCTTTCGATCAGTGGTCGGCGTTGCCTCGACGCGGGCGCGTCGACCGGCGGATTCACCGACGTGCTGTTGCGACGCGACGCGCGCGAGGTCGTCGCTGTGGACGTCGGATACGGACAGCTCGTCTGGGCGTTGCAGACCGACGAGCGGGTCCGCGTGCAGGACCGCACGAACGTGCGCTCGCTGAGCCCGGAGGACATCGGTGGAAAGGTCGACCTCGTGGTGGCCGATCTGTCGTTCATCTCGCTCAAACTGGTCCTGCCCGCGCTGCACGCGTGCGCGGTGCAGGACGCCGACCTGGTGCTGATGATCAAGCCGCAGTTCGAGGTGGGCAAGCAACGCCTCGGATCCGGTGGAGTGGTGCGTGATCCGGGGCTGCGCACCGAAGCCGTCGTTGACGTCGTGCGCTTCGCCGCGGACAGCGGTCTGGGGTTGCGTGCTGTGGAAGCCAGCCCGCTGCCCGGACCGTCGGGAAACGTGGAGTTCTTCGTGTGGTTGCGGGCGGGCTCGAGCACCAGCGCTTCGGAAGCCACCGAGCTCGTGGTGGACGCGGTCCGCAGAGGACCGCAGACTGCGAACAACGGCGGTGTCACCGACGCCGCAGCTGTCGCGAGCACGTCCGATGAGCGGCAAGGGAGCGGTAGTTGACCCGAGAAGTGCTGTTGGTGGTGCACACCGGCAGGCAGCACAACCTGCGCACGGCGGAGAAGGTCGCGGGACAGCTCGTCGGCGCCGGGGTGCGGGTCCGGGTCCTGGAGGACGAGGCGCGCGAGCTCAGCCCGGGCTGCTACACCGAGGCCGTGCCCACCGGACTGCACGCCGCTGCCGGCACCGAGTTGGTGTTCGTCCTCGGTGGCGATGGCACCTTGTTGCGAGCCGCGGAGTTGGCGAGGCTGCCAGGAGTGCCCGTTTTCGGGGTGAACCTGGGCCGGGTGGGGTTCCTGGCCGGGGCGGACTCGGATGCGCTGGACCAGGCGGTGCTGGCTGTCGTCGAAGGGCGCTACCACGTCGAGGAACGCATGACCATCGATGTCACTGCGATGCTCGACGGTCGCGTGCTCGCCACTACGTGGGCGTTGAACGAGGCCAGCGTCGAGAAGAGCAGCCGGGAACGCATCCTCGACGCCGTCGTGGAGGTCGACGGCCAACCGGTCTCGGCTTTCGGCTGCGACGGGGTGCTGTGCTCCACCCCGACCGGATCGACGGCCTATGCGTTCTCCGCCGGTGGTCCGGTCGTCTGGCCCGAAGTGCAGGCATTGCTCGTGGTTCCCAGCAATGCGCACGCGCTGTTCGCGCGACCGTTGGTGGTGTCCCGGAACTCGACGCTCGCGCTGGAGATCGATCAGGCCGGCCACGACGCGGTGCTGTGCTGTGACGGGCAACGGCACTTCGACCTGCCGGCGGGCGCCAGGGTGGAGGTCGTCGCCGGTGCCAACCCGCTGCGCCTGGTCCGGTTGTACGACGCGTCCTTCACCGAACGCTTGGTGCGCAAGTTCGAGTTGCCGGTGCAGGGATGGCGCGGGCCTGCGGCGGATTGAACGCCCGTGACCGGCGGCGGAGGTAGTGGCCGACTCACCGCTCCGTTCGGGTTGGCCGCGTTGATCGGACTGGCACCCCTCAGCCGGTCGGGGCGGACCGCTAGGGTGCTCGATGTGTTGGCGGAGATGCGCATCCAGGGACTGGGCGTCATCGATGACGCCACGCTCGAGCTGCACCCGGGATTGACCGTGGTGACCGGCGAGACCGGGGCGGGCAAAACGATGGTGGTCACGGGGCTGCACCTGCTCAGCGGCGGGCGTGCCGACGCGTCGCGGGTCCGGTCCGACACCCCTCGAGCGCTGGTGGAGGGACGTTTCGAGGTCACCGCGGACTCGGGCGCCGTCAAGGTCGCGCGAGAGGCCGGTGCCGAACCCGACGAGGACGGCAGTCTCCTCGCACTGCGCAGTGTGAACTCGGACGGTCGTTCGCGCGCGCACCTGGGAGGACGGGCGGTGCCGAACGCGGTGCTGTCCGATCTTTCCGACCAGCTGCTGGCCGTGCACGGGCAGAACGATCAGCTCCGGTTGCTGCGCCCCGGTGAGCAGCGCGCGGCGTTGGACCGTTTCGCGGGTGAGCCGGTCGCCTCCGCGCTGGCCGAGTACCAGCGGGTCCGTGCCGAGTGGACCGAGGTGGTCCGCGAGCTCAAGGAGCGCACCGAGCGCGCTCAGGAATGGGCGCGGGAGGCGGACCTGCTGCGGCACGGCCTGTCCGAGATCGACGCCGTCGCTCCGGAGCAGGGAGAGGATCAGGCTCTGGTCGACGAAGCCCGCCGGCTTTCGGACGTCGATCAGCTGCGCGAGATCGCCACCGGCGCACAGCAAGCGGTCAGCGGTGCTGCGGACGGCGACCCGGAAGCCCCCGGTGCCATGGGGATGCTCGGGGACGCGCGGCGCAGGCTCGGCGGTGCTGAGGACCCGGCGCTGCGCGACTTGGAACCTCGGGTCGCCGAAGCCGCCGCGGTGCTGGCCGATGTCGGCGCCGAGCTCGGCGGTTACCTGGACCGGCTGGAGGTCGACCCGGGGCGGCTGGAGCAGGTGCTGGCACGCCAAGCCGAGCTCAAGAACCTGACGAAGAAGTACGCCGCCGACGTCGACGGGGTTCTGGAATGGGCCGCGGAGGCGCGTAACCGGCTGGCGGGGATGGACACCTCCGAAGAGGCGCTGGCCGAACTCGCGGGACGCCGCGATGAGTTGGCCGGTGAACTCGCACAGCACGCCCAGGCGCTGTCGGACGCTCGCGTCGAGGCTGCGAGCGGACTCGCGGAGTCGGTCTCCGCGGAACTGTCCGGGCTGGCCATGCACAGGCCCGGCTGGAGGTCGTCGTGGAGCCGAAGGAGGCCAACGCCGACGATCCATCGGCGCTGCGCGTCGGGGACCGGACGTTGACGGCCGGCCCGGAGGGCACCGACGAGGTGGAACTGCGCCTGGTCGCGCACTCGGGCGCGCCGGCACTGCCGATTCACAAGGGGGCTTCGGGCGGCGAACTCTCCCGCGTGATGCTCGCGCTGGAAGTGGTGCTTGCCGACGCCGACACGGTGCCGACGCTGGTGTTCGACGAGGTCGATGCCGGGGTGGGTGGCCGCGCCGCAGTGGAGATCGGTCGGCGGCTGGCCCGATTGGCCCGCACGCACCAAGTCATCGTCGTCACGCACCTCGCGCAGGTCGCCGCGTACGCGGATCGGCACCTCGTGGTCGACAAGGGTTCCAACGACACGGGACTGACTCGCAGCGACGTGCGCACCGTGGCGGACGAGCGCCGAGTGGCCGAACTCGCCCGGATGCTGGCGGGCCTGGACTCGACCGCGACCGGCCGCGCGCACGCGGAGGAGTTGCTGGCGACTGCGGCCTCGGACAAGGCGGATACCGGCAGTGGCCAGGGAAGCGGCAAGAGCAAGGGGACGCGTAAGCGCAGCCGCTGATCTCGTTGCTCCGTTCAGGGCAGTGAAATATCGGTGAACGGCGGTACCGGTACGGCGTGGCGGTCCTGCGTTCGGTGATCTGTTTGTCACCATCGGTTCATGAAGATCAGTGGTCTCCTCACCCGCCAGGAGGACAGCCGTCCTGGTGTGGCCGGGACGGCGCGGGTAGCGCACCGTCCCGGCGAACTGCCGCGGCGGTTCGGCCCGGGCGACGTCGTCGTGTTCGATCACGTGGACCTCGATCGCCGCACCGCGGACGCCTTGGTCGAAGCCGGTGTGGTGGGGGTGGTCAACGCCGCGCCGTCGATCTCGGGACGCTTCCCCAACCTGGGGCCGGAGGTCCTCTCCGGCGCGGACGTCACCCTGATCGACGACGTCGGTTCGGACGTCCTGCGATCGGTCAAGGACGGCGCGCGCATTCGGTTGCACGAGGGCGTGGTGTACTCCGGCGACGAGGAACTCGCCTACGGCCAGGAACAGGACGCGGACTCGATCGCGGATCAGCTCATCGAGGCCAAGGCCGGGATGACCGCGCAGTTGGAAGCTTTCTCCGCCAACACCATCGAGTTCTTGCGCACCGAGCGGATGCTGATCCTGGACGGGATCGGGGTTCCGGACGTGAGCGTGCCGATGGAAGGCCGCCACGTGCTCGTGCTGGCGCCCGGCTACGGGCACGTCGACGACCTCAAACGGCTCAAGCGGTACATCAAGCATTACCGCCCGGTGCTGATCGGAGTGGACACCGGAGCGGACACGCTGCGACGTGCCGGATATCACCCCGACGTGGTCGTCGGTGACCCCAACGGCATCGAGACGGCCACCCTCAAACGGGGCACCGAAGTGGTCGTTCCCGCTCATGTCGACGGACACGCTCCCGGCATCGAGCGCATCCAGGACTTGGGTATCGGTGCGCTGACGTTCCCGGCCTCCGGCAATCCCGAAGACTTGGCCTTGCTGATCGCGGATGCTCGTGCGGCGCAGCTGGTGGTGACCGTGGGGTTCCAGGCGACCCTGCACGAGTTCCTGGACCGGGGTCGCTCCGGATCGAACCCGTCCACGTTCCTGACCCGGTTGCGGCTGGGCAGCAGGCTCGTCGACGGGTCGGCCGTTGCGGTCTTGCAGCGCGGGACCGGCTCGAATGCAGCGCTTCTGCTGCTGGTGCTGGCCGTGCTCGCGGTCGTGTTCATCGCGCTGGCGGCATCGGGATTCGGGACCTCGTTCCTCGCCGTGCTGCAGGATGCCGGGCAGTCCGCGCTCGCGTTGGTGAAGGGGTGGTTCGTGTGATCTCGATGCGGCATCACCTGGTTTCGTTGGCCGCGGTGTTCCTGGCACTGGCGGCCGGGATCGTGCTCGGGTCGACGTCGTTGAGCGACCGGTTGCTGTCCCACGTCGGAAGCGAGCGGGATTCCCTGAGCCATCAGGTCGGCGAGCTGAGCGCCGAACGCACGGCGTTGCAAGCGCGCCTCAACGGAGCGCGGCGCTTCAGCGCCGCGACGGCTCCGATGGCGGTGCGGGGTCAGCTCGCCGACCGCGGAGTCGTCCTGGTCAGCTCGTGGGACGTTCCACAACAGGAGCGGGACGGCGCGCGCCGCATGATCGAGGCGGCGGGCGGCCGCGTGACCGGTGATATGCAGCTCACCGAGGCGGTCGCCGCACCGGACCGTGCGGACCAGTTGCGCCGGGTGGTCACCCGGTTGCTGCCCGCCGGGGTGCAGCTGCCGACCGCGACGGATCTCGGCACGCTCACGGGCGGGTTGCTGGGGCCGCTGACCATGCTGGACCAGGCGACCGGACAGCCTCAGGTCTCCCCGGAAGAGCGGTCGGCCGCCCTGGGCGGGTTGAGCGAAGGCGGGTTCGCCACGGCCTCCGGCGAGGTCCAGCCCGCGCCGCTGGCCCTGGTCCTGACCGGCGGTGCGAAACGCGGAGATGACGCGGGTAGCCGTGCGAGCGTGGTGGCCCGCCTGGCGACTCAGCTCGACCGCTCGGGATCCGGAGCCGTACTCGCCGGCCGTTCCGGGTCCGCAGCCGGCGCCGGCGCGGTCGGGGTTGCCAGGGCGGACTCGTCGACGGCCGCCGCGCTCTCCACAGTGGACGATGTGGAGACCCCGCAGGGGATGGCGGCCGCTGTGCTCGCGTTGCGCGAGCAGCTCGACCATCGAGCCGGGCACTACGGCGTCGCGGGTACCGCGCAAGGCGTGGTGCCCGGCGCCAGGGACTGAGGCCCGGTCCGCAGCGAGTGCCGGGCGCGGGTAGCGCGGTCCGAGGCTTGCGCCGGGCGGCGCGTACGCGAGCGCGCCGCCCGGCCGGACGGTCCGGCGCGCGGCGGCCGGGCGCCGCGCCCAGGGGAGGGGCCGGGCGCGGGATTCCAGCCGGGCGCCGGACCGGGTTCGGGAGGTCATGCCGTCCAGGATGGCCGAAGAATTATTCGAAATGCCATAATTCGATCAGGTGGCATTCCTGGACGTTGCCCCATCTGCCGACCCAAGATCAAGGCATGGACGAAACGCAAACCGAGCGGCAGCGGACCAGTCCCACGGTCCGGCGTCACATGCTTGCCGCCGAGCTGAAAGAACTGCGCCGGGCGGCCGGGCTGACGCACGTCGATGTCGCCGACCGCTTGGGTTGGCCGCAGGCGAAGGTCAGCAAGATCGAAGGGTCGCGGCAGGCGGTCGGAGTCGAGGCGGTCATCGCCCTCGCGGACATCTGTCACGCCGAAGGCCGGCACCGGGAGCACCTGGTCTCACTCGCCCACCAAGCGCGCGGGCGCGGATGGTGGGACTCGTATCGCGACGTGCTACCGCCCGAAGACAGGCTCTACATCGGCTTCGAGGCCGAAGCCGCCGACGTGCGCGTCTTCGGTACCGAGGTGCTGCCGGAGCTGGTGCGTACCCGGGATTACGCAGCCGCCGTGCTTGCGGCTCGCCGATCTGCCGAACCCGCGGCGGACTCCGAGCGCTCGCTCGAGGCGCTGGAGATCCGTCAGCGGAACTTGGACAGCGGCGGCGTGCCGCTCGACCTCGTACTTGCGGAGTCGGCGTTGCGAAGGGTGGTCGGCGGCCCGGACGTGCTTCGCGGCCAGTGGGACCGTCTGCTGGAGATCGCGGCGAGGGCTGAGGTGACGCTTCGGGTGCTGCCGTTCGCCGCCGGTGCCTTGGCGGCCGACGGCCCGTTCACCGTGCTGTCCTTCGGTGCGGACTCACCTCCGGCCGTGGTGTATCGACCAGCCTTGGCCGTCCGGCCGTTGCTGGACTCGCCCACGGACGTGCAGGTCCACCAGGATGCCTTCGACCAGCTTGTCGAGTCGGCCCTCGACCCGGAGGAGTCGGTGCGCTTGCTGGAGAAGGAGGTGGACCGGGCCAAAGCCTGAACGGTGCGAAGCAGGCGTTCGAAGGGCCTCGAGCAGTGCACCTTTGGCGGTTGACCAGCAGTGGTCAACGTGCTCAAAGCCATCCGGGCTGCCGTGTACCCGAAGTTCATCGTGCGTTAGGCTGAAATCCCGTGGGTGAGACGGATTCGGCCGTCCTGCCTGTGCACGTTCACTTCAGCCCGGCGACGGCTTGACCACGGGGAGCCTTCTTGGTGCCGCAAGCACGCACGATCAAGCACGTGTTCGTTACCGGAGGTGTGGCCTCCTCCCTGGGCAAGGGCCTTACCGCTTCCAGTCTGGGCGAACTCCTGACCTCCCGCGGTTTGCGGGTGACGATGCAGAAGCTCGACCCCTACCTCAACGTTGACCCCGGAACGATGAACCCGTTCCAGCACGGCGAGGTCTTCGTGACCGAGGACGGCGCCGAGACCGACCTGGACATCGGGCACTACGAGCGGTTCCTCGACCGGGACCTGACGCGGAACGCGAACGTGACGACCGGTCAGGTCTACTCAGCGGTGATCGCCAAAGAACGCCGCGGTGAGTACCTGGGTGACACCGTGCAGGTCATCCCGCACATCACGGATCACATCAAAACGCGGATCCGGGCGATGGCCGAGCCGGATGAGGACGGGCGCACGCCCGACGTGGTCATCACCGAGGTGGGCGGCACCGTGGGGGACATCGAGTCGCTGCCGTTCCTGGAGGCATGCCGCCAGGTGCGGCACGACGTCGGCCGGGACAACTGCTTCTTCCTGCACGTGTCGCTGGTGCCGTACCTGGCGCCGTCCGGGGAGCTGAAGACGAAGCCGACGCAGCACTCGGTCGCGGCCCTGCGCAACATCGGGATCCAGCCGGATGCGCTGGTCTGCCGGGCCGATCGGGACCTTCCCGATGACCTGAAACGCAAGATCGCGTTGATGTGCGACGTCGACTCGGACGGTGTGGTGGCCTGCCCGGACGCACCGTCGATCTACGACATCCCGCGGGTGCTGCACTCCGAGGGACTGGACGCCTACCTGGTGCGCCGTCTCGGACTGCCGTTCCGGGACGTCGACTGGGCGGTGTGGGGCGACCTGCTGGACCGCGTGCACAAACCCAGCGAGCACGTGCGAATCGCGCTGGTGGGCAAGTACGTCGACCTGCCGGATGCGTACCTCTCGGTGACCGAGGCGTTGCGCGCCGGTGGTTTCGCCCACCGGGCGAAGGTGGAGATCGCGTGGGTGCCTTCGGACACCTGCGAGACCGAGTCCGGTGCCGCGCACGCCCTGGCAGGGATGGACGCCGTGCTCGTCCCGGGTGGCTTCGGGGTCCGCGGTATCGATGGCAAGGTCGGGGCCATCCGGTACGCCCGCACGCACGGCATTCCGACCCTCGGGTTGTGCCTCGGCCTGCAGTGCATGGTCATCGAGACGGCGCGGGCGCTCGGCGAGCTGCAGCGGGCGAACTCCACCGAGTTCGAGGAACCGTGCCAGCACCCGGTGATCAGCACGATGGCCGATCAGCACGACGTCCTCTCCGGGAACAAGGACATGGGCGGCACGATGCGGCTGGGTGCCTACCCGGCCAAGCTGCAGGCGGGCTCTTTGGTGGCGGAGGCTTCCGGCACCACCGAGATCGCGGAACGGCACCGGCATCGCTACGAGGTCAACAACGCCTACCGCGACCGGTTGAGCAAGGCGGGCGTGGTCTTCTCCGGCACTTCCCCGGACGAACGGCTCGTGGAATTCGTGGAGCTTCCGCGGGAGGAACACCCGTTCTTCGTCGGCACCCAGGCGCACCCCGAGCTCAAGAGCCGGCCGACCCGCCCGCACCCGTTGTTCGCGGCGTTCGTCCGTGCGGCCGTCGATTACCAGGCGGCGGAACGCCTCCCCGTCGAGCTGGCCGACAGCGTTCAGGCAGGGGCCTGATCCATCCGTAGGCTGGCGGCGTGAGCAGCACGGAGAACGCGGGCGCGAACGAGATCGAGCGGACCGGCGGCACGCATCGCTTCAGCACCGTGGCGACCGAGGACGTGTACGTCGGCAAGATCCTGGCGTTGCGGGCGGACGAGGTGGCCATGCCCGGCGGTGTGCAGGCACGCCGCGAGGTGGTCGAGCACCTGGGCGCGGTGTCGGTGGTCGTGCTCGACGACGCCGACCAGGTCGTGTTGATCCATCAGTACCGCTATCCGTTGGGTCGGCGGTTGTGGGAGTTGCCTGCGGGACTGCTCGATGTCGCCGGTGAAGATCCGTTGCACACCGCGCAGCGGGAATTGGCCGAAGAGGTCGGTCTGGCCGCCGAGTCCTGGTCGGTGCTCGCGGACATCGCCTCGTCGCCGGGCTTCACCGACCAGAGCGAGCGGATCTTCCTCGCTCGGGGGTTGTCCGATGTGCAGCGCCCGGACGCCACCGGTGATGAGGAAGCCGACCTGGTGATTCGCCGCTTCCCGTTCGACGAGGCGGTGCGCATGGTCTTCGCCGGTGAGATCGTCAACGCTCCGGCGGTCACCGGTCTGCTCGCCGCGCACGCGGTGCGGGCGGGCGCGCAGCCAAGGCCGCCCGAAGCGGAGTGGCAGGATCGTCCGCACAGCCTTGCCAAGAGGCTGCACGGGTAACTCGGTTCAAGAGCTCAGGCGGCGTCCCGCTGCGTCGGTGCTGTCTGTGTTGGCCAGCAGCACGATTCCGTCGATGAAGCACCAGATCGCGGCTATCGCACTGGTAAGGCCGAAGGTCAACAGCCCGAAGAAGAACAGCAGGAGTTGCGCGATGGCTGTGCCGGTGTGGCCGGTGTAGAACCGCCCCACGCCGAATGGCAGCACGATCTGCAGCACACCGGCCGTGATCCGGGACTTGCCCGACCGGATGAGCGCGTCGTACCCGGGGTAAGGGGTCGGGCGGTATGGGAGCGGTGGTCCCGGCGCTTGTGCCTGCGGTGGCGCAGGCAGACCCATCGGGCGTGGCCCCGGCAGGTCGGCGAACAGCGCCATCAGATCGTTGCGGGTAACGGCGCGGAGAGCTCGATCGAGCCGTTCCTCGTACTCGACCACGGTCAGCCGACTTTTTGCGAAGTGTTCGCCGAGGGCTTGCGAAGCCTGTGACCGTTCCTCGTCGCCGATCCGCATTTGGCCGGGATCCCGTGGTTGGCTCACCCGGAACACGGTAGACCGATTCATCCGGGCACGGTGTCGATTCCGCGAGACTGTGTCGGTGCTGTCCGGTTCTTCCCTGGTGAGCGACGAGATCGTGAACTCGCTGCGGGAGTTTCACTGGAATGGGGGACAATCGGTGCCCATGCGGATCGTTCCTCGCGCATCACGGTTTCTTAGGCTGCAGCTGGTTCGTTCCAGGCACGGAGGAGGTCGGTGGTGAAAGCCTCCGAAGGACTTCCCGAGGGGCTGCGCGCCGCCTTCGCCGGATATTTGGACCATTTGGCGGTCGAGCGGGGGACCGCGCGCAGCACGCTCGATTCCTACGCGCGCGATTTGCGGCGTTATGGGGCACATCTGGCGGAGTCGGGTGTTCACGAGTTGCGCGAGGTCGGGGCGGGGCACCTGGCCGAATTCACCGCCGAACTCCGTGAAGGTGCTGCGCAGCGGCCTGCGCTCGCGCAATCTTCGGCGGCTCGGGCGCTTGTGGCGGTGCGCGGGCTGCACCGGTTCGCACACGCGGAGGGCTGGGTCGAAGCCGACGTGGCGCGGGAGGTGTCGCCGCCTACGCCTTCACGTCGGTTGCCGAAGGCGTTGCCGGTGGATGAGGTGCTGCGACTGCTCGACAACGCGGCCGGGCAGGACGGGCGCGGACTGCGGGATCGTGCGTTGCTGGAATTGCTGTATTCGTCCGGCGCTCGAATCTCCGAGGCCGTGGGTCTGGACGTCGACGATGTCGACTCCGGCGAACGGACGGTGCTGCTCAACGGCAAGGGCGGCCGGCAGCGGATCGTGCCGGTCGGGCGCCCCGCGCTGGAAGCGTTGCAGGCGTACCTCGTGCGCTCCCGTCCGACGCTGGCCGGGCGCGGGCGGGGGACGTCGGCGGTGTTCCTGAATTCCCGCGGCGGCAGGTTGTCGCGGCAGAGCGCTTGGAACACGTTGAAGACTGCGGCGGAGCGTGCGGGGATCACCCGTGAGGTTTCCCCGCACGTGCTGCGCCATTCGTTCGCGACGCACCTGCTGGAGGGCGGTGCCGACGTGCGCGTCGTGCAGGAGCTGCTCGGGCACGCCTCGGTCACGACGACGCAGGTCTACACGCTGGTCACGGTGAACACGCTGCGTGAGGTGTACGCCACCGCGCATCCCCGCGCGCTCAGCGCTGGGTCTTGACCACGACCGGGTGTGGTGGGCCGCATTTCGCGGGCCCCTCGGCGAGGCGCGTTGCCGCTGGTCGAGAATGCCACTTAGGCTTCGTCCGATCGGTATGATCGTCACCGGCAGACAAGGAGTCCTAGCGCCATGTCGACACCGCAGCCCTCCGCCGAAGGGCGGTCCCGGGGCGCGGTCGACCTGAGCATCGCCCCGGAGAAGCCCGGTGTCGCGGGTGACGCGGCCGAGTTGGACCAGGATGGCAACGTCGGCCCGACCGGCAGGCCGCGCAGGCACATTCCCGAGCCGCCGCTGCTGGATCGGCACGGCCCGGCCTCGGTGCTGGCCATGTGCAACCAGAAGGGCGGCGTCGGCAAGACCACGTCGACGATCAACCTGGGTGCTGCGCTGGCCGAGTACGGCCGGCGGGTGCTGCTGGTGGACTTCGATCCGCAGGGCGCGCTTTCGGTCGGCCTCGGGGTGCAGCCGCACCAACTCGAGCAGACGATCTACAACGTGATCATGGAACGCTCCGTGAAGGTCCAGGACGTGGTGCGCTCGACCACGGTGGAGGGCATGGACCTGCTGCCGAGCAACATCGACCTCTCCGCCGCCGAAGTGCAACTGGTCGCCGAGGTGGGCCGGGAGCAGACGCTGGGCCGGGTGCTGTACCCGGCGATGAAGGAGTACGACTTCATCCTGGTCGACTGCCAGCCGTCGCTGGGCCTGCTCACGGTCAACGCGCTGGCCGCCGCGGACGGCGTGGTCATCCCGCTGGAGTGCGAGTTCTTCAGCCTGCGCGGGGTCGCGCTGCTGATCGACACGATCGAGAAGGTCCAGGAGCGGCTGAACCCGAAGTTGGAGATCAGCGGCATCCTGGCGACCATGTTCGACCCTCGCACGCTGCATTCGCGGGAAGTGATGTCCCGCGTGGTGGAGGCGTTCGGGGACATCGTGTTCGACAGCGTGATCAACCGCACCGTCCGGTTCCCGGAGACGACGGTCGCGGGAGAGCCGATCACCCGCTGGGCGCCGCGTTCGGCGGGGGCGCAGGCTTACCGCTCGCTGGCGCGCGAGGTGATCGCGCGGTGATCCGCCGCGGGGTGGCCGGGTGAAGCGCCGTGCCACGTTGCCCGGCGCCGCGGAGTTGTTCCGCACGACGGGGCGGGCTGCGGAGCAGGAGCGATCCCAGTCCGGCAGTGCTCCCGAAGCCGGTCAGGAATCGGACGGCCGCGGCAGGTCCGACGGCCAGGGCAGGTCGGGCTCGGGCCGGCGCAGGCACGATGCGAAAATC
>X190_Common_House_Gecko__coassemble_284_pt1 | contig 14774 bp, 8 predicted proteins | sample X190_Common_House_Gecko__metabat2_low_PE_001 | metagenome-assembled genome bin X190_Common_House_Gecko
CACCGGGCAGGTCGACGTCGACACGACGGTGCCGTTCTACGACCACATGCTCACCGCGCTCGGCACGCACGCGGCCTTCGACCTGAAGGTCAAGGCTTCGGGTGATGTGCACATCGACGCGCACCACACCGTCGAGGACACCGCGATCGTGCTCGGCCAGGCGTTGCGGCAGGCGTTGGGTGCGAAGAAGGGCATTCGCCGTTTCGGCGACGCCTGGATTCCGATGGACGAGACGCTGGCGCACGCCGCCGTGGACGTGTCCGGCCGGTCGTACTGCGTGCTGACCGGGGAACCCGAGCAGTACAACAGCTTCACCATCGGCGGGAACTACCCGTTCGTGCTGAACCGGCACGTGTTCGAATCGCTGGCGTTCCACTCGCAGATCAACCTGCACGTGCGGGTGATCCACGGCCGGGACCCGCACCACATCGCGGAGGCCCAGTACAAGGCGATCGCTCGTGCGCTGCGCGCGGCGACCGAACCGGACCCGCGGTTCGCGGGTGTGGTGCCGTCGACCAAGGGCGCGCTGTGAACTTCGCACCGCTGGTCCTGTTCGCCGTGGCGGGTTTCCTCGCCGGCGGTGTCGCCGCGATGTGGAAGACGGCCAAGGTGATGGCGGCGGTGCTGGCCGTGCTGGCCGTGCTCGCCGCCGCAGGTGGGGTCGCCTGGCTGCTGTGACTGCCAGCTGCTGTTACTGCCAGGCGAAGTTTCAGGTGTGCAGCGGGTGCCGCTGGAAGAACTTCCAGATGATCGGGGTCGCCTCGAGCACCGTGGGACGTTCGGAGTCCGGGTTCGCGGATCGGCTCGGCCAGTCGTGCCCGAGGCCGTCGATGCGGTAGTGCTCGAGTGCGCCTCGCCCGGCGCATCCGATCCAGCGCTGCCTGGTCACTTCCTGCCGCGGTCGATCCGTGATCGGCTCCGAGAAGCATTCGTCCCGCTCTGCCCACTCGGCGAGCCAGTCGGGGATCGATGGCAGCCCCCGCGATGGATCTCCTTCGTAGGGGATGGTGTCGTCGGCCGTGCCGTGGAACGAGATCATCGGTACCGGTTCGGTCGGCGCGCACTTGCCGCTCTGCGGGTAGTAGGCGCCGGCGACGGGCGCGAACGCGGCGATGCGGTGCCCGAGGCGGCAAGCGAGCATTTCGGTGAATCCGCCGCCGTTGGACTTCCCGGCGGCGTAGATCCGCCTCGAATCGACGCACAGTCCGCGTTCCACTTGGTCCAGCACGTCGCCGGTGAACCGCACGTCGTCGGCGTCGGCCGAGTAGGGAGCGCCCTGCCACGCCGTTTCCCCGTCGGTGCCGACCAGGCCCTGCGGGTAGACCGCGATGGTGTCCAGCTCGGAGAACCCGGTCAGCGCTTCTTGGTATTCGGCGCTGCGAGTGTGCCCGTGGAAGGACAGCACGACCGGCAGCGGACGGTCCGGGTGGTAGTCCTCCGGTACGTGCACCAGGTATTCGCGGGTCCGCCCGCCGGATAAGACCGTCCGGCTCGTGGTGACGCCCGGTTCGACCGGGGATGCGCTGCCGCATCCGGTGCGCGGCGGGCGATCCGCGTGCGCGTGCGCGGGCGCGGCGGTGGCGGTTACCGCGCCGAGAACGATCAGCAAGCTCAGCACTGCTCGGTGCATCTTCTTCCCATCTGTCCCGGCGCGGTACCGCACCGCGCGCGCATCAGTGTGCGGTGGTGGCGGGCTGCTTGTCCGCTGCCTGCTCGGTCGACTCCTCCTCGTCGACGAAGCTCTGCTCGTTGAACGGGTCTTCCTTGGCGAACACCCGCTGCATCTGCTCCCGGTCGATCTCCTTGGTCCAGGAGCCGATGATCACGGTGGCGATCGCGTTGCCCGCGAAGTTGGTCAGCGCGCGGGCCTCCGACATGAACCGGTCGATGCCGACGATGAGGCCGACGCCGTCGACCAGTTCGGGCCGGTGCGACTGCAGCCCGCCCGCGAGCGTGGCCAGGCCGGCGCCGCTGACGCCTGCCGCGCCCTTCGAGGCGATGACCATGAAGATCAGCAGCGAGACCTGCTCGCCGAGCGCCAGCGGTTCGCCCATCGCGGAGGCGATGAACAGCGAGGCCATCGTCAGGTAGATCGCGGTGCCGTCGAGGTTGAACGAGTACCCGGTGGGCACGGTGATGCCGACGACGGGCTTGCTCACGCCGAGGTGTTCCAGCTTCGCGATCAGTCGCGGCAGCGCCGCCTCCGAGGAGGAGGTGGACAGGATCAGCAGGAACTCCCGGCCCAGGTAGGCGAGCAGCCGGAACACGTTGACCCGCGCGAACGCCCACAGCAGCGGGCCGAGGACGACGAACACGAACAGCACGCAGGTCGTGTAGAAGCCGAGCATGATGATGCCGAGGCCTTTGAGCGCGTCCACGCCGGTGGCGCCGACCACGGCGGCGATGGCGCCGAACGCGCCGATCGGCGCGACCCACATCACCATCGCGAGGATCTTGAACACGAGCCGCTGGATGTGCTCGATGCCGGTCAGGATCGGGGTGCCCTTGTCCCCGAGGGCTTGCAGGGCGAACCCGGCGAGCAGCGCCACCAGCAGCGTCTGCAGCACTTCACCTTCGGTGAGGGAGGAGACCAGCGTGTTCGGGATGATGCCGAGCAGGAAGCCGCTGAGTCCTTCGGCTTCACCGCCGCCGGAGAGCTGGCCTTGGCCGCTGGTGCGCATCTCCTCGGTGAGCTGCAGACCTTCACCGGGGTGCAGCACGTTGCCGACCAGCAGCCCGATCACGAGGGCGACCAGGGACATCACGAGGAAGTAGCCCAGCGCGAGGCCGCCGACCTTGCCGACCTTCGCGGCCTGCCGGACTCCGCCGACGCCGAGCACGATGGTGCAGAAGATGACCGGCGAGATCATCATCTTGATCAGGTTGACGAAGCCGGTGCCCAGCGGTTTCAGCGAGGTCGCGAAGTCGGGGAAGGCGAACCCGACCGCGATGCCGGCCAGCACCGCCACGATGACGACGATGTAGAGGTAGTGCGTGCGGTCCCGCTTCTTCGGCGGTGCACCGGCGGCCTCGGGCGCAGCGTCTTTGCTTGGCACGGGTGAAACTCCTACGGGATGTACCTGTCACTGTGGTAGGCGGTCACTCATTCGGTCGTGTCTTGGGTCACGAGCGCATCGGGGGAGACTATCGGACTCACGGGCCGTGACCGTCACCGTTGCGTTCATTGTGTTCATGCGGGAGCAACGATTCAGTCATGTCGCATTTCCCTCGGCTCGGGCGCCTGCGCGCGCTGCTGAGCAATCGGGCGGCTCGGCGCGGCGCGCGGGGAGCCAGCCTCGCCGCGCAGCTGTTCTTGCTGCAAGTGGTCGTGGTGGCCGCGATAGTGCTGGTCATCGCCGTGCTGGGTTACGTGAACGCGCAGCGCCGGAGCACTCAGTCGGCCGCCGAGGAGGTGACCGGGGTGGCCCGCACCCTCGCGGCGAGCCCTGACTTGCTGCGAGCGCTCGGCGCGCCGAACCCGTCGGCCACGTTGGAACCGCTGGCTGAGCGCGTGCGCGCGGACACGGGCGTCGCGTTCATCACGATCATGGATCCGGCCGGCATCCGCTACACGCACCCGAACACGGCGCTGATCGGGCAGCCGTTCATCGGCAACATCGCACCTGCGCAGCGTGGCGAACTGCTCACCGAGACCTACACCGGCACGTTGGGGCCATCGGTGCGCGCGGTGACTCCGGTCTTCGACGAGTCGGGGCGGGTGCGCGCGTTGGTGGCAGTGGGGATCACGGTGCGGGTCCTGACCGCCGAGCTCCGCGGGCAGATCTTTCTGCTGGCCGGTGTGGCGGCCGCGGCGCTGCTGTTCGGCGGACTGGCCAGCTACTTGGTCGCGAGCCGGCTGCGCAGGCACACGCACGGATTGCGCCCGGCGGAGCTGAGCCGGATGTACGAGTACCACGACGCGATCTTGCACGCGGTCCGCGAGGGGCTGCTGCTGGTCTCCCCGTCGGGCGCGGTGACGCTGTGCAACGATGGTGCGGCTGTGCTGCTTTCCGTGGATCCCGCCGAGGCCGAGGGCTCCCGTCCCGCCGATCTCGGGCTGCCCGGCTCGTTGGTCGAGACGCTGATCGCGCACCGGGAGGTCCGCGACGAGGTGCATCTGACCGCTGACCGCGTGGTGCTGGTCAACGTCTCGCCAGTGCGCAGCGGTGAGCGTGATCTGGGCAGCGTGGTCACGCTTCGCGATCACACGGAGCTGCAGGCGTTGACCGGGGAACTGGACTCGATGCGCGGATTCTCGGAGTCGCTGCGTTCGCAGGCGCACGAGTCGGCGAACCGGCTGCACGCGGTGGTGTCGTTGATCGAGCTCGGCCGCACCGAGGAAGCCGTCGCGTTCGCCACTGCTGAGCTGGAGTTGGCCCAGCAGCTCACCGATCGCGTGGTGACCGCGGTGGGGGAGCCGGTGCTGGCGGCGGTTTTGCTCGGCAAGAGCGCGGAGGCCCGGGAACGCGGTGTCGAGGTGGTGCTGTCGGAGGACAGCGACGTCGACGACGGCGTGCTGCGGAACGTGCGTTCCCGCGACTTGGTGACGATCCTCGGCAATCTGATCGACAACGCGGTGGACGCGACGCAGGAGGCGCCGTCGCCGCGGGTCGAGGTGAGCGTGCGTGCCGAGCCGGACGCGCTGGTCATCCGCGTGGCGGACAACGGCCCGGGGCTGGACCCGGACACTGCGCGGGATGTGTTACGGCGCGGTTGGTCCACCAAAGACCCCGGCGGGGGCCCGGAGAGCTCTGGCGGGGGCCCGGCGAACTCCGGCCGCGGCTTGGGGCTGGCGCTGGTGGGCCAGAGCGTGCGCCGCTACGGCGGAAACGTCGATGTGCAGCGGGACGCGGGAGCCGTGTTCACCGTGCGGATCCCGCTGCCGGAGGTGAGTTCGTGATCTCCGTGCTGGTCGTGGAGGACGACCCGGTCGCCGGTGAGGCGCACGAGATGTACGTGTCCCGGCTGGACGAGTTCCAGGTCGCCGGGCGCGTCCGCACCGGGCAGGAGGCGCTGCGGTTCTTGGAGCGCACGCAGGTCGACCTGGTGCTGCTGGATCTGCGGTTGCCGGACATGGACGGTCTCGCGGTCGCGCGGGCGTTGCGCAACGCGGGCAGCTCCGCCGACGTGATCGCGGTGACTTCGGCGCGGGACCTGAAGGTGGTGCGCGCTTCGGTCGCCAGCGGTGTCGTGCAGTACTTGTTGAAGCCGTTCACGTTCGCGGCGATGCGGGAGAAGCTGGAGCACTACGCGCTGTTCCGGCAGAGCCTCGGGCACGATCGGGAGGCCAGCGGGCAGAGCGAGATCGACCGCGCGTTCTCCACCTTGCGCGGCGTGGATCGCGCGTCGTTGCCGAAGGGCATGGGCGAGGAGACGCTGGCGGCCGTCGTGTCGGCGCTGCGCGCGCACCGCGAAGGCGCCTCCGCGGGCGCGGTGGGGGAGCAAGCCGGGGTGTCGCGGGTGACGGCTCGGCGCTATTTGGAGTACCTGGTCGACAACGGCATGGCCAGGCGCGACCCGCGGTACGGGGGCGTGGGACGTCCCGAGATGTTCTACCGCTGGCGCGAGCAGGGGTGAAGCTCAGTGCGACCGATCGGCAGCGGGTTCCAGCAGCGGTGATCCGGGGCCTTGCTCGGCCATCTCGTCGTCGGGGTTGTTCAGCGCGCAGGTGCGCAACGACAGGCAACCGCAGCCGATGCAGCCGGTGAGCCGGTCCCGCAGCCGTTGCAGGCCGTCGATGCGCGCGTCCAGTTCGTCGCGCCAGGAACGGGACAGCCGGGTCCAGTCGCTCTTGGTGGGGGCGTGGTCGGTCGGCAGCGTGGACAGCGCTTCGGTCACCTGTTCCAGGCTCAGTCCGACGCGTTGCGCCGCGCGGATGAACGCCAGCCTGCGCAGCACGGCGCGTTCGTAGCGGCGTTGGTTGCCGCTGGTGCGGCTGGAGGTGATCAGGCCGCGTTGTTCGTAGAAGCGCAGCGCGGTCTGCGCGACGCCGCTGCGGTGCGCGACTTCGCCGATGGTCAACGTGTGCGGCGGTTTCGACATGCGTCCACAGTAACTTGGACTTCACGTTAAATCTAAGTTTCCGGACGTCGGGGCGGGCCGGCCTTCCGGCCATGCCGGGCGCGCGAACCGGGATCGTCGCGGTCCGCGCGCCCGTGCTGTTCAGCAGTTGGGCGTGGTGGGCTTGCCTTCGAACCGGTCCTTGATGAACTGCTGCGCGTCCGGGTTGCCCGCGAAGATCCCGCTCAAGTGGTCGCTCGGGTAGGTCCGCCAGGTCACGTCCATGCCTTTGGCGCAGTAGGTCTCGTGCAGCGCCTCGGCCTGCGGCGTGTCCACGATCTCGTCGGTGGTGGCGTGGTACTGGAAGACCAGAGCGTTGATCCTGCCCTGCCTCAGCTTGTTCTCCGCCAGCCGTTCCTGCCATTGCGGTGTGCCCAGCGGGTCAGTGTGGGTGTAGTCGCTGATCCGCTTGAACGGGTACTTGGTCAGCAGCTCCACGACGCAGTCGTTCTGCCGCGCGTCGGCGAGGTCGTCGCGGCCGGTTTCGTTCAGGTAGGAGTCCAGTTTCAGATCCGGGTAGGCGAAGTCCAGTCCTGCGGCGGCGAAGGCGAGGAAGCCGAACCCGACGTAGCCGTCCAGTCCTTTCGCGACTTCGTTGAGGTCGGCGGGCACGCCGCCGCCTGCGACGCCCACCAGGTTCAGCTCCGGCGCGTACTCGGGCTGCATCTCGCCCGCCCACATCACGGCCCCGCCGCCCTGCGAATAGCCCTGGAAGGCCACTTTGGACTCAGCGGAGAGCCCGGCCTGCGGGAGCCGTTGCGCCGCGCGGACGCTGTCGATCAGCGCGGGCCCCTCGGAGCGGCCGACGATGTAGGTCGGCTTGTTGTCCTCGCCCGGTGCGTAACCCTCGTAGTCGGTCAGCGCGACGGCGTAGCCGTTCGACAGCGCGTCGTTCACCGCGGGTTGGTCGTAGAGCGTGCCGCGCTCGACCGCTTTCGACGGCGCGCACTTGAACGCGGGCCCTTGCGTTCCCGGTCCGAAACCCACGATGGGCGTCTTGGCGGGATCGGCGCCCTTGGGCACGAGGATCGTGCCGACGACCGTGTTCCGTTCGCCGCGGGCGTCGGTGGACAGGTACATCACTTGCCAGGCGTCGGCATTGGCGCCGTTGAGCGCGGGGAAGACCGGGCGCCAGCGGATGACGTCACCCGGCTCGCCTGCCGGGGGCTCGGCGGGCGGCCGGTAGAAGGAGTCGTCGAACGGGCCGGGCGGTTGCTCCGCTGCGGCGCTCGGCGCCTGCGGCGCCGCGGGATCCGCCGCCTGCACGGGCGCAGCGGTCAGAACCGTCAGAACCGCTGCGGTGAGACCGATGGAAACGGCATTTGCCGCACGTGATGAGGCGATCTTCATTGCTGCTCCGGGAAAGAGTCGAGGATTTCCGGGGAAAGCGGGTTACGGGCAGGCATTCGGCCGTGTCCGGGATGCTGAAGATGGAACATCGCGGACCGTTTGGCAATGCTCCGTGCGAGTGAATCGAATGTCGCGCGCTTTCCGGGTGGAGTAGCTTTAGTGCCAGCTCAGCGTACTTGTCCGGTGGTCCTTCCAGAGGTGTCGGACTGATCAACCGATGTCATCGGCGATTGTCACGGTGCTGATAAAAAACTCCGGAAAAGCGATCAACGAGGTGCGCGAAGCGTCGTTGCCGATGCGGCTCGCTTGACATGCCCGAACGCGCCGTGACAATTTTTCTCCGCTCGCCGGCGTAGTCGAGTGGTGACAATTCTCCGACGCGCCGGCACTTCCCGCCCCGATCAGCCACGAGTCGTGCTCGTGCTGCGCTCGGGGCTCGCGTGGAGGGAGTTCCCATGGTGCCGAGCACGGACGAACCGCTCGCCGAGCGTCCGGCGCGACTGCTCACCGACCCGCTGGTGACCGCGGCCCGCGAAGCGGGCGAGGACCTCGCCGTCACCTTCGTCGACCACGACGCCAGCCCGGACGGTGTGGCCTGGTCGCTGTCCTGGGCCGAGTTGCACGAGCGCGTGCGGACCGTCGCCGCCTGGCTGCAGCAGTGCTGCGAACCGGGTGAGCGGGTGGCGATCATGGCTCCGCAGGGCCTGGAGTACGTGACCGGTTTCCTCGGCGCGGTGCACGCGGGCCTGATCGCCGTGCCGCTGTTCACCCCGGACCTGCCCGGCCACGGCGACCGTCTGGCGCGGGTGCTGGACAGTTGCGCGCCGAGCTGCGCGTTGACCGGCAAGAGCTCGTTCGATCAGGTGCGGGAGCAGATCCGGGACGGTTCTCCGCGGCATTGCGCGGCCGTCGACACGCTGCCCGCGACGCTGGCGGACGAGTACCGGCCACCGTCGACGGGCCCGCACGATCTGGCGTACCTGCAGTACACCTCGGGCTCGACCCGCGTCCCGGCCGGTGTGGAGCTGACCCACGCGAACGTGCTCGCCAACGCGGACCAGGCTCTGCGGGCCTACGGCGGCAACGAGCCGGGTGCGGTTTCGGTGAGCTGGTTGCCGTTGTTCCACGACATGGGTCTGGTGCTGTCCGTGGCCGCGCCGCTGGTCGGTGGCCTGCCGTCGGTGCTGATGGACCCGGTGGCGTTCCTGCAGCGTCCGGGCAGGTGGTTGCGGCTGCTCTCGGACCACCCGGGTTCGATCAGCGCCGCACCGAACTTCGCCTACGACTTCTGCGCGGCGCGCGTCAGCGACGAGGAGAAGGCGTGGTTGCAGCTCGACGAAGTTGTTTCACTGATCAACGGCAGCGAACCGGTGCGCCCGGAGACGCTGCACCGGTTCAACGAGGCGTTCGCGGATTGCGGTCTGCGCCCGGAGACGCACCGCTGTTCGTACGGCTTGGCGGAGGCGACGGTTTTCGTCTCGGTGACCGATTCGGGCAGCGAACCGCGGGTGGCCGGTTTCAGCCGAGAGCAGCTCGCCCTGGGCCGAGCACGACCACCGCAGCGGACTGAGGCGGTCAGCGACCTGGTCTCCTGCGGCCGCCCGGTGGGACAGCGGGTCGCGGTGGTCGACCCGGACTCGCACACCGTGCTGCCCGACGGCGGCGTGGGAGAGATCTGGGTGCACGGCCCGAACACCGGCCAGGGCTACAGGGGCCGGGACGAGCAGGACACCTTTGGCGTCGAGCTGGCAGGCGCCGAACCGGTAGGCGCGGGTGAGCTGCCCGCGGACGGCTGGCTGCGCACCGGCGACCTTGGTGTGCTGGACGGCGGCGAGCTGTTCGTCACCGGCCGGATGAAGGACGTGATCGTCATCGACGGCCGCAACCACTACCCGCAGGACGTGGAGCTGACCGTGGAGCAGGCGCACCCGGCGGTGCGCAAGCACCACACCGCCGCTTTCGCGATCAGCGCGGCCGAAGGTGAGCGGTTGGTCGTCGTGGCCGAGTACGGCAGGCGCGTCGCCGCGTCCGACCGCGCCCCCGCGGAGATCACCAGCGCGGTGCGCTCGGCGGTCTCGGCCGAGCACGGTGTGCTGCTCAGCGATCTCGTGCTGGTGGAACCGGACACCGTTCCGCGCACGTCGAGCGGCAAGGTCGCCCGCCGGTTGTGCCGCGAGCGCTACTTGGAGGCCGATCATGCGTGATCGCGCGGAGTGGGCGGACTGGTTGGCGCAGCACGTCGCCGGACGGCTCGGGCTGCCGCCGGATTCGGTGGACACCGGACGCCCGTTCCAGGAGTTCGGGTTGTCCTCGCGGGACGCGGTGGAGCTGGCCGGGCGGGTGCAGGACATCGTCGGGCAGCGGTTGCCTCCGACGCTGCTGTGGGAGCACCCGACCATCGACCGGCTTTCCGCGGCGTTGGCGGCGCAACCGGACGGGTCCGACGGCGCCGACGAGTCGCCGGATCCGTTCCCCCGCCCGCGAAAACCGGAGCCGGACGAACCCGTCGCGGTGGTGGGCGTGGGCTGCCGCTTCCCAGGGGGAGCCCGGGGACCGCGCCGCTATTGGGAGCTGCTGGAGTCCGGTGCCAGCGGTGTCGGCGTGGTCCCCGAGGGGCGCTGGGAGAGGTTCTCCGGGGCGGACCCCGCGCTGTCCAAACTGCCCAAGGCAGGCGGATTCCTGGACGGAGTGGACGAGTTCGACGCGGAGTTCTTCGAGATCTCGCCCACCGAAGCCGCGGTCATGGACCCGCAGCAGCGGCTGCTGCTGGAGGTTGCGTGGGAGGCCCTGGAACACGCGGGCGTGGTGCCTTCGGCGTTGCGCGGCAGCGCGACCGGCGTGTTCGTCGGGGTTTCGTCCACCGAGTACGGCGCGTTGACCACGCGCGATCTGCGAGCGGTGGACGCGTGGACCGGAACCGGCGCAGCACTGTCCATTGTGGCCAACAGGTTGTCGTACTTCCTGGACCTGCGGGGGCCGAGTTCCGCGATCGACACGGCGTGCTCGTCCTCGCTGGTGGCGGTGCACCAGGCGTGCGCGAGCCTGCGGTCGGGCGAGAGCCGGGTCGCGCTGGCCGGCGGTGTGAACCTGCTGCTGTCGCCGGCGATCACGGCGAACTTCGATCGTGCCGGAGCGTTGTCGGACGACGGTCGGTGCAAGGCTTTCGACGCTTCCGCCGATGGCATCGTGCGCGGTGAAGGCTGCGGTGTCGTCGTGCTCAAACGACTCTCCGATGCGAACCGCGACGGCGACCGGATCCTGGCGGTCGTGCGGGGCTCGGCGGTCAACTCGGACGGCAGGTCCAACGGCCTGATGGCGCCGAATCCGGTGGCGCAGGCGGACTTGCTGCGTAGTGCTTACGCAGGTGCGGACCTCGATCCGTCCGTTGTGGACTACGTCGAAGCGCACGGGACGGGCACGTTGCTCGGCGACCCGATCGAAGCGGAGGGCCTGCGCTCGGTGCTGGCCCGCGGTCGGCCTGCGCAGCGGCCGCTGCTGCTGGGATCGGTCAAGACGAACCTCGGGCACCTGGAGGCCGCTGCGGGAATCGCGGGATTGATCAAGGTCGTGCTGTCGATGCGGCACGGCTCGCTACCCGCGAGCTTGCACTACCGGGAGCCGAACCCGCACATCCCGTTCGAGCAGTCCGGGCTGGAAGTGGTCGGTGCGGCGCGGAACTGGCCGAAGTACTCGGGTGTGGCGCGTGCGGGGGTATCCGGGTTCGGTTTCGGCGGCACCAACGCGCACGTCGTCCTGGAGGCGTGGCGGCGGATGCCTTCGCGGCGCCGGAACCCGGACGGCGATGGCGTGCAATCCTTCGTCGTCTCCGGAATCACCGAGCAGCGGATGCTTCGCGCGGCCGCGGACCTGGCGGAGTGGATGGCAACGCCCGAGGGGCGTGCTGCCGGCCTGGCCGACATCGGGCACACCTTGGCGCACCGGCGGGAGCAGCATCCCGAGCGGGCTGCCGTGGTGGCTCGTGGCAGGGACGGCGTGCTCGACGGCCTGCGTGCGCTCGCCGCCGGATCCGGCGGCGTCCGGGGCAGGGTGACCACGCGTGACAAGGGGATCGTGTGGGTGTTCTCCGGATACGGCTCGCAGTGGGCCGGAATGGGCCGCGAGCTGCTGGCCGACGAGCCCGCGTTCGCCGCGGCGGTCGACCGGCTCGACCCGGAATACCTGCGGCAGTGCGGGTTCTCCCTGCGCGCGGTGTTGAGCGGGCAGGACGATCTCGGTGATGTGCACCGGACGCAGCTGGTCCTGTTCGGACTGCAGGTCGCCTATGCCGAGCTGTGGCGCGCCTACGGTGTCGAACCTGCTGCGGTGATCGGGCATTCGCTGGGTGAAGTGGCCGCGGCCGTCGCCACGGGAGCGCTCGACGAGAGCGACGGGCTGCGTGTGATGTCCGCGCGCTCCCGACTGCTGTCCGAAGTGGACACGGCGGGAGACGGCGCGATGGCGGCCGTGGAAGCGTCGGCCGCGGAAGTGGAGGCGTTGGCGGAGCTTTTCCCCGGGGTGGACGTGGCGGTGCACGCGTCCCCGGTCCGGTGCACGGTCTCCGGGCCCGCCGACGAGGTGCAGCTGCTGGTGACGCACTTCGAACGCGCGGGCCGCAGTGCTCGCCTGCTCGGCGTGTCCGGCGCCGGGCACAGCGCTGCCGTGGACGGGGTGCTGGCGCGGTTGCGCGAGGAGCTCTCCGGGATCGCCCCCCGGGAAACGTCCGCAATGGTGTTCAGCACGGCGGATCCTGGCTCGGTCCCCGCGTTCGACGCCGACTACTGGGTCCGCAACCTGCGCAACCCCGTGCGGTTCGAGCAGGCCGTGCGCGCCGCAGCGGAGGCCGGTTTCGGCACTTTCGCCGAGCTGGCCCCGCACCCGGTCGCCACCACGGCGATCGAGGAGACCCTGGCGGAGGCGGGAGTTTCCCGGCCGGTGGCGGCGTTCACCGGCCGCCGCGGGACGGATGGAACAGAAACCTTCCACACGGCCCTCGCCGAGTTGCACACGAACGGCCGCATACCGGTCACCGGGTATCGGAAAGGTCGTCTCGTGGATGTGCCGCCGGCCGCGTGGCAGCACGAATCCCATTGGGTCGCAACACGTTCCATGCCTGATCCGGCCGGACATCCACTGCTGGGCCTGCGAGTCGACCTGCCGGGCGGCGCAAGCGCGTGGCGCGGCGACGTCGGAACAGAAGCTTTGCCCTGGCTAGCCGATCACAAGGTGCAGGACACTCCGGTGCTGCCCGGCAGTGCCTACCTGGAGATCGCGTTCGCGGCAGGTGCGCAGGCGTGGGACGCCGACCTCGGGGCATTGCGCCTGGAATCGCTCGAGTTGCACCAAGTGCTGCTGCTGGCGGACAACGTGCCCGTCACGACCACGTTCACGCCGGACGATTCCGGTGCCGGGCGTGTCGAGGTGCACTCGCGATCGGTCACCGGTAGATGGACCTGCCATGCCACGGCAACCCTCGTCCGCAGCGAGACCCGGTCCGGACTCGAAAAGTCCGAAGTGGACGGTGTAGAAGTCGATCTGTATTCGGCGCTGCGCGCGGCCGGCCAGCATTACGGGCCGGCCTTCCGCGGGGTGCGTTCCGCACGTGCCCGTGGTGGCCTCGCGGTGGCCGAGGTCGCGTTGCCGGAGCAGGCCGCCGATGCCGAGATATTCGCGGCACATCCCGCATTGGTGGACGCGTGCCTGCAAAGTCTGCTGGCCGCGGGTCTCGGGGACGGCGCCCCGGAAGCCGGGATCGGTGTGCCGGTCGCATTGGCGGGAGTACGCCTGCTCGGCCAGCTTCCCGAGCAGGTCCGCTGCTACGCGCGGTTGCACACCGGTGGTCCGGAACCGATCGGTTCGCTGCTGGTCACCGATGGCGAAGGCGTGCCGGTGCTGGAGGTCGCCGAGATCCGCGCTCGCGGGCTCGCGCCCCCGCCGCGTCCACTGGACGAAGCTTTTCTGGAGCTGCGCTGGGATGCGGCGGACCTGGCCGAGCCGGGCACGGCGCAAGCAGGCAGCTGGCTGGTTCTGGGCGAAGACGACGGCCTCGTGTCGGCATTGCGGGACGCCGGCCAGCGGGCGGTGCGCGGCGACCTCCACCGGCCCGAGTCCGGGCTCGACGTGGTCGTCGATGACGAAAGCCTCCCGCCGCGCGGTGTCGTGCTCGTTTTCCCGGCGGATTCCCCGGATTCGACCGAGCGAGCGGAGCACGTGCTGCACGCGTCGGCCGTCGTGCGAGAAATGTCCCGGCGTGATCTGAACATCCGGTTGTGGTTGTCCACATCGGATGATTCCGGTGCTGATTGGGGCTTGCGGGCGCTCGTGCGGGTGCTCGCGTTCGAGCACCCGGAACTGCGGGTGAGCATGCTGGTCACGGACGGAACGGCATCGGCGGCCGCGGAGCTCGTCGCCGATGCTCCGGACGACGAGGTCCGGCGTCGCGGCGAACATCGTGAAGTGGCGCGGCTGCACCGCGCCGAGTTGGGGCGGATCCGCACCGATCAGGTCGTTCGTCCGGCTGCCTACGTGGTGACAGGCGGACTTGGCGGCTTGGGCCGCACGGTCGCGAGATGGCTCGCCGAGCGCGGGGCGCAGCGCATCGTGCTCAACGGCCGGGGTGAACCGTCCGCGGCGGTCGCCCGCGAACTCGCCGAAATCGAGGCCGAGGGTGCCGAGGTCCGGGTGGTGACCGGCGATGTGTCCACTGCGGACGTCGCAGCGCAGCTCGTCGCTGCGGCCACGGAGAACGGCATGGCGTTGCGCGGTGTCGTGAACGCCGCAGGTGCGTTGCGCGACGGTCTCGTGGCGGATCTCGACGAGCACGCGATCGAGCAGGTGTGGCGGTCGAAGGCGCGCACCGCTTGGCGGATGCACGAGGCCACGGTTGACCACGAGCTGGACTGGTGGGTGGTGTTCTCCTCGGCGGCTGCCCTGCTGGGATCTCCCGGACAGGCCGCCTACGCCACCGCGAACGGCTGGACCGACGATCTCGCCAGGTTGCGCCGTGCGCGCGGACTTCCTGCCACGACCATCCATTGGGGACTTTGGGCGGACGTCGGCGGTGCGGCGGAGTCCCCGCTCGCGCGGGTGATCGACCAGCTCACCCCTGCCGAAGGCGTCGAAGCGTTGGAGGCGGTGCTGGCCTCCGGGCGCACTGCGACCGGTGTGGCGCGGCTCGACGCGGCGCGCGCTGCGGAGTATTTCCCGCAACTTTGCTCCCGTCCGCTCTTCGATGCGGTCGTCACCGCGGAGCCGAAGACGGCGGGCCGGTTCGATGTCGACTCGCTGCCGCGCGACCGGCCCGCCGAAGCCGTCGAATCGATCACCGGGCATCTCAGGTCGGAGGTCGCGGGAATCCTCGGCGGCTC
>X190_Common_House_Gecko__coassemble_285_pt1 | contig 14766 bp, 10 predicted proteins | sample X190_Common_House_Gecko__metabat2_low_PE_001 | metagenome-assembled genome bin X190_Common_House_Gecko
GGGCGACCGTCCCGAGGGCGATGGCTCCGCCGGGGCGGACGCAACTGGCTCCGGACCGGCACAATCCGGGGAATCAGCACAACTCGGGCTGTTCCAGCAGCTCCTGCGGTTCGTGGTGATCGGCGGCGGCTGCGCGCTGATCGACTTCGGCACCTATTCGCTGCTGCTCGGCCTGGCCGGGTTCCCGGTGTGGTTGTCCAAGTCGATCTCGTTCATCCTCGGCACCACCACCTCGTACCTGGTCAACCGGAAGTACACCTTCAGCGGCGCCAGCACCGGCAACTCGAAGGCCAAGGCCGGGGCGTTCGCGATCGTCTACACCGTGACGTTCTTCGTGAACATGGGGTCGAACCAGCTGCTGGTGGTGCTGTTCGACGCCCAGCAGGCGTGGCAGTTCACGTTGTTCTGGGTGATCGCGCAGGGCTTCGGCACGCTGATCAACTTCGTGATGCTGAAGTGGGTCGTCTTCCGGGACTGACCGGTGCCGCCGAACCTGCGGCGGTCCTGCTGCGGGCGCACCCGGCCGACCGCGCAGCGGCGCGACGAGTCCGGGCCGCGCCGGATCGGCCCGGCCCGCGCTCCGGTCTCCGCTCAGCTGCCGAACCCGGTCCCGCGGCTCGGCGCGCCGTAGTCGTTCGTGTCCGAGCGGGAGTTCTCCAGGTGCGCGGTCGCCACCTGCCCGAAGTTCACCGCGAACCGGCCGCCGTCGGCCATGGCCAGCAGCGTGGTGCCCCCGGAGCCCATCAGCTCGGGCAGCCGCGCGTTGAGGGTTTCCGCCTCGGCCGGGTCCAGCGCGATGTGCAACGGCTGCGGCGCCCCGGCCAGGTGCAGCACTAGTGCGGGTCGTTTTTCGCTCATGGACCAAGCGCACCACCGGTGCGCCCGGTACGGCAGGCGTTTTCACCCTGAGCTGACGCGCACCGCCCGGATTTCACCGTGAGCGGACGCGAAAAGGCCCGCTCGACGATGCGAGCGGGCCCTTCTGCCGCGGCGGTGCTCAGCGCCGGATCACTTCTGCGACTGCTCTCCCTCGTCGCCGCTGAGGTTCTTCACGTCGTTGCGGTCGTCCGAACTCGGCACGTCACCGGGCAGCTGCACCGTCGGCGTCAGCGGTCCCGGCGACCAGAAGCCCCAATGGGTCTCCTTGCGCACGTCCATCGCCGCTTCGGCGGGCAGCGCGTCCGGCTGGTACGGGTCCACCTCGTAGAGCGAGCCCCAGTCCCGGTTCACGTCGCCGTTCATGTAGGTCGGCAGCTCCCGCACGCTGGCGCTGACGTTCATCCAGCCGAACGGGCCGCCTGCGTCCGGCGACGACCAGCCGGCGCCGATGTCGCGCACCTCGGCCCCGGCCGTGACGCGGAACTTCGGCATCTCCGCGACACCGTTGTGGATGCCCGCGATCCGCAGGCTCGGGTGCACCAGCGCCGCGGTCCACTCCACGAAGCTCGGGGAGCGGCCCACGACGTCGGTCATCTTCGACAGCTGCGGAACGCGCGGGGCGCTCACCGCGAGCCAGCCGTTCGGCGAAACCGACTGGTCCACGCCGACCACCCGCATCTTGGTGGCGCCCTGCGCGTCACCGCTGACGTTGTAGCGGAAGTCGCGCCACTGCGGGCCGCCTTCCTGGCCGACGGGCTGCCGGTGCAGCACCTCGAAGCCCTGCGGGGTCTCCTTGCCGAACTCCAGCGTCAGCGAGTTCGCGCCGGTCTCCACACCGGCCATGCTCAGCACCACCGGCGCCTGCCCGTTCGCGGCCTGCTCCGGCAGGTCGTACCACTGGGTCCGCAGCTCGCCGGAGCCGATACCGGCCTCGTCGTAGCTGCCCCACACCGGCGCCTGGTCGGTGCCGAACTGGTGCGGCGGGCGCCAATCCGGTTCCTCCGGATCGGAGCCGTCGCCTGCGGGCAGACCGGGCCTGCTGAAGCCCTGCATGGTCGGCCGCATGTACTGGTCGGCGTTCTCCTTGTCCTCGTTGTTCTTCGGCACCTTGAAGCCGGGCGCGGCCTTGGCGGGCTGCTGCTTGGCGGCGGTGAGGATGCCGTCCTGCGGATCGGTCTCCACGTACACCGAGTCCGAGAGCCCGCGGCTCTGCCCGGTCAGCTGGCGGACGTTGTCCAACCCGATGCTGTAGCTGGACGCCTGCTTCTGCACCGCCTTGCCGAAGGTGGCCAGCTCGGCCAGCACCAGCAGCGCGCAGATGATCGATAGCGGTGCGGTGCCCAGCCGCAGCGCGCGGCTGCGCTGCTCGAAACTCGGTGGCTCGCCGACCTGCGGGTTCTTCTCGTCCAGCCGCAGGTGCTCGACGAACGCGACCACCGCGGCGATCGCGGCCACGCCGAGCAGCAGCGTGCTCGCGTTGTGCCCGTGGATCGAGGGCGCCTTGTCGTACCACGGCACGCCCCAGCCGGAGACGTACCAGTAGGCGTTCGGCCCGGTGGCGGCGAACGCGCAGATCACCATCAACCCGGAGAAGAACGCGGCCCGGTTGCGCCGCGACCGCAGCACCGTGCTGCTGGTCGCCAACGCGGTCAACGCCGCGAGCGCCCCGCCCAGCGCGGCGAACATGCCGAAGTGGTGCGACCACTTGGTGGGGGTCAGCGCCAGCACCACGAACGACAGCGCGGTGATCGCGAGCAGCCTGCGGCTCGGCCCGACCGCAGCGCCGCGGATGCGCCCGCGCCGCAGCAGCATCACCGCGCAGGTGACCAGGCACAGGATGACCAGCAGCACCGGGAACCGGCGCACCAGCGAGCCGTCCGGGGTCGGGCTGAACAGCAGGTTGTAGCGGTTGAGCTCCTGGTACCAGTCCTCGCTCGGACCGATCTCGGTGCGCAGGTCGGTGGCGTCCATGACCGACTGCCAGGTCTGGTCGGCGAACACCACGGTCAGGATGATGAACCCGCAGGCCGCGATCGGTGCCAGGATCGCCACCCAGCCGTAGTCCTTGGCGCGCAGCCGCACCAGCCGCAGCAGCGGCTTCAGCGCGGCGATGTAGGGCAGCACCGAGACCAGGCCGTGCGGGTTCGCACCGACCGACAGCGCTGCGACCACCAGCCCGAGCGCGGCGGGCATCAACCTGCCGGTGGCCACCGCTCGCTCCACGGCGCACAGCGCCAGCAGCGAGAACAGCACCACGACCGGCTCGGGGCGCAGCCCGTTGTTGTAGGGCAGCCAGAACGCGAGGAACACCGCGGCCGCGGCCCACCCGGCGGCGTTGCTGCGCCGCACCTGCTGACCCAGCCTGGGCAGCACTTCGCGGCTGATCAGCAGCCAGCTCATCGAGCCCATCAGCAGCGCGGGCAGTCGCACCCAGGGCGTCGCCGTGGACACCTGCACCCACAGCGAATACAGCTCGTAGAACCAGCCGAACGGCGCTTCCGGAACGGCGAACCATCGGAAGTAGTTGCTGATGTACCCGGCGCTCTCGCGCGCTCGCGCGATCGTGAGGATGTAGCCGTCGTCGGAGGTCATCGCCCCGATCAACCACCACACGACGAGCGAGCCGATGACCGCGATGTCCCGCAGCGTCGGCTTCCACCAGCCGCGCGGTACCAGTCGCGGCGGCCTGCGGCCCGCGCGCACGTCCAGCCGCCGCAGGCAGATCACCGAGCCGATGAACGCCAGCACGGCCGCGCCGATCACCGTGTACTTCAGCACCGTGGCGCTGCTCTCGTACCGGTTGTCCACCCGTGCCTCGAAGGACAGGCCGTCGATGTTGTCGGCCTGCGCGTCCAGGTCGGAGAAGATCCCGGTCAGCTGCGGGCGCTGGTCGCCGCGCACGTTCATCAGCGACTCGTCGCCGAGCTTGACCTTGGTCCCCACGGCGTCGGAGTGCACCGAGATCGAGCAGCCGCCCGGCGGCAACTGCGTCGAACTGACCTGCTGGCCCTTGGCCAGCACCACCAGCTGACCGTTGTTCATCTGCAGCGTCAGGCCGGTGAGGTTGCCGTACTCGGAGTTCGGCGGGTTCGTGCTCAGCACGTTCGCCACCCCGGGGGTGCGCGCGTCGAGGCTGCGCATCGACTCGCAGGGCACGTTGGCGTCCATCCACGCCGGGGAGAAGCTCACCAGCGGCGCGGAGACGGACTTGGTGCCCTGCGCCGTCGGCCAGCGCAACGTGTTGATCTCGTGGTTCACCGGCAGGAAGGGCACGACGATCGCCAGCACCGCGCCCAGCAGCCCGAGCACGGAGGCGAACAGCGTCAACCGCTTCGCGGAGGGCTCGCGCCTGCCCGCGGCGGGGCTCGCCGGGTCTTCCACCGCCGGAGGAGCGGACGACTCGTCCCGATCGTCCTTGCGACTGTCTTCCTGCTGCCCGTTAAGCACGCCAGCACAATAGTAGTCGCTGGTCCGGGGGCCTTCGGCGCGTTCGTGAGGTACCGCAACGAGATCATTGCCGACGCTATGAGCAGGCTCGATCGAGTGACTCTCAGGCGGCTCTCAGCATCCTGTGACACTCCGGTGACTCGACTGCGACGGCAGGTGCGAGGCCGCGCTCGTGGCCGGTCCGAAACGAGTTCGTCCGCCGCGGCATCGGCCCGCGGCGGACGAAAGGAACGGTGCGGAGGTGCTCAGCGCCGGTAGAAGTGCTCCCGCTGGCCCTGCCGGACCAGGCGCAGCCACTCCAGGAACGCCTTCGGGTCGCGGCGGTGCCCGATGAAGTACAGGCCGAAGCGCAGCACTTCCAGCGCCCCGATCTTGCGCATCCCCGGCTGGGAGAGCAGGTAGCCCCGGTTGCGGTAGGTGTAGTAGCGCTTGTTCGCGTCCGGCGGGTCCTGCGCGTGGAACCGGCCGCCGAGCATCGGTTTGAACTCGTCCGAGCCGTCCGGGTGCACGAACCGCGTCTTGAGCGAGGTCCCGAACGGCAGCCCGGAACGCACCACGCGGCGGTGCAGCTCCACCTCGTCGCCGCGGAAGAACAACCGGTAGTCCGGCACGCCGACCACGTCCAGCGCGCTCGCGCGGAACAGCGCCCCGTTGAAGAACGACGCGATGCCCGGCAAGAAGTCCCCGTCCGAGTCGGCCAGCTCCTCCGGATGCCGCTTCCAGGTCAGCCCGCGGCGCAGCGGGAACGCCAGCTTGTCCGGCCGGTCGATGTTCACCACCACCGGGGAGACCGCGGCCAGCTTCCGCTCCACGGCCACGTCCAGCAGCGTCCGCAACGCGTGGTCGTCGGCGGGCCTGCCGTCGTCGTCGCCGAGCCACACCCATTCCGCGCCGAGCGCCAGCGCGTGCAGCATGCCCAGCGCGAAACCGCCCGCGCCGCCGAGGTTGCGGTGCGACGGCAGGTACGTCGAAGGGATCGGGCACTCCTCGACGACCGGCCGCGCGGGCTGGTCCGGGCCGTTGTCGACCACCACGAGGTGGTCCGGCGCCCGGGTCTGGGTGGCGATCACCTTGAGGGATTCCGCCAGCAGCTCGCGGCGGTTCCTGGTGACGATCACCGCGACCACGGAGTCCGCGGGCAGGGCGGACCGCTCGGCGGAGTCGGTGCTCATGAGCCTTCTTCGCTCCCGATGGTGGCGCCGGCGGCGGAGGTGATCTTCGCCAGCGCGTCCGGACTGAGGTTCTCGTACGGGTCCTTGCCCTTGTAGGCGGTCAGGACGCTGCGCAGCGAACCGTGCTCGCGGATGGAGCCCTTGTCCATCCACAGGCCGGTGTCGCACAGCTCCATCAGGAACTCGTCCGAGTGCGATGCGAAGATCAGGATGCCGGAGCGCTTCACCAGTTCCTTCAACCGGTCCCGCACCTTCTCCAGGAAGTCCGCGTCGACCGCGCCGATGCCCTCGTCGAGCACCAGGATCTCCGGGTCGATGGAGGTGACCACGCCGATCGCCAGCCGCACCCGCATCCCGGTGGAGTAGGTGCGCAGCGGCATGTCCAGGTAGTCGCCGAGCTCGGTGAACTCGGCGATCTCGTCCATCCGCTTCTCCATCTCCCGGCGGTTCATGCCGAGGAACAGCCCGCGGATGATGATGTTCTCGTAGCCGGAGATCTCCGGGTCCATGCCGACGCCGAGGTCGAACACCGGTGCCACCTTGCCCACCACGCGGGCGCTGCCGCGGGTCGGCTCGTAGATGCCCGCGAGCAGCCGCAGCAGCGTGGACTTGCCCGCGCCGTTGTGCCCGACCAGGGCCAACCGGTCGCCGTGCTGCAGGTGCAGGTCGATGTCGTGCAGCGCCTCGATGATCGGCACCTTGCTGTCCGAGTCGATCTTGCCGCCGGCCTTGCCGAGCACGGCCTTCTTCAGCGACCGGGACTTCGCGTCGAAGATCGGGAAGTCGACCGCCGCGTTCCAGACGTCGATGCTGACCACTTTTCGATCTCCCTCAGACCCAGTAGGGGACGCGGGCACGGTAGTTGCGCAGCACCACCGCGGCGAGCAAGTAGCCGACGACGGTGCAGCCCAGCACCCAGTACCAGTGGTAGAGGTGCTGGTCGAAGCCGATCAACGGATCGCGGAAGATGGCGATGTAGTGCGACAGCGGGTTGCCGTCGACGAAGACCTGCCGCCAGGCGTTCTGCGGGTTGTGGTCGAACTCGAACATGCCCCAGGTGATCGGGGACATGAACAGCGCCATCGTCATCAGGCTCTGGATCACCGGCGGGATGTCCCGGAGCCGGGTGGCGACCACGCCGAACAGGGTAGCGACCCAGATGCCGTTGAGCATGATCAGGAACAGCGCGGGCACCGCGGCGATCACGGTCCAGGTCACCGGGATGGGATTCGCGGTGAACGCGAAGATGATCAGCAGGATGAAGTAGATGACCAGTTTGTGCACGAAGAACAGGGTCTGCCGCCACACCAGCCGGTAGATGTGCACGCTCAGCGGCGCGGGCAGCTGCTTCATCAGGCCTTCGTTCTTGATGAAGACCTCGGTGCCCTCGGTGACGCAGTTGCGGATGAACTCCCAGATGATGAAGCCGACCGCCAGGTGCGGCAGCTTCTGGTGCAGCGGCGAGCCGAACAGGCTGCCGTAGAGGATGCCCAGCCCGGTCACCATCACGCCCATGCTGATGGTGATCCACAGCGGTCCGATCACCGAACGGCGGTATCGCTGCTTGATGTCCTGCCAGCCCAGGTGCGCCCACAGCTCGCGCTGCTTGGCACCCTCGGCGAGGTCGGTGAACGCTTTTCGCCAGGTCCGCGACGAAGTCTCGGGCGGAGCCGGGGCTCTCTCGATCGTGCTCGTGGCCTGCACGGTGCGTCAGAGTACCGATCGGGGTGTCGTCACCGGGCAGAGGGCGGCATCCGCGAGCAAGATCGCTCATAGCGGACAGCCCTGGACACAACGGTCACAGGTACTGGCCGGTGCTGCTGCTCGCCGCGTTGTCCTCCTCGCCGCTGCCCGCCGGGAGGCCGCGGCGCATCTGCTCCAGCTGCGCCCGCGCCGCCATCTGCTGCGCGAACAGCGCCGTCTGCATCCCGTGGAACAGGCCCTCCAGCCAGCCCACCAGCTGCGCCTGCGCGATCCGCAGCTCCGCCTCCGAGGGGGTGGAGTCCTGGGTGAACGGCAGCGACAGCCGTTCCAGCTCCTCGATCAGCTCCGGGGCCAGGCCCTGCTCCAGCTCCCGGATCGAGGACTGGTGGATCTCCTTGAGCCGGTTGCGGCTGGCCTCGTCCAGCGGCGCCGCGCGCACCTCCTCCAGCAGCTGCTTGATCATCGTGCCGATCCGCATCACCTTCGCGGGCTGCTCGACGAGTTCGCCGACGTTCTCCCGTTCGCCGTGCTCGGTCGCCGCGGCGGCGTCCCCGCCGAGCGGGGTGCCCTCGCCGACGACGAACACTTGGCGCTGGTCCTGCTCGTTCTCGCTCATGCCCACCATCCTGCCGTGCCCGCCGGGCCGGGCGCCGCCGACCGGCGCGGCACCCGGCGATCAGCGGGTTCCCATCGCTGCGTACCGTAGGTCCATGGCGTTCGACGTCGCTGCTGTGCGCGGGCTGTTCCCCGCGCTCGGCGACGGGTGGGTGCACTTGGACGCCCCGGCCGGAATGCAGGTCCCCGAGCAGGTCGCGACCGCGGTCTCCACCGCGCTGCGCGCGCCGGTTTCCGGACCCGGCGGGATCTTCCCCGCTTCGCAGCGCGCCGAGGCCATCGTGGACGCCGCCCGTCGCGCACTGGCCGATCTCGTGGGTGTCGATCCCGCCGGGGTGGTGCTCGGGCCGAACTCCGGCGTGCTGCTGCAACGGCTCGCCGACGGGCTCGGGGACAGCTGGGTGATCGGCGACGACGTCGTGGTGTCCAGATTGGACCACCCGGCGAACGTGGTGTGCTGGCAGCGCGCGGCGCAGCGATCCGGTTGCCAGGTGCGGTGGGCCGAAGTGGACATCGAGACCTGCGAACTGCCCGCGTGGCAGTACCGGGACCTCGTCGGCGACCGCACGAAGGTCGTCGCGATCACGGCCGCTTCCGGTGCGGTCGGCACCCGCCCGGAGGTGCGCCAGGTCGCCGACCTGGCCGCCGCGCACGACGCGCTGGTGGTGGTGGACGCCTCCGCGGCGGCACCGTTCCTGCCGCTGGACATCACCTCGCTGGGCGCCGACGTGCTGGCGCTGAACGCTTCGGCGTGGGGCGGGCCGCCGGTCGGTGCGCTGGTGTTCCGCGACCCGGGGATGATCGATCAGCTGCCGCCCGCGGCGCTGGAACCGGATTCGGACGGGGCCGAACGGCTGGAACTGGGCCCGCACGCCTACCCGCTGCTGGCGGGGCTCGTGTCCTCCGTGGACTACCTGGCGGGGCTGGACGACGCGGCGCTCGGCCCGCGCCGGGAACGGCTGCTGACCTCGCTGGGTTCGGTGAAGTCGTACCAAGCGGGCCTGCTGGCCAACCTCACCAACGGCCTGCGCAGGCTGCGGCACGTCATGGTGATCGGCGACGCCATGCGGCGGGTGCCGTCGATGGCTTTCACGGTCGACGGGGTGAAGGCCGTCGATGCGATCGAGCACTTGGCCGAGCGCGGGGTGTGCGCGTTCGCCGACCCGGGCACGCACGGGGTGTTCGCGGTGCTCGGCGCCGGCGAGGTCGGGGGAGCGGTGCGGGTGGGGCTCACCCACTACACCAACGCTCACGAGGTGGACCAGTTGTTGCGGGCGGTCGCGGATCTCGGTTGAGCATTCCGGGAAAACCCGTTCCGGACGGTCGAGCGAAAATTCTGCGTTCCGGATCGGTGAGGACGAAAGCCGGGTGTTCGCGCAGTCTCCCCGGCACTTTCCGGTAGCGGCGTATCGTGCGGTTGGCGAGCTGCCCACCACGAGGAGTGCCCATGCGGCTTCGTGATCGGATCCGGCGTTTCTTGGAACGTCCGGGAACCGCGGATCTGAAGCGCTGCCGGCAATGGGTGACCGCGGCCGGTGCGCGGGAAGAAGCGGTGCGTGCGCTCTCCGCGCCGGAGTGGGACCGCGCCATCACCCAGCTGCGCGGCAAGCGCGAGTTCGGCCGCGCCGAACTGATCGAGACCTGCGCGCTGGGGCGGGAAGCGGCTCGCCACCGGCTGGGCGAGCGCCCGTTCGACGTGCAACTGCTCGGCATGCTGGGGCTGCTCACCGGGCACGTGGTGGAGATGGCCACCGGGGAGGGCAAGACGCTCTCCGGCGCGCTGGCAGCGGTGGGTTTCGCGATGCAGGGGCGGCGGGTGCACGTCCTGTCGGTCAACGACTACCTCGCCCAGCGCGACGCGACGTGGATGGGCGGGCTCTTCGAGGCGTTCGGCGTGTCCGTGAGCTGGGTGGATCAGCACACCACCCGAGCAGGCCGGGCCGCGGCGTACGAGGCCGACGTGACCTACGTGCCGGTGCGCGAACTCGGCTTCGACGTGCTGCGGGACCGGATGCGCACCGATCCGGGCGAGCTGGTGCTGCCGGCCCCGGACGTGGTGCTGGTCGACGAGGCCGACTCGGTGCTGGTGGACGAGGCGCGGGTTCCGCTGGTGCTGGCGGGCGCGGCCGAGGGCGCCGAAGGCGACCCGCTCGTCGCGGAAGTCGTCCGCGGCCTGCGCCCCGACGAGCACTACGAGGTGGACGCGGAAGGGCGCAACGTCCACCTCAACGACGCGGGCCTGGAGCGGGTGGAACGCGCGCTGGGCGAGGAAGACCTGTACGCGCCGGGGCGCGGGCACCGGCTCAGCCAGGTGCACGTCGCGCTGCACGCGCACGCGCTGCTGCGCCGGGACGTCGACTACCTGGTGCGCGACGGCAAGGTGGAGTTGATCGACGACTCGCGCGGCAGGGTCGCGCTGCTGCAGCGCTGGCCGGACGGCCTGCAAGCCGCCGTGGAAGCCAAGGAGGGAGTGCCGGCCAGCCCCACCGGCGAAGTGCTCGACTCGACCGTGGTGCAGGCGCTGATCGAGCGCTACCGGACCGCGTGCGGGATGAGCGGTACCGCCGTGCCGGTCGCCGAGCAGCTGTGGGAGTTCTACCGGCTGCCGGTGGCCGCGATACCGACGAACGTGCCCTGCATCCGCCGCGATCACCCGGATCGGCTGCACGCCGCGGTCGAGCAGAAGGAGACCGCGATCGTCGAGCACGTCGCCGAAGCGCACGCCACCGGCAGGCCGGTGCTGCTCGGGACGCTGGACGTGGCCGAGTCCGAACGGCTGGCGGCCCGGCTCGTCGCAGCCGGCGTGCCCGGGGTCGTGCTCAACGCCCGCAACGACGCGGAAGAAGCAGCGCTGATCGCGCGGGCGGGCGAACGCGGACGGGTCACGATCTCCACCCAGATGGCCGGTCGCGGCACCGACATCCGGCTGGGTTCGCCGGACGGCGCGGGCCGGGAGGAGGTGGTGCGGCTCGGCGGGCTGTGCCTGGTCGGCACCGGGCGGTACCACACGATCCGGCTCGACGATCAGCTGCGCGGACGGGCCGGGAGACAGGGCGATCCCGGCGATTCGGTGCTGTTCACCAGCATCGATGACGAGCTGGTCCAGCGGAATGCGCCGGATCGCCGGGCGCCCGCTCAGGTCGATGCGGACGGACTGGTGCACGACGAACGCGCGCAGTCGACGGTGGAGCACGCCCAGCGGGTGGCGGCGGGCGCGCACCTGGAGAACCAGCGCACCACATGGCGCTACAACCACCTGATCAACGTGCAGCGCACCGCCGTGCTGGCGCACCGCGACGAGGTTTTGCACGCCGATCAGGCCGCCCGCCAGCTCGCGGACAGGTGCGCGCAGCGCTACCGGGAACTGCACGATTCGGCCGGGCAGCGGGCGCTCGATGCGGCCGCGCGCGCGATCGTGCTCCACCACCTCGACCGGCACTGGACCGAGCACTTGGCCTTCCTCGCCGATGTCCGCGAGGGAATCCACCTGCGCGCGCTGGCCAGGGAGAACCCGCTGGACGAATTCCACCGGATCGCGGTCCGCCAATTCCGGGAGTTCTTCCCCGGCGTCTACGCGGATTCGGTCCGGACCTTCCTGGACGCGTCGATCACCGCGGACGGCGTCGACCTCGAGTCCATGGGGTTGAAGCGTCCCACGTCCACCTGGACCTACCTGGTCACCGACAACCCGTTCGGCACGCCGGAAGAACGCTTCGTCCAGCGCATCGGCACGATTGTCCGGGACGGTGCCGTCCGGGCGGGCGTGCGCGACTGAGCGTTCCGCGAATTGGGCGCGAACCGCTGCCGCTTTCCTCCGGACGGAGCACGGCAGGAAGCCGCTTCGGCATTCCGGGGCGCCGGGCGGTCGCGCTCACCGGATGAGCGCGACCGCCCGGCCGTGCTCAGGGCCGGGTGAGCAGGATCTTGCCGCGCAGGCCACCGGCTTCCATCAGGGAGTGCGCGCGGGCCGCCTCCGGCAGCGGGATGCGGTGGTGCACGAGCGAGCGCACCTCGCCGCGGGCGACCAGCGGCCACAGCTTCTCCCGCACGTCGGCGACGATGGCGGCCTTGCCGTTCGGCCCGTCCACCGGCCGCCCGCGCAGCCCGAGCACCGACATCCGCAGCCGCTTGACCAGCATCCGGCCGATGTCCAGCTCGGCCTTGCGGCCGCCCTGCATCCCGATCACCGCGAGGTGCCCGTCCGGTGCCAGCGCGGACAGGTTGCGGTCCAAATAGGACGCTCCCATGTTGTCCAGCACGACGTTCGCGCCGCCGAGCCCCTTGACCACCTCGGCGAAGTCCTCGTCCCGGTAGTTGATCACCGGGTCGGCGCCGAGCTCGCGGCAGAACTGCACGCTTTCCGGTGCGCCCGCGGTCGTGGCGACCCGGGCACCGAGCGCACGCCCGATCTGGATCGCATTGCTGCCGATCCCGCCGGAGCCGCCGTGCACCAGCAGCAGCTGGCCGGACGAAAGACCGCCCTCCATGACCACGTTGGACCACACGGTGCAGGCGACCTCCGGCAGACCGGCCGCGTCCACCAAGTCCACGCCTTCGGGGATCGGCAGCAGCTGGCTCGCGGGAACCACGACCCGCTCCGCGTAACCGCCACCGGCCAGCAGCGCGCACACCTCATCGCCGACCTGCCAGTCCCGCACATCATCGCCGAGTTCCGCGACGGTGCCGGAGCACTCCAGCCCCAGCACCTCGCTGGCGCCCTTCGGTGGCGGGTAGTTTCCCTGCCGCTGCGCCAGGTCCGCCCGGTTCACCCCGGCCGCGGCCACCTCCAGCAGCACTTCGCCGGGGCCCGGCCGCGGATCGGCCTGCTCGGTCCACTCCAGCACGTCCGGTTCGCCCGGCTCACGGATAGCGATCGCGTACATGCCAACGACACTAGTACGCCTGCGAACTCCGGCAATCTTGGGAAAACCTGCCGAACCGGACGGATTTCGGGCAATCTTGGCGGAGCCGGGGAACGCCCGGCGAACCTCACCTGCCGGGGAGACAACAGCATGAGCGTTGTGAGATCGAGGCGCCGCCTAGCGGCCGTGCTCGCGACCTGCGCCGCGACGGTCCTCGCGGCCGCGCCCGCTTCCGCCGCCCCCGCCGGGCTCGGCGACCGGGTCGATGTGGACCGGGTGCAGCGGCACCTGGTGGCGTTGCAGCGCATCGCCGACACCCACGACGGCAACCGGGCCTCCGGCCTGCCCGGATACGAGTCCAGTGTGGACTACGTCGCCGGGAAGCTGCGGAACGCCGGATTCGACGTGCGCACACCGGAGTTCGACTACCAGGCATACCGGCTCGACTCGTTCGCGCTGGACGTGGACGGCTCGCCGACCGAAGGCGACGCCCTCGAATACTCCCCGGCGACACCGCGGGGCGGGCTGACCGCGCCGCTGTCGGTGGCCGCGGTCGACGACACACCCGGCTGCGAAGCCGCCGACTTCCCGGCCGACGTGGCGGGCAAGGTCGTGCTGGTCCAGCGCGGATCCTGCTCGTTCGCGCAGAAGCAGCAAGTCGCAGCCGACCTCGGTGCGGCAGCCGCGATCATCTACAACAACGCGGAAGGACCGCTGGGCGGCACGCTCGGCGACCCCGCGGACGCGCGCATTCCCACCGCAGGCGTCACTCGGGCCGTCGGAGCGGACCTCGCAGGTCGAGCCGGTGCGCAGGTGCACCTGGACGTGCAATCGCGGCTGGAGAACATCACCACCCGCAACGTCATCGCGCAGACCCGCACCGGCCGCCCGGACAACGTGGTGATGGCGGGTGCGCACCTGGACAGCGTTCCGGAAGGCGCGGGCATCAACGACAACGGCACCGGCACGGCGGGGCTGCTGGAGACCGCGCTGCGGCTGGGCGGCGAGCCGGGCACGCCGAACGCGGTGCGGTTCGCCTTCTGGGGTGCCGAGGAGTCCGGCCTGGTCGGCTCGACGAAGTACGTGCAGGGCTTGAGCTTCGAGCAGCGGCTGGACATCGCGCTGTACCTGAACTTCGACATGATCGGGTCGCCGAACGCGGGCTACTTCGCCTACGACGGCGACGACTCCGACGGCGTGGGAGCGGGCCCGGGGCCGGAGGGTTCCGCGGCGATCGAACGCGACCTCACCGCGGCGATGGCCGCGCAGGGCGTGCGGGTGCAGGGCACCGACTTCGACGGCCGTTCCGACTACGGTGAGTTCATCGCGAACGGCATCCCGTCCGGCGGGCTGTTCACCGGTGCCGAGGACCTCAAGACCGAGCAGCAGGCCGCGGAGTGGGGCGGCACGGCCGGGCAGCCGTACGACCCGAACTACCACGGCCCGGCCGACACTCTGTCCAATGTGGACGAGGTGGCGCTGGAGCGGAATTCCAAGGCGCTGGCCACGACGATCGGTGCGTACGCGGAAAGCACCGGCAGCGTGCACCGGGGCAGCCGCGCCCTGGCCGCGGAGGAACCGCCGATGCTCGGCTCGCACGCGCGGATCTGACGGGTGAGCGGCCCGTTCGCGCCAACGGGCCGCTCAGTCCAACGCCCGCCGCAGGAAGAACACGATCCCCAGCGCACCGAACAACGCGCACGCGCCCACCAGCACCAGCACGCACACCCACGGCGCCAGGTGCGGAACGTCCGGCAGCAGCGCTCCGCGCATCCCTTCGCTGACGTAGGTCAGCGGGTTGAACCCGCAAAGCACTTGGAACCAGCGCAGATTCCCCAGCTGCGTCCACGGGAACTGCGTCGCCCCGGTGAACATCAGCGGCGCCAGGATCACCGCGAAGATGATGTTGATGCGCCGCGGCGGCACGATCGTGCCCACCGTCATCCCCACGGCCGCCCCGGTCAGCGAACCGAGCAGCATGCACAGCACCGCGAACCAGAGCCCGCCGAGGTCCCCGCTGATCCGCCCGAGCATCCCCATCCCCAGCGGGACCATCAGCACCGCCGCGAACAGTCCCCGAGCCGCAC
>X190_Common_House_Gecko__coassemble_286_pt1 | contig 14745 bp, 14 predicted proteins | sample X190_Common_House_Gecko__metabat2_low_PE_001 | metagenome-assembled genome bin X190_Common_House_Gecko
CCCGAGCGCAGGGCACGACCTTGGCCGCGGGCGCGCGGAAGGGCTAGGTTCCGGCGGTCGGAACACCGCGATCTTGGGGAGTGCACATGTCGTCTCGGGTCGGGATCGTCAAACTCGCCACCGCCGCCGCGCTCGGCGCGACGCTGGCAGGCGGGGCGGGCGCCCTGGGCGCGCAGCAGGCCGCCGCGCCGGAGCCGGACAACCTCGGGCAGGCGAAGCAGGCCGTGCAGGAGTACTACGGCGACCACGAGGACTCCGCGGGCGAGCACCACGCCTCCCCCGGCAGCGCTTGGGACGTCGACACCGAGCGGGAGGTGACCGGCGCGCGGGCGTACCTGCAGCGCCGCCTCACCGAAGGCGTGCCGAACCCGGCGATCGTGCTGGACGTGGACGACACCTCGGAGGTGACCTACGGCTGGGAGGCCGGGCGGGACTTCGGTTTCGACGAGGACGCGCAGCGCGAAGCCATCGAGAAGGGCGTGTTCGAGCCGATCGGGCACACCCGCGAACTGGCGCAGTGGGCCGCGGGGCACGGCGTGCGGGTCTACTTCATCACCGGCCGCGGGGAGAGCCTCCAGGATGCTTCGCTGCGCAACCTCGCCGGGGAAGGGTTCCCGAGCCCGGCCGGGGCGTTCTTCAAGCCGGAGACGCACGCCCCGGACTACCTGCCGTGCGGGCTGGACTGCAGCACCGTGGAGTACAAGTCCGGCACCCGCGCGCACCTGGAATCGCAGGGCGCGCACATCTTGCTCAACATCGGCGACCAGCACAGCGACCTGCGGGGCGGGCACGCCGAGAAGCCGGTGAAGCTGCCGAACCCGATGTACTACCTGCCCTGAGCGGACGCGTGCGCGGGGCTCCTGGCGAGGTAGACGACATCCGGTTCACCCCGCGCGACCGGGGTTTCGTGCACCGCGACGTCCCGGAAGGCGTCCCGCAGCGCCGCCTCGAACGCGGCCGACCGGTTCGCGCTCCAGAACGCGACGGCGCCCTGGTCGCCGAGGCGTTCGCCGAGCCGGCCGAGCCGGGATCCGCCGTAGAGCGCGCCGTTCTCGGGCGTGGTGAGCCATTCCGGCCCGTTGTCGGTGTCCAGGCAGACCGCGTCCAGCGGCCCGTCGTCGCGGTCGAGCCATGCCGCGATGTCGCCGTGCACGATCCGGACGCGGGGATCGGCGGTGTTGCGCTCGGTGCGTTCCGGCAGGTAGGTGCGGTTCCATTCGATGACCTGGCGGTGGATCTCCACCACGATGATCTCGACGGGAACCGGTGAGGCCACCGCCGCGGCCAACGAGAACCCGAATCCGAGACCGCCGATGACCAAGCGCGCCCCGGGCGGCGCGACGGCCAGCACCCGCTCGACCATCGCCCGTTCCGAGCGGCCGTCGCGGGTGTCCATCAGGAACATGCCGCCGCTGATCAGTTCCAGGTCGGCCCCGCAGCGGCGCAGCACTAGCTCGCCGAGGGCGGTGCGGCTGCGTTCGAGCACCTGCGGTCGATCGTCGGGCTCGTCGTCGGTCATCCGGTCACCTCGTGCGGGGTCGGTCCACCTTCGGTTCGGGTGTGCGCCGGAGCGCGTGCACCGCCAGGTTACCGCCGCGCGGGCTCGATGATCACGCGCGAATCCGCGCCGCGATCTTGCGGGCGGTCGGAACGGCCGGAAAATCTGATCACTGTTTGCACCTCCCGCTTCCCGAACTGGGATCACCGGTTCCCCGAAAGGGGTTAGGACACTGCGCGGACCTCCACACATCGCGATTAGTATCGCTTCCGGATTTCTTTGATCGACCGATCGAATGATCGCAGTGCGCCAGTCGGAGGGATCTCATGCCGATTCCCGCGTCGCCTCGCCGCCGTGCCCGGTGCATGCCGCTGCTCGCGGCGCTGATCGGCGCGCTGGTCCTCGCAGGTTGCAGTGCCACCGCACCGCCGAAGCGAGTTCCCGCGCCTGCGCTCACGATCGAACCGGCGAACGCCGCCACCATCAACCCGCGGACTCCGATCACGGTCCGGGTCGCCCACGGCACGCTCACCGACGTCACCGTGACCAACACCGAAAAGGGCAACGCCGTGCGCGGCGAACTCAGCCCGGACGCGAAGACCTGGCACAGCACCGAGCCGCTCGGCTACGCCGCGCACTACGACGTGTTCGCGCACGCGCGCGGCGCCGACGGCAAACCGGCCGAGCAGCGCGGCGCGGTCGGCACCGTGGACCCGGCCGAGAAATTCGAGGCCAACCTGATTCCGTCACCGGACGCCGTGGGAGACGACGGCATCGGCGTCGGCCAGCCGATCGTCTTCCAGTTCACCAAACCGGTGCAGGACAAGGCCGCGATCGAACGGACGCTGGAGGTGCACAGCGATCCGGTCCGGCCGGGAGCGTGGCACTGGATCGACGACGAGAACGTGCACTACCGCCCGAAGGAGTTCTGGAAGCCGGGCACCACGATCCACGCAGCCGCCAACGTCTACGGCGCGGATCTCGGCGGCGGCGTGCTCGGCGGCTCGGACACCGCGCACACCTACCGCGTGCACGACGCGATGATCGCCAGGGCGGACGGGAAGTCCAACCAGATGCAGATCTTCCGCAACGGCGCGCTGATCAACACGATGCCGATCTCGATGGGCAAGAAGTCCTCGCCGACGCACGCGGGCACGCACGTCGTCTCGGAGAAGCGCGAAAGCATGATCATGGACTCGTGCACCTACGGGGTGTGCGACAAGAGCGATCCGGACTACTACCGGATGCGCGAGCGCTGGTCGGTGCGGGTGTCCAACAGCGGCGAGTTCGTGCACGAGAACCCGGCGAGCGTGGGCAGCCAGGGCAGCTCGAACGTCTCGCACGGCTGCATCAACCTCAACGGCGAGAACGCCCGGTGGTTCTTCCGCAACTTCGGGTACGGCGACGTGGTCGAGGTGACCAATTCCGGCGGGCCGGAGCTGCCGGTGTGGGACCGCTACGGCGACTGGTCGATGGACTGGCAGCAGTGGCAGCAGGGCAGCGCGCTGAAGTAGCGCGGAGCCGTGCAGACTTTCCTGCCTTACTCGGACTTCGCGGCGAGCGCGCGGGTGCTCGACCGGCGCAGGCTCGGCAAGCAGCGGGTGGAGGCGTTGCAGGTGCTGCGCGCCTTGACCGTCTCCGGCTACGGCTGGCGACGGCACCCGGCGGTGCTGATGTGGTGCGGCTACGAAGAAGCGCTGACCTGCTACGGGCTCGTGGTGTGCGGGGTGTGGCAGGCCGGCGGCCGCGGTGACACCTGCGAGCCGAGCCTGCGCGCGGACTTCGCGGTCGCCACGGGCCGCGATGCGGTGCGCACGCAGGCCGAACTCGGCAAGGCCGGTGAGCTGCCGCCGTGGCTCGGCCGGGCCGAGCTGCATCGCAGTCACCGATCCGCGCTGCTGCGCAAAGATCCCGAGCACTACGGCCGGTACTTCTCCGACGCCGATCCCGAGCTGCCCTACCTGTGGCCGTCCTCGGACCGCCCGGAACGGCCCGAGGAGCAGCGGGTCGCTCGGTGATCCGGGCGCCGTCTCGTCGGTTGGGAAGCTTGGCACCGCGCCCGCCGCACGGCCTACAGTGACCCGATCCGGCGATTTCCTTGGCACGATGGCGTTTTCCCGGGAGGGAGGCTGCGATGCGCGCGGCCGCGGGTTTCCGCGCCGTCCGGCGGCGCCACGTCGACCTGCTGCGGGTGATCAGCGCGCGGTGTCCGGGCGCACCCGACACCGCCACGTTCCCGCAAGCAGGAGAGGAATTCCCATGCCCGGCACACACCTCGCCGTCGCGCTCGACGGCGCGGGCTGGCACCCGGCGGCTTGGCGCGATCCGAGCGCCACGCCGGAAAAGCTGTTCACCGCGCCCTACTGGGCCGCGCTGGCCCGCACCGCGGAGCGCGGGCTGCTCGATTTCGTCACCGTCGAGGACGGTCTCGGCTTGCAGTCCGAGGACCACCTCGAGCCCGGTGACCGGCGCACCGACCGGGTCCGCGGCAGGCTCGACGCGCAACTGATCGCTTCGTTCCTCGCGCCGCTGACCTCGCGGATCGGGCTGGTTCCGACGGTGACGAGCACGCACACCGAGCCGTTCCACGTGGCCTCGGCGATCTCCACGCTCGATCACGACAGCCTCGGCCGCGGCGGCTGGCGGGTGCAGACCTCGGCCCGCGCCGACGAGGCCGCGCACTTCGGGCGGCGCAGCCTGCCGCCGATCCGCCGCGACGCGCTCGATTCGCCCGCGGTGCAGGAGGCCATTGCGGACCTGTTCGCCGAGGCCGCCGACGCGGTCGAGGTGGTGCGGCGGCTCTGGGACAGCTGGGAGGACGACGCGGAGATCCGCGACGCGGCCACGAACCGCTTCCTGGACCGGGAAAAGCTGCACCACATCGACTTCACCGGCCGGTTCTTCTCGGTGCGCGGGCCGGGGATCGTGCCGCGGCCGCCGCAGGGCCAGCCGCTGGTGGTCGCGCTCGCGCACCGCGAACTCGCCTACGAGTTCGCCGCGCGCTCGGCCGACGTCGTGTTCGTGACTCCGCAGGAAACCGCCGACATCGCGGGAATCCTGTCCGAAGTGCGCGCGGCGGAGCGAAAGGTCGGCCGCGACGGGGAACCGCTGCGGGTGCTGGCGGACGTGGTGGTCGCGCTCGACGCCGACGCCCCGGCCGCGCGGCGGCGGCTGGCGCGGCTCGACGAACTCGCCGGTGAGCCGTTGCGCTCGGACGCCGCGGTGTTCTCCGGCGATGCTCCGCAACTGGCGGATCTGCTGGAGGAATGGCGAATCGCGGGCATCGAAGGTTTCCGCCTGCGCCCCGCGGTGCTGCCGATCGATCTCGACGCGATCGTCGACCGGCTCGTGCCGGAGCTGCACCGGCGCGGGAGCTTCCGCACCGGCTACGGCGCGAAGAACCTGCGCGAACGCTTCGGCCTGCCCCGGCAGTCCAGCCGCTACGCCGTGGAGGTGGCGTGATGAGCAAGCAGATCATCCTGGGCGCGTACTTCCCGGGCGTCAACCACGACACGGTGTGGAGCGATCCGGCTTCCGGCAGCCACATCGACTTCGAGTCCTACGCGCACTGGGCCGAAACGGCCGAGCGCGGCAAGCTGGACCTGCTGTTCCTGGCCGAGGGGCTGCGGTTGCGCACCCGCGGCGGACAGGTCTTCGACCAGGACGTGGTGGGACGGCCGGACACGTTCACGGTGCTGTCCTCGCTGGCCGCGATCACCGAGCACATCGGACTCGCGGGCACCATCAACTCGACGTTCAACGAGCCCTACGAGCTGGCGCGCAAGTTCGCCACGCTGGACCTGCTCTCCGGCGGCCGGGCCGCGTGGAACGTGGTGACCAGCTTCGACGCCGACACCGGGGAGAACTTCCGGCGCGGCGGGTTCCTGCACCGCTCGCAGCGCTACGAGCGGGCCGGGGAAACGCTCGAAGCGGTGCGCAGGCTGTGGGACTCGTGGGGTTCGGAGGCCGTGGTCGCCGATCGGGACGCGGGGCGGTTCCTGCGCGACGAGCGCGTGGGCGACTTCGAGTTCCGCGGCGAACAGTTCGACATCGCCGGGCGGTTCTGCACTCCCCGCCCGCCGCAGGGTCGTCCGGTCATCTTGCAGGCCGGGGAATCGCCTGCCGGGCGGGATTTCGCCGCCCAGCACTCGGATGCGATCTTCTCGCGGTACCAGGAGTTCGACCAGGCGCGCGAGTTCTACGCCGACGTCAAGGCTCGGGTCGCCAAGGCGGGCCGGGAGCCTTCGCAGGTCAAGATCCTGCCATCGGCGGGCGTCATCCTCGGCGACACCGCAGCCGAAGCCCGCGACCGGCACGCCGATGTGCGCAGCCGCCAGGTCGACCCGTTCACCGCGATCGTGCTGGCCGAGACGATCTGGAACCGGGACCTGTCCGAGTTCGACCCGGACGGCCCGGTGCCGGATGTGGATCCGACGCCGGAAGCTCCCAAGTGGATTCGCGGCCGCGCACCGCTGTCGCAGGATCCGCAGGCCACCGCCGAGTCTTGGCGCGCGCTCGGCAAGGCCGAAGGATTGTCCCTGCGGGAGGTCGTCACGAAGGTCTTCGACCGCGCGGTGTTCGTCGGCACGCCCGATCACGTCGCCACCGAGATCGACCGCTACGTGCAGGCCGACGCGGTGGACGGTTTCATCCTCGGCTCGCACGTCAGCCCGTCCGGGCTGGACGAGGTCGTGGACCGCGTGGTCCCGCTGCTGCAGGAGCGCGGTGTGTTCCGCACCGAATACACCGGCACGACGCTGCGGGAGAACCTGGGCGCCGGCGCCCCCGGTCGGGTGGAGTGAGCGGTTCGCTTGGAGTGAACGGAACTTTCGCCCAATCTATTGGGACCAACGGTCCGTTCACTCCTTGAGTCCGCGCGGGTTCCGGCTAAGGGGACCGGCCGGTGCCCTTGGGGGAGGGATCGGAGTGCAGGCACCGGCCGGCCGGTCCGCGCGGGGTCGGGGATACCGCCGCGCGGGTCAACGCCTCCGGAGTGAGGCGGAGTCGAGGTGGGGCTTCGCGTCGCCGTGAATTCGGCCGCGGCAGCGCGCTGATGTTCAGGGCGCTGACGTTCCGGGCGTCCCGTTCGGGGCACCGCCGTTCAGGGCGTCCGCGTTCGGCCGGGCCGCGGGTCGCCCGGGTTTTCGCGCGCTAGCTCGGCTTCGGCCGCCGCGCACAGCGAGCGGCCCAGTTCGCCCGCCGCGGGCTCGGTACGCCGCAGATGAACGGGACCGCGCACGTAGTGGCCGCAGAGACATCGCAGGGATCCGAAAGCACACCGGACGACACAATGCCATTCCGCGTCTCGCGGTCCGGTGGCCCAAGCGCGCGGCTCGACGGGTGCGGCGGCACCGGGCCGTGCGAAATCCCCGCCATGGAGCACGATTTCTTCGCCCTCGCACACGTTGCGCACCGCCGTTCCGCAGCACCGATCGATCCGCGCGTGCACTGTCCACACAGGACATTTGCGGTGTCGGCGTCGACCTGCTGCTCCGCGCTTCTTCCGAACGCGACAGTGACCCGATTGCTCACGCACAGCTCCTTCTCGGTACGTTCCGTAGTGATCTACACTGACCATCGCTGGATTGCGATTGCTAGCACGCTACTAGCCGCAGGTCGGATTGCGCGATCACTCGAACGGATGGAAGAGGTAGGGCCGGACATGGCGAACGCTCGACAGTTGAGGCTTGCGCGCCTCCTCCGCGAGTTCCGGGAGAAGGCCGGCGTCGATCAGCAGCAGGTGGCCAAGCATCTGGGCATTCACCGCAGTGCGATCGGCCACTGGGAAATGGCGCGGTCCCGGCCCAGCAAGGAGAAGCTGGAGCAGCTGCTCGACGCCTACGGCGTGGACGACGAAGAGCGACTGCACGTCGAGCAGATGCGCGCGGACAGCAACAAGAGCGGCTGGTGGACGCTGCACAAGTTGCCGTCGACGTTCGAGCCGTACGTCGGTTTCGAGGCGGACGCGGTCGAGGCGTTCAACTTCGAGATCACCATGATCCCGGGACTGCTGCAAACCCGCGAATACTCCCGCGCACTACACCGAACGGCCCGGACGCCGTTGAGTCCGCTGGTCGTCGAGAACCACGTCGATGCCCGCGCGCGACGGCAGGAACGGCTCGACGAGGACGACCCGCTCGTCCTGCACGTGGTGATCGCAGAGGAAGCGTTCCTCCGCACCATGGGCAGCGAACGTGTCATGGCAGAGCAGGTCGATCACTTGATCGCCATGTCGAAGCGGGAGAACATCCGCATCCATCTGTTGCCGCTGAACGCAGCCGACCATACGACGCTGCAATGCGGCTTCTCGGTGCTCCGGTTCCCGCAGCACGGCGACGTCGCGTTCGTCGATTCACCGCTGGCGGGTCACATCGTGGACGGCTCCGAACAGACGGGTGAGCTGAATCGGCTCTTCGGGCAGTTCCAGCAGGCTGCCTTGGGCGCAGCTGAAAGTCGTTCATATCTGGCTACACTCCGGTCGCGGTACGAGACCGATGCCTGAAGGAGACGACTGTGACCTACACATGGAAGAAATCTTCGCGCAGCGCCCCGTCCGAGCAGTGCGTGGAGACCTCGCCCGCGCCACAGGGTGCGGCGATCCGTGATTCCAAGCTCGGTGACGACTCGCCGATCCTCGCGCTGAGCGGCCGCCAGTTCATCGCCTTCACGAACGCGGTGAAGGACGACCGCTTCCGGGACTGACCGCAGTTCGAGCCCATCCGGAATCCCCGGCGCGTCGAGCGCCGGGGATTCCTTTATGTGCAAGCTAGCGGCACATCACTCACGTGCTACTGTCTCGCGATCAGACTGCAAGGCGGGCCGATCCGGCAGTACGAACCGGCCCGCCTCCCGAGAGGAGGCGAGCATGGCCGGTCGGAACACACCCGCGATGGGAACTCCGACGACACCGCGGGCGTACGGCCTGCCGTGCATCTGGCACCACGAACCCGCGACTGATCTGACGTTCCGCTGGGGCCGCGGCGACGGTTGCATCACCGTACTGACCGGCCGCCACAACGGCCGGGAAACCGCAGCCGACGTGCTCGCCACCTTCCCCGCCCCCGCCTGCTGGCTGGAGCAGAACGAACTCACCACCCGAGCCCGCCACTGGCTCGCCCGCCGCAACGAAAGGCGTTGACACGAAGTAACTTCCGGCGATGAACAGACTTGCGGGATCTCGTCCAGCATTGACGAGCTGGTACTCGGACGCCCGCTAAGACGCCGGGCGAGCTCATCCCACCTTGACGTAGAGCTGCATCCCGACCTGGCGGTGGTTGCCGATCGGGCACCAGAAGTCGTAGGTGCCGCGCTGCAGGGTCACGGTCAGGTCGGCGAAGCGGCCGGACTGCACCGTCGGGGTGCGGGCGTTGAGCACGCCGGGTCCGTAGATCTGCAGGGAATGCGGCGCGATCCCCGCGTTGTAGGCGCGGAACGTGTAGCGCCCCGGCGGGAGGAATTCCGGTTGCAGCAGCGCGTAGTCGACCATCCGGACCGGCACCAGCCTCGGCGGTGCGTCGGAGTGGTGCGGGTCCGGTGGAGTGGCCGCGGCAGCGCCGGAGCTGATGGTGGCCGTCAGCGCGAGCACGCCGAGCAGCACGCCCAGCGTTCTGCGAACGGTGCCGGCTTTTCCGTTGTGCGGCTTGGACATGGCGCGAACCCCCGTGGCGATCCGCGGGCGGGCGGCCCGCCCGCTGGTTTCGCGTAGCTGGCCGGTTCACGGTAAACCCGCCCGCGCGCCCGGTTCTTGCCGAATGTTCCTGTTGTGACGGGGGAAAACATACGAGCGCGGGCTGCCGCGAGAGACGCGCGAGCGTCCGTACTCAGTGGACGGAAGTTGCGCTTTCGCCGCTGTTGCGAGGTTTTCCGGAGGCGCTACGCTTCGCCGACCCGCTCGAACAGGGCCGCAAGTCCTTGGCCGCCGCCGATGCACATCGTCTCCAGGCCGTAGCGGACCTCGCGGCGCTGCATCTCGCGCAGCAGCGTCGCCAGGATCCGCCCGCCGGTGGCTCCCACCGGATGCCCGAGCGAGATCCCGGAACCGTTGACGTTGACCCGATCCAGGTCCGCGTCGGTGAGCCGCCACTCCCGCAGGCACGCGAGCACCTGCGCGGCGAACGCCTCGTTCAACTCGATCAGGTCGACCTCGGACAGCGCCACCCCGGCCCGGTCCAGCGCGTTGGCGACCGCGGGCACCGGCCCGATGCCCATCGTCGCCGGCGGTACCCCGCCGATCCCCCACGAGACCAGCTTCGCCAGCGGCCGCAGCCCCAGCTGCGCGGCCTTCTGCGGCGTGGTCACCACGCAGATCGCCGCACCGTCGTTCTGCCCGGACGCGTTGCCCGCGGTGACGGTGGCCGCCGAGTCCTGCTTGCCCATGACCGGGCGCAGCTTCGCCAAGACCTCCGGCGTCGAGTCCGGGCGGATGTGCTCGTCCCGCTCGACGACGGTGTCCTGCTTGCGGCCGGGAACGGTGACCGGCACGACCTCGTCGGCGAATCGGCCCGCCTCCCACGCCGCGGCGGCGCGCCGGTGCGAGCGGGCGGCGAGTTCGTCCTGCTCCTCGCGTGCGATGGAGTAGTCGCGGCGCAGGTTCTCGGCCGTCTCCAGCATCCCGCCCGGCACCGGGTGGTTCTCGCCGCCCGCGGTGACCCGGCCCTTGGCCAGCGAGTCGTGCAGCATCACACCCGGCCCGCCCTTCTGCGGGCGGCGCATCGAGGTGGAGTAGTGCGGCGCGTTCGACATCGATTCGGCACCGCCGGCCAGCACCAGCTCGGACGCGCCGCTGCCCACCTGCATCGCGGCGTTGAGCACCGCCTGCAGCCCGGATCCGCAGCGCCGGTCCACCTGCGCGCCCGGCACCGTCACCGGCAACCCGGCGTCCAACGCGGCGACCCGGCCGATCGCCGGAGCGTCCATCGTCGGGTAGCAGTGGCCCAGCAGGACGTCGTCGATCGAGTCCGCGGGCAGCCCGGTGCGTTCCAGCAGCGCCCGGATCGTGGTGGCGGCGAGGGTGTGCGGCGGGACCTCCGCCAGCGACCCGCCGAAGCCGCCGACCGGGGTGCGCAGCGGTTCGCAGATCACGACGTCAGCCATCAGCGTCCTCCTGGTAGTTCTCGGCCCACTCGCGCAGCTGGGCGGCGCGGATCTTGGCCCCGTTGGTGCCCGAGGTCGTGGGCATCTCGTCGATGATGTGCACCCGGGCGGGCACCTTGAACTTCGCCAGCGTCGCCGCGCACCATTCCCGCAGCTCGGCCGGAGTGGCCGCGGCGGGCTCGGTGAGCACGACGAAGGCGACGGCCCGCACGCCGTTCCCGGTCCGCGCGCCTACGACCTTGGCGGTGCTGACCGCTTCGTGCGCGGCCAGCCGGTGCTCGATCTCGGCGGGCGCGACGAGGAAGCCGCTCAACCGCAGCACGTCGCCCATCCGGCAGACGTATTCGATGCCGCCGTCTTCGCTGCGAACCGCGAGGTCGCCGGTGCGGAACCAGCCGTCCGCGGTGCTCGCCCCGGCGTCGCCCCCGCCGAGGTAGGCGTCCACGACGGTCGGCCCGGCGAACTGGAGCTCGCCCTGCTCACCGTCGGCCACCGGCCGGTCGTCGTGCGGGTCGGCGGTGCGCACCCGGATCTGCGGCGAGACCGGCAGTCCGCCGCCGGACCACCGGCGCGGCACGGGAGTCGACTCCGGCCACAGCAGCGCCAGGGCGAACACCTCGGACGAGCCGTAGACGCCGGTGGTGCTCGCCCCGAATTCGGCGGCCCAGGCGGCGACTTCCGCGCTGCGGCCGAGGAAATCAGCCAACCCGAGCCAGCGCAACGCGGGCAACTCCACCGGCCGCTCGCGCCACGCGTCCAGCAGCCGCCCGGCCATGTCGTCGCCGCCGATCAGGTGGGTCGCGCGCTGCTCGGCCATCGCGGCGACGGTCGCGGCCGGGTCGAAGACCGGTTCCAGCAGGCACGCCGCTCCGCCCGCGACCGCGGCAAGCGCGGTGCAGAAACCGAAAACCCCGGACAGCGGGAGCACGCAAGCGGCCACGTCGCCTTCGCCGAGCCCGAGCGCCGCAGCGTCGGCGCGGGCGTGCGCCACCACGGCATCTTCGCGGTGCGCGGCGAGTTTCGGCAGCCCGGTGGATCCGGAGGTGGTGAACGCGACCGCCAGGTCCGAGCCGTCGCGGTCCGCCGATTCCGGACCGTCGCGCTCAGCCAGGTCCGTGCCGTCGCCTTCGGCCAGGCCCGTGCCGTCGCGCTCGGCAGGCTGCGCGAGCGGGGCGACCACCGCCGCTCCCCCGCCGAGATCGAACGCGCCCGCATCCGGCTCGGACTTCCCGGGACCGCTGACCGGGACGACGAACGGTGCCGGGACCTGCGCGGTCCGCACCGCTTCGCCGAGCACGCCGATCAGGTCGAGTCCGTGGAACCCGGCGGCGACGGCCACGACGCGGGGCCGCGCCCGGTTCAGCACGTGGCCGACTTCCTCGACGTTGTAGCGGGTGTTGAGGCCGATGACGTGCGCACCGCGCGCGGCGGCGCCGAATTGCCAGCTCAACGCGTCCGACCAGTTCGGCAGCCACACCGCCACGCAGTCGCCCGGACCGACCCCGGCCGCGGCCAGCCGAGCCTGCACCGCGCGCGCCCGCGCGTGCAGCTGCGCGCGGGAGACCGCACGGAATCCGTCCTCGACGCGGTCCAGCGCGATCGGCGCGTCCGGGTCGGCCTCGACGAGGTCGTTGAGCAGGCGGCGCAAGGTGCTCATGCCCGCACCTCCGCGAGCTCGGCGAGCCAGCCGGTCAAGGTCCGCGCGAAGTCCGGCAGCTCCTCCATCGGGTAGTGGCCGACGCCGGGCAGCAGCGTGAATCGGCCGTCCGGCAGCTCGCCCGCGGCCGCGCGGACCGCGTCGGGCTTGATCCAGAGGTCGTCCTCGCCCGCCACGAGGTGCACGGGGCAGCGGATCGAGCCCAGTTCGGCGCGCACGTCGTGCGTGCCCCAGCCGATGAGGTCCGAGTTCGACACCGCCGGGTCCTCGCGCCGGTGCATGGTGGCGATCAGCTCGGCACGTGCCGGATCGACTCCGGAACCGACCACGGCCAGCGTGCCGAGATGGGTGCGGTCGGTGCGGCTCGGTGCGGCGATGTCCTCCAGCTCGCGTTCCAGGCCGGAGACCTTCACCCGCCCGCGCCCGGCTTCGGCGGCCATCGCGACCACGCCGCGCACGTCACCGGACAGCGCCGCGATCTGCAACGCGATCTTGCCGCCGATCGAGCAGCCGACCACCAGCGGATCGGCCAGCCCGAGCCGGTCCAGCAGGTCCAGGCAGAACCGGGCGTACTCGGCGAGGTCGCGGACCGGCCCGTTCGCGGTGGGCTCCGACCTGCCGTGACCCGGCAGGTCGGGGACGACGACCCGGTAGCCCGCGGCGGCGAGCGCGGCCGTGGTGTGCCGCCACTGCACACCGCTCTGCCCAGCGGTGTGCAGGCACAGCACGACCGGGCCGGAACCGGCCAGCTCGGTGAACGCGAGGGTGCCTGCCGCCTCGACGTAGCGGGCCTCGATCATCGCTGCTCCTGACCGGCCCCGCGGGCCGCCTCGGCGATCAGCTGCAGCGCCTTGGTCAACCGCAGGTACTCGTAGGCGTTGCCGGAGACCTGGAAATCACCGTTCATGGCGCGCTGCATGAAGTCGTTGCGCTGCGCGGTGACCAGCTCGGTCCACACCAGCGGCGATGCCGCGAGGGTGAACGCGGGCCCGTGCGGGGTGCGCGTCGCGGCCTCCAGCACCCGGCCCCGGTAGATCCGCAGCTGCACCTCGTCGTCGCCGCTGCGCAGCCCGATCGCGCCGTCCCAGGTGGCGACCGCGGAGGCGAACCGTTCGTCGAGCCGTTCGGTGAGCGCTTCGGCCCAAGCCACCGTGCCGAACCTGCGACCCGCCGGGTCGGGGCCGGTGCCGCGGGCCGGGACCAGGAACGCGGTGGTCCCTTCCTGCACCGTCTCGTCGTCCTGGTTGAGCAGCCGCACGTGCCGGTCGACCACGCCTCGCGAACCATCTCCGGTGCGGTGGCAGCGGATGATCGTCATCGTCATGCGCAGCGCGTCACCGGGGAAGATCGGGCGCAGGTAGCGCCAGTTCGTGTCCAGCAGCGCGACCTCGGAGTCCGGGACCAGGCCGAGATCGTGGAACATGCCGAAGAACACCGCGATGCCGAACGGGCCGTGCAGCACCGGTTTCCCGAAGCGCGTGCGCGCGGCGAATTCGGCGTCGTGGTGCAGGGGGTGCTGATCACCGCTGATGGCGGCGAAGGCGGTCAGGTCGTGCTCGGTGACCTCGCGCGGACCTGCTTCGAAGCGGCGGCCGACGGTGAAATCCTCGTAGGCCCCGACGCTCCCGTGCGACCGATCGGCACCGGAGGACGCGGCGGTGCGCACCGGTTCGGATGTCATGAACGCCTCCCCGTCCGCCGCACACCGGCGAACGCTTTCACCGAACCACTGCAACGCCCTCGGCGTCAAAGTCCGCTGGTGCGGCGACATCGCGCAGCACGCTCAGTCCACTATGGACTCACGAGCACCAGGTGGCGGCTCGGGGGTTCCCTCCGCCGATCCGCCGACGTATTGTACGGCCAAATACCATTCGGACGAACTCGACGAACGCTGATCGCCGCCTGTCGCAACGCCGTTCCCGTTCCGCAGCACCGATCTGCGGACGCTGCCCGACCAGCGCAAACGGTCGCGCAATGGCCGCACCAACCTGGAGGTCCGCCGTGCCGCCTGCCACCGGCCCGCTGTCCGGTCTGCGCGTCGTCGAGATCTCGTCGTTCGTCGCCGCGCCGCTGGGCGGGATGACGCTGGCGCAGCTGGGCGCGGACGTGATCCGGATCGATCCGCGCGGCGGGGCCGCCGACCGGCACCGCTGGCCGCTGGCCGATACCGGCACGAGCATCTACTGGGCCGGGCTGAACAAGGGCAAGCGCTCCGTGGTCGCCGATCTGCGCTCGGACGCGGGCAGGCAGGTGGTGCGCGACCTCGTCGCCGCGTTCCCCGCGGGCAGCGGAGTCGTGCTCACGAACTCGGCGGGCCGCGACTGGATCTCGCACGAGAAGCTGTCCGAGGTGTGCCCGGACCTGATCCACGTGCTGATCGAAGGCCGCAGCGACGGATCGTCCGCAGTGGACTACACGGTCAACGCCGAGTCCGGATTCCCGCTCGCCACCGGCGATGGCGACCGGCCGGTGAACCACGTGCTACCCGCCTGGGACA
>X190_Common_House_Gecko__coassemble_287_pt1 | contig 14744 bp, 11 predicted proteins | sample X190_Common_House_Gecko__metabat2_low_PE_001 | metagenome-assembled genome bin X190_Common_House_Gecko
GGTCGATGATCCGCCCGGTGAGGTTCTGCGGCTCGTCGGTTTCCAGCCGCAGCCGCTCGTTCGGGTACAGCGGCGTCAGCTTGTGGAACTCCGAACGGCCCTTCGACGCGTCCGGCTCCAGCCCGTTGATCCCGTCGACCCGCACCAGCGGGTTGAACTTCTGCCGCTGCTGCTCGCCCTCCCGCGGCTGCCGGATGACGCCCTTGATCGCGTCACCGCGGCGCAGCCCGTACTTGCGGACCAGCGACAGCGACACGTACACGTCGTTCGGCCCGGCGAGGTAGCCGGAAGTGCGCACGAACGCGTAGTTCTCCAGCACGTCCAGGATGCCGGCCACCGGCAGCAGCACGTCGTCCTCGCGGACCTCCGGCTCGCCGCCGCCTTCGCCGCGGCCGCGGTTGCGGCGGCGGTCCCGGAACCGGCGTCCGCGCCTGCGGCCGCCGTCATCGTCGTCGTCCTGCCGGCGGTTGTCCTGCTGGCGGTTGCCGCCGTCCTGCTTGTCCTGCTGCCGGGAACCCTGGCGGTCGTTGCGGTCCTGGCCGCCGCGGTTGTTGTCCTGCCGGTCGCCGCGGTCGTCGCCCTGGTCCTGGTTCCCGCCGCCGCGCCCGGAAGAGCGGCGCCGCCGGTTGTTGCCGCCACCGCGGCGGGGCTCTTCCTCGCCGCCCTGGTCGGAGTTCTGCCGCCGCGGACGCCCGCGAGTCGGAGCACCGTTGGTGTTCTGCTCGGCGGTCGTGTCGCGCTGCTTCGGCGAAGAGTCGGTCTCGTCGAGCGCGGGCTGGTGCGCCTTGCCGCCGCCGGAGGCGCCGTCCTGCGCGGCCTTGCCGGACTCCGGCGCGCTCTTGCCGGTGTCCTCCTGCGTCGCGGTGGACTGCTTGTTGCCCGCGCCGCGGGAACGCTGCGGCGCACCGCCGCCCTGCCGCTCCTTGATGGCGGCGATCAGGTCACCCTTGCGCAGTCCGCCGGTGTCGATCCCCAGTTCCCCCGCGAGTTGGCGCAGCTCGGGGAGGAGCATGCCGGACAGCCCTCCGCGACGGCGCGGGGTGCCGTTGCTGTCGGTGCCCGAGGACTGGGCGGAATCCTGCCCGCCGGCCGCGGGGACGCCGTTGGCCGCGTCGCTGCTCAACAGTTCGGTGTTGCTCACGAATGTCCTTCCTGACCGGACCGCGCCTCCTACGCGGCCCAGCGGATTGCCCGCCCGCTCATGCTCGCGGACGGCCTTTTGCGCTACCGGCCCGATGCCGGTCGAGTTCAACACGCACGCGCGGCTCGATCGGCGTCGGCGATTAGCCGGAACCAGCGGCATTGGGCGGTAAGAGGAGCCCAGCCCTGGCGTTCGTCCGATGTCGTTGCGCGGCTGCGGTCGTCACGCGCCTGCGTGCTGGAACCACGGTCCACGTGCGACGCATCCACTCCGATCCACACTTGCCGGTGCACGCCCTGCTGCCGCCTCACTCAGGTGTTGTCGTTCACGGGGAGCGCTGTGATTTCCGGTCCGGCCCGAAGTGTCGCCGTGCAGGACCGCAGACAGTGGCACCGGGGTACACGCCGATCCGGCGTCGATCGCCGCGGGCGTGCCCGCTGCCCCCGACTCGGCGGTTCGCCGAGTTCCCGGTACGAATCCACCGGAGCGGGGGCCGCCGCCTCGCGCGAACCCCATTGAGTTGACAACTCCTGCCTCTGCCACCGCGGCCGAGTACCCGCCGATCCTGACCTTCACCCGCGCCGGGTGGAGTCAATTCACTAGCGAGAGATGTGCCCCGGGAAACGATGCCCCGGATGCGGCACCGGCGCTCTGCGCGCGGTGACTGATTGACCTTGAGGGTAGACGCCCCGCCATCGAGGTGCAACAACCTCACCGGTCGCGGCCACACCCTCTGTCGATCATGGTGTTCGGCGTCCGCCGTGCTGCAACAGCCACGGAATTCGATCGAATCGGCGCCGCTCCGAGAGTGCCGTACAAGAACCCTATCGGCCTTGCAGCGAGCACTGAGCGGTGCCACCGAGCGAACCGGAGCCGTATCACGCACGTACAGCACCGGAACACCAGCCACCGGACTTCGTCCGGCTGACACTTCCTTTGTACCACCGCGCTCGGAGGAATGGTCCGGCCGGTCGGCTATTCGATCTGCGACCGCCCGGACACCACCCGAACGCCGCAGCGGTCCACCGGCAGGTGCAGTGCGGTGAAACCCGTGCTGTGCGCGGAATTCGGCAGTTCACCGCGCGGTGGCAAGGCCAGCACGGTCGGCCCGGCTCCGGAGACCGCGGCCGCCACCCCGGCGGCCCGCAACCGCCGCACCAGCTCGATCGTGGCGGGCCACGCGGGTTCCCGGTAGTCCTGGTGCAGCCGGTCCTCGGTGGCCGCGGGCAGCAGCGACGGGTCGGTGGTCAGCGCGTGCACGGCCAGCGCCGCGCGTCCTGCGTTGAAGGCGGCGTCGGCGTGCGGGACCTGCGCGGGAAGCAGTCCCCGCGTGGTGTGCGTGGAGGATTCACCGGCGGGCACGAATGCCACCGGGTGCAGGTCGGCGTGCGCGGGCAGGCTCGCGGCCCGGAACCGGTCGCCGTCCTGCCAGGCGATCACCACGCCACCGAGCAGGCTCGCCGCGACGTTGTCGGCGTGGCCTTCCTCGGCGGCGGCCAGGTGCAGCGCCTGATCCAGGTTCTTGTTGTCCCGCAACGCGAAACCGGCGAGTTCGTAGGCCGCGGCCACGCCCGCGACGATCGCGGCCGCCGAGGACCCGAGACCGCGGGAATGCGGGATGCTGTTGCGGCACCGCAGCCGCACCGCGCGCCGGGGCAGGCCGAGTTCGGCCCAGGTCCGGTGCAGTACTCGGACCACGAGGTGTTCGTGGTCGGTGGGGATCGCCGCCGCGCCTTCGCCCTCGGCCGAGACCTCGGCGGTGCCGTCCGGGCCGTCCACGACTTCGACGTGCACCGCGTCGTACAGCGCCAGGGCGATACCGAGCGCGTCGAAACCGGGGCCGAGGTTGGCGCTGGAAGCCGGAACCGTGACCCGCACGGCCGCACCGGCGGATGGGGGGCCAGCGGGTGGGGGAGCGGCAGGCCCGCTCACGCCAGCTCCAGCGCGGTGGCCACGGCGCTCGGATCCACCGGCAGCGGCTCGACCTCGACCATGCCCGCCAGCGCGGTGTCGGGGTCCTTGAGCCCGTGACCGGTCACCGTGCACACGACCTTGGAACCCGCGGGCAGCCTGCCGTCCTCGGCGGTGGCCAGCAGCCCGGCCACGCTGGAGGCCGACGCGGGTTCGACGAACACGCCCTCGCGGGAGGCCATCAGCCGGTACGCGTGCAGGATGTCGTCGTCGCTGACCGCGGCGAACAATCCGTCCGATGCGGTCTTCGCGGTCTGCGCGCCCTCCCAGGACGCGGGGCTGCCGATGCGGATCGCGGTGGCGATCGTCTCCGGTTCGGTCACCGGCTCGCCGCGCACCAGCGGCGCCGAACCGGCCGCCTGGAAGCCGAACATCCGCGGCGTGACCGGGATCAGGCCGTCCGCGGCGTACTCCGCGTAGCCCTTCCAGTAAGCGGTGATGTTGCCCGCGTTGCCCACCGGCAGGCAGTGCACGTCCGGTGCCGCGCCGAGCACGTCGCAGATCTCGAACGCCGCGGTCTTCTGCCCCTCGATGCGCAGCCGGTTCACCGAGTTGACCAGCGTCACCGGGTGCTCGGCCGCGGTCTTGCGGGCCAGTTCCAGGCAGTCGTCGAAATTGCCCTGCACCTGCAGGATCTTCGCGCCGTGCAGCACGGCCTGCGCGAGCTTGCCCATCGCGATCTTGCCCTGCGGCACCAGCACCGCGGAGGTGAGCCCGGCGCGCGCGGCGTAGGCCGCGGCCGATGCCGAGGTGTTGCCGGTGGATGCGCAGATGACTGCCTTGCTCCCGGCGGCGAGCGCGTGCGTCATGGCCACGGTCATCCCGCGGTCCTTGAACGAGCCGGTCGGGTTCGCGCCCTCGACCTTGAGGTGCACTTCGCAGCCGGTGAGCGCGGAGAGGTGCGGTGCGGGGACCAGCGGTGTCCCGCCCTCCTGCAGGGTCACCGCCGGGGCGCCCTCGGGCACGTCGACGCGATCCCGGTACGCCTCGATGAGGCCGGGCCAGCCGGTCGCGCGCGCGGGCGCGCCAGGGATGTTCGGGGTCACGACGATTCACCTTCCACGCGCATCACGCTGACGACCTCGCGCACCGCGGGCAGCTCCGCAATCTTGTCCACAGTGGACTTGAGTGCGGCGTCGGTCGCGGTGTGGGTGACCACGACCAGGCTGGCCTCTTCGCCGCGGCCCGCCTGGCGCACCACCGAAATGCTCACATCGTTGTCGTTGAAGGTGGCCGCGACCTGCGAGAGCACACCCGGTTTGTCCGCCACGTCCAGGCTGATGTGATACCGCGTCGGCGTCGAGCCCATCGGCTGCACCGCCAGCTTCGCGTGCGCCGACTCCCGCGGCCCCCGGCCCGAGACCACCAGGTTCCGGGCCACCGCGACCAGGTCGCCGAGCACCGCGCTGGCGGTCGGGCCGCCGCCGGCGCCCTGGCCGTAGAACATCAGGTTCCCGGCGGCCTCGGCCTCCACGAACACCGCGTTGAAGGCGCCGCCCACGCTCGCCAGCGGATGGTTGCGCGGCAGCATCGCCGGGTGCACCCGGGCCGAAACGGCCTCGGTGCCGTCGGCGTCGACGACCCGCTCGCAGATCGACAGCAGCTTGACCGTGCGGTCCAGCTCCTTGGCCGCCGAGATGTCGCCGGGAGTGACCGCGGAGATCCCCTCCCGGTGCACGTCGTTGGCGGTCACGCGGGTGTGGAACGCCAGCGAGGCAAGGATCGCGGCCTTCGCCGCCGCGTCGAAGCCGTCCACGTCCGCGGTCGGATCCGCCTCGGCGTAGCCCAGCCTGCCCGCCTCGTCCAGGGTCTCCGAATAGCCCGCCCCGGTGGAGTCCATCGCGGAGAGGATGTAGTTCGTGGTGCCGTTGACGATGCCCATCACGCGGTGGATGCGGTCCCCGGCCAGCGACTCGCGCAGCGGGCGCAGCAGCGGGATCGCCCCGGCGACGGCGGCCTCGAAGTAGATGTCCACCCCGGCCTCGTCGGCGGCCTCGTACAGCTCCGAGCCGTACTCCGCCAGCAGCGCCTTGTTGCCGGTCACCACGGACTTGCCGGCCCGCAGCGCGCGCAGCAGCAGCGAACGGGCCGGTTCGATCCCGCCGATGAGCTCCACCACCACGTCGACGTCACCGTCGACCAGCGCGGTCGCGTCCGTGGTCAGCAGCTGCTCGGGCACCGCCGGGTGCTTGTGCGGGCGCCGCACCGCGACGCCGGTCACCTGCACCGGAGCTCCGACGCGGGCCGCGAACTCGACCGGCCGGTCCTGCAGCAGCCGCAGCACCTCGGTTCCGACCGTGCCGCAGCCCAGCAGCGCGACGCGGATCGGTGCACGGTCCTCGATCACTCACACCTCCAGCCGGAGCAGGTCGTCCTCGGTCTCCCCGCGCAGCAGCAACCTCGGCCGCCCGTCCCGCACCGCCACCACGGGCGGCTTGGGCAGCCGGTTGTAGTTGCTCGCCATCACGTAGCAATAGGCACCGGTAGCGGCGACCGCGAGCAGGTCGCCCGGAGCAATGTCCTCCGGCAGCCAGCAGTCTCGCACCACTACGTCACCGGACTCACAATGCTTGCCCACGATGCGGGACAGCGTGGGCGGCGCTTCGGCGGCGCGGGAGACCAGCCTGCAGTCGTAGATCGCGTCGTAGAGCGAGGTCCGGATGTTGTCGCTCATCCCGCCGTCCACGCTGACGTAGCGCCGCGAGACCCCGCCGTCGAGCTCGACGTCCTTGACCGTTCCCACTTCGTAGACGGTGACCGTGCCCGGCCCGGCGATCGCCCGGCCCGGCTCGACCGCCACCCGCGGCGGCTCGAACCCGGCGGACTCGCACTCCTTGCGCACGATCTCGTGCAGCCGGGACGCCAGCTCCGGCACCGGCAGCGGATCGTCCTCCGAGGTGTAGGCGATGCCCAGGCCGCCGCCGAGGTCGACGGTGTGCACGCTGTCCATCACCTCGGCGCCGTGCTCGGCGCGCAGGTCCGCCAGCAGCGCCACCACCCGGTGCGCGGACAGGCCGAACCCGTCGTCGTCGAAGATCTGCGAGCCGATGTGGCTGTGCAGGCCCACCAGCTGCAACGAGCGCGACTTGACGGTTCGCCGGGCCGCTTCCGCGGCGTCGCCGGAAGCCAGCGAGAAGCCGAACTTCTGGTCCTCGTGCGCGGTCGCGATGAACTCGTGGGTGTGCGCCTCGACGCCGACCGTCACCCGCACCATCACCGGTTGCAGCACGCCGTGCTCGTGGGCGATGTGCTCCAGCCGCGCGATCTCGTGGAACGAGTCCAGCACGATCGAGCCGACGCCGGCCTGCACCGCCGCGGTCAGCTCCGCGGTGGACTTGTTGTTGCCGTGGAAGGTGATCCGCTCCGGCGGGAAGTCGGCGCGCAGCGCGACGCGCAGCTCGCCGCCGCTGCACACGTCCAGGCTCAGGCCCTCCTGGGCGACCCAGCGCGCGACCTCGGTGCACAGGAACGCCTTCGAGGCGTAGTGCACCGAAGCGGGGTCGCCGAAGGCCGCCGCGTACTCCGCGCAGCGGGACCGGAAGTCGGCCTCGTCCAGCACGAACACCGGAGTGCCGTGCTCGCGGGCCAGCTCGCGGACGTCGGTCCCGGCGAAGCGCACCGCACCGTCGTCGCCGCGCTGCGCGTTGCGCGGCCACACCAGGTGGTGCAGTTCGTCGAGTTCGGCTTCGGCGGCCGGGGGCGGCCCGGCGGTGCTGCCCGGCAGCAGGACTTCGGCGTGCCGAGGCCCGGCGGGATGGGCGCGCATGATCGCGGCTCCTTATGAGAACTCGGGTGGATGCGGGTGCCCGCATCCGGACCGCCCGATCGCGGGCGGTGTCGGCAATTCACATTTGTTCGGGCGCGGTGACCCCGAGCAGCGCGAGGCCGTTGGCGATCACCTGGCGGGCCGCCTCGCACAGCTGCAGGCGGGCCACCGTCAGCGGGCTCGCCTGGTCGTCGCCCGGCTGCAGCACGCGGCAGGCGTCGTAGAACTTGTGGTAGGCGCTGGCCACGTCCTCCAGGTACCGCGCGATGCGGTGCGGCTCGCGCAGCTGCGCCGCGGAGAGCACCACCCGCGGGAACTCGCCCAGCGTGCGGATCAGGTCGCCTTCCCGCTCGTGGGTCAGCAGCGCCAGGTCCGCCTGCTCGACCGGACCCCGCTCGATGCCCAGCGACTCGGCGTTGCGCTGCAACGACGAGAGCCGGGCGTGCGCGTACTGCACGTAGTAGACGGGGTTCTCGTTGCTGCGCTTGCTGATCAGGTCCAGGTCGATGTCCACCGCGGAGTCCACCGACGAGCGGATCAGCGAGTACCGGGCCGCGTCCACGCCCACCGCGTCGACCAGGTCCTCCATGGTCACGACGGTGCCCGCGCGCTTGCTCATGCGGACCGGTTCGCCGTCGCGCACCAGGTTCACCAGCTGCCCGATCAGCACCTCGACCGAGTCCGGATCGTCGTCGAACGCGGCGGCCGCGGCCTTGAGCCGGGAGATGTAGCCGTGGTGGTCCGCGCCCAGCATGTAGATGCACAGGTCGAACCCGCGGGAGCGCTTGTCGCGCAGGTAGGCGACGTCGCCCGCGATGTAGGCGGCGGCGCCGTCGCTCTTGATCAGCACCCGGTCCTTGTCGTCGCCGAACTCGGTGGAGCGCAGCCACCAGGCGCCGTCGGCGAAGTACAGGTGCCCGGACTCCTTGAGCTGCTCCACGGAGCGCGCCACCGCGCCGGAGCTGTGCAGCGAGTCCTCGTGGAAGAACACGTCGAAGTCGGTGCCGAACTCGTGCAGGCTGCGCTTGACCTCGTCGAACATCAGGCCCACGCCGATCCGGCGGAACGTCTCGTGGCGCTCGTCCGCGGGCTGTTCCAGCACGTCCGGCTGCTCGGCGCGCACCTGCTTGGCGATCTCGCCGATGTAGTCGCCGCCGTAGCCGTCCTCCGGAACGGGCTCGCCCTGCGCCGCGGCGATCAGCGAGCGCACGAAGCGGTCGATCTGCGCGCCCGCGTCGTTGAAGTAGTACTCGCGGGTCACCTCGGCACCCTGCGCGGACAGGGTGCGCCCGAGCGCGTCACCGACCGCGGCCCAGCGCGCGCCGCCCAGGTGCATCGGGCCGGTCGGGTTCGCCGATACGAACTCCAGGTTCACCCGCAGGTCCCGGTAGCGGTCGCCGCTGCCGAAGTCCGCGGCCGCGGACAGCACCTCGCGGACGATCCCGGCCTGCGCGTCGGCGGCGAGCCGCAGGTTCAGGAAGCCCGGTCCGGCCACGTCGACCTCGGCGATGCCTTCCCGCCCGGTCAGCTCCTCGGCCAGCCAGCCGGCGAGGTCCCGCGGCGGCACGCCGGCCTTCTTGGCCACCTGCATCGCGATGTTCGTCGCGTAGTCGCCGTGCTCGGGGTTGCGCGGGCGTTCCACGGTCACCGCGTCGGGCAGCACGGATATGTCCAGGCCGCGGGCGGTGAGCACGTCGACGGCGGCACTGCGGACCAGGTCAGCGAGAACGGCGGGAGTCACCTGATGCAGTTTAAGTGCCGGTCTTCCGAGTCGTTTTGCCTGGGTGGGCGGTGCCGGGCGAGCGCGTTGCTCCGTTCGCCGCGCCGCGTTCCGCCGGAACCGGCTGGTCACCGCGTTGTGAGACCGTTATTACCCGCCGTGTTCGAAATTCTCCCCTGTTGATCGCGGCGTCCCTAAACTGGCGAGCCGTCCCGGCGACGGCGGGTGGAGGACGAGGACGAGATGACCAGCGGCAAGAAGAACAAGGCGATGCGCAACGCGCGCAGTTCCGTTGCGCAGCAGCGATCCGTCCCGTGGCTCACGATCGCCGGGGTCGGCGTCGTCGTTCTGGTGGCGGCCCTCGTCTTCGGATTCGTGTACATGGAGCACCGCGAGAACACGGCCTCGGAGAGCGCGCAGGCCGAAGCGGACGCTGCTGCGGCGCCGTTCAAGCCCTCGCCGCAGAATCCCGACCCGTCGAAAAAGATCCCCGGTGTCGAAACCGCCGACTATCCCGGTATGCAGCACGTGACGGCTCAGCAGCGGGTGGCCTACGACAAGGCCCCGCCGTTCGGCGGCCCGCACGACAACGTCTGGGCCGACTGCACCGGCGTGGTCTACCCGCAGGCGGTACGCACCGAGAACATGGTCCATTCGCTGGAGCACGGTGCCGTGTGGATCGCCTACGCCCCGGAGAAGGTCGGCGCGGACGGCGTGCAGGAGCTGGCCCGGAGGGTGCAGAACCGCCCCTACACGATGCTTTCGCCGTACCCGGGGTTGGATTCGCCGATCTCGTTGCAGTCGTGGGGACACCAGCTCAAGCTCGACGCTCCGGACGATCCGCGGATCGACCAGTTCATCACCGCGCTGCGGCAGAACCCGAACGGCGTGTACCCGGAGGTCGGCGGCTCCTGCCAGGCGATCCCGGGCGGGTTCGACACGCAGAACCCGCCGCCGTTCGACCCCGCTGCGCCGCCGCCGGACGCCGTGCCGATGAGCGGTGCGGGCGCGCAGAGCGGTGCCGGTGACATGGGCGGGGGCCGTTGACCGGCGCGGCGCGGAACTCGCGGTGGCCGCTGATGGCACGGGTAGTCATCGCGGCCGGGGTGGCGACGGCTCTGCTGCTGCTCGGTGCCGCCGCAGGACTGCTGATCGCCGGGCCGGCACGACCATCGGAGCCCGCGCCCGGCGCGGTCGACGTCGGCTTCGCGCAGGACATGTCGATGCATCACCAGCAGGCGGTCACCATGGCCACGCTCGCGCGGGAACGCGGCGGCGACGCCGAGGTCCGCGGGCTCGCGTTCGACATCGAGACCAACCAGCGCGACCAGATCGGCCGGATGCAGGGGTGGCTGAACTTGTGGGGGCAGCCACCGCAGGCGAGCGGGCCGCCGATGCAGTGGATGCACGGTGCCGAGCACCAGCGCGGGGGCGAGCACCAGCACGGCGGCATGGCGGCCGGGGCGGGGATGCCCGGCATGGCCGACAGCGCGGAGCTCGCGCGGTTGCGGACGCTGCGCGGGCCCGCTTTCGACACCGAGTTCCTGCGGCTGATGCTGCGCCACCACGAGGGCGGCGCGCCGATGGCCCGCTACGGCGCCGAGCACGCCGCGCTGGCTCCGGTGCGCGGGTTGGCGAGCAACATGCTCGGCTCACAGGCGACCGAAAGCGAACTCATGCGCGCCATGCTCGCCGCGCGCGGCGCGGCCCCGCTGCCGCCGGGTTGAGTCAGTCCTGCCCGCAACGCGTTCCGGGACGGCGCGCCAGCAGCGCGGCCAGGACGAACAGCGTCGCCGCGCCGACCACCAGCATCGGCAGCAGCGGAACCAGGACCTGATCGGTGCTGACCGCGCACGCCAGCAGCACCACCGGGTAGCCGAACCGCAGCACGCGCCGCTGCCACCGTCGCGACCACCGCACTTGGCCACCGCTGAGAACCGCGAGCCCGGCGGCGCACCCGAACATCAGCGGAACCGACAGCGCCGTGGAAGTGCTCTCTGCCAGCATCCGGTCCAGCGCCGCGGCCACGCCGGCGGTTCCGCACAGGAACAGCGGCGGCAAGGCCAGCCACGACCGGATCCCGAGTTCGCCGAAGAGGGAGCACTGCTGCACGCCGGAAAGTGTGTACACGAACGTCCCGGTTCGCAGGACCTCGCGGGCCGCCGTGCGCCGGGCGGTCCGCGAGGCGCGCCGGGCGGTCGGTGCACCGCGCCGGGCGGCTGCCTGCCGGAATACCCCGCGGTGCCCCTGCGTTGCAGGTCAGCGCCCTCGATCTGGCAGAATGCCGGGTCGGAAAAGGCACCGGTTCACCTCGCGGCGCACCCGGCGCGGGGACCCGGAGCCACGAACAGGAGGACAAGCGTTGAAGTCGGACATCCACCCCGGATACGTCACCACCGAGGTGACCTGTGGTTGCGGGAACACCTTCACCACTCGCAGCACCCAGGCCAGCGGCAACATCACCGTCGAGGTCTGCTCGAACTGCCACCCGTTCTACACGGGCAAGCAGAAGATCCTGGACACCGGCGGCCGCGTGGCCCGCTTCGAGGCCCGCTACGGCCGCCGCCCGCAGGGCGCTCGCACCAAGAAGTAGCTGAGCCGACGGCGCCCGCTCCCGCGACGCGCGGGGCGGGCGCCGTTGTCATGCCGCACCTGTACCGGTCGAGAAGAAGGTTGCCGTGGAGACTTCGAAGCTCGAAGAGCTGCTCGCCGAGCATGCGGAGCTGGAACGGCGGCTCGCCGAACCGGACGTGCACGCCGACCAGGCCAACGCGCGCAAACTGGGGCGCCGCTACGCCGAACTCACCCCGGTGGCCAAGGCCGCCGGGGAATGGCACCGGGTGCGTTCCGACCTGGCCACGGCCCGCGAACTCGCCGACGAGGACCCGGCGTTCGCCGCGGAGGCCGAATCGCTCGCCGACTCGCTGCCCGCGCTGGAGGCCAGGCTCACCGACCTGCTGCTGCCGCGCGACCAGCGCGACTCCTCGGACGTGCTGCTGGAGATCAAATCCGGTGAGGGCGGCGAGGAATCCGCGTTGTTCGCGGGCGATCTGCTGCGGATGTACCTGCGCTTCGCCGAGCGCCAGGGCTGGCGCGCCGAGGTGCTGGGCTCCACCGAATCCGAACTCGGCGGCTACAAGGACGTCACGGTCTCGGTGAAGGAGAAGGCCGATCCGGGCCCGGACGGCGTGTGGTCGAAGCTGAAGTTCGAGGGCGGCGTGCACCGGGTGCAGCGGGTGCCGGTCACGGAGTCCCAGGGCCGGGTGCACACTTCGGCGGCCGGGGTGCTGGTCTATCCCGAGACCGAGGACGTCGAGGTCGAGGTGGACGAGAAGGACCTGCGCATCGACGTCTACCGGTCCTCGGGCCCCGGCGGGCAGAGCGTGAACACGACCGACTCGGCGGTGCGGATCACGCACCTGCCCACCGGGGTCGTCGTCTCCTGCCAGAACGAGAAGTCCCAGCTGCAGAACAAGCTGCGCGCGATCCACGTGCTGCGTGCGCGGCTGCAGGCGATGGCCGACGAGGAGGCCGAGCGCGAAGCGGCCGAGACCCGTCGCAGCCAGGTGCGCACCGTGGACCGCTCCGAGCGGGTGCGCACCTACAACTTCCCGGAGAACCGGATCTCCGATCACCGGGTCAATTACAAGGCGTACAACCTCGAGCACGTGCTCGACGGCGACCTGGACGGCGTGCTGGGCGCGTTGATCACCGCCGACCGGGAGGAACGCCTCGCCTCGACCGGGTGAGCGCAGCCGTTCCGGCGTTTTCGGGCCTCGCCTGAGCGGGTCCGGAGATCACGCGCTCTAAGCTTGCCCCGTGACTCGACAGCCACTGCGCCTGGCCATCCTCGAAGCGGCACGCATGTTGTCCGCGGCAGGCGTGCCGAGCCCGCGCACCGACGCCGAACTGCTGGCCGCCCACCTGCTAGGGGTGGAGCGGACCAAGTTGATGATGGTGCCGCTGGTGGATCCGCCCGTGGTGGAAGCGCTGCACGCGCTGGTGCGGCAGCGGGCCGAGCGGGTGCCGTTGCAGCACCTCGTGGGCACCGCGACCCTCGGCAACGTGACGCTCAGCGTCGGTCCAGGCGTGTTCGTCCCGCGCCCGGAGACCGAGCTGCTGCTCGCCTGGGGACTGGCCACGCTCGAAGGGATCGAGCATCCCACCGTCGTCGACCTGTGCACCGGCACCGGCGCGCTCGCGCTGGCCGTGGCCAATGCGCGCCCCGACGCGACGGTGCACGCGGTCGAGCTGGACACGAACGCGCTGACCTGGGCGAGGCACAACATCGACCAGCAGGCCGCCGCGGGCGACACGCCGACCCGGCTGCACGCGGGCGATGTGCACGACCCGACGTTGCTGATGGACCTGGAAGGCCTGGTCGACCTGGTGCTGTGCAACCCGCCGTACGTGCCGGAGGGCACGCCGGTGCCGCCGGAAGTGCGCGAGCACGATCCGCACGAGGCCGTGTTCGGCGGCCGCGACGGGCTGGACGTGGTCCGGCAGGTGATCGCTTGCGGCGCGCGGCTGCTGCGGCACGGCGGTGGCATGGCGATCGAGCACGACGACACCCACGGCGGATCGGTGCCCGCGTTGTTGAAGGCCAGGAGGGTCCTGTGCGAGGTGGAGGATCACACGGACCTGGCCGGGCGTCCGCGGTTCGCCACCGCGTACCGGGCGGAACCTCAGCTGTGAGGTCGGGCTTCGCAGCCCGGAGATCTTTCGCCTGAGCGAGCGGTCCGGGCGCGCATGTCTGCTCGGAGGGTTCGATCAGGCGCCTCGGGTGGCGGCGCTGCGCGGCCGTTTCCCGAGGCGGCTCAGCGGGACTTGTCGGTGCGGCTCGGCGCGCCGGGCTGCTGGGCCTGGCCCGGGACGGGCAGCTGGATCCGGCGGGTCGGCTGGTCGTGCGGGTTCGGCTTGGCCTCGGCCTGCGCGGACTCCGTCGCCTGCTGGGCCGCCTGCTGACCCGCGGTCGAACCGGCCGGGCTCGCCGCGGTTCCGGACGCCGAGGCGACGGGCGTCGCGGTCGTCGACTGCCCGGACCGGACCGGTCCCGCTGCCGCAGTTGCGGCCGCACCGGTCTTCGAGCCGCTCTGATTCACCGGGCCGCTCTGGTTCCCCGGGCCGCTCCCGTTCGAGCCGGAGGCGCCCGGCAAGTCCCGCCGCCGGATCTTCTCGGTAGGACCGTCCACGGACGCCGCAGGACCGTCCACGGACGCCGCGGCGTCCTGCGGACGATCCGCCGCCACAGCCTCCTCGGCGCCCTTGCGCGCCTGCTCGCGGGCTTCCGCGGCGGCCTCGCGCAGCGCGGCCTCCTCGGAGTCCTCCTGGTCCAGCCGCTCCAGCAGCGGCGTCGTCTGCCCGAGCAGTTCCGCGGCGTCGCGCAGCTTCGCCGCCACCGTGTCCCGCAGCTCGGTCAGCGAGTGCACCTGGTCATCGGCCTTGGTCAGCCGGCGCTGGGCCTCCTCGGTGGTGGCCACCAGCCTGCGCTCGGCGTCCGCGCGGGCTTCCCGGACCAGCCGCTCGCTCTCCCGGGTGCCGTCGTCGACCAGGCGCGTCGCCTCGTCGGTGCACTCCTGGATCATCCGGTTGGCCTTCTCGGTGGCCTCGGCGACCAGGCGCTCGGCTTCCTGGGTGCTTTCCCGCTCGCGGCGCTGCGCGGCCTCGACGCTTTCCTGCTCGCGCTGCTGCGCGGCTTCGACGCTCTCGCGTTCGCGCTTCTCGGCGGCCTCGGTGCTCTCGCGCTCGCGGCGTTCGGCTGCCTCGGTGCTCTCCCGCTCCAGCTTCTCGGCCGCCTGGGTGGATTCGGTGTTGAGCCGGTTGGCTTCGTCGGTGGCCTCGCGGACCCGGCGGTGCGCCTCGTTGGTGCCTTCGCGGAGCCTGCGGTTGGCCTCCTCGGTGGCCTCGCGGACGCGGCGCTGCGCGTCGGCTTTGCTGGTGGCCTCCTGCTCGGCGAGGGTCTTCATCGACTCGGTGCGCCGAGCCGCCATCGCGATCTCGAAGTCCTCCTCGACCTGCGTCCGGCGGGCCTCGGACTCCTCGTCGGCGCGGACGCGGTTCTGCTCGGCCTCGGTGGTGATCCGCTCGGCCTCGGCCTTGCCTTGTCCAGCACCGAGCGGTGCTCGGTCTCCATCTCGGTGCGCCGC
>X190_Common_House_Gecko__coassemble_288_pt1 | contig 14670 bp, 13 predicted proteins | sample X190_Common_House_Gecko__metabat2_low_PE_001 | metagenome-assembled genome bin X190_Common_House_Gecko
CTGCTGAGCATCGGGCTAGCGGGCGGCGAAGGCGGCGCGGTGGCGGCCACCGGCCTGATCACGTGCTGGTCGCGCACTCCGAAGATCCCCGTGTCGTCAAGGAAGTGCACGTGACGATCTACCACGTGCTGTGGGAGCTCGTGCACGTCTTCCTCGAGCAGCCCGGCGTCTGGGAAGCCGCATGAGCGCCGATCTCGGCAACTCCTGCGAGTCCGCCGAGTCCTGCGTCACTTGCTCGGACCAAGCCGTTGCAGTGCGCGTGGAGCGGCTGCTCGGTTCCGGGTTGGCCATCGTGTCGACCACGAACGGCCGCGAAGAGATCAGCGTCGGCCTGGTGAACGCCCACGAGGGCGACACGGTGCTCGCGCACGCCGGCGAGGCCATCGCAGTCCTGAAGGAGTAGTGACCACTGTGGAACAATCCGCACCCGCCGGGGCGGAAATGCTGTATCCGTTCCTGTCGCCGACCATCGCGGACATCGACGCGCTGCTGGTGGAAGTGCGCGAATCGACCAGGACGAAAGCACGCGAGATCACCGAGCTGCGGGCGGAATTCCTGCGCAGCGACGGGGCTCGCATCCTCGCCTGCGCCGAAGCGATGGCCGAGCGGTTCGCCGGTGGCGGCCGGTTGCTGGCGTTCGGCAACGGCGGCAGCTCCACCGACGCGCAAGACCTCGCGAGCCTGTTCCTGCACTCCGACCCGGACCGGCGCTCGCTTCCCGCGTTCGGACTCACCAGTGACATCGCCGTGGTGACCGCGCTGTCCAACGACGTCGGCTTCGACGTGGTGTTCGCGCGCCAGATCGGAGCGTTCGGGCGCGCGGGCGACATCGCCATCGGATTGTCCACCAGCGGGAATTCCGCGAACTTGCTCGACGGTTTCGAGGCAGCTGCCCGGATGGGGATGTTGACCGTAGGGATCGCCGGAGACCACGGCGGACGAATGGCGGAATCCGCGAGCATCGAGCACCTCTTCGTGATCCCGTCCACCTCGGTGCACCGCATCCAGGAGGCGCAGACCACGCTGTACCACGCCCTGTGGGAACTGACCCTGCTCGCGCTCGGCGAGCCCGGAACGCAAGCGGGGAGAAGCTGATGTGCCTGGCGATTCCCGGTGAGATCGTCGAGGTACGCGGCGACGGCTCCGATCTGGCCACAGTGGACGTCGGCGGTGTACGCCGCGTCATCAACATCGGGCTGCTGAGCGAACAGCCGCCCGGACCCGGCGACTGGGTGCTGATCCACGTCGGATTCGCCCTGTCGGCCATCGACGAGCAAGAAGCGAAAGCCGTGCTGGAACTGCTCGAATCGGTCGGTCAGGCGTACGCCGACGAGCTCGACGCGCTGAGTGGCACGGACGTCGAGTAGAGGAGGGTCGATGCGTTTCGTCGACGAATACCGGGACGCCGCGAAAGCTCGTGCACTGGCTGCCGAGATCGCCAAGCTCGCGGACCCGGCGCGGGAGTACCGGTTCATGGAAGTCTGCGGCGGGCACACGCACGCGATCTACAAGCACGGCATCGAGGACTACCTGCCGGAGAACATCACGCTCGTGCACGGGCCGGGATGCCCGGTGTGCGTGATCCCGATGGGACGTGTCGACGACGCGATCCACATCGCGCGGCAGCCCGAGGTCTTGATGACCTCGTTCGGGGACATGATGCGCGTTCCCGGTGGCGACGGGAACTTCTTCGATTCCAACGCGGAAGGCACCAACATCCGCATGGTGTACTCCCCGCTCGACGCGCTGAAGGCCGCGCGGCGCAACCCCGGCCAGCACGTCGTGTTCATGGCGATCGGGTTCGAGACCACCGCCCCGTCGACCGCGATGACGCTGCTGCGCGCGCAGCAGGAAGGGTTGAAGAACTTCTCGGTCTTCTGCAACCACGTGACGATCATCCCGGCGATCAAGGCGATCCTGGACTCACCGGACCTGCGGCTGGACGGATTCCTCGGGCCCGGTCACGTGTCCACCGTGATCGGTTGCGCACCGTACCGGTTCATCGCCGAGGAGTACGGGAAACCACTGGTGGTGGCCGGCTTCGAGCCGCTCGACGTGCTGCAGTCGATCCACCTGCTGCTGGTGCAACTCGCCGAGGGCCGCAGCGAGGTCGAGAACCAGTACCGCAGGGTCGTGCCGTGGCAGGGAAACCGGACCGCGCTGGAAGCCATTTCCCGCACGATGCGGCTGCGGCCGTACTTCGAGTGGCGCGGGCTCGGCTTCATCTCGCACTCCGCGCTGCGGCTGCGCGAGGAGTACTCGCGGTTCGACGCGGAAGAGCGCTTCGAGCTGCCCGGAGTGCGAGTGGCGGACCCGAAGTCCTGCCAATGCGGTGAAGTCCTCAAGGGAGTGCTGAAACCGTGGGAGTGCAAGGTGTTCGGCACCGCCTGCACGCCGGAGACGCCGATCGGGACCTGCATGGTCTCCCCCGAGGGCGCTTGCGCGGCCTACTACAACTTCGGCCGGTTCAGCCGGGAACGCGTCCGGGAAGCGAGCAAAGCATGACCGAGAATCCGACCCGCGATGCGGAAGAACTCGTGCTGCACCGGATCGAGCGCGCCCGCGGAGCCCGGCCACGGATCAAGGAAGAGCGGATCACCCCCGCGCACGGCGCGGGCGGCAAAGCCACCCAGACCTTGGTCGAGGCGCTGTTCCTGGCCGAGTTCCGCAACGAGTTGCTCGAACCGCTCGGGGACGGTGCCGAAATCTCGTTGCCGCACAACAGGATCGCGCTCACCACGGATTCGTTCGTGGTGTCCCCGCTGTTCTTCCCCGGCGGGAACATCGGCGATCTCGCGGTCAACGGAACGGTCAACGACCTCGCCGTCTCCGGCGCGGATCCGCTCTACCTGTCGGCCGGCTTCGTGCTCGAGGAAGGATTTCCGGTGGCCGACCTGAAGCGCGTGGTGCGCGCGATGTCCGCAGCCGCGACCGCCGCCGGAGTCCGCATCGTCACCGGGGACACGAAGGTCGTGGACAAGGGCAAAGCGGACGGCTGCTACATCAACACGACCGGGGTCGGGGTCCTGTCCGGTTCCCACAGGCTCGGGATTTCGCAGGCACAGCCGGGCGATGCAGTGCTGGTGACCGGGCCGATCGGCGCGCACGGAGCGACGATCATGCTCGCCCGGGGAGAACTCGACATCGAAGCCGACATCGTTTCGGACACCGCCGCGCTGCACGGGCTCGTCGCGAGCCTGTTGGACGACGTCCCCGGGGTGCGCGCGCTGCGGGACGCCACCCGCGGTGGAGTCGCCACCGTGCTCAACGAGATCGCGCGAGCCTCGGAAGTGGCCGTCGTCCTCGACGAAGGTTCGGTCCCGGTCGGCGGGCAGGTACGCGGAGCCGCGGAACTGCTCGGCATCGATCCGCTCTACGTCGCCTGCGAAGGGCGCGCCGTTGTCGTCGTCGACGGCTCGGAATCCGAAGCGGCACTGGCGTCGATGCGGAAACACCCGCTAGGGGCGGAATCGGCGGTGATCGGCCGGATCGGTGCCGACCCGCCGGGGATGGTGCTGGCCAACACCGCGTTCGGCGGTACGCGGGTGGTGGACCTGCTCGTCGGCGATCCGCTGCCGCGGATCTGCTGAGCTCGCACTGCGATCGGAGACGCTGTGCACGAACTCGGCATCACCCGAGGTGTCGTCGAAGCCGTGCTCGATGCGGCCGGTGATGCCCGGATCATCCGGCTGCGGTTGGAGATCGGCCGGTTGTCCGGGGTGGTGACGGACTCGGTGCGGTTCTGCTTCGAGCTGGCCGCGGAGGGCACTTCGCTGGCCGGGGCGCGGTTGGAGATCACGGAACCGGGCGGGCGGGCGGAATGCCGGGCCTGCGGGCGCGAGTTCGAAGTGGACTCGGTGCTCGCGCTGTGTTCCTGCGGCAGTGCGAACGTCGCGCTGATCGCCGGACAGGAACTTCGGATCAAGGAAGTCGAGGTGGCGTGAATGTGCGCGACATGCGGGTGCTCGGACGGGTCGGCGCGGGTGGACGGCCGGGCAGTCGGTGCCGCTGATGGGATCGTCCCGGAACACCGGCAAGGCCTCGAAATCGAGCATGAGAACGGCGTAGACCATGGCCACGGGCACGGGCACGAACGGTCCACATCGGACTCCGCTACCTTGCTGCTGGAGCAGCGGGTGCTGGCCAAGAACGACGGCCTCGCGCGCCGCAACGCGGCGTGGTTCGACGACGCGGGTCTTCTGGTGCTCAACGTGATGAGTTCGCCCGGTTCCGGGAAGACGACACTGCTCGCGCGCACCCTCACCGAACTCGGACCGAAGATCGCGGTCTCAGTGGTGGAGGGAGACCAGGAAACCGACTTCGACGCCGACCGACTGCGCGCCACCGGCCGCGACGTCGTGCAGATCAACACCGGTGCGGGATGCCACCTGGACGCCGAGATGGTCGCCGATGGCATCCGCACCCTGCGTCCCGAACCGCGGTCGGTGATTTTCGTGGAGAACGTCGGGAATCTGGTGTGCCCGGCGTTGTTCGAGCTCGGCGAGCAGCACCGGATCGTGGTGGCCTCGACCACCGAAGGCGAGGACAAGCCGCTGAAGTACCCGCACATGTTCCGCGCGGCGAACATGGTGCTGCTCAACAAGATCGACCTGTTGCCGCACCTGCGGTTCGATGTGGACAGGTTCGTGCGCAATGCGCAGCTGGCCAACCCCGCCGTGCGAATGCTGCGTGTTTCAGCGGATACCGGTCAGGGGATGCGTGCCTGGTACGACTGGCTCAGCGAGCGGGTGGACGAACTGGCCGCGAACACCCTCAGCTGATCCGGGCTCCGGCAACGACGGCCTGCCCCAGGCTGATGCCGCCGTCATTGGCAGGTACCCGTGAGTGCACCAGAACTCGGAACCCGTTGTGCTCCAACTCGGTGACCGCGCGGTTCAAAAGCAGAGCGTTCTGGAAAACCCCGCCGGACAGCGCCACCGACGACAAGCCGGTGGATTCCCGCAGCAGCGAGCAGGTTTCTGCGATCAGACGGGCGACCGAGTTGTGGAAGCGGGCCGCCACGGACGGTGCAGGGATTCCCGCCCGCAGTTCGGTGACCACCGAACGCACCAGATCGGTGCTGCGCAGCACGAGCTTCCCACCGTCCACAACGGACCCGGGAGGTTCGCCGAGTTCGCCGGTTTCGCCAGGGTCGGCGAGCTGTTCGAGCTCGATCGCGGCTTGGCCTTCGTAGCCGACCTGATCGCGCACCCCGAGCAGGGCCGCGACGGCGTCGAACAACCTTCCCGCGCTCGAGGTTCGCGGACACAGCTCGGGGTGGCCTGCGAGTTCGGTGACCGCGCGCCAATTCTGCCTGCGCTGCGCCAGTTCCGGCTCGGGACCGTCCAAGTCCGGGCAAGCGCGCAAGAACGCCGCGGCCATCCGCCATGGTTGCAGGATCGCGGCCCGGCCACCCGGCATCGCCACCGGCTCCAGGTGCGCGGCGCGCTGGAAACCGGCCAAGTCCGCGATCAGGAACTCCCCGCCCCACATCGTCCCGTCGGTGCCGAAGCCCAAGCCGTCGAACGCCACGCCGAGCACCGGCCCCGCCTCCTCGTTGTCCGCGAGACACGCGGCGATGTGCGCATGGTGGTGTTGCACCCCGATCAACTCGATGTCCGGGACCAACTCGGTCTCCATGAGGTGCTGGGCGTGCTTGGTCGAGAGATACTCGGGATGCAGGTCGTGCGCCACCACCTGCGGGTCGATGCCGAACAGCTTGCGGAAGTGCTCGACGCCCGCCCGGAAGGAACGCAACGTTTGGAAGTTCTCCAAGTCGCCGATGTGCTGCGAGACGAACACCTCCCTGCCGCGGGCGAGCGCGAAAGTGCTCTTCAGCTCAGCACCGCAGGCCAGCACCGCACGCGGGAACTCCCACGGCACCCGCACCGGCTCCGGAACGTAGCCGCGGGAACGGCGCAACGGCATCGGCAGGCCGCGGAACATCCGCACGACGGAATCGTCGGCGCGGACGTGGATCTCGCGGTCGTGGCCGAGGAACTCGTCGGCGATGCCGGAGAGGGCGCCGAGCACCTCGGCGTCCTCGTGGCAGATCGGCTCCTCCGCCACGTTTCCGCTGGTCAAGACGATCGGTCCGGCGAACTCGCGGAGCAGCAAGTGGTGCATCGGGGTGTAGGCGACGAGCACGCCGAGCTGCCGATTGCCCGGCGCCACCGAAGGGGCCAAGCCGGTGCTCTCCAGGCGATCCAGCAGGACGATCGGCGCTCGCCACGAGCTCAACACGCGCTCCGCGGCCTCGTCGACCGCGCACAGCCGCCTGGCTTCACGCACGCTCGGAACCATGACGGCGAACGGCTTCTCCGAGCGGTGCTTACGGGCGCGCAGCTCGGCCACCGCGGCCTCCGCTCGGGCATCGACGGCCAAGTGGAAGCCGCCGATGCCCTTCACCGCCAGGACCTCGCCGCGGCGCAACGCTTGCGCGGCCGCTGCGATCGGGTCGCCCGGGATGGGGGCTCCCGCGGCGTCGGACAGGTTCAGAGCCGGACCGCAAGCGGGGCAGCACACCGGCTGCGCGTGGAACCGGCGGTCGACCGGATCGTCGTACTCGGCCGCGCACGCCGGGCACATCCCGAAATCGGACATCGTGGTCGCAGGGCGGTCATACGGGATGTCGCGGACGATCGTGAAGCGCGGGCCGCAATGCGTGCAGTTGGCGAACGGGTGGGCGAAGCGGCGATCCGCCCGGTCTGCCAGCTCGCGCAGGCACTCCGTGCACGTGGCGCTGTCCGGCGGGACGAAGGTGCTGCGGGAATCCTCCCGGCGGCTCAGCCCGATCCGGAACCCGCGCACACCGAGCGGGGGCAGCGCAACGACGTCGATGCCGTCCACCACCGCCATGGGCGGCGCCTGGTCGCGCAGATCGCCGAGGAACACCTCGATCTTCGCGGCGGGACCTTCCACGTCGATGAACACTCCGTGGCCGTCGTTGCCGACGTGCCCGCCCAAACCGAGGCGGGAAGCCAACGCGTGGGTGAACGGCCGGAAACCGACGCCCTGCACGACACCCGCCACCCGGACCCGCCTGCGCACCCGATCGACCACTCGCCGAGTCTGCTGCCGCTGCGTCGAGGCGGCGAACGCTGCTCACCCCACCGGGCTAAGCGGAGTGCCATCGCCACCAGCTGCACCGCAGGGCAGCCGCGGGTCGGTAGCGAAAGCGGGCACAACCGGATTGGTACCGTGACCGGCGTGCCTGAAGGAACCACCGCCCCAGCACGCACTGCCTCGGGCACGAAGAGCCGCCGCAAGATCAGCTGGGACCTCGTGCGGGCCGGCTGCGTGCTGCTGGTGATGCTCTACCACGCGACTTTCCTCGGTGTGTACCTGCACCCCGAGCTGATCCCGCGCAAAATCGCGTTCCCGTACCAGGTGGGCGCGAGCCTGCTGCTGGTGATCTCGGCCTACTTCGCGTGCGTGACGATCGGGCGCGGTACGACGCTGCGTTACTGGTGGGGACGGATCGCGCGGCTGCTGCCGCCGTTCATCGGCGCCGTGCTGGTCATCTTCCTGCTGACCCGGCTCGCCGCGATCGAGGGCTGGTTCTGGCCCACCTGGTACGACCTGACCTGGAACCTGCTCATGCTGTGGAACTGGCGACCGGCGGACTACGCGTTCATCGACGGGTCGCACTGGACGGTTCCGCTGCAGCTAATGGGGTTCACCGCGGCCGCAGTGCTGTACCGCAGCCGATGGGGGCACGGGCGGCGGATCCTGGTGGTGTTGTGGGCGGCAGTGCTGGTGCCGATGGCGCAGTGGCCGCTGCGGGTCTCCCAACCGCCGGAGCTGTACCGCACGATCGTCGACGGGATCGGCGTGCACCGCTGGCACCTGTTCGTGGTGGGCGTGGCGATCTGGCTGTGGTCGACCAAGCGGATCAGCTGGCCGCACTTCGCCGCGCTGCTCGGCTTCTGCATGATCGGACAAGCGCTGCACAACTACGCCGAAACGCCGGAGGGACTGGTCGCCGACTGGGGCTCGACCGTGGCGGTGTGCATCGGGATGGTCGTGATCGCGTTGACCGCACGCGGGCCGGACTGGAACAAGGTGGTCTCGGGACGGCCGGCGCGGGCCGTGCAGTGGTTCGCCGGGATCTCCTACGGCGTGTTCCTGACTCACCAGAGCGTCGGCTACCTGGTCCCGCGCGAGCTCCAAGACCTCGGTTTCGGGCCGACGCTGCAAACCGCGGGGTTCCTCGTCACCGGTGTGTTGCTGGGCTGGGCGCTGACCAAGGTCGTGGAACGGCCGATGCACCGCTGGCTGATGAAGGGGTTCGACCGGCTGGCCGCCCGGCGGACCGCTCAGGCTTGAACTAGCGGGGCATCCGCGGCACGACCGGACGGTCCAGTTCGGTGTGGAGCGGAGCAGGTGGCCGCTCCACACCCGCCCACCGACGCACCGTCCCCTCGGCCTCGGCGCGTTGCTGCGGCGGCAGGTTCTCGATCTTCGAGCCGTGGTTGCCACCGGGCACGGTGTAGCGGTAGGAATCCCGGCTTCCCGGACCGAGACGGAACGGCTCCGCGCTCCAGGGGTCATTGCCGCCGTTGACGAACATCAACTCCGAACCGCGCCCGCGAACCCAGGCGTCCACCCGCGCCATCGCGCCCGGGCGGAAACTCATCTCGATCTCCCGCGGGACGAAATCGCGCGGCCTGCCGATCTCCGGGTCGTGCAGCAGGTCCGCCAGCGGCTCGTGCGAGATGTCCTGCCAGCCGAGCTGGGTGCCCGCCTGGTAGTAGTACGGCACGTAGGAGTCCAAGCCCTGGTCGGTGTAGGTGCCGAACTGCACCGTCTCGTCGAAGAAGGCGTACAGGGCGTCCGTGCTCGCCGACGGCGCGGGAATCTTCGGGCAGTCCTGCTGGCCGCGGTACTGCCAGAACGCGAACGGGGCATCCACGACCACCGCCTCCAGCGCACGGTCCACGTCGCCGACGATCCGATCGAAGGTCATGCCACGGGACTCGGCGTAGGCCGCGTACTTCGCGCGCATCTCGTCGCGACGCAGCAACGCCTCCCGCTGCACCGTCGTCAGCGCGCGGCGGCACGCCGGATCGGAACCGACGTTCGCGAGGAACTCGTCGTAGCGGTCGTCGTCGTTGTCCACGTCGTTCGGCGCGACATAAGCGATCGTTGCGGCGACGTCACGCGGGTAGAAGTGGCGGTGGTAGACCGCGGTCATCCCGCCCTTGCTCGCGCCCGTGGTCAGCCAGTGGGCCGAGTAGATCGAACGCAGCGCCTCGATCACCCGGTGCTCGTCGGTCGCCGACTGCCAGATGTCCAGATCGGTCCAGTCCGCGGGCTCCGGGCGGGACGGGGTGAAGAAGCGGTGTTCCAAGGACACCTGGTTGCCGTCCACCAACCGTGTCGGCTCGGCCCGCGTCGGCTGCTCCGGCAGGTCGTAGCCGGTGGTGTGGGCGACCGTGGGGCGGTCGAAACCGCGGTGCAACAGGGTGAGGCGCTGGACGAAACCGCCTCGTTCCGGATGGTGGTGATCGGCCGGTTGCGCGAAACCGAGATCCAGCAGGCGGAAGCCGGACTCGGTGGGCCGCTCGCCGAACACCGTCAGGCCGGGCACCGATTCCAGGCGAATCCGCAGCTCATCCACGGGTTGTGCCGCGGCCGGCATCCCAGCGAGCAACATGCACCCGGCCACTACCGCTGCCAGCCAGCCACGCACCGCGCCTCCCCATGACCATCGATCACGACGAACCTAATGGGTAACGGATCGGCACAACACCCGCGGAAGACGTGGCCGGGCAGCCGTCGCGGCAGGCCGAGCTGCACGCCGGCCGCCGAGGCCGGGCCGTCCGAGCTGACGACCCGGGCCTCGTGGACCTCGGCCTGCGGACGCACCAGCGCGCCCCGAGCTCAGGAGCACCAGCGGAGATCGCCGGCGCGGGTGGTGGTTCAGCGGGAGCTGGCCGACCCCGCCTCGGCGTTCGCGGCGACCGCTGGCTCCGGTGCCTCGGCCGCCTCCGCCTCGGCCGCCTTCGCCGTGAGGCCGCGCTGGCGGGGAACATCCACCTCCTGCTCATCGCCGAGCAGATCGTCGTGCACGACACCGGCGACGTAGGAGTCCCCCGCCTCGGAGTCCGCGTCCGACTCCACCGCGGTCAAGAACGGCTCGGCGTCGGCCATGATCTGCTGGGCCGCCCGCACCCGCTTGGCCAGGTCCTGCCGCATCCGCAGCATCGCCTCCGAGTGCTCGTCGGCGCGGCGGAGCCGGCGCTCCGACTCGGCGGTGGCCTCCACGACTCGGCGCTGCGCCTCCGCACGGCTGCGCTGCTCGCGCTCGGCCTGGACCCTGGTGGCCTCCTCGCGGCGTGCCGCCATGGAGATCTCGAAATCGTTCTCCACCTGGGTGCGCCGGGCCTCCGCCTCGTTGTCCAGCTTGCGGCGGTGCGCCTCGGCCTCGCGCGCCATGTGCTGGATGTCCCGGCGGGTCTCGGCCAGCGCCTCGTTGCGCTGCGTCTCCGACTGCCTGCGCCACTGGTCGGCCTCGGCGACCAGGTTCTCGTAACGGGTACGCAGCTCAGCGGCGGACTGCTCGGCGCGCGCCCACTCGTGCTCGGACGCCGCCTGCGCGGACGACACGACCTCCGCGGCCTCGTCGTGGGCCAGCCGCACCATCCGGCGCATCCGGTCGGACAGCGCCGTCTCCTCGATCGGCGTGCGGCAGACCGCGTCGTACTGCTCGCGCAGCTGCTCGATCTCGGCACGCGCCTGCTCCAGCTCCGCCGAGAGGTCCGCGACCTGGCTCAACGCCGCGTCGCGATCCTCGGTGAGCATCCGGACCTCGGCATCGGTCTGCTGGATGTAGAACCGGACCTGCGAACGGCGGTAGCCGTACCAGACGGTGTCGAAATCGGACTTCAGCGGTACCAGGTCACGATCTTCGTTGTTGTAGCCCACGGTCTCACCCCATTGATCATCAGTTGTTCTGCTGGGAGCGAGCCACGCCCCGACGCGGCAAAATCCGTTGTACACCCGCGAAAGCCTTCGGCGATGTGCTCCGCCGGGAGGAACCGGCGAACCCCGGACGCCACTTGCGCGACATTGCCGCGACGAGCCTGCCGACCGGAAAGATCACGCCGGACCTCACCGGCAGGCGCCGCCGGGCAACGGTGTCACGGATCGCTGAGTGCATTGTCCACCCCGACCGCGCATAAGATCAACTGTTTGAATTTCCGAAACCCGCGGGACATCCTCGGTCGGCCGCCCCGCCACCGAGGCCGAAAACCGTTGCGGCGTCAGCGATTTGCGGCAGGCGCCAGCACGCGCCGGAAAGTGGTTTCGATTTCATCTCGACTCGGCACCGACTCCCGGACGACGCCTTGCAGCAACAAGCCGCAAAAAAGCGCCGACAGTGCACGGCCCGTCACCGAATCGGTATAGCACGTGAACAGCTCCACCAGCTCCGCGTCCCACTCGTTGCTGACGTGCGCCAACGCGGGCCGGTGCAACGCGGCCATGTAGAGCTCGTGTTGCACGACAGTGCGCGAACGTTGCGGGCCGAGGTAGCGCAGTATGAGATCACCGAGCGCGGCGGCCAAGTCGTCCTCGCCGGACAGCGAGTTCGCCCACGCGCGCAGCTCGGCGACGTCGTCCTGCGCGGACTGGCGCAACGCCTCCGCGAGCAAATCGTCGAGCGTCCGGAAGTAGTACGTCGTCGATCCGAGCGGCACGCCGGCGGCAGCCGCGACAGCGCGGTGCGTGAGCTTCTCGATCCCCCGCTCGGCCACGACGTCGATCGCCGCCCTGGCGATGCGCTCCCTCCTCGCCGGATCCTTGCGGCGCGTCGCAGCCCCCGTCGACACCATGCGGCAAGCCTGCCACGAAACGTCCTCGCAGCGTTGCGGCCCACATCACGCTGCGTGCGTTTCCCCTGCGCACGATCCTGAAGTGAGCGCCGAAACGCGAGCCCCGAACCACGATGATGTACAGATGTACACAACCGGTGCTAGGGTCCTCCGGCAGCGCCGCCGCAGGGCACCGACGTCCCGGCCAGGCGCGCCCCGACGCCGACCGCACCGGCGCGCCGCGGAAGAGCCCGCGCAAACCCGCCACGCAGCCAACTACAGGGACACCCATGTCGAACGACGAAAGCCCGAACACGCTGTTCATCGACGGAACCTGGCAACCCGCAGGCGCCGGCGACGTGCGCGAAATCCGCAGCCCCGCCGACGGCACCCTCGTCACCACCGTCTCCGAAGGCGACCGGAACGACACCGAACGGGCCATCCACGCCGCCCGCCGGACCTTCGACGACGGCACCTGGGCGAACACCTCCGCATGGGACCGCGGTGACCTGCTGCTGCGCGTCAGCGACATCCTGGTGCGCGACCAAGCCGAATTCGCCCGCGCCGAATCCGGCGACACCGGCAAACGCCTGGTGGAGAGCGAACAGGACATGGCCGACATCGCCGCCTGCTTCCGCTACTTCGGCAAACTCGCCGGGGTCAACGGCGGCGACGTGGTCGACACCGGCTCGCCCGACTCGTTCAGCCGCGTGCGCTACGAACCCGTCGGCGTCTGCGGCATGATCACGCCCTGGAACTTCCCGCTGCTGCAGGTCGCGTGGAAGGTCGCGCCCGCGATCGCCGCAGGCGACACCTTCGTGCTCAAACCCAGCGAACTCACGCCCAGCACCGCGATCCTGCTGATGCGCGCGCTCGACGAAGCAGGGCTGCCCGCAGGCGTGGGCAACCTCGTGCTCGGCAGCGGGCCGGAAACCGGCGCGCTGCTGGCCGAACACCGCGACATCGACCTCATCTCGTTCACCGGCGGACTGCACACCGGCCGGTCCATCGCCGCCTCCGCCGCAGCCACCGTCAAGAAGGTCGCCCTCGAACTCGGCGGGAAGAACCCCAACGTGGTCTTCGCCGACGCCGACTTCGACACCGCCGTCGACTACGCGCTGATGGCCGTGTTCCTGCACTCCAGGCAAGTGTGCTCCGCCGGGGCGCGACTCGTCGTGCAAGACGACATCCACGACGAGTTCGTCGACGAACTCGTGCGGCGAACCGAGAAGATCCGCATCGGCGGGCCCTACGACGAAGACGCCGAAACCGGGCCGCTGATCTCCGCCGCACACCTCGAGAAAGTTTCCGCGCACGTGGCCAAGGCCGTGGAAGAAGGCGCTGTGCTGCGCACCGGCGGGCGCCGCCCCGAAGGCGAGCGCTACGCCAACGGGCACTACTACCTGCCGACCGTGCTCGACGAAGTCGCGCAAGGCAGCTACGCCGTCACCGAAGAATCCTTCGGGCCCGTGCTCACCGTGGAACGCTTCACCGACGAAGACGACGCCGTGCGCATCGCCAACGACACGCACTACGGGCTCGCCGGCGCGGTGTTCAGCAGCGACGTGAGCAAAGCCCAGCGCGTCGCGCACCGGCTGCGGCACGGCACCGTCTGGATCAACGACTTCCACCCGTACCTGCCCCAAGCCGAATGGGGCGGCTACAAGCAATCCGGCATCGGCCGCGAACTCGGACGCGCCGGGCTCGGCGAATACCAGGAGGCCAAGCACATCCATCAAAACCTGCGCCCGCAGCCGCCGCGGTGGTTCGACGGCCGCTGACCGGGGGCAGGCACAAACCCATACTGCGCAACAACCACCCGCCGCTCGGCCCCGCAGCCCGCGGGACACCGAGCGCGGGAAAGGAGTTCGGGCATGAGCGCGCCCACCGGGGACGCCGAGCTCAGCGAGTTCGGCTACACCAACAAACTGAAAAGATCCCTCGGCGGCTTCCACACCTTCGCCGCAGGAATCAGCTACATCTCGGTGCTGACCGGCACCTTCCAGCTCTCCTACTTCGGATTGTCGTCCGGAGGACCCGCCTACTGGTGGTCCTGGCCGCTGGTGTTCTTCGGCCAGCTGATGGTGGCGTTGAGCTTCGCCGAACTGGCCTCGCACTACCCCATCGCCGGATCGATCTACAACTGGTCGAAAAAGCTCGGGGGCAAACACGTGGCCTGGCTGGCCGGCTGGATGATGCTGCTGGCGTCGATCGTTTCCATCGCCGCCACCGCACTCGCCTACCAGCACACGCTCCCGCAAATATGGGGCGCTTTCCAAATCATCGGTAACGGGAGCGGAACCAGCGAAGCCGCCAACGGCGTGCTGCTCGCGACGATGCTGATCGTGTTTACCACGCTGGTCAACGCTTTCGGCGTGAAACTCATGGCGCGCATCAACAGCGCCGGGGTGACCATCGAACTGATCGCGGCCGTGCTGCTGATCCTGTTCCTGGCCGTGGCCGCGACCCGCGGGCCGGACGTCGTGCTCGAAACGCAGAACACCGGAAGCACCAACCCGCACGGATACCTCGGCGCGTTCCTCGTCGCCGCGCTCGCGTCGTCCTACGTGATGTACGGGTTCGACACCGCCTCGTCCCTCGGCGAAGAATCGATCAACCCGCATCGGAACGCGCCCAAAGCCATTCTGCGATCGCTGATCGCATCGTTCGTGCTCGGCGGGTTGATCATCCTGCTGGCGCTGATGGCCGCCAGAGACCTCAACGCGCCGGAGCTGACCGAAGTCGGCCTCCAGTTCGTGCTCACCGACTCGCTCGGACCACTCATCGGACGGCTGTTCCTGCTCGTCGTGTTCGTGGCGATCACCGTGTGCGTGCTCGCGGTGCTCACCGCGGC
>X190_Common_House_Gecko__coassemble_289_pt1 | contig 14663 bp, 17 predicted proteins | sample X190_Common_House_Gecko__metabat2_low_PE_001 | metagenome-assembled genome bin X190_Common_House_Gecko
GCGATGGCAAGTTGAAGCTCGACGAGATGTCCGGCGGCACGTTCACCATCTCGAACCTGGGCATGTTCGGCATCGAGCAGTTCTCCGCGGTGATCAACCCGCCGGAGGCGGCGATCCTCGCGGTCGGCGCCGCCAAGGAGGAGCTGCAACTGGTCGATGGGGAAGTGGTGGCCCGCAAGATCCTGCGAGTGACGCTCTCGGCGGACCACCGCGCCATCGACGGCGCCGTCGGCGCGGCCTTCTTGCAGCAGCTCACAGCTCTGCTGGAAGATCCCCTCCGCATCATCGCCTGAGACAGCAGCATTCGAGCGGTCCGTTCACCCCGCGAATCCGGGGTGGACGGACCGTCCGTCCGGTACGTGATTCCTGGGATTCCTTGGGTTCTGCGAACCGTCGCCGCCGCGGAGTGAGCGACGCGCTCGTGCGGGCCGCGATTGAACGCGCCGGTGCCGCGGTTGCGAGTACGCTCGGTCAAGATCGTCGATGATCGAGGGATCGACGGTCGCGGCATGGCCGTTGGCCGTCGTTCCGAAGGGCGAGGCGGGTGCGCCGTCGCCGGAACAAGGAGGAGTTCCGCATGAGTGCCGTTACCGTCGCGGGTCGTTATTTGAACAAGCTCGTCGCGCCGTGCGTGCGGAGGTTTTCGCGGTGGCCCTCGGAGGTCGGCGGTACGGGCATGGTGAACGTCTCCTACCGGGGGCGACGTTCGGGACGCGAGGTCGCACTGGTCGTCGCCGTCCGCCGGACCGAATCCGGCGCCACCATCGACGTGATGCTGCCGGACCAGAAGCGCTGGTGGCGCAATTTCCTGGGACAGCGCAGCCCGATCACTCTCGAAGCCGCGGGTGAACGGCGCACCGGTCAGGCCCTCGCGGTCCGTGACGAGGACGGCAAGGTGCAGGTGCACGTCGACTTCGACTGACCCGCGATCAGCGCGGTGTGGCCGGTGTCCTGCTACGGGCTGTGGGAATCACCGGGCGAAGCACCGGAGAACTCCGTCCGGATGGTCGATCCGGACCGAGCCCCAGAGCGACCCCGACCGTCGGCTCGGACAAGCGCTCAGCCGGCTCGGCGGCTGCGGATTCCGACCGCGTGCGGGGAATCGTCGAGATCGCCGGGATGCAACCCGAGGCTGAGGATGCGTTCCGGGTGCACCCGGATGATCGGCCCGAACCGGGCCTGGTCCTGCGCGTCGGCCGGCTCACCGATCGCCTCGGCGTGCCCCCGGATCTCCAGGAAGCGCACCCGCCACGGATCGACCGAGTACACGTCGTCCACCACGAACGCGGCCCGCCCGTTGTCGAGCACGTTGCGGTACTTGCGGCTGCGGCTCATGTCGTAGCCGCCGATGTCGATGCTCCCCAGCGCCCGGTTGACCCCGAACCCCACCGGATTCACCTGCAACGTCCCGTCCGGCTGGCTGGTGGACAACCGCCCGACCCACTGCCCCGTCAGATACTCGAGTTCCTCTTCGCTGAACACCCCGCGAAGCTAAGACTTGGACAAGACTCCAAGTCAAGCCGAGCGGCCGTCGCCGCTTCCGCGCACCTTTCCGGAGTGAAGGACCTCTTCGTCCGATCTAGCGGGGCGAAGGTCCCCATCCCTCGATCCCCGCTTCACCGTTGCGGGCCTTTCTCGGCCAGTGCACGGCGTTCGGATGCCCATTCGGTGTCGCGCCACTCGGTGGGTAGCTCGGATAGGCACGCGGTTGCGGACTCGTGTGCCGCGGCCGTTTCACCGAGAGCGTCCAGTACGAATGCGCGCTCGCCGAGGAAGAACGCGGGCACGTACCAATAGCCGCTCTCCGGCAGCTCGTCGGCTTGCGGAAGCCGCGCCACGAGCCGGTCCGCCTGCACCAGCAGCTGCGACGCCTGCCGCCTCTCACCTTGGCACGCAAGGATTTCGGCGCGCTGGAAGTGCAGGTACGTCCGGAGACCGGGGTAGATCCGCTCGTTCCGTGCGGCAGCAGTCGCCAGCGTTGCGGCCTGCCGCGAGTCACCGGAACGCTGGTGCGCGTAAGCCCGGAAGCTCAGAGCCGTCGCCAACCGCACTGGGTCATCGGCTTCCAGCGCGAGCAGCGCTGCCCGCTTCAGGTGATGCAGAGCTCCCGCGAAGTCGTCCTGTGGCAGGTGCAGCCAACCGAGGTACTGGTAGATCTCCGAAACCAGCCCGACGGCCGCACTCCGCACACCGCGCGCAGCGCCCGCCAGTCGCTCGAGCACGTCCCGCTGCCCTGCCACTGCCGGCAACACCGCCGCCGCCGAAGTCCGATCCTCCAGCCGTCGAGCGCCGGCCAGCGCGCCTTCCAACGCGATCAGTGCCGCACCGTCCGGGCGCATTCTTCCGTGCAGGGCAAGGGAAATCCGCTCGGAGTCCGTGCTGCTGAGCACTCCGGCGACGTCCGCGGCAGCCAGCGGACCGCCGGACGGGTGGTCGGTCACACCTCGAAGCGCCCGGACTTGATCACGGTGAGGAAGGTGGCCCACTGGTCGGCAGTGGCGGCGAAGTGACCTGCCGCGCGGTCCTTGGTGTCGCGGACGGCGGCGCCGCCGGAGATACGGCCGACCTCGACGCAGTTGCTCGCGCCGCCGCTACTGCGACTGCTCTTGCGCCATGCTGTCGGATGCTGGTCGCTGTTCATTTCGTCCATCCCGATCACTCGTGCTGCGGATCATGCGCAGATGTCGTAGCGGCCCATCTTGATCGCTGAGACGAAGCTGGACCACTGCTGCGAGCTGATGGTGAAGTAGCCCGCGGAACGGTTTTTCGTGTCGCGCACTCTGGCGCAACCGGCGACTCCGCTGACCTCAACGCAGTTGTTCCCGCCGCTGTAGCTCGACGTGCGCCAGTGTCCTGCTGAGTGTTGCGTCAGCATGACTTCTCCTTGCCTCCTAAAATTTCTGCGATGAGTTCAGCCGACTCGATCGCATTCATTGCTACTTCGCAGAGCATGTCGGCGGCGTTTCGGTAGCGGCCGACCGCTCTCACGTCGGTGATGGTCGTGGAGGTGTCGTAATGTTCGAGCTGCACCACTGGTCTGGTATCAGCGAACTCGATCAGTGCCCAGGAACCGCTCATGGCCGGACCGGCCGGGCGATCGATCGGGAGAACTCGAATGTCGATGTGGTCCCGTGCGCCCCACCGTTGCAGTTCGTGGAGCTGTCCGGCCATTACCTCGGCTGGGCACGGCGGATAGCGCAATGCTGCCTCGCCTATGATCGCGATGAGCTGCTTCGGGGAGCTGCCGGTAAGGACGTGCTGACGCCCGACTCGAAGCTGCGCGCGCTGGTCGGCTTCGCTGCGACCGGATGCTCCGAACTCGGCGATGATGTGTCGTGCGTAGTCATAGGTCTGCAGCAGTCCGGGAATCATCAGCGGTTCCACGTTGATGATTGTCGTAGCGGTTCGTTCGTAGTCGGTCAATGCCGCTAACTGTTTGTCCGTGCCGGGGGCAACCCAGTTCGGTTCGAGAGCGTCTCGTGCCAATTCGAGCATTCGCTCACGATCCGCGCCGTTGACTCCAAGGACGGCGAGTATCGTTGCCGTGTCAGTTTCGCTCGGCGTCAGCTTTCCGTTTTCCCAACGCGATACGTGCGAGCTGCTGCGATCGACCGACTCGGCGAGTTCCCGAGTGGTCATGCCGCTGCGTTGGCGTGCTTGTCGGAGCTCGGCGCCGAGAGCACGCGCTCGCGGTGTGTCTGCGCTGCTGACCATGCGCCACATCGTATGTCGTCACCGAGCTATCCAAGGTCGTCACTCGAAGGTGGATCTTGCTCAACGATCAGCATGCAGCAATCCTTGATGCATGCATCAAGTGAGGTTGCAGGGTGCGAACAGCATCTCGTTAGGACGTTGATCAGAGGTGGCACATGGATGAGCAAGCTCCTGTCTCCGCCGACTACCCAAGGCGCGTCCGCTACCGCGCGGGCCTGGTGGGGGAGAGGCAGCGCGTCGTGCACATCGCGATGCCGTTGGCATGCGGGGATTTTCTGGCGTTGTGCGAGTTGCGGTTGGCTGCCGCGGAGGCCGAGGAGATCTCCGACCTGCTGGGGATGCCGTGCATGGTCTGCACGCGGGTGCTGGCGCTGCGATCAAGGACGCCGGTTTCCGAACAGGCTCGGCCTCAGATCGGAGCGGGATGACCGCGTGGGTCAGCTCCGAGTGGTCCTCGACCTGGCACGCCGTGGCGCGCGATGCGATCGGCCCGGTGCTGGTCGGCATCTGCGGCCACCCGATTTCCGGGCGCGTGCACCGGTTGCTCGACCGCCCCGTGTCCGATGACGAGCAGCGCAGGACGTGCGCGTCCTGCGTCGCGCTGATCGCCGAACTCTGATCCTCCCGGAATAGCCCCGAAACCCGGTCCGCCGCCGCAAGCCTCCCCAGCGGTGGGCCGCGCCCCGCCGGTCCCGCTCGTGCCTCCCCCGACCACGAGTGACCGGCGGGGCATCCAGCCGGCGTCCGAACTCCCTCCCCGGACGCCGACCGGCCGGGCGGTGCGAACACTCCCGCACCGCCCGGCCACCGCTGATTCGAGGCGGGCCGAAGATGTGTCCGAGATCTCACACCGGAGCCGTATTGCTCGTGCAACGAGGCCGTAACAAGGTGTAGTTAGCTCGCCTAAATAAAAGATTGCGGAGAGGTGGCCTCATGTGCGGCATCACGGGTTGGGTGTCCTTCCAGCGGGACATGACAGCTCAGGACCGGATTCTGCGAGAGATGACCGAGACCATGTCCTGCCGCGGACCGGATGATCAGGGCGTCTGGACCGCGCACCACGCCGCGCTGGGACACCGCAGGCTCGCGGTGATCGACCTGCCGGGCGGCACCCAGCCGATGCAGGTCGACACCCCGGACGGACCGGTCGCGATGGTCTACTCCGGCGAGGCCTACAACTACACCGAACTGCGCGCCGAGCTGCGCCAGCGCGGGCACCGGTTCGACACCGACTCGGACACCGAAGTCGTGCTGCGCGGCTACGTCGAGTGGGGCGAAGCGGTGGCCGACCGGCTCAACGGGATGTACGCGTTCGCGATCTGGGACTCCCGGACCGAAAAGCTCGTGATGATCCGCGACCGGATGGGCATCAAGCCGTTCTACTACTACGAGACCGACGACGGCGTGCTGTTCGGCTCCGAGCCGAAGGCGATCCTGGCCAACCCGCTGGCCGAGGCCGTGGTGGGCGCGGACGGGATGCGGGAGATCTTCGCCTCGGCCAAGACTCCCGGATTCGCCATCTGGCAAGGGATGCGCGAACTGCAGCCCGGGCACCTGGCCGTGGTCGACCGCAACGGGCTGCGCGAGCGGTGCTACTGGCGGCTGGAGGTCTCCGAGCACACCGACGACGAGCAGGCCACCGCCGCGCACGTGCGCGAACTGCTCGACGACATCATCGGCAGGCAGCTGGTCGCCGACGTGCCGCGCTGCGCGTTGCTCTCCGGCGGGCTGGACTCCTCGGCGATGACCGCGCTGGCCGCCCAGCAGCTCGGCGTCAACGGCGAGACCGTGCGCAGCTTCGCGGTCGACTTCCCCGAGCAGGCCGAGAACTTCCAGGCCATCGAGGTGGCCCCAACGCAGGACACGCCGTACGTGCACGCGGTCGCCGAGCACGTCGCCAGCGATCACTCCGACATCATGCTCGACGGGGCGTCGCTGGCCGACCCGGCCGTGCGGCGGGCAGCGGTGGCCTCCCGGGATTTCCCCGTCGGCATGGGAGATCGGGACAACTCGCTGTACCTGCTGTTCCGGGCGATCCGGGAGCAGTCGACGGTGGCGCTGTCCGGCGAGTCGGCCGACGAGATCTTCGGCGGCTACCCCTGGTTCCACAACGACCGGCAGCGCTACGCCGACACGTTCCCGTGGCTGGTCGATTCGCCGATCTTCTCGATGGAGGTGCTCGACGAGCAGACCCGGCGCAAGCTCGACCTGCCCGCCTACATCGCCGACCACTACCGGTCCGCGCTGCGCGAGGCCCCGCTCAAGGACTCCGAAACCGGACTGGAAAAGCGCATGCGGCAGGTCTGCTACCTGCACCTGACCCGCATGGTGCAGACGCTGCTCGACCGCAAGGACCGGCTGAGCATGGCCGTCGGGCTGGAAGTGCGGGTGCCGTTCTGCGACCACCGCCTCGTGCAGTACGTGTTCAACACGCCGTGGTCGTTGAAGACCTTCGACGGGCGGGAGAAGAGCATCCTGCGGGCGGCCACCCGCGACGTGCTGCCCGCCTCGGTCGCCGACCGCAAGAAGAGCGGCTACCCGGGCAGCTTCGACCCGAACTACCTCGCGGCGATCCAGTCGCAGGCCCGCGAGCTGTTCTCGGCCAACCACGGAGTCCTGGAGTTCTTCGACCGCGACGCGCTCAAGACCGCCACCGAGACCACCGGTGATGCGGTCACGACCGCGCAGCGCAACGGAATCGAACGAGCCCTGGACATCGCGGCCTGGTACGACCTGCGCAAGCCGACGCTGAAGCTGGACTGACGGGCGGCTGCTCTCGCCGGTGATGGGCCCCTTCGCCTCGCAAGATCGGGCGAAGGGGCCCATTCGCATTGCGAACCCGGGTCAGAGCGGCAGGCGCCAGTGCCGCCCGGGCAGGCGCACCGAGTGCGCGCCGTCCGCGGCGATCGTCAGCTCGTACTGGTCCGGTGCGGGTTTTCCGGCGTCCTGCCACCACGAATACGCCGCGTCGACCTCGTCCCAGAGCCGCCGCGGACCCAGCTGGTGCACCGTCCACGGATGTTCTCCGCGCACCATGGTGACCCGCGCCCAGGAATGCGAGCGGATGTCGTGCAGCTCGATCAGCCGGTGAGCGTCGTCGGTGTCCTCCACGGTGAGGTAGCAGTCCGGCACCCGGAGGCCGATGGTGAACGAAGCCGCGGAGAAATCCACCATCTCGAACAACTCCAGCGGTTCGCGCGCGGTGCTGCTGCGTTCGGCATCGTCGAGCTCGTCCGCCGCCGGGTCGAGGAATTCGCGGCGCTGCCCGCGCATCCGCATGAAAGCGAGGCGCTGCCCGAAACTCCCGGAAGCCGAACCGTCCGCGTGCACTTCCAGCGCGGTCAGCGCGTCTTCGCCGTAGTCGGTGCCCCACGGCGCAAGAATCCGCCCGCCCGGGCGGGATTGCTCGATCCACGTGCGCGCGATCGCGCGGACCGAGGCGGTTGCGAGCACGCGGTCGTACGGGGCACCGGGCGGGTATCCCGCCGCCCCATCGGCCGTGATCACCAGCGGTGCGTGGCCGGAGGCCGCCAGCGCGCGCCGGGCGTTGTCCGCGACGGCCGGGTCGATCTCGACCGAGACCACCTGCCCGGTTCCGCCGACCCGTTCGCAGAGCAAAGCCGCGTTCCAGCCGGTTCCGGTGCCGATTTCCAGCACTCGGTGCCCTGGACGCACATCCAGTGCGTCCAGCATGTCCGCGACCAGCGACGGCTGGCTGCACGAACTGCTCGGGACGCGGGTGCGGTCGTGCGGCTGCCCGTCGTCGGGCTGCCCGTCGTCCAGTTGCGTGGTGATCGGCTGGTCCGCGGCCACCATCCCGTGCCACCGCGCGGGGTCGGAATCCCTGCTGATCCTGGTGAACTCGTCGGTCTCCGGCTCGTAATCCCAGATCACCGCGGGGATGAAGGCGGCACGCGGCACCGCGAGCCGCTCGCGCCAATCCGGCATCATCCGTTGCCTCCTGGATTCCGGTCTGCTCCTAGTCGTATCGGACCGAAACCGGATTAGTTCATCCGCCGATCGGCGGTCCTTTTTCCGAGAAATTCGCAAGAGGTAAATAGGCCGCGCAATTTCCGGAAAGTTGATTCGGGCGCCCGTGGCGGCGCGAGCGCGGCGAGGGGCTGCGCCCCGCGCACCCGAGTGCGCGACGATGGGCGCATGAACGACCGCGACGAGCAAGACGGACCCGGCTTCGAAGAAGGACCGAACACGGTGTGCTTCGGCTGCGCCGGGTTCCGCAAGCTGAGCGAGCCGCGGCTTTACCTGATCCAGGCGACCACCGACACCCAGACCGGCATGACGATGGGCGAGTGGCGGACCTGCCCGCACTGCAACGGCGCGGGCAAGCTGCCCGGTGTCCGGCCGCCGGTGTGACGGCTGTGTTCAGCTGAACGCGGACTCACCATGGGCCTCCGGGGAAGGAGGCCGCGATGGAGCAATGGCCGAGCCTGCGGGTCGCCGACTGGGCGGAAACGCGGGAAACGCTGCACATGTGGACGCAGATCGTCGGCAAGGTCCGGTTGGCGCACGCACCGCTGGTGAACCACTGGTGGCAGGTGGCGCTTTACGTGACCCCGCGCGGGCTGACCACTTCGGCGGTGCCTTCCGAAACCGGCGTGTTCGACGCCGAGTTCGACTTCTGCGAGCACGTGCTGCGCATCCGCTCGTCCACCGGGGACGAGCGGCGGGTCGGGCTGGAACCGAAACCGGTGGCGCTGTTCTACGAGGAGACGATGGCCGGGCTGGACGCGCTGGGCCTGCACACCTCGATCCAGGCGGTGCCGAACGAGATCGAAGAAGCCGTGCCGTTCGCCGAGGACACCCTGCACGCTTCCTACGATCCCGCGGCCGCGCACCTGTGGTGGCGGCAGCTGGTGGCCGCGCACCGCGTGCTGAGCCGGTTCCGCGCCGAATTCACCGGCAAGGTCAGCCCGGTGCACTTCTTCTGGGGCGCGATGGACCTCGCGGTGACCCGGTTCTCCGGGCGCCCGGCGCCGCGGCATCCGGGCGGGGCGCCGAACTGCCCGGACCGGGTCATGGTGGAGGGGTACTCGCACGAGCTCAGCAGCTGCGGCTTCTGGCCCGGCGGTGCGGGCGAGGGCTTGTTCTACGCCTACGCCTACCCGGAACCGGCCGGTTTCCAGGATCATCCGGTGCAGCCGGGCGAAGCCGCTTACCACCCGGAACTCGGCGAGTTCGTACTGCCCTACGACGCGGTGCGCACTGCCGAAGACCCGGACGGCACGCTGCTGCGGTTCCTGCGGACCAGCTACGAAGCCGCTGCCGAGAACGGCGGCTGGGACCGGCGGGCGTTGGAGGACCAACCGACGCAGCGCGCCTACACCGCCCGGACTCCTGCGTGAGCGGTGGAGATCAGGCCCGCTGCAACGCCTGCGTGATCATCGGCGTCAACCGCTGCAGCGCGAACGGGATGCTGGTGACCGTCGCCGACCCGAGCGCCATCGTCACGTCGTAGTCGTCCAGCAGCAGCAGCGAACCGCGCTTGGCCGCTGGCAGGTTGTTCAGCAGCGGATCGGCCCGCACCGTCGCCACGTCGGACGGTTTGGCGGTGGTCACGATGACCACGTCCGCGTCCAGCAGCGACACCTGCTCCTTGCTGACCTTCACGTTGAACTTGCCGCCGTCGTCCAGGTCGTCGATCGAGGGGGCCAGCTTCAGGCCGAGCTGTTCGAGCAGCGCGGTCCGCGCGTCCTGCTTGGTGTAGGCGGCGTAGGTGCCCGCGGAGTCGGTGCGCACCGTCACGTGCGTGCGGCCCTCGAACTGCGGGTTGGCCTGCCGGGTGCGGTCGATGCGGGTTTGGGTGTCCGCGATCAGCCTGTCCGCCTCGGCCTTCTTGCCCAGCGCGCGGCCCATCGTCTCGGCCTGCACCCGCCAGTTCACGCCGTAGTCGATCGAGCCGGGCGGCTGCGCCACGACCGGGGCGAACGCGGAGAGCCGGTTGTACTGGTCCTGCGTGAGCGCGCTCTGCAGCCCGACGATCACCTCCGGCGCCAGCGCGATGACCTGCTCCACGTCGACCTCGCTGCCCAGCAGCTTCGGGTGCTGCCCGCGCAGCATCGGCTCCACCCACGGGCCGACGCCGGACTGCCACGGTCCCCACTGGGTCAGCCCGGCGGGCACCACGCCCAGCGGCAGCGCCGCGTCGTGGTCGGTGATGCCCAGCGTGACGATGTTGCCGGGCGCGGCGGGAACCTCCGCGGTGCCGAACTTGTTGGGGATCCGCGCCGCCGGTGCCGCTCGGCCGGCGGGGGAACCACCGGCGCAGGCGGACAGTCCGGCGGCGGCGAGGCCGGTGGCACCGGCGAGGAACGCACGGCGGCCGAACCGGGCGTGCGGGGTTCGGGCAGAGGTCATCGCGCTTCCCTCCAAGTCGACAAGGAAGGCTAACCTAACAAATGAGCGGATCTCTGCGCTGTGACTTGTGCGTCGTTTTCGCGCCGGGCGCTCAGGAATCCGGGGATTCCGGGGCTTCCGGAGAACCGGGGAGTTCGAGTGCGCGACGGGCCCGCGCCGTGGCACGGGACGGCTGAACGCTGTCCAGCTCCGCATTGATCGTGGCGCCGAGCAGCACCGCGAACGCGGTGACGTAGAGCCACAGCAGCACGCCCATCGGAGCCGCCAGCGCGCCGTAGACCGGGGAGTGCTCGATGGTCACGTCCAGGTAGATCCGCAGCCCGAAACTGCCTCCCAGCCACACCAGCAACGCCAGCGCGGCCCCCGGCACGTGCTCCAGCCAAGGCGTGCGCAGCGGGACGGACAGCACGTACAGCGTGCTCAGCGACGCGATCGAACCGACCACGATCAGCGGCCAGTACAGCGCGTACACCACGACCGCGGCCTGCGGGAACCACCCGGCGATCACCGACGGCCCCACCGCCAGCAGCGGCAGCAGCACGATCCCGCCGAACAGCGCGGCCGTGTACAGCCCCACCGACATCAGCCGCTGCCGCACCAGGTTGCGCTGCCCGCCGAGCCCGTAGACCACCGAGATCGTGTCGATGTAGACGTTCAGCGCCGCCGAGCCGGACCACAGCGCCAGCACGAACCCGAGCGAGATGATCCCGGCCCGCCCGGTGCTGAGCACCTCGTCCAGCACCGGCTGCATCATCTGGTCGATGGCCTGCTGGGACAGCACCGCGGACGCGCCGTGCACCAGCGAGTTCCGCACTGCCGCGACGGTGCCACCGCCGAGCACGCCCGCCAGGTAGCCGAGCGTGCCGACCAGCCCCAGCAGCACCGGCGGCAGCGAGATGAGGGTGAAGAACGCGGCCTCCCCGGCCAGTCCGGTGAGCCGGTGCCGGGAGCTGGCGGCCACCGTCTTTTTGGTGAGCCGCCACAGCCCCCGCAGGTGCCGGTTGCGCGGCTGACCGTGCCGGATGCGGTCGAGGATCGTCGGCTGCTGTTCCAACACGGTTGCCCCTTCTCGGCTCGGGCGGCGCCAGTGCGTCGCGAGTCGTGCGGAGTCCGATACCCGCTGGCCGACAAGTGTTACGGCATAGTGCAGTGGATCACCCGGCCGGGGTAAGGAGTTGGTCCGGTCGGCCCGGTCGCCGCGGTCGGATCTCAGTGAACGGACTGTTCGCCCCAGTGGATCGGACGAACGGTCCGTTCACTCCAGGAGGACCGGATAGCGTGAGGGCTCCGGCACAGCAGTCCCAGGAGAACCAGTGCAGAACTTCCTCACCGGTGCCCGCACGCTCGGCACCGGCTTCCGCGTGCTCCTGCGTTCGCCGAAGCTGCTGGTGATCGGCGCGATCCCGGCACTGATCAGCGCGGTGCTGCTGCTCGGCGCGCTGGGTTCGCTGGTGTACTTCAGCGGTGATCTGGTCGGCTGGATGACCCCGTTCGCGGACGGCTGGGCCGAAGGTCTGCGCCGTGCGGTGCGGGTGCTGCTCGGCGTGGTGCTCGTCGGCGCCGCCGCGCTGCTGGCCTCGGTCACGTTCATCGCGCTGACGCTGCTGATCGGCGGCCCGTTCTACGAGTACATCGCCGAACGCACCGAGCAGCGGCTCGGCCTGGACGACCGCGCCGACGGGGCGGGGTTCGCCAGGCAGCTCGGCCGCGACGTCCGGGATTCGGTCAAGCTCGTGGCGGTGGCCGCCCTCGGCGCGGTCGTGCTGTTCGGGTTCGGGTTCGTGCCGGTGCTCGGACAGACCGTGATCCCGGTGCTGGGCGCGATGTTCGGTGCCTGGATGGTGGCGCTGGAGATGGTGGGGCTGGTGTTCCAGCGGCGCGGGCGCACGCTGCGCGATCGGCACCGGTCGCTGTGGGCGAACAAGGCGGCGACCCTCGGGTTCGGGCTGCCCGCCTACCTGCTGTGCCTGATCCCGGTGCTGCAGCTGGTGGTGATCCCGTCCGCCGTGGTCGGCGGCACGCTGCTGGCGCACCGGTTCGAGGACGGCGTGGAGACCGTCTGACAGTTTGCGTAGCGGATCGGGTGGCGGAACCTCATCGGCTCCGCCGCTGACAGGACCCTCGGACCGCGGCGCGCGGTACCGGCGGGTGTCCACTGCTCCATGCGCCGGAACGCGGCGTGCCCGGAACGCGGGCACGGACGCCTAGGGTGCGGGAATGACCGCTGACGCTGAACCCACCGCACCGGACGACTCCTACCTGCGCGCGGTCGCCGAGGCGACCGAACGCGCGGTGGCCTCGGCCGAGCCGATCCGCTCCGAGTTCGACGGCGCGCCCGAGCCGTTGCGCGCCCGCGCGGAGAGCCGCATCGGCGAACTGGCCGAGCCGCTGCTGGAGCTCAGCCACGACCTGCACGCCCACCCCGAGGAGGGCTTCGGCGAGCACCGCGCGGTGGCGGGCGTGGCGGAGCTGTTGCGCGCACAGGGCTTCGACGTGCAGGTCGGAGCCGGCGGCCTGGAAACCGCGCTGGTCGCGCGCGGCGGCGGGGACGGACCGCACGTGGCGGTGCTGGCCGAGTACGACGCGCTGCCCGGCATCGGGCACGCCTGCGGGCACAACATCATCTGCACCTCGGCGACCGGCGGTTTCCTCGGTGCGGCGGCCGCGCTGGAGCAGACCGGGGGGCGGCTGAGCCTGTTCGGCACGCCCGCCGAGGAAGGCGGCGGCGGCAAGGAGATCCTCGCCCGCGCGGGCCTGTTCGACGACGTCGACGCGGTGCTGATGCTGCACCCGTTCTCGCACGACATCGCCGCGCACCCGTTCCTCGGCCGCAGGCAGCTGGACGTGACCTTCCACGGCATCGCCGCGCACGCCTCCGCACAGCCGTTCATGGGCCGCAACGCGCTGGACGCGGTCGTGGCGACTTACCAAGGCGTGGCCGCGCTGCGCCAGCACATGCCGTCCGGAGACCGGGTGCACGGGATCATCACCGACGGCGGGGCGCGCCCGAACGTGGTGCCGGAGCGGGCCGCCGCCCAGTTCTACGTGCGCTCGGCCGACGCCGGTTCGCTGCGGGACGTGGCGGGGCGCATCGAAGCGATCGCGCGCGGTGCCGCGGAGATGACCGGCTGCGGAGTGGAACTGCTCTGGGACCGGCAGGTGCCGTACCTGCCGATCCGGCACAACGAGGCGCTGTCCGCGCGGTGGGCGCAGCACCAGGGGCGGCGCGGCCGCAACGCGCTGCCGCGCGGGGTGGTGCCGGAGTACCTGACCGGCTCCACCGACCTGGGCAACCTGAGCTTCCGGATGCCCGCGATGCATCCGATGATCGGTCTCGAAGACCCGGGACTTTCGCTGCACACCGCCCGGTTCGCCACTGCCGCGGGCTCGGCGGCGGGGGATCGGGCGGTCCTCGACGGCGCGGTCGGGCTGGCGCTGACCGCGCTGGACTACCTCGCGGACGACCGCCTGCGGAGCGCCGTGCACGCGGAGTTCGAGTCCGCGGGCGGCCCCGTGGACGTCCCGGCCTTCTTCGACTGAGGCCGCAGTGCGCCGGCCCGGAGTGATGGACTCCGTCGCCCAACTCGGCCCCGGAACGGTGCGTGTGGTGGCCGCGCGGAACCTCCGCGGGCGCTGCGTAGGATCGGCGCGGCCCCGAACCCCGACCAGGTGTGTCTACTGTGGACGAATTAGTACAGCGCTGGACCGCGCAACTGCTGGACTCCGGCAGCGCGCTGACCCTCCTGCTCGGTCTGGTGGCGCTCGGCCTGATCAGCAACCACGGCACGTGGCGGCTGCTGCGCAACGTGGTCACCATCGCCCACGAAGGCGGGCACGCCGTGGTCGCGCTGCTCAGCGGCCGAACCCTCAACGGCATCCGGCTGCACTCCGACACCTCTGGGCTGACGCTGTCCACCGGCAGGCCCAGCGGCCCCGGCATGGTGTTCACCCTGTTCGCCGGCTACCCGGCGGTGTCGCTGCTCGGCCTGGGCGGTGCGGCCATGGTCGGGTTCGACCTGGCCCGCCAAGCGCTGTGGGTGGCGATCGGGCTGCTGGTGATCATGCTGCTGGCCATCCGCAACGCCTACGGGGTGCTGTCGGTGGTGCTCACCGGCGGCGCGCTGTTCGCGGTGTCCTGGTTCGCCGCGCCCGCATGGCAGGCGGTGTGCTGCGTGCTGGTGAGCTGGTTCCTGCTGCTCGGCGGACTGCGCCCGATCGCTGAGCTGCGCGGCAAGCGCAATCGCGGCAGGGCGCCCAGCTCGGACGCCGACCAGCTCGCCCGGCTGACCCGCGTCCCCGCCGGGGCGTGGCTCGGCGTTTGGTTCCTGATCGGCATCGCCGCGTTGGTGATCGGCGGCCGCTGGCTGTTGCTGATCCCGCAGCTCTGAGGGGCCCGTCCAGGAAGGTTTGCGCGGCGGTGCCGGTTGCTTGCGCGGTCGGCTGCTCAGCGGCGGCGCCGAGACGAGCGAAGCCACCTGGCCCGCAGCCCCGCCACCTGCGCGAACAAGCCCAGCAGCACAGAGGAGTCCATTGTGGTCAACTCGGCTCTTGCTCCGCGTGGTAGGCGTGCCGCA
>X190_Common_House_Gecko__coassemble_290_pt1 | contig 14654 bp, 14 predicted proteins | sample X190_Common_House_Gecko__metabat2_low_PE_001 | metagenome-assembled genome bin X190_Common_House_Gecko
CCCGCGCCCCTGCGGAATCCGCGCCGCGGGACACGATGACCACGCTCCTGTGGATTGGGCTCCTGTGGACTGGGCTGCTGCGGACTGGCGCGCTCGAACCGTGCGGTTTTCGATCCCTTCGGTTTCGAGCTGCGCGTTTCGAGCTGGGGGTTTTTCGAGCTGGGGTTTCCAGGGTTTCCGATCCCCGTCCGTTCCGGTGTCGGGTATAGCAGTCATTTGCGCCCGCGGGTCATTCCGGCGGCGGACTCAGGCGGAGATCTTCGGCCGGAGAACCTAGCCGAACGCGCCGATCGGCCGAAAGAACATCCGCCGTTTCCGAGCATCTTTCACTCTTTCCGGTGATCGTCTGCGTGAAGTGCTCCCACCCCGCCCATGGATCCGGAAACGGCAATCCGCTAGTGTCCCCCGCGGCCGCGCACCGAACGGTGCGCTCGCAGGGAAAAGCCATTCCGTGCGGCCATTCCTGCTTGCGTCCACAACGGACGAAAACGGTTCCGAAAAGGACGGAGCACCGATGCTGCACACACTCGTGGCCGGACTCGGCCGCGCGGGAGCCGGACTGCACCTGCGGGTGCTGGCCAAAGCCCGCGCGGCGGCAGGCGAGCTGTTCCAGCCCGGCCCGGTGCTGGCCTGCGACCCCATGGAGCACGCGTGCACCGAGCAGCGCGGGGTCACGGTGGTCGACTCGGTGCGCACCGCCGCCGGCCTCGCCGACCCGAGCCGGACCGCGGTGCACGTCTGCACCCCGCCGGTGCGCAGGCCGGAGCTGCTGCGCGAGCTGGCCGGACTCGGCTACCGGCGGATCATCGTCGAGAAGCCGCTGGCCGCCGACTCGGACGAGTACGCCCAGATCGCCTCGTTGCGCGAGCGGTACGGGCTGAACCTGGCCGTGGTGGCGCACTGGCTCGAGTCCGCGCTGACCACGCGGCTGGCCCGGCTGCTGGCCGGTAGCGGCCGCGGCCGGCTGCGCTCGATCCGATTCGCCCAGCACAAACCCAGGTTCCACCGGTCGCTGGTGACCTCCGGGCATCCGACCGCGTTCGACGTGGAACTGCCGCACTCGCTCGGGGTGGTGCTGCGGCTGGCCGGACCCGCCGGACTCGTTGCCGCCGAGTGCTCCGACATGCGGTGCGGGCACGTGGTCGCGCCGCGGATGGGCGCGGGGGCGATGACGCTGCGCCACGACAGCGGGGTGCTCAGCGAGCTGCGTTCGGACCTGACAGCGCCCGTGCGGGAACGCAGCATCACGCTGGAGTTCGAGCACGGCCGGGTCACCGGGCACTACCCGCTCAGCGATGACGACGACCACGCGCAGCTGATCGTGGACGGGGCCGAGCCCGAGGTCTTCCCGGACGACGCGCTGACAGCGTTCATGCTCCGCGCCTACCGCGACTTCGCCGCCGGGCGCACCGCCGAGCACTTCGGACTGCACGGGGACGTCGTGCGGCTGATGACCGCGGCGAAGCGGTGCGGCCTGCCGACCGGAGCCGAGGGGACCGGAGCAGAGGGGAGTCGTGCACATGCCGGGTGACCACCTGCTGGCAGGCATCGGTGACGAAGCCGCGGTCGATCTTCCCGGTCAGCTGGCCGCGATCGAGCGCATCGGCTTCGGCGGCATCGAACTGCGCAATGTGGACGGTGCGGCGCTCGGAGACCTCGACGAGCAACGGTTCCGGCGGCTGCGCGCGGCGGTGCGCGATGCCGGGTTGGCGGTGCCGTGCCTGGCTTCCAGGATCGGGAACTGGGCGCGACCGGTGACCGCGCCGTTCGCCGACGACCTGCGCGAGCTGGAGGTGCTGGCGGCGCGGGCAGCCGAGCTGGGCACCCGCTACGTGCGGATCATGTCCTACCCGAACGACGGGCTGCCGGAAGCGGAGTGGCGAGAGCGCGTGCTGGACCGCATGGCGCGCTTGGCGCAGCGGGCGGACGAGCTGAATGTGGTGCTGCTGCACGAGAATTGCGCGGGATGGGCCGGTCGCGATGCCGATCGGATGCTGCGGATGCTGGCCGAGGCGGGTGCCTCGCTGCGGTTGTTGTTCGACACCGGCAACGGGATCGAGCACGGGTACGACGCCTGCGCACTGCTCGGGCAGGTCGTGGCGCACGTGGCGCACGTGCACGTCAAAGACGCCGTCGGCAGTGCGGGCAACGCCACCTACGTGCTGCCGGGGACCGGTTCGGCACGGGTCGCGGACTGCTTGCGCCTGCTGCGGGATTCCGGCTACAGCGGGGCGCTGTCGTTGGAACCGCATCTGTCCGCGCGCCCGCACGACGGAGTGGTCGCGGGGGAGTCCGCCGCGGATCGCTTCGTCGAGGCGGGACGGAGCCTGGAAGGTCTGCTGCGGGACTCGATGCCTTGCGCGGCAACACGAATCGCAGGAAGCAGCGGACGCGCATGACCGGCTTGATCTCGGCGCAGGACCGCGAACTGCTGCTGCGCTTGCTGCGCACGCCCACCGTCAATCCCCTGGAACGCAGCGGCGAACCCTCGGACATCGCCCGAGCCCAACGATTTTATGCCGAATCGGCACGGGAATCGGGTCTCCGGGTGGTGCACCACGCCGCTGCGCCATCGAGCGCGCTCGACGCGCCCGGAGTGCCCCGCACCGTCCGGGAAGCCGCCGCCGACGAGAACTTCCTCGCCGGGCAACCGAACCTCGTGCTGCGGCTCGGCCCGCAGCTTCCGCGGGAGTCCACGGTGATGTTCAACGTGCATCTGGACACGGTCGCCGGTCTTGAGCCGGTGTGCTTCGACGGCGAACGCTTCACCGGCCGCGGGTCCATCGACGCGAAAGGTCCCGCGGTCGCGCTGCTGGCGGGCATCCGCGAGGCAGCCCGCACCGAACCGGCGATCGGCCGCGACCTCGGCGTGCTGGTGCAGGCCGTCGCCGGTGAAGAAGGCGGCGCGATGGGAAGTTTCGGCACCAGGACGCTGGTCGACGCCGGTTTCCTCGGGCGCCTCAACGTCTTCTGCGAACCGACCGGAATGCGCTACCTGACCCGATCCACCGCCTCGGCCACCGCGATGCTGAGCGTCGACGGTGCGGGCGCCATCGACGACCGTCCCGATGCCGGGCACAACGCGACCGTGCTGCTGGGTTTCCTGGCGCAGCACTTGGCGAAAGAGCTCGACCCGCAGGAGCGGCCCGGGAGGTTGTGCGTCGCGGGACTGCACACCGGCGAGCTGCACAACCGGGTTTACGGAAGCGGTGGGCTGCTGCTGAACCTCTCCTACGAGTCGTCGGACGAAGGCGCGGCGGCCGAACGGGACTTGGAGGACTCGCTGCACCGCGGGCTCTCCGAGTTCACCCGGACCTTCGGCGGTACCAGGGAATTCGCCCGCACCGCCGCCGAGGCCGCATCGATCACCGAGCTCCGATGGCTCAAGCGCGGCTTGCCCGCGCTCCGCGGCGGTCACTCGTGGACGGACGAACTGCTCGAACGCGCGGGCGTTCCCGGCTGGCCCGCCGAAGAGTCCGCGTTCACCTGCGACGCCATCTGGATGGCCGAGCGGCCGGGAACCGGCACCGTCGTGCTCGGACCCGGCTCGCTGGAGACCAACAACGCCCACGCCGAAGGCGAATACGCCGAGCTGGCGCAACTGCAGGACTTCGCAGCCGCCGTCGCGGCGCTGCTGAAAAGCGCCGCGGGAACCGCAGCCGAGCGTCCACTCAGGACCGAAGCACCGGCACAACGCACCGAGAGGCATCCCGCGACGGATGCCGGAAAGGGGACCGCCCGATGACAGCGCTCGCGGAGAACGCCGGGCACCAGGTCGCCGTGGACCACACCGCTCTGCTGGAGCTGGTCACCCGCCTGTTCACCGAACGCGGCGTGCCGCAGGCGCGTGCGGCCACCGCCGCTGCCGCGCTCTGCCACGGCGACCTGTGCGGCTACGAGTCGCACGGCATGTTCAACCTCACCAGGCTCTACCTGCCGCAGCTGGCGGCCGGGCGGATCGACCCGGGCGCCGAACCGCAGGTGCTGACCGACCTCGGCGCGTGCGCTGTGGTCGACTCCCGCCGCGCGCTCGGGCTGTGGGCCGCCGCGGACGCCATGGACTCGGCCGCCGACCGGGCGGACCAGCACGGGATCGGGCTGGTCTCGGTGCGCGGCGGCACGCACTTCGGCTGCGCCGGATTCCACGCGGTGCGCGCCGCCGAACGCGGCATGATCGGCATCGTGGCGAGCAACTGCGGCGAGCAGCGGATCGCGCGCCCGCCGCTGGGGGCGCTGAGCATGCTCGGCACCAACCCGCTCAGCGTCGCCGCGCCCGCACTGGAAGGCCACCCGTTCCTGCTGGACATGAGCACGACCGTGGTTCCGACGGGCAAAGTGCGGATGGCCGCGGCCAACGCCGAGGAAGTACCGGAAGGTTGGCTGGCCGACGACTCCGGCGCAGCGGTGACCGACCCGGCCGCGTTCGACCGGCGCGAAGCGCACCTGCGCTGGCTCGGCGGCGAGCCGGAAACCGGCGCGCACAAAGGATTCGGGCTCGGACTGGTGGTGGAGCTGCTGTCCGCGGCGCTGTCCGGCGCGGGTCTCGGCCCGGCCCCGGAAGCGTTGGCGGGCGACGGTGGCGCGCACGGCCGGGACGACGACATCGGTTTCTTCGTGCTCGCCATCGCGCCGGGAGTGCTGCGCCCGCACGGGGATTTCGCAGGCGACGCCCGCGGACTGTTCAGCACGCTGGTGGAATGCCCGCCGCTGGGCGACGAACCGGTGCGGTACCCGGGCTGGCACGAAGCGGAACGGGCGCGGCAGCGCAAGATCGCCGGCGTGCCGATCCGCGCCGGGGTGTACCGCGAACTGGTCGAGCTGGGACTGGAAGCGGGGACATGTTGAGCGCGCCGCGGCGCGTCGGCGTGGTCGGACTCGGCACGATGGCGCACTACTACCTGGCCGCGGTGCAACGGTCGCCGCACTGGGAACTCGCCGGCGTCTGCGACGTGCACGCCGCCGTTCTGGGCCCGCACCTCTCGCGCGCGACCGGCTACCTCGACCACCGCGACATGTTCCACGCCGCCGACCTCGACGCCGTGATCGTGACCGCGCCCAACGACACGCACGCGCGCGTGTGCCGGGACGCGCTGCGCGCGGAGTTACCGGTGTGCGTGGAAAAACCGCTCGCGATCACCGTCGCGGAAGGCCGCGAGCTGGCCGGGCTCGCCGAGCGGACCACGCTGTTCACCGCGTTCCACCGCCGCTACAACGACAACGTGCTGCGGCTGCTGGCCGGGGCCGAAGGCCGGATCGAGTCGATGACGGTGCGCTACCTCGAACGCATCGAGGAACACCTCGGCGGCGACACCTGGTACCTGGACCCGGTCCGCTGCGGCGGTGGATGCGTCGCCGACAACGGTCCGAACGCGTTCGACCTGGTGCGGTTGTTCCTCGGCGAGGTATCGGTGCGCGACGCAGCCGTGACCCGCGACGAGCACGGCGTGGACCGGCAGGCCGTGGTGCGGCTGCGCTCGGCCACCGGCGTACCGGCCATCGTGGAACTCGACTGGTCGCACCCGGGGGAGACCAAGGACGTCGAGCTGCGGTTCGCGGACGGCAGCGTGCGGCGGGCGGACATGCTCGCCGGGCACGACGGGTTCAAAGCCTCGCTGTGGCACGAGTACGACGGGATCCTGGCCGACTTCGGCGCGGCCATCGACAACGGCCGCTGCGCAGGCGGAAGCAGCGGCGGCGGTGACGGCCTCAGCAGGGACGGCCTCAGCAGGGACGGCGGGCTGGCCGCGCTGGAACTGGTCGGTGACACCTACCGGGTGCACGACCGGTCCGCCGGTGAGCATGGAAGGGAGTGCATTCGATGAACCTGGAAGAGGACGGCCCCAAGCGGACGCTGCACGCGACGCTGGTGAAGATCCTGCTGCACCGCCGCGAACAACGCGGCATGTCCCTGGAACCGCACGCCAGCCGGTGCGTGCGCCGCGGCGAACTGCACGAGCTGGTCAGCACCGACCACCGGGACGCCGAGCCGGGCGCCCGCATCGACCGGGTGGGGTTCCTCGGATTCGCCGAGTTCGGGTGCGCGGGCGTGCTGGACCGCGGTGACCGGTTCTGGATCGGCGGCGACCTGGTGGGCACCGTGCTCGGGTTCGACGCCTGCCACTTCCCGAACCACTACAACGTCCTCGTGCGCACGGAGCACGTGGTGACCGGGGCCGATTTGGGGTTGCAGCCGGAAACTCCGCTTTCGTTCACCCAGGGCGTGCCGGCGTGCGCCGGTGAATCACAGCTCGCGAGCCTGGTGTCGTAGCGCGCTGCGCGATAGCGGCGGCGATCCGAAGGAAAAGGCCGGTGACCCCGTGGCGAGGTAGGGGGCACCGGCCTTCTCGCGATCGTCGCCTGCTCAGCCCAACAGCTCGATCTCGGACCGTCCGAAGTGGAAGTCGCGGACCGCGGCGAGCAGCTCGTCCACCGAGAGCTCACCGTTGCCGTTCGCGTCGACCTGGGCGAACGTGCCCGATGCCTGCGACCGGTCCACGCCGACCGCGGTCAGCCAGGAGGCGAACTCCGCTCCGTTGATCTGGCCGTCGGCGTTCTTGTCGCACAGGCCCACGATGCCGCGCACCACCGGCCCGAGGACGCCGTCGAAGGCCGTCTCGCCGTCCTCGAACATCATCTTCTGCGCGACGCGCACGAAGTCGTCCTCGGTCAGCGCGCCGTCGGCGCCGATCCCGGCGTTGTCCGCGAGGTAGCCGAACATGGTGGTGAACGCCGAGCGCATGGCCTGCCCTTCCGGGCTGGTCGGCGACTTGCCGAACGCCTGGGCGATCTTCTCGCCCTCCTTCTCCAGGTCGGCGCGCTCCAAGCTGCCGCTGCCGTCGATGTCCCACTTGGCGAAGCGCTTGCGGAGCCGTTCGGTGGCCAGAGCGGTGCTCATAGCACTCTCCTCTCATTCGGGTACTGTCCACTTGCACCGGAGCCGCGGCTCCGGCCCTCACGCGGGATTTGGGGGGCAAATTCCGCGAAAGCCTCGTTCGTCCGCTGCGGCGCAGCGGTTCACAGCAACGTCACCGCGGCTCCGGCCGCCTTTCCGCGGGTGTCCAGCAGCACGCAGCCGGAAGCGGCGAGTTGCACCAGGTCGTAGCAGCGGTGGTCCTGCATCAGGATCGCCAGGTCGGCCGCCCGCAGCGCGGGATTCAGACCGTCCACTTTGGGCACTTCCGTCCCGTCCACGTGCAGCCGGGAGACGTTGGGGTCGTGGAAGGCCACCGACGTGCCGCGGGCCCGCAACCCGCGCGCGACCGGGTACGCCGGTGACTCGCGGGTGTCGGCCACATCCGGCTTGTAGGCCACGCCGAGCAGCAGCACCCGCGCCTCGGCCAATCGCTTGCCCTGGCCCGCCAGCAGCGCCGCGGCCCGGTCCACCACGTGCTCCGGCATCTGCTCGTTGACCGCCCGGGCCGAGGAGAGCGTGCTGAACGAGAAGCCCTCGTCGCGCGCTTTGCTCTCCAGGTACCTCGGGTCGACCGGGATGCAGTGCCCGCCCACCCCGGGGCCGGGCTGGAACGGCGCGAAGCCGAACGGTTTGGTGGACGCGCAGTGCAGCACGTCCCACACGTCGATGCCCACCCGGTCGCAGAACAGCGCCACCTCGTTGACCAGCGCGATGTTCACGTACCGATAGCTGTTCTCCAGCAGCTTGGCCATCTCCGCCTCGCGGGTGCCGCGGGAGACCACCAGGGAATCGACGAACCGCCCGTAGAACGCCACGCCGTGCTTGGCGCACAACGGGGTGCACCCGCTGACCACCTTGGGCGTGTTGATCATGCTGAAGCGCGCGTTGCCCGGGTCGATCCGCTCCGGCGAGTACACCAGGTGGAAGTCGTCCCCGGCGCGCAATCCGCTGCGGTGCTCCAGGATCGGGCGCACCACTTCCTCCGTGGTGCCCGGGTAGCTCGTCGACTCCAGCACCACCAGTGTCCCCGGCCGCAACCGCCCGGCCACCGTGCGCGCGGCCGCGCGCACCGCGGTCAGATCCGGTTCACCTGATGCGGACAGCCCGTGGGCACGCACAGCACGATCGTGTCGGCGGCGGCGAGCACCGACGGAGCCGTGGTGGCCGTGAAGCCCGCCGCGACCATGTCGGCGACCACGGAGTCGGGCACGTCGCCCACGTGCGAGCGTCCGGCGTTGAGACCGTCCGCCACCTCCGCGGAGACGTCCAGCCCGATCGTGCGCACACCCGCCTCGCAGGCTCGCGCGGCCAGCGGGAGCCCCACGTAGCCGAGTCCCACGACCACCAGATCGACCGGCGTCCCAGCGTCACGTCCGTCCGGAGCAGACGGAGGTGTCATGCGGAGAAGCTGCCGCTGCCGGGCGCGACGTGCGAACCGTGACCGGGTTGCACGGTCAGGCTCGGCGTCAGGCAGAACGGGTCGCCGTAGATCTGCACCGGCTCGTTCGTCTGGTTGGTCAGCACGTGCGCGGCCGGCGGCAGCTTGTGGCAGCCCGCCGGGTCGTCGTAGGTGCTCAGCTTCTGGACCTCGGTTTCGAAAACGGTGACTTGGCCGGTGGCTGCGCCGGCCGCTCCGGCGGGCAGCGCGGTCAGCGCGGCGGCGAGCAGGACCGGGGCGGATCGGGAAAGGCGCATGTGGAACTCCTCGTCTTCGGTTTCTTCGATCGAAACTGGTCGCGCGGCGTCCGGCGGCGTCAGTCGCGGAGCACCGGGGACGGCGCGCCTGCCCCGGCCGGGGGCGCAGGGACACCGGTGGCCGAGGTGGATTCGGCGACTCGCGCGGCGGGCCGGTGGCGGCAAGACCGCGCACCGGAGGACGGCGACCCGGCGGGCACCCGGTCGCCGGGCCGGGCCGCCGCCGCTGCGCGCCCCGCTGTCCGCGGGCACGCCCTCGTCCGCGCCGGGTGCAGCGGCCAAGCGCTGCGGCAGGCGCGGACGAAGCCATCGGACGGTCCGGTGATCCGCACCGCGCGGCCGTGTGAGTGCACCGGAATGTGCTTTCGCATCGCGATCCGCACGCTGATCTTCCCCCTCGACGCGCAAATTTTCGGCGAATGGCCGAGGACGTCCGTCGTGCTTTCGGCGTCCGGCGTTGCGCCGACCGTAGCAGCGGGGGAAAGTGCTCAAGAGTGGTTTTCTGGACCGTCTACTTTGGTCATTTGAGTATTCTGACCAGGCGTTCTCGGAACCGTATTACGCTTTCCGGGTAATGCGTCCGCCGAGCCGGTGCGGAACCGGCAGATGGCAAGATCACTCCATGTGGTGAATCTTGGTTCCGAGTTCGGGTGAACCCTCCTTCTCCGATCGCGGAGCGGGTACGGTCGCCGAGGGCCGGACCGGGGCTCGGCGGGCTCGGCGGGCGGCCCCTGCACGCGAAGTCGGAACGGAAATCCCCTTGATTCCCCAGCTTTCCGGCGACCGGAACGCTCGCGGCGTTCGTCGCCGGGCGCAACTTGCTGCGCGCTCGCCGGAAAGCGGCCGACGTGACCGTCCTGTCCTGGCGAAACGTTCGCAGTCGGGTGCGGCGGGGCCGCCGGTGCCGGTTCGCCCAGCGTTGAAGTGAGAAAGGCCAGTTCCATGATGAATGCCGTCATCAGCGACCGACTCAAGGCGCGCTTCGACCGGTGGGACGTCGCCGGCAAAGGGGTGTTGCGGCGCTCGGACTTCGAGCACGAGGCGGATCGGATCGTGCGCGCATTCGGCCGGGGCAGCACCTCGCCGGCCGCCCGGGATCTGCGCAACGCGTTGTGCTGGATGTTCGACGTGGTGGCCGGGGAATCGGGGGCCAGACCGGACGGATCCGTGAACGAGCAACAGTTTCGCAGGGTTTGCGAAGACCTCATCTTCGAGCAGGGCGAAGCCGCGTTCAACCGGATGCTCACGCCGGTGCTGACGGCGGTCATCGGATTGTGCGCGAAGAAGGACGAAGGCCGGATCGACCGCGCCGAATTCGCGAAATGGTTGTCCGCGCACGGAATGAGCGTGGCCGACGGCGGCGTCGCCTTCGACAAGATCGACCACTACGGCCGCGGTGAGCTGTCGCTGAACCAGATGCTGCAAGCGGTGCGCGACTACCACTACGGCCGGCTGGACATCGAACTCATATCCGGCCGCCCGCGCAGTTTCCCGGCAGGCGGCGCTAGCCGTTCCGGAGTCCATCGAAAGCGATCTTCGTGACGGCCTCGGCGAGCTCCTCGGCGGACAGGCCGGTGCCCGGCCGGTACCACTCGATGACGGAGTTGACCATGCCGAACAGCAACCGGGTGGTCAGCGCCGGATCGAGGTCCGGGCGGATCGCGCCCTCCTGCTCGGCGGCCGCGACCAGGTCGCTGAGGAACCCGTCGATCTCGCGGCGCCGCGCCAGCGCCTGCCGCTCCACCTCGCTGTTGCCGCGCACCCGCAGCAGCACCGTCACGAACGGCTGCTCGTCCACCAGCACCCGCACGCTGCGCCGCAGCACGTGCCGCAGCCGGTCCAGCGCCGGACCGCGTTGCGCCGCGGGCTCGTCGGCCACCGCGAGCAGCGCGTCCAGCGCCCGGTCGACCGTCAGCCGCAGCAGTTCTTCCTTGCCGGAGACGTGGTGGTAGATCGCGGACTTGGTGATGCCGAGGCGGTTCGCCAGCAACTCCATGCTGGTGCCGTCGTAGCCGCGCTCGTGGAACACCGCGGCCGCGGTGCGCAGCACCGAGTCCAGGTCGTACCCGGGGCGGCCGCGGTTGCCGTTCGTGCGGGCCGGCATCACCCCTCCCGGTGATCGAGGACGCGCCGGAGCTTGCCGACCGAGCGTTCCAGCGTGTCCGGGGCGACCACGGCGATCTCGGCGCTGATGCCGACCGCGTCCTTGACCGCCTTGGTCAGCAGCTCCGGAGCCGCGGCCCGCTGCTGCGGGGTGATGTCCTCGTCGGCTTCGACGCGGATCGTCATGTGGTCCATCCGGCCCTTGCGGGTCAAGGTGATCTGGAAGTGCGGGGACAGGCCGTCCGCGCGCAGCACCAGTTCCTCGATCTGGGTGGGGAAGACGTTCACCCCGCGCAGGATGATCAGATCGTCGCTGCGGCCGGTGATCTTCTCCATCCGCCGCAGGTTCGGGCGGGCGGTGCCGGGCAGCAGCCTGGTGAGGTCGCGGGTGCGGTACCGGATGACCGGCAGCGCCTCCTTGGTCAGCGTGGTGAACAGCAGCTCACCGCGCTCGCCCGCGGGCAGCGGATCGCCGAGGACCGGGTCCACCACCTCCGGGTAGAAGTGGTCCTCCCAGATGTGCAGGCCGTCTTTGGTCTCGGCGCATTCGGCGGCGACGCCGGGCCCCATCACCTCGGACAGGCCGTAGATGTCGACCGCGTCGATGTCCACCGCCTGCTCGATCTCGCGGCGCATGTCCTCGGTCCACGGTTCGGCGCCGAAGATGCCGATCTTCAGCGAGGTCTCCCGCGGGTCGATGCCCTGGCGGTGGAATTCGTCGATCAGCGTGAGCATGTAGGAAGGGGTGACCATGATGATCTCGGGCTGGAAGTCCCGGATGATCTGGACCTGCCGGGCGGTCATGCCACCGGATGCGGGCACGACCGCGCAACCGAGCCGTTCCGCGCCGTAGTGCGCGCCGAGCCCGCCGGTGAACAACCCGTACCCGTAGGAAACGTGCACCAGGTGCCCGGGTCGTCCGCCCGCGGCCCGGATGGAGCGGGCCACCGCATCCGCCCACACGTCCAGGTCGCCGCCGGTGTAGCCGACGACGGTGGGCCGGCCGGTGGTACCGCTGGAGGCGTGCACCCGGCGCAGCTGCTCGCGCGGCACCGCGCACATGCCGAACGGGTAGTTCTCGCGCAGGTCGGCTTTGCTGGTGGTGGGGAACTTCGCGAGGTCGGCGAGGCTGCGGCAGTCGTCCGGGTGCACTCCGGCGGCGTCGAATTTGGCGCGGTAGAAGGGAACGTTGCGGTAGGCGTGCTGCAGCGTCCACTTGAGACGTTCGAATTGCAGGGCGGCGAGCTCGTCGGCGCCGAGCCGCTCGGCGGGGTCGAGCTCACCGGGATCCGGCGCGGAGCCGAAACGTCCGGACGACACCGTTGTCGTGCGAGTCATGCCGTGTGTCCCTTCCCGCGAAGTCCCGTCATTGCTGCGGAACGCCGTCATTCCTTCAGAGTCCGGCTGTGGCCCCGGAACTCGGCGATCACCGGATCGCCGGGAGCGGGTCCGCGGCGCACCGTGATGTCGTAGATCCCGCTGCGCCCGAACCGGGTGCGCTCGGCCGCCTCGGCGTGCAGCACGTCGCCCTCGTAGGCGGCGGCGACGAAGGTGATCTCCGCGCTCGCGGCCACGGTCACCGGCCCGTGGCTGTTGCAGGCGCAGGCGAACGCGGTGTCGGCCAGCAGGAACACGTAGCCGCCGTGGGCCATGCCGTGCCCGTTGACCATGGCCGGGGTGACGGTCATGCGCACCGCGGCGTGCCCGTCGGCGGCCGTCAGCGCCTCGATGCCGAGGGTCTTGCTCGCGTTGTCGTCGTCCAGCATCGCGCGGGTCGCGCTAGCCACCTGCTCGGCCGGATCCACGTGGCCACCGCCTCCTAGTGCTCGGCCGAAGTGCTCGGCCCGAGTGCCGTTGTCCGATACCGCTGTCCGGTGCCCCTGTCCGGTACCGCTGCGCAGCACCGCTGTGCAGGGATTTCCGCGCCGCAGCCTTGCGTACTGACCGAACAGTCGGTTATTAATCTAGAGTGTTGGCCGCGCCGGTCGCGATGTCAACCCGCTGCGGCGGAGGCGTCCGGCGCCGCGCAGCGTCCGTCCGGGCAACGAAGGGGTTCGCGTTGAGCAGCACACCGGAACTGGTCGGGATCCTCGGCGGCGGGCGCATGGGCGCCGGGATCGCCCAGGTGTTCCTGATGCTCGGCACCGAGGTGCACGTGGCCGAAAACGACGACGCCGCGGCCGGGGCCGCGCGGCAGCGCGTCCGGGACGGGCTGGAAGGCGCCGTGCGGCGCGGAAAACTCGACGACGACCCGGAAGCGGTGCTGGCGCGGCTGCACGTCGTGACCGGCATCGGCGAGCTGCCCGCCGAGGCCGACCTCGTCGTGGAGGCGGTTCCGGAGCGACCGGAGCTCAAGCTCGACGTGCTGGCCGCGGCCGAACGCGCCGTTTCCGAGCGGACCGTGCTCGCCAGCAACACCAGCTCGCTGTCCATCGCGGAACTCGCCACCGCGCTGCGGAATCCGCGGCGGTTCCTCGGGATGCACTTCTTCAACCCGGTGCCTGCTTCCAAGCTCGTGGAAGTCGTGGTCGCACCGGAAACCGCCGACGACACGGTGCAGGCCGTCAGCGGGTGGGTGCGCGGGCTCGGCCGCACGGACGTGGTGGTGCGGGATTCGCCGGGTTTCGCCACCAGCAGGCTGGGCGTGGCGCTCGGGCTGGAGGCGATCCGGATGCTGCAGGAGGGCGTGGCCGACGCCGAGTCGATCGACACCGCCGTGGAGCTCGGCTACCGGCACCCGATGGGCCCGCTGCGCTCGACCGACCTGGTGGGGCTGGACGTGCGGCTGGCGGTCGCCGACTACCTGCACGGCACGCTCGGCGAGCGGTTCGCGCCGCCGCAGTTGTTGCGGGACAAGGTCGAGCGCGGCGAGCTGGGCCGCAAATCCGGCCGCGGGTTCCACGAGTGGCCGGATTGACGTTCGTGCGGCGGCGAAAGCGGCTTTAACAACACTTCCATCGGCCGATGAATGCAGTGCCGACCTCGAAGCGTGCGGAGGAAGTTCATGAGTGCGTTGCCCAGTTACGTGCAAGGCCGGTGGCAGGTCCCCGATGATGACGGGGTCGCGGTGCCGGACGCGGTGACCGGCGAGGAGGTCGCCCGCGTCTCGTCAGCAGGCATCGACATGGCCGCGGCGCTGGAGCACGCCCGCGGCACCGGGGGCCCGGCGCTGCGGGCGCTGACGTTCCACCAGCGCGCCGCGCTGCTCAAATCCTTGGCCTCGTACCTGCGCGAACACCGCGAGGAGCTCTACGAACTGTCCGCGCGGACCGGTGCCACGCTCGGCGACGCGAAGTTCGACGTGGACGGCGGCATCGGCGTGCTGTTCACCTACTCCAGCAAGGGCCGCCGGGAGCTGCCGAACGACACCGTGCACGTCGAAGACCCGCTGGAACCGCTCGGCAAGGGCGGCACGTTCCTCGGCAGGCACGTGCACACGCCGCTGCGGGGCGTCGCGATGCAGATCAACGCGTTCAACTTCCCGGTGTGGGGGCCGTTGGAGAAGCTGGCCCCGGCGTTCCTGGCGGGCGTGCCGAGCTTGATCAAACCGGCGAGCCAGACCGCCTACCTGACCCACCGGCTGGTCGAGCTGATCATCGAATCCGGGCTGCTGCCGGAAGGTTCGGTGTCGCTGGTGTGCGGCGGGGCCGGGGACCTGCTGGAGCACTTGGGTGATCAGGACCTGCTGTCGTTCACCGGATCGGCCTCGACCGCGCAGCGGCTGCGCGCGCACCCGGCGGTGGTCTCCCGCGCGGTGCGGTTCAGCGCGGCAGCGGACTCGCTGAACTGCTCGATCCTGGGGCCGGACGCGACCCCGGAGACCGCCGAGTTCGACCTCTACGTCAAGCAGCTGGTCGCCGAGATGACGGTGAAGCCCGGCCAGAAGTGCGCCGCGATCCGCCGCGCGCTGGTGCCGTCGAACCTGGTGGAGGACGTGGTGGGG
>X190_Common_House_Gecko__coassemble_291_pt1 | contig 14645 bp, 16 predicted proteins | sample X190_Common_House_Gecko__metabat2_low_PE_001 | metagenome-assembled genome bin X190_Common_House_Gecko
GCGCCGAAGGCGGATCGGCGTACAGGATCGACGCCCCCACCAGCAGCGGCACGACCGAGGCGGTGACCAGCGCGGGCAGGTACTTCGTGAAGTAGGCGTCGAGCGCGTCGAGCCCCTTGGTGGCCAGCGCGGTCAGCTCCGCGGGACCGCGCCGCTGGATCCACTCCGGCCCGCGGCGCAGCGCCACGTCGACCAGCCGCGCCCGCAGCTCCTCCTTGGCCCCGGCCGCGGCACGCGCGGAATCCGCCTCGGTCGCCCAGCCCAGAACGGCACGCGCGACGATCGCGCCTGCCAGCACACCGAGCCGGTCGCTGATCGCGGCGCCACCGACGCCATGCGCCACCACATCGGACAGCGCACTCGCGAGCGCCCAGGCTTGCACCACCAGCGCGGCGGCGTTGCCCACCGCCAGCGAACCGCCCGCCACCAGGGCTCGCCGGGCGGAACCGGACAGCCGGGGCAGCGCGCCCAGCGGCCCGCTCACGGCGCGTGCACCGGCGGGATGTGGTGGGCGCCGATGCGCTTGCGGAACACCCAGTAAGTCCAGCCCTGGTAAACCAGCACGGCCGGCGTGCCGAACGCGGCGACCCAGGTCATCACGGTGAGCGTGTACGGGCTCGATGCGGTGTCCGCGACGGACAACGACCACGCCGGGTCCAAAGTGGACGGGAGAACGTCCGGCCACAGCGCACCGAACAACGTCACCACCACGCCCGCGAGCGCCAGGCCCTGCAGCGCGAACGCCTGGCCGTCCCGCCAGGAGTACATCCGCACCAGTCCGGCCAGCGCCGCCACCAGCGCGGCTACCAGCGGAACCCACGTCCACGCGGAACCCGCCGCGAACTGCGCGACCAGCACCAGCAGGACCACCGGCAGCAGCAGCGGCACACCGAAGCGCAGCGCGAAGGCCCGCGCCCGCTCCCGCACCTCACCTGCGGTCTTCAACGACAGGAACGCCGCCCCGTGCAGGAACGAGAACCCCCACACCGCCAGCGCACCGAGCACGTTCGACGTGGTCAGGATGCCCAGCGGCCCACCGACCCGATCGCCGTTGGCATCCAGCGGCAGGCCGAACACGCTGGCCGACAAGATCAGCCCGACCATCATCGGCGAGATCCACGAGGCCAGCACGATCACGGTGTCCCAGCTGCGCCGCCACCGCGCCGTGTCCACCTTGCCGCGGTACTCGAACGCCACCCCGCGCCCGATCAGCGCCAGCAGCAGCAACAGCAGCGGCAGATATGCGGCGCTGAACAGCGAGGCGTACCAGCCGGGGAACGCGGCGAACGTCGCACCGCCCGCAACGATCAGCCAGACCTCGTTGCCGTCCCAGACCGGGCCGATCGTGTTGATCAGCACCCGGCGTTCCCGCTCCTCGCGGCCCAGGATCGGCAGCAGCATCCCGACGCCGAAGTCGAAGCCCTCCAGGAACAGGTAGCCCAGCCACAGCACGGCGATCAGGGCGAACCAGAACGTGGGCAGGTCCATCACTCATCCACTCCGGTCAGTACGCGAACGACAGGGTGTCGTCGGACTTGTCGTCCTCGGACGGCTCGTGCGGCATCGCGGCGTCCACCCCGGCCCGGACGTAGCGCACGATCAGGAAGATCTCCACCACGGCCAGCACGCCGTAGATGCTGGTCAGCGCGATCAGCGAGGTCAGCATCTCGCCCGGCGACACCCCGGAGGAGACCGCCTGCGCGGTGTACATCCACACTCCATCCACACCGGACGGATTGGGGTTCGGCGCCACCATGAACGGCTGGCGGCCGAGCTCGGTGAAGATCCAGCCGAACGCGTTGCACAGGAACGGCGTCGCGATGCTGGCGACGGCCAGCGGCGCCCACCAGCGCCCCTTCGGGAAGCGGTTCTTGCGGGTCAGCCACAGCACCGCGACCGAACCGAGCGCGGCCATCGCCCCGAAGCCGATCATGAACCGGAATCCCCAGTAAGTGGCCGGGAGGTTCGGCACGTAGTCGATCGGCGCCCCGGCGTACTGCCCCATCCGCGGATCGTCCGGCAGGTGCGTGCCGTACTTGGCCTGGTACTCCGGCACCAGCTGCTGGATGCCCTCGACCTCGCTGCTGAAGTCGCCGTTGGCCAGGTACGACAGGACGTAGGGCACGGTGAAGCTCTTGACGTCCTCGCAGTTCGGCTGCCCCACGTCGCCGTAGGCGAAGATCGAGAAGCTGGCGGGCTGCTCGGTGTGGCACAGCGCCTCGGCCGAGGCCATCTTCATCGGCTGCTGCTCGAACATCAGCTTGCCCTGCACGTCGCCGGACAGCGCGAGCCCGGCGAAGGCGATCACGCCGACCCATGCGCCCAGCCGCATCGAGACGTGCCAGAGCTTGCGGTCCTCGTCGTCCGGGTCCGAGTTCCGGTGGTGCTTGGCGATCTTGTAGGCGGCGATGCCGATCAGGAACGAACCGGCCACCGCGAAGCAGCCGAAGACGGTGTGCGGGAACGCGGCCAGCACGGTGTTGTTGCCCAGCACCGCCCAGATCGAGTTCAGCCGCGGGCGCCCGTCGGCGAACTCGATGCCGACCGGGTGCTGCATCCACGAGTTCGCCGCCAGGATGAAGTACGCCGACGCGGCCGTGGCCAGCGAGAACGCCCAGGCGCACGCGAGGTGCACGCGCTTCGGCAGCCGGTCCCACCCGAAGATCCACAGTCCCAGGAAGGTGGATTCGACGAAGAACGCGACCAGGCCCTCCATGGCCAGCGGGGCGCCGAACACGTCGCCGACGAACCGGGAGTACTCGCTCCAGGCCATGCCGAACTGGAACTCCTGCACGATCCCGGTGACCACGCCCATCGCGAAGTTGATCATCATCAACTTGCCCCAGAACCGGGTCATCCGCAGGTAGCGCTGCTTCCCGGTGCGCACCCAAGCCGTCTGCATTCCGGCGACCAGCAGCGAAAGCCCGATGGTCAGCGGAACCATCAGGAAGTGGTAGACGGTCGTGATCCCGAATTGCCAGCGGGCGATGTCGAGGAGGTCCACGCGGCCAGTCTGCCGCCGCCGGAATCGGCCCGATCAGGGACGGCCGTCCCCCACGAAGGGACTTTTGGTCCCGGCACCAGCCGGGACTTTGGTCCTGGCAGGTGGCTCGGGCCACTCTTTTCTACCAACAACCCGCGCCGCGCGGAACCCTTCTCCGCCGAGCCTGCCGGAAACGAAAACGCGAAATCCGGAATGAAACGAATTCGGCGCCGCTCAGCGCAACGCGTCGGCCACCGCTTGCGCGGTGTCGAAGACCAGCGGCCCGATCTCGTCGGCGGGCAGCGGTTCGAGCGACAGGACGCCGACGCTCGCCCGCAATCCCGGCACCCCGCGAACCGGTGCGGCCACGCCGGACGTCCCGGCGTGCGGTTCCCCGCCCGCGGCGACCCACCGCGGCCCGCCCGCGGGCAGATCCACCGCTCGCCCGGCCGCGCCGCGCTGCACCGGGTGCCGCGTCCCCACCCGGTAGGACACGTGGCAACTCGTCCACGACGGTTCGACCACCGCGACCGCCTGCGCGTCCCCGCCGTCGGCGACGGTCTGGTGCGCGGCCGCGCCGACCCGCTCGGCCAGTCCGCGCAGCGCGGGCAGCGAAGCGAACCGCAGCTGCGGCAGCACCCGCCCGGCCAGCCACAGCACGCCGAGCCCGAGCCGCACCCGGGTCCCTTCCCGGCGCACCAGGCCGCGGCTCTGCAACGGCCCGAGCAGCCGGTACACCGCGGCCCTGCTGACCCCGGCGGCGTGCGCGAGATCGCTGATGGTCGGTGCCGAACCTTCCGCGTCGGCCACCGCCTGCAGCAGGTTCAGGCCGCGCTCCAGCGTCAGCGAAGTCTCCTTCGGCGCGGCCTGGGCTTCGCGCGGTACCTGCGAGCGGGGTGCGCGCGCAGGCTCGGGCACGGGCGGGCGGCTCACCGGCGTCACCGCCAGGCTGCGGACAGCACGGTGCCCGTGACCTCGCTGAGCCCGACCACCGACCCATCGGGCCCCGGCGCGGTCCCGCCGAGCGTGACCCGGTCCCCGTCCTGCAGGAAGGTGCGCTGCTCACCGTCGTCGAGGGTGATCGGTTCCGCCCCGCCCCAGGTGAGTTCGAGCAGGCACCCGCGTTCCTCGCGGGACGGCCCGGACACGGTTCCGGAGGCGAACAGGTCGCCCGGCCGCACCTGCGCGCCGTTCACCGTCATGTGCGCCAGCTGCTGCGCGGGCGACCAGTGCATCGCGGCGAACCGCGGCCGGGACAGCGGGATGTCGTTGCACCGCACCTCCAGCGCCAGGTCCAGGCCCCACGGGTCGATCTCGAGGAGGTAGTCGTGCAGCCCGTGCTCGCGTTCCGGCAGCGGAACGCGGGCCTGCTCGAAGGCCTCCAGCGGCGTGATCCACCCGGCGATGGAGGTGGCGAACGACTTCGACAGGAACGGCCCGAGCGGCTGCGCCTCCCAAGCTTGCAGGTCCCGCGCGGACCAGTCGTTGACCAGCGCCACCCCGAAGCAGTGCGCCGGGAAGTCCGCGGTGGCCACCTGCGCGGCCGGTTCCCCGCCGCAGACGAACCCGACCTCGGCTTCGAAGTCCAGCCGCCGCGTCGGGCCGAACGCGGGATGCAGGTCGCCGCTGGTGCGCCGCTGCCCGCTGGGCCGCGGCACGTCGGTGCCGGAGACCTGCACGGTGCCGGAGCGGCCGTGGTAGCCGATCGGCAGGTGCGTCCAGTTCTCCGGCAGGACCGGCGAACCCCGCCGCAAGATGCGCCCGACGTTCTCGGCGTGGTGCCGCGACGAGTAGAAGTCGACGTAGTCGCCGACGCGGAACGGCAGCACCAGCGTGTGCCAGTCGGTGCGCAGCAGCCCGGCGCCGGCAGGCGCGGAATCCGCGGTGACCAGCTCGGTGAGCCGTTCCCGCAGCTCCCGCCACCGCTGGTGGCCCGCGGCCAGCAGCGGATCCAGCGAGTTCGCGCTGACCAGCTCGGCCAGCCGCGGTCCGAGCGAGTCGGCGATCCCGCGCAGCGGCAAGGCGTGCTTGCCGACGCGCGCGCAGATCACCGGACCGCTGGAGGTGACCAGCACGCCGTAGGGCAGCGTCTGCGGCCCGAACGGCTTGTCCGCGGCGAACTCGGGATCCTCGATCCAGGTCACAACAGCCCCAGCCCTTCCAGGTCGGTCGCCGGGTCGGTCAGCGAGTCGGAGCCGTAGGAGGAGAACACGTCGCGCACCGCGGTGGCGGCCTCGTCGGACAGCGAGTTCGCCTCCTCCGCGAGCGCCTCCGCGTCGGTGCTGGCCAGCGCATCTCGCACGTCCTTGCCGGACAGGCAGCGCGCGGTGGCGACCAGCATGTTCAGGAACCCGTGCCGCACGTACCCGTTGTCGGGGTCTTCGCCGCGGACCGCCGAGCGGATGCCCGCGGTGGTCTTGAACGGCACGGACAGGGTGCTGATGGTGGCCAGGAAGTCGGCCACGACGTCGACCGGCGGCACCGACTCGGAGGTCGGCCCGCCGCAGCGCAGCTTCGGCCAGCAGCCGTGCTCGGCGACCCGCTTGACCCCGTCCAGCCAGCCGTCCTCGGTGCTGCGGCGGGGTTCCACGACGCGCACCACGTCCTCGGGAACGAACTCGGAGACCCGCTCGAGCCAGATGTCGTCGACGTCCGAGGGCGCGGGCATCTCCACCATCCGCAGCGCCAGCAGCTCCTGGCGGCCCTCGATGATGGACAGCGATTTCGGCACGCCGCCGAGGCCGGTGTCGCACACCAGCGACAGCGGCACCGGTTCGGCGGGCTTGGCCTTGGCGAGCTCGGTGATCAGCTCGGCGAGCCGGGACGCCTGGCACAGCATCGGCCCGAGCAGCCCGCTGTATTGCCCGCCGCGGGCGGCGAGGTGGGCGGACACCGCCTCCGGGGCCGGCGCGCTGCCCGGTGGGAACAGCGCGGCGTCGTCGACCAGTCGGGAGAACAGGGGCGGTATGCCGCGCGGACCCGGCGCGCGAAGCTCAACAGCGCTTGACACGGCGAACACGCTAATGCCGCGCCGTTCAGTGAACAAAGGTGGCCGATATACGAACGTTCGGCGGACTTGACCAGCCTCCCACCGGCCGATCATCGGCCCTGGTGTGCGCGTTGCGAAGCCGCCTCATCCGGGCGGGCGACAGGCCGCGCGGACTCCGCTCGGAGCTGATCGCGCGGGCGGCCGCTGCCGAACCGGCTTCGAGCGCCGATCACTCGTGCGGCGGTTCCCCCGGGGGAAGGGACGGAGCGTGCTCAGCACCCGGGATTCACCCGTCGGATGCGCGCAGCAGGAACCGATCACCTGGTAAGACGGAAACGACTTTCCCCCACCGGAGCGGTTGGGTTAGGCTTACCTAAGTAGGAGGTGAGCGGTGCGCGAGAGGACGACACGTCGCCCGGCGAAGCCGAACCCGGCGGAGCGGGCCAGGACGATTGCCCGGCGCGGTGGGCGGGCCGCGCTGATGCCCTCCGGCGAGACCGCCGCGCGGATCTCCCCGTTGCTGCACCACGTGCACCCGGACGGCTCCGCGACGGTGCTGCTCGCCGACGAGCACCCGCTGGTCGGGACCGCGTGGCAGTCGCCGCGTGCGGAGCTGACCGCGGTGCTCGAGCTCGCCGATCCCACTCCGGTGCAACTGCGCGAACCGGTGCGCGGCCTGTTGTGGCTGACCGGCACGATCCGGCTGCTCAGCGGCGAGCAGGCCCGCGAGGACGTGCTCGCGGTGGCCGAGCAGCGCCCGGACAGCAGGCTGCTGGACGCCGGGCACGGCGCTTCGGTGCTCAAGCTGGACCCGGCCTCGCTGGTGCTCGCGGACGCCGAAGGCACCTGCTCGGTGCCCGCCGCGGACTTCAGCGCGGCCCGCCCGGACCCGTTCTGCCTGCTGGAGGACGGCTGGCTGCGGCACTTGGAGAGCTCGCACCGGGACGTGGTGGGCCTGCTGGCCCGGCACCTGCCGGAGGAGTTGCGCGGCGGGCACATCCGCCCGCTCGGGCTGGACCGCTTCGGCCTGCGGTTGCGGGTGGAGTCCGCGGACGGCGATCACGACGTCCGGCTGGCGTTCTCCGGCCCGGTCGCCGACGCCAAGGCGCTGGGCCTGGAGCTGCGCCGGTTGGTCGGCTGCCCGTTCCTGGCCGCTCAGCAGGCCGGGTAGCAGCGCTCACCGGCGCTGTCGGTCAGTCCTCGGTCCGCGAACGGCTGCCGTGCAACGGCTCGATGCGGCCGCGCTTGTAGCGCAGCGGCTCCGCGTCGCCTCCCAGCAGCAGCGCCTCGTCCACGTGTCCGCCGCGGGTGACCCGCCACAGGAACGCGTGCGCGGCGATCCACGCCGACATCTCGTTCGCGGTGGGCACGAACCGCACCAGCAGCGGATAGCGCGCCAGCCCGGCGTGATCGGTCTCCTCGTGGTCCTCGCGCAGCTCGATCAGCAGCGATCCGCGCACCCCGACGAGGTCCGCAGGACCGATCGGCCCGTCCAGCGCCAGCAACGGGTGCACCAGCTCCAATGCGGCCAGCACGTGCTCGGTGGAGGGCTCTCCGCGCAGGAAAACCCGGTAGCCGGTCATCGCCCGTCCCCCTCGTGTCTCGGCCCCCCGTGCTTCGTCGGCCGCGCTTCGTCGGCCCGTGTCCTGCCGGACCGCAGATCGGCGGCCCCCCGCTCGGATGTCTCACGTCCGCGTGCGGTTCCGCCGGACCGCCGCCGATTTTCCCCGTATCGTCCGGGGAATCTTCCGCGAATCGCGGGCCGGTACGGTGCACCGGGTGAGCATCGTGCGCACCTGGTCGTTCCCGGCCCGGCCGGCCGAACCCGGCGAGCTCACCGACCCGGCCCAGCGCCGGATGATCGGTGTCGAGCTGGTCGTGGTGTTCACCGTGACGCTGGGCATGTCGGGTCTGCAGAGCCTGCTCTCGCTGCTGGACGCACTTTCGCAGCAGGCGCCGCTGGCCGACCAGTCGGTAGCGATCAATCGGCCGCAGGCGCAGCTGGGCCTGCTGAACCTGCTGGAGCAGCTGGCGAACGTGCTGCGGCTGCTGTCCTGGGGCGCGCTGGGGATTTTCCTGCTGTGGCGCGGTGGGATCGCGCTGGCCCGGATCGGCATGGACCGTTCGCGCCCGTGGCGCGACCTCGCGGGCGGCGCGGGCTTGGCGGCGCTGATCGGCGTTCCCGGACTCGGGCTGTACCTGGTCGCGCACGCGCTGGGCCTGAGCCTCACCGTGCAGCCGTCCACTTTGGACGACGCGTGGTGGCGGGCGCCGGTGCTGGTGCTTTCCGCGTTCGGCAACTCCTTCGCCGAGGAAGCGCTGGTGGTCGCCTACCTGCTGACCCGGCTGCGGCAGCTCGGCTGGTCGGAGAACAGGTCGTTGTGGCTGTCCGCGGTGCTGCGCGGCAGCTACCACCTGTACCAGGGGTTCGGCGGGTTCGTGGGCAACCTGGTGATGGGTCTGGTCTACGGCCGGGTGTGGCAGCGGACGAACCGGCTGTGGCCGCTGGTGGCCGGGCACGCGCTGATCGACGTGGTCGCGTTCGTCGGCTACGCGGCGCTGCGCGGGCACGTCGGTTGGCTGCCCTGAGCGCAACGATCCCGCCGTAGATCGACTTTTCTGCGCAAGGATCGATCTTCCCGAAGCCGGGGCGGTTCCGATTTCGGCTACGCCGACTAGGCTTTCGCGACGTGAGTGAACCGCACGTGCGCAGCGAGGTCGGCGGCCTGCACAGCGTTCTGCTGCACCGCCCGGGCAACGAGCTCAAACGCCTCACGCCGCGCAACAGCGACCAGCTGCTGTTCGACGCGATCCCGTGGGTGGACCGCGCGCAGGCCGAGCACGACGCCTTCGCCGATGTGCTGCGCGGCCGCGGCATCGAGGTCGTGCTGCTGCGCGACCTGCTGGTGCAGACCCTCGGCGACGCGCGGGCGCGGGCCGCGGCGGTGCATTCCGGCGTCGACGAGCTGCGGCTGGGCCAGGACGTCGCCGACACCCTCCGCTCCTACCTGTCCACAGTGCCCGAACAGGTGCTCGCGGAGGCGCTGACCGCGGGCATGACCTTCGAGGAACTACCCGGTTCGGAAGGCCGTTCGCTGGTGCGCCGGATGCACCACTCGCACGACTTCGCGCTCACGCCGCTGCCGAACCTGCTGTTCACCCGCGACTCCTCAGTGTGGGTCGGCGACCGCGCCGCGATCGCCGCGCTGGCGATGCCCGCCCGCCGCCGCGAGTCCGCGCTCACCGACCTGATCTACGCCTACCACCCGCGCTTCTCGCACTCGGCCCGCGCGTACGGCGCGCACTCCGCCCCCGTCGAGGGCGGCGACGTGCTGCTGCTGGCGCCGGGCGTGGTCGCGATCGGCGTCGGCGAACGCACCACCCCGGCGGGCGCGGAGTCCTTCGCCCGCTCGATGTTCGCCGACGACCTCGCGCACACCGTGCTCGCCGTGCCGATCGAGCAGCAGCGCGCGTCGATGCACCTGGACACGGTGTGCACGATGGTCGATGCGGACGCCGTGGTGATGTACCCGGCGGTGCAGCATTCGCTGACCGCGTACGCGCTGCGCCCCAAGGACGGCGACCTGGACGTCTCCGACCCGGAGCCGTTCCTCGACGCGGCGGCGCGCGCGATGGGCATCGACCGCCTCCGCGTCATCGACACCGGCCTGGACCCGGTCACCGCGGAACGCGAGCAGTGGGAGGACGGCAACAACACGCTCGCGCTGTCCCCCGGCGTCGTCGTCGCCTACGAGCGCAACGTCGAGACGAACTCCCGCCTGGAAGCCGCCGGAGTCGAGGTGCTGCGCATCAGCGGCACCGAACTCGGCTCCGGCCGCGGCGGCCCGCGCTGCATGTCCTGCCCGCTCGTCCGCGAGTCGCTTTGACGGCTGCGAAATGATTTCGCTCACCCGATCCACGTTGTGCCGGGCGGCCTCCCGGAAGTCATCGCGAAGCTGCCGGAGCAAAATCCCGCGCGAAGTCGGGCCGCAGCCGGATAACCACCACGAACACCGGTAAGGATTGCCTTGCCGAAATTAGGTGAAGGGAACCTGGGAAAGGCGAGGCGAAGGTTCCTCCAGGCATTCCTCGCCAAATTGTGAGGGCGCGAATTCGGCGTACCATCGGCAGCATGAACGTCACCGCAAAGAAGCTCCAGCCCCGCGAATCCCGATTCCACCAGCTGCTGCAGGACCAGGTGCGCAACGAGCTGAACGCATCGCAGCAGTACCTCGCGGCAGCGGTGTGGTTCGACAACGAGGACCTGCCCCGCCTGGCCGCGCACTTCTACCGGCAGGCGCTGGAAGAGCGCAACCACGGCATGATGATCGTGCAGTACCTGATGGACAACGACATCAAGGTGGCCATCCCGGCCATCGACGAGGTCCGCAACGACTTCACCGAAACCCGCGAACTCGTCGCGCTGGCGCTGGAACAGGAGCGCGAAGTCACCCAGGAGTTCTTCACGCTGGCCAAGGAGGCCCGCAACGAAGGCGACTTCCTCGGTGAGCAGTTCCTGCAGTGGTTCCTGAAGGAACAGGTCGAAGAGGTCTCGCAGATGTCCACGCTGCTGGCCGTGGTGGACCGTTCCAACGGCAACCTGTTCGACGTGGAGAACTTCCTCGCCCGCGAGAACGTGGGCGACGAAGGCCTCGACGCCACCGCTCCGCCCGTGGCGGGCGGCGCCGTGTGACCGAGGCGCGATTACGAAGGGCGGCCGGATTGTCCGGCCGCCCTTTTCGCGCGGTTCGCCGCTGGTCTAGTCCGCGTCGCCGCTGGGGGCCGAGGACGTCGACTGCGAGGTCGATGATTCCGAGCTCGACGGACTGGACGTCGTCGGCTCCGGCCGGGAGGACTCCGAATCGCGCAGGATCGACGGGATCTCGTGCGTCGAACTGCCGCGCGGCACCTCGGGCGGTGCTCCCGGCTGCTCGATCCGGCTCGGCCGGTCCGGCGGCGGCGACGTGGGGACCACGTGCGGATGCGTCCGCTGCTGCGTCGAGCTGGGCGTGACGACCACCGGCGCCGCCGGGCGCACGGGCTCCTGCGGCGACCGGGCGACCTGCGTGGCACCGCCACCGACCAGCGCCGTCAACGCCATCGCACTGCCCACCGCGGCGAGGGCCGTCTGCCGCCTGCGGCGACGGCGCGCGGACGCCACCAACGCCCATTCGGCGCCCGTGCGCACCGGCACTTCCAGCCGGTCGTCGGCGAACAAGCGGTGCAGCTCGTCGTCGAGCCCCATCACACCTCACCGCCCTCGAACAGCGGGCCGAGCTTGCGGCGCAACGCGGCCAGCGCCTTGCTGGCCTGGCTCTTCACCGTGCCCGGGCTGACGCCCAGCGAGCGGGCGATCTCCGCTTCGGACAAGCCCTCGTAGTAGCGCAGCACCACGACCGCGCGCTGCCGCGGCGGCAGGTCCCGCAGCGCCTGCCACAGCGGCTCGTTCTCCAGCCGGTCCGGGGCATCGGCGGCCGGGACGTCCGGGAACTCGGCGAGCAGCGTTTCCCTGCGAGTTCTGCGCCAGCGGCTGACGTGCGCGTTGGCCATCGCCTTGCGCACGTAGGCGCGGGGTTCCTGGCAGCTCTGGCTGATCTTCGACCAGCGGGCGCCGACCTTCTCCAGCACCGTCTGCACCAGGTCCGCCGCGTCGTGCGGATTGCCGGTCAGCGCGTGGCCGTAGCGCATCAACCCGGGCAGGGCGGCCCGGACGAACTCCGCGAAGTCGTCCTCCACCTCGGCCACGTCCCGCGCTCGCACCGGGCGCGACCAGCTCACCGCCGACTCCGCGGCGGGTGGCACAGCAGGCGATCGAGCGGTCACGCCACCACTCCCCTCCGCAGCACTGTCGCTTTACGGAGGTACGCGCCCGCGGTCGGCAGGGTTGCCGTTCCGGTTCCGGACCACCCGAACGGCCCAGCGGAGATCAGGGCGCGGAGCCGATCCACATCCCGGGACGCCGTCGGTGCGTGGTCAGGTAAGTGAGCCCGGCTTCCCCGGCCGTGAAGGCGCGGCGCGAGCCGTGCGGGAGCCACAGCAGCGCGCCCCCGGTCATCGGGTGCGAGCCGTCCGCGGCTTCGAGCACGCCGTTCCCGCCGAGCACGAGCAGCAGCACGTCCAGGTCCGGTTCGGCGTGCGCGTCCACACGCTGGTGCGGGGCCAACCGGACGACGTTGGCGTCCAACTGCCGCCCGGCTTCAGCGAGCTTCCACCGCACACCGGATGACTCGTCCGCGGCGAGCTCCCCCACGTCGGCGAGGACGCGCGGGAGCTCCTCGGGCACTTCGCGCTCCGGCATCGCCTCAGCGCAGCGTGACTTGGCGACCGCGCAACCCGTCGCGGGAACGCCGCTCGGTCGCGTCCAGCGGAGTGCTCTCCAGCGACTGCAACGCCTCGGTGAGCCGTTCGCCCAGCGCAGCAGCGGGTTCGTCCCACTCCCGCGGGTGCTTGTCGCGGTCCAGGTCCCACACCGGCACCAGCACGCCGTGCGCGCGGAACGACCCGGCGAACCGGCTGTCGTCGTCCAGCGCCAGCTCACCGCGCGCGGACAGGCGCGCGCAGGCGGCCAGCAGCTTCTCCTCCGGCTCCGGGCGCACCCAGCGCAGATGCGCCTTCTCGCCGGTGTCCACCCAGTACGCCGAGCGGGCGGTGGAGAGCCGGGCGGTCGGCATGATCGCGGCGTTCGCCCGCTCCAGGGACAGCTTGATCTCACCGGTCGGCTCGGTGCCCTCCGGCAGCCACCACGAGAAGTCCTCGTGCAGCTCGACGTCCAGCTCGGCGTCCGGGTCGATCAGGTCCTGCAACCGGGTCGCGTCCGGCTGCGGCGTCTCGGGGCCGACGACCGGCAGCGACTCGCCCGCCTCGGCCTCGCGCACCCACTCGACCGCGCGGGCCAGGTCGCGGCTGAGATCGCCGGAGCGGGTCTGCACCTGCAGCCCGACGAACGCCTCCTCGTCGGAGCGCTTGACCGCCGCGGCCGCCATCGGCAGCACCGAGGCCACCGTCACGTCCGCGCCGTCGCGCAACGGCAGCTTCGCCGTGGCCGACGGGACGAACTCGCGCAGGGCCACCAGGTCGCCCTCCGCGGCCAGGCCCTCGAACGGCCTGGTCACGATCACGTCGCCGGCACCTCGGGCGGTGCCGTGGCAGTTCTTGTAGCGCTTGCCGGACCCGCACGGGCAAGGCTGCCTCGGGCCGACAGCGCCCTCTGCGGCCTGGGACCGGGTGGCCGTTCGCTTCGACACTCGAAGCCTCCTCGCTCGAGTCGTGTGATCGGACCCACCGACGCTACCGAGCCGCGGACACCGGCGATTCCCCGGGGCAACCGCCGTGCGCTGTGCCAGCCGCCCGTTGGGCGAAGCTCGCTCAGCGCGCGGCGGTGGACGGCCGCTCGGCGCGCTGCGGCGTCGGCGCACCCCGGACGTCGAGGACGCGCCAGCGCGCCAGCCCCGCCGGATCCAGCGGCACGATCAAGCTGGACAGGTAGTGCACGACGCGCAACGTCAGCACTGCCACGGCCACCACGGCCACATCGGTCCAGAAGTGCAGCACCACGCCGTCCGCAAGCGCCTGTACTCCGCTGCGGAAACCCCACAGGAACGCGATCCAGCCGAGCACGAGGCTCACCGCCCACGCGGCCCACCAAGCCAGCACCAGCCGCGAGGGACGGGGACGCTCGCCGGAACCGCGGGTGCCCGCACCGATCAGCACGGCGTGTTCGACCTCGGCCAGCGCCGAACCCGGCAGCACCAGGTTCGCGCCGGGCACCAGCACCCCCGCCACGACCTGCCAATCCGGGCGGCGCGGAAGCACCCCGATCCGATCCGCGGAGGCGACGCGCGCCCACAGCAGCCACAGCACGGCGAAAACTCCGCTGCAGAAACCGAGCAGCCAGCTCAGCGAACCCGCTGCGAGCACCAGGGCGTCCGAGACGTCCAACGCGGTTTTCGACAGCGCGGTGTCCCGGCTCATCAGCAGCAGCACGTAGCGCCAGAGCTCCGCCGCGGCGGCCACACCGGCCATGCCCGCGGTCAGCCGCAGCGCCGAGATCGTCGTCGCCGACCACGACGCGACCCGCTGCACCGGATCGGCCCGCGGCTGCGTCGGCAGCGCGAGCGGCCAGCGCCATCCCAGCGGCGGGAAGCCCCAGCGCGGAACCGCCGGGTACGCGGGCGGTCCGGCGTAGGGGCGAGCCGGGCGCGGGCGCCTGCGCGTGCGCGGTCCGCCCGGTGGAGTGGCCACCCACTCCGGCCGCGGCGGCGGACCCGGCTCGGGAGGAGTCACAGCACGTACGGCTCGGTGCCGGGGTCGTCGGAGACGACGCTGCGGCCGCTGGTGTGCCAGCCGTTCATGCCGCGCTCCACGTTCACCGCGTCCCAGCCGTTCGCGTTCAGGTACGCCGTGACGCGCGCCGAACGGCCACCGGAGCGGCACACCACGTAGAGCTGGTCGGCCTCGGGCAGGTCGTCGAGCCGCTGCGGGATCTCGCTCATCGGGATGTGCACCGCGCCGGGCGCGTGCCCTGCGGCCCACTCGTCGTGCTCCCGGACGTCCAGCAGCGCGTTGCCCGCACCGGGCAGTTCGGCGGGCAGCTCCTCCGGCGGGACACCGGGCACTTGCATCGGGGTAGTCACACCACGATGCTGCCACGTCGGCCGTGGGCATGTCGTGAGG
>X190_Common_House_Gecko__coassemble_292_pt1 | contig 14355 bp, 15 predicted proteins | sample X190_Common_House_Gecko__metabat2_low_PE_001 | metagenome-assembled genome bin X190_Common_House_Gecko
GGGTTCTGGTTCCGCACCGTCAAACCGGGTCCGCTGCCCACTCCGGACGGTTGCACCGAGGCGCCGCACCTGGACGTCACGGTGCTGGCGCGCGGAATGCTCAACCGCGTGGTCACCCGGATCTACTTCCCCGATGAGCAGGCTGCCAACGCCGCCGATCCGGTGCTGTCCGCAGTGGACGCCGAGCGGCGCGGCACCCTGATCGCGGTCGCCGACGAGCGCAGCGTGCGGTTCGACATCAGGCTGCAGGGCGATGACGAGACCGTTTTCTTCGACCTCTGAGCCCGGTTTGTTCGCGCCGATGTTCAGCACCCCCGATGCCGCGGCGGGCACCGGCCGCGGCGCTTGGGTGCAGGCCATGCTGGATTTCGAGGCCGCGCTGGCGCGCGCCCAAGCCCGCGCCGGGCTCGTTCCGGAATCCGCGGCCGCGCAGATCGCCCGGCACTGCCACGCCGAGGAGTTCGACCTCGAATCGCTGGCGCAGCGCGCGGTTTCCTCGGCAACACCGGTGATCGGGCTGGTGGCGGACCTCGGCGAGCTGGTCCCGGCGGACGCGCGCCCGTATGTCCACAATGGTGCGACCAGCCAGGACGTGCTGGACACCGCCGCGATGCTGGTGGCACGCCGCACGTTGCGCGGGGTGCTCGCGGATTTGCGCAGCGCTGCCGGGCATTGCGCGCGGTTGGCCGGCGAACACCGCGGCACGGTGATGATCGGGCGCTCGCTGTTGCAGCAGGCGTTGCCGACGACGTTCGGGCGTCGCTGCGCCGCGTGGCTGACCGCGCTGTCCGAATCCACCGAGCAGCTGGAGCGGGTGTTCACCACGCGGCTCGCGGTGCAGCTCGGTGGTCCGGCCGGAACGCTGGACTCGCTGGGCGATCGCGGCGTCGAGGTCTTGGGCCACCTCGCCGCGGAGCTGGAACTGGCCGAGCCGGTGCTGCCATGGCACACCGACCGCACCCGGATCGCCGAACTCGCGGGCGCGCTCGGCACCGTCGCGGGCGGCCTCGGCAAGATCGCGCTGGACGTCGAACTGCACGCGCAGACCGAAATCGGCGAGCTCACCGAAGGCAGCTCCGGCGGCTCCTCCGCGATGCCGCACAAGCAGAACCCGGCGGGATCGGTGCTGATCAGCGCCGCCGCGCACCGCGTTCCCGGCCTGGTGAGCAGCTTGCTGGCGGCGATGCCGCAGGCGCACGAACGCGCCGCCGGTGCGTGGCAGTCCGAATGGGAGCCGTTGAGCGAACTGCTGCGCCTGGTCGCGGCCGCGGCGGCGGGAACCGACCGGCTGCTGGCGAATCTCCGCGTGCACCCGGAGGGCATGGCGTCCAATGTGGACCTCACCGGCGGTCTGGTGCTGGCCGCGGCCGCTTCCTCGGCACTGCTCGGCTCAATGGGCCGCGGTGCGGCACAGCAACTCGTCAAGGAGTTGTGCGAGCGGGTCGTCGAGCGGGGCACTTCGCTGCGCGCGGAATTGATCGCCGACGAGCGGGTTCGCGAAGTACTGTCCGAACAGGAGATCATCCGCGCCACGGAGCCCGGCGACAACCTGGGTTCGGCGGGCGCGTTCATCGATCGTGCGCTGGCGCTGCACGAGGCGGGAGGGAATTCGCCGTGATGCCGCACTACGAACTCACCGGGCCCGAAGGGGCCGAGGTGGTCGTGCTGTCGAACTCGCTGGGCACCGATCTGTCCCTGTGGGACGACCAGGAGCCCGCACTGGCCGAGCGGTTCCGCGTGTTGCGCTACGACCAGCGCGGCCACGGCCGCAGCTCGGCTCCGCCCGGCCCGTACGGGTTGAACGACCTCGGCAGGGACGTGCTGGAACTGCTGGATTCGCTCGGGATCGAGCGCGCGCACTTCGCCGGGGTGTCGCTGGGCGGCATGACCGGGATGTGGCTGGCCGAACAACACCCGGACCGGATCGGGCGGCTGGCGCTGCTGTGCACTTCGGCATCGCTGACCCCGGCATCGGCGTGGCGCGACCGCGCTGCGCAGGCCCGCGAACACGGCACCAAGTCCCTTGTGGACGGCTCGGTGAGCCGCTGGTTCACCCCTGCGACGGCGGCGAAGCCGGAGATCGCGGCGAAGTTCGGCAACATGGTCACCGAATGCAGCGACGAGGGCTACGCGGGATGCGCGGAGGCCATCGCGGAGATGGACCTGCTGCCGAAGCTCGGCGAGATCACCGCGCCGACGCTGGTGATCGCCGGGCGCGACGATCCGGCCACTCCCCCGCCGCACGCCGAACGCATCGGCGCCGAGATTCCCGGCGCGCAGGTGGAAATCCTCTCGGACGCCTCGCACCTGGCCAACGCCGAACGGCCGGAGCCGGTCAACCGCCTGCTGCTGCACCACTTCACGCGGAGCATCCGATGAGCGACGACGCACAGCGCCACGCCGAGGGCATGGAAGTGCGCCGCGCGGTGCTCGGCGACTCCCACGTGGACCGCGCGGAGACGAAGAAGTCCGAGTTCACCGAAGGATTCCAGGACTTCATCACGCGCTACGCATGGGGCGAGGTGTGGACCGGGGACGGCGTGGACCGCCGGACCCGCAGCTGCCTGACCCTGGCCATCCTCGCCGCCACCGGCTGCGAGGACGAGTTCGCGATGCACGTGCGCGCCGCCCGGCGCAACGGCGTAGCCCCGGAAGAGATCCGCGAGGTGCTCATGCACGTCGCGATCTACGCGGGCGTGCCGCGGGCGAACCGCGCGTTCGCGCTGGCCAAGGACGTGCTGGACGCCGAGGGCGAGTGAATTGGGGTCTCCGGCGACCTGGCCGGGCGAGCGAGGAGAACGATGGAATCGGAAACCGGCGGGTACGTGCAGTCCTTGGCGCGGGGGCTGGCGGTGATCCGCGCCTTCGACGAGTCCCGCCCGGAGATGACGCTGAGCGAGGTCGCCCGGGCCACCGACCTGTCCCGGGCGGCGGCGCGGCGGTTCCTGCACACCTTGGCGCAGCTCGGCTACGTCTGGAGCGACGGGCGGGTGTTCACGCTGACCCCGCGGGTGCTGGAGCTGGGTTTCGCCTACCTGTCCAGCGTTTCGCTGCCGGAGATCGCGCAGCCGCACCTGGAGCGGCTCGTCTCGCAGGTGCACGAGTCGGCTTCGGTGTCGGTGCTCGACGGCGACGACATCGTCTACATCGCCCGCGTGCCGACCAGCCGGATCATGACGGTCTCGATCAACATCGGCACCCGGTTCCCCGCCTACGCGACGTCGATGGGCCGGGTGCTGCTGGCGAACCTGCCTGCTGACGAGCTGGATCCGTTCCTGTCGCGGGTGCGCCTGGACCCGCTCGGCCCGCACACCCTGAGCAGCCCGGACGAGCTGCGCCAGGAACTCGCGCGCATCCGCGAACGGGGTTTCGCGCTGGTGGACCAGGAATTGGAAGCCGGCCTGCGGTCCATCGCCGCCCCCGTCCGCAACCGCGCGGGCCGGGTGATCGCAGCGGCGAACATCTCCTCGCACGCCAGCCGCACCACCGGAGCCGAAGCCCGGGAGAACCTGCTGCCACCGCTGCTGGAAACCACCGCGAACATCGAAGCCGACCTGCGCGTGGCACCGGGATCGGCGGCGAGCACGCCGTGACCGTGCTGGAGTGAACGGACCGCCGTCCCGAAAATCGGGCGACCGGTCCGTTCACTCCGCACCAGCTTGCGCCGATCCGGCTATTCGCGGGCATGTCGTCCTGCCAAGCACCGCGGCCTATCCGATTGCGCGGATCAGCAGGACTCCACCTTGTCGAGCTCGGGCGCCGTGCCGGCGCCGGACTTGTAGGAGCCCTTGTAGCCCGCCTTGACGGTGATGCAGTTGCTGTCCACCGCGCGCTGGATCACGAACTTGACGCGCTGCTGCGACGAGCAGGTGTTGTTGTAGTAGATCGTCACCGTGGCGTTCCCACCGCTGGCGCTGGTGTGGAAGCAGCTCGGCGCCAGGCCCTTCGCTTCCGGCTGCGCGGGCGCCGCATTGGCCACCCCTTGCGTCAACCCACCTGAAAGAATCGTCGCGGTCAAGAGACCGATGACGGCAGTGCGTCGCATCTTCACCCCACATGTTCGTCCGGACCCCGTTGGTCCGGAACCCCAGAGCCGCCCGGAGCGGGTCGGCAGGAACGAACATAGCGATCGGGCGACGGTTCCCGCCCTTGATCTATGTCCGGGCATTGTCCGGGGACAACTGCACCCGTCCGGACATTGACCACCTGCACCTCACCTGCGAGAACGGTCATTGACTTTTCGTCCGTTGTGGACACAAGACGGTCGGCCACCAACACGAGCACGGGCTCGAGGAGGCGACCGTCCGCGCGATCGCGAAGCGGGCCGGGGGCGATCGTCCGCTCATGATCCAGCACCACGGCTCGAACAAGGATCTGACGCCATCGCGATCCGGGTGCCCCGTGACAACACCGATGACGATGTCGTCGAGCACCTCTTCGATGTCCGCCTCGGCGGGCGTTCGCCGGGACACCTGTGCTGGAATACGCCGTTCGCGAACATGCCGCTGCGCTACGCCACCGCGGACATCGACCTCGGTGCGGTCACGATCCCGTCCGGAGCGGCGATCCTCGCCGCGCAACTGCTGGCGCTGCCGAAGTTCACCGACGCGGCTACGGCGCACACCGCCGCCGACCTGTGGTACTCGCTGAGCAGGAGTCGCGCACCACCGCGACTACGAGCTGTCCCCGACCGTCACCGAACTGCACAACTGGCACCGCAGCACCAGTGATGCCTGCGCCGCGCTGACCTCGCCCACACGCTGAAACCAGCGCAATCGCGGCGATAGCACTGCTTCTTCCCACAATCTCAGATGCTTCCTTCGGGTGATCTCGGTGGTTTGCCCAGTTGGCAACCCGCGAAGCTTGGCCCGCGAAGATCAGTGAAGGGGGCAACATGGGAACGCGCAACGGGGTTCCGGTGCACACCAGGCGGGCCAGCAGCAGGCTGCGCGAGCTACGGCAACGCAGCGGCTTCACCGAGAAGGACGTCTCGCGCGCACTGGGCATCTCGATGAGCAAGGTCAGCCGGATGGAATCCGGCCACCGAGCCTTGAAGGCCGACGACGTGGCCGCACTCCTCGGCCTCTACCGGATACCGGCACGGGAACGGCAGGAAGTTCTCAGCATCGTTCGGGACGGTTCGGAGACCAATTGGTGGACCAGCCGGAGTGTCCCGACCTCGCGGGTCTGGGATGACTTGAAATCGTTCGAAAGCGAAGCCGTCGTCCTGCGCAGCTACGAGACGATGCTCGTCCCCGGGTTGCTGCAAACGCCCGACTATGTGGAGGCGATCACCGCAGCATTGGCCCCGGCTTCACCGGCGATCGATATTGACGCACTGCAAACACAACGCGTGGAACGACAGTTGCTGCTGCATTCCGACCGCCGGTACGAGTTCCTCATCGAGCAAGCAGTCCTGGACCGGCATATCGGCAGCGCCGAGGTGATGTATCACCAGTATCAGCGGATGAGCGCCTTGGCGGATCGGAGCAACATAACCCTGCGCGTGGTCCCCACGAAGGCGGGCGCACACGCTGGGCTAACCGGTCCACTGCTCTACTTCGAGTTTCCGGAGCACGAAGACCTTCTGCTCAGTGAGAGCCGCAGCTCCGCCTCGTACGTGGAAGACCCGCGATGCCTTGCGGACGCGCGGGAAGCTCTCCAAATGCTGCGCAAGGTAGCGCTTTCCCCGGAAGAGTCGGCTAACCTGATCAAGCGTGTTTCCAACGGATTGGAAAGGCAGCCATGATCCACCACGACGCATCACGAGACGCGACGTCACCTGCACTCATGTGGCGCAAGAGCAGCTACAGCTCCGAGGTACGTCACTGCGTCGAGGTCGCCTCGGCCGACCGCGCCGTCGCCGCACGCGACTCGAAGAACCCACAGGGCGCCGTCCTGCTGATGAGCCCGACGATCTGGTCAACATTCCTGCACGGCATCCGCGACGGCCGCTTCGACCACTGACCCGCACGGCCGACGATCAGACGGAGTGAGCGGACCGCTGGGCCGGTAAGGGTCGGCGAGCGGGACGTTCACTCCACCCGCGTTGCGGCGGGCGCGCAACGGACAGTCTCACGCCCGCTTCGGCAGTACCTCGTCGGCGACGATGGCGCCCGGGTGGCGGATGACCGTGGCGGCGATTTTCTGGGCGTGCTGGGCGGAATCGGGCGGGACGGTGCCGGTGAGGCGGGCTGCCAGGTAGGCGGCGTTGAAGGCGTCGCCTGCGGCGGTGGAGTCGACGACCTTCGGGACGTGCTCGGCGGGCAGGCGAAGGGTCCAGTCGCCGTCGAGCAGGACGCAGCCGTTGGCGCCGTCCTTGACCACGGCGTCCTCGACGCCCAGACCGCGCAGCCGGTCCACTGTGGCGGCAGCGTCCGGGTCGGCGAAAAGGGCTTGCTCGTCGGAGAACGTGGGCAACGCGATCGAGGTGAGCCGCCTCAGCTCGCGGACCTGCTCGGCAGCTTCCGCGGCGTCCGGCCAGCCCGCTGGGCGGTAGTCGCTGTCGAAGGAGACGCGGCCACCGGAGGTGCGGAACTTCGCCAGCGCCTCCCGCAGACGTTCGCGGGCGGGCGGGCTGAGGATCTGCAAGGTGATCGCGGACAGGTGCACGACGTCGTAGTCGGCGAAGTCCACACCGTCCACATCAGTCTCGAACAGTTTCCGGGCCGCTGAAAGGGATCGGTAATAGGTGAAGCTGCGCTCGCCGTGTTCGTCGGTGCGCACCAGGTACAGCCCGGGCTGTTCGCCGGGAAGCTGCCGGATCCGCTCGGTGCCGATGCCTTCGCTGCGCATCGCGGTCAGGATCCGCTCGCTGTAGTGGTCGTCGCCGAGCAGCGTGAGGTAGTCCACCCGCACTTGGTCCGGAGTGGTCAGACGCGCCAGGTACGCGGCGGTGTTGAACGTGTCTCCTGCGCAGCCCACGGCCAGCGTGTCCGCATCCCGGTGCGTGAGTTCGATCATGCACTCCCCGATCGCCAGCACCCGGATCACGCCCGGCCCTCGCCTGCTCGCACGACTCCTTGTTCAGCGGCCCAGGCACGCGCCCCCGCGGCGCCGAGCCCGCGCAGATTCTGCCGCAGCAGTGCGGTGAAACGGGAATCGGCTGCCAACTCGGCGTCGAGTTCGGACAACAGCCGATCGGCGCGAGCCAACAGCTCAGCCTCATCCGCGGCACGTACCCGGTCGGCCAGCGGGTCGGAGACCGCCAGCTCCGCACCACGATCGTCCACGCTCAGCGCGGTATAGCGCAGCCAAGCTGCCACCACCAGCGCCGTTCGCAGTGGAGATCGACCGGCGGCCATGTTCTGCCGGATCGCGCCGAGCAGGCGGACCGGGAGCTTTTGCGAGCCGTCGGAGGCGACCTGCGCGGTTCGGTGCTTCAGCGCGGGATTGGCGAATCGGCGCAGCACGGTGTCGGCGTAGGCGTGCAGGTCGATCTCCGGGGCGTCCACCGTGGGCAGCACCTCTTCGGTGAGCAGGCTGCGCACGAATCCCTCCAGCGCCTCGTCCTGCACGGCTTCGGCGATGGTTTCGTACCCGGCGAGCCCGCCGAGGTAGGCCAGCGCGGAGTGGCTGCCGTTGAGCACCCGCAGTTTGGCTTGCTCGTACGGAGCCGTGTCGGCGGTGAACACGACGCCGGAGCGCGCCCAATCCGGGCGCCCGCCCGGGAATTCGTCGGTGCTGACCCATTGCGAGTACGGTTCGGCCGCCACCGCGGCCCGATCGCGCACGCCCAGTTCCGCGGCGACCCGCGCCAGGTCTTCCTCGGTCGTGGTGGGCACGATGCGGTCGACCACCGAGGATGGGAATCCGGCTTCGCTTTCCAGGAACTCCACGAGCGGGCGCGCCTCGCCACCCGGCATGAGCGAGCAGAAATCGTGCAGCACCGAACGCAGCGCGGCACCGTTGCCCGGCAGGTTGTCGCAGCTCGCGAGCGCGATCGGCCCGGCATCGGCGGCGATGCGGCGCTGCAAACCGCGCACCAGGGCGCCGATGATCGTGCGCGGGGTGCCGCCGGCGGCTTCCGCGCGCAGTTCGTCGTCGACCAGCAGCCGACCTTCCGGACCCAGCCGGTATCCCTTCTCGGTGACCGTCAGCGTCAGCGCCCGAGTCGCCGGGGAAGCCAGGGCATCGAGCACCTTCTCCTGCTGCGTGGGCAGATGAGCGGTGTCCACGATGGAACTCATGACGCGGGAAGAGCGGTGCGATCCTTCCTTCGACAGCACGGCGTAGTAGTGGTCCTGCGCGCGCAGCGACTCCAGCACGTCGGTGGATCGCGGACTCACCGCGAGAATTCCCCAGTCACCCGCGTCCTGGGTGTGGACGGCCTGGTGCGCGCGGTGGAACGCGCCGAGTCCGATGTGGACGATACCGGGCGGACCCTGGCCGCGGGCGCCGGGCCGCGCGGCTGCGGGCAACCGATCCAGCCGGGAGGCGTTGAGCCGTGGCTCGGTCACGGGATGCTCCTTCCAGCAGGTCACCAGTCGTGCATCGAGCCGTCGCGCAACCGGTTCACCGGCAGGTACTTCGGCTCGTACGGGTATTTCGCGGCGGCCTCCTCGTCGATCTCCACGCCGAGACCGGGCGCCGTACCAGGGTGCATGAGCCCGTCCTCGAAGGAGTAGTTCGTCTTGAACACCTCACCGGCCGGGTCGAGATGACCCATGTACCCCTGAATTCCGAAGTTCGGCACCGTCAGGTCGAGGTGCAGCGCGGCGGCGAACGACACCGGCGAGAGGTCTCCGGCACCGTGCGATCCGGTGCGCACCCCGTACAGCGCCGCCAGGTCGAAAATCTTGCGCAGGTGCGTGATCCCACCGGCGTGCGAGACCGATGCGCGGATGTAGTCGATCAGCCGCTCGGTGATCAGGTGCTGGCAGTCCCAGATGGAGTTGAACACCTCGCCGACCGCGATCGGCGTGGTGGTGTGCTGCCGGATCGTGCGGAACGCCTCCTGGTCCTCGGCCGGAGTCGGGTCCTCGATCCAGAACATCCGGTACGGCTCCAACGACTTGCCCAGTTGAGCCGCCTCCAGCGGCGAGAGCCGGTGGTGCACGTCGTGCAGCAGGTGGAAGTCGTATCCGAAGCGTTCCCGCACCGCCCGCATCATCTCCGGCGCGAAGTCCAAATAGGCCGGTGTGTGCCAGACGTTGTCGGACGGCATCGCGGCGTCGGCCGGTTCGTACGTTTCACCGGTTCCCGGGTGGTGCAGCCCGTAGGTGCTGTCCAGTCCGGGGATCGCCGCTTGCACCCGGATCGCCTTGTAGCCGCGCTCGTGGAACGTCGCCACGTCGTCGAGGAGTTCGTCGATGCTCCGTCCGCTGGCGTGGCCGTAGATCGTGACGCCGTCGCGGGCGGCTCCGCCGAGCAGCTGGTGCACCGGTTTTCCGGTCTCCTTGCCCAGGATGTCCCACAGCGCGCAGTCCACGGCGGCGATCGAGGTCATCGTCACCGGCCCGCGACGCCAGTACGCACCCCGGTAAAGGTACTGCCAGATGTCGTTGATGTGCCCGGCATCCCGTCCGATCAACAGTGGACAGACGTGCTCGCGCAGGTACGCGGCCACGGCCAGCTCGCGGCCGTTGAGGGTGGCGTCGCCGAGCCCGGTGACCCCGTCCGCGGTAGTGATCTTCAGCGTGACGTAGTTGCGCCCCGGGCAGGTCACGATGACATCGGCGGCGGTGATCCTCATGCGTCCTCCTCGGACAGTACGGCGATCTTCAGGTGGTCGCGGTCGGTGAGCGCGGTGTGCAACGCCAACCCGGTCTGCTCCAGCGGGAACCGGCCCGTGACCATCCGGGCGAGGTCGACCCGGCCGGCGCGGACCATGCCGACAGCGGCCCGGAACGCGCCCGGCCCGTAGCGGAAGCAGCCGCGCACGTCGATCTCCCAGCGCTGCGCGGCGGCGAGCAATTCCGGCGACGGCGCGCGACCCGCGGGCACGCCGACCAGCGCCAGCACACCACCCGGCACGAGCGCGGCCGGCGCCAACGCCTCCGGCGCGCCGGAGCACTCGAGTTGGTGGTCGAAGCCGGTCGGCAGCTGATCGGCGCTGGTGTCGAGCACCTCATCCGCCCCGGCACCGGCGGCCGACGCCAGCCGCCGCGGGTCCACGTCGGTGAGCACGATCCGCGCCGCACCCGCCGCACGAGCCGCGGCCACCGCCAGCTGCCCGATCGGCCCGGCGCCGGTGACCAGCACCGACGATCCACTGACGATGCCGGCGCGGCGCGCGGCCCAGCACGCCACGGCCAGCGGCTCGACCAGCGCGGCTTCGGCGGGATCGACGTTCTGCGGCACCGCGTGGGCCAGCTCCGCATCCACGACCACGCTGGAACGGATCGTGCCGTGCGTGGGCGGCGAGCCGAAGCAGCGCCCGGCCGGGCAGAGGTTGTATCGGCCGGAGGCGCAGGTTTCGCAGCGACGGCATGGCCGCGCCGGCTCGGCTGCCACGAGACGGCCGAGCAGGTCCGGGTCCACGCCGTCGCCGATCTCGGTGATCGACCCGGCCGACTCGTGCCCGAGCACCGTCGGCGTGCGCAGCACGTTCGGCCCGTTCCGGCCGTCGGCGTAGTAGTGCAGGTCGCTGCCGCACAAGCCGGTCGCGGCCACCGCGATCCGCACCGCGCCGGGGCGCAACGGCTCCGGCTCGACCTCTTGCACGCGCACGTCCTCCGGCGCGTGCAGCACCGCCGCCCGTTCCAACGTTCCTCCTCGACTCATGCCGCCACTGGTTCCCGCACCGGCAGCGGTTCGACCCGCTTGATCAGCACCCCGTAGGAGAACGCGCCGAGCAGCCCGAGCGCACCGGAAAGCACCAGCGGCGCCACGAACGACCCGCCGCTGACGGTCTGCAGCACACCGGTGACGATAGGCCCGATGAACCCGGCGAGGTTCGACGCGCAGTTCTGGATACCCGCCAGCGAGGAGACCTGCCCGGGCTGCGGGGCGACGTCGGCGGGCAGCGAAGCCACCGAGGCGGCGCTGAACGACAGGCTGGCGTAGGAGATCGACAGCAGCACCACCGCGCTCGCCGCGTTCGGCACGACCACCGCGAGCGCGATGACCGAGCTCAGCAGCATTCCCGGGATCAGGCAGATCTTGCGCGCCCGCGTCAGGCTCCACCCGCGCCGCACCAGCGAGTCGGACACCCAGCCGCCGAGCAGGCTGCCGCCGATCGCCACGATGCCGGGCAGCGCGCCGACCGTGCCCAGCTCCAGCAGGTCGAACCCGCGCGCCTGCACCAGGTAGCTGGGGAACCAGGTGATGAAGAAGTAGATGATGTAGTTCAGGCAGAAGAAGCCGAGCATCATCGCCCACACCGTGCGGTAGCGGAACAGGTCCCGCCAGCGCACCTTCGGACCTTCGTCCGATGTGGACTCCCCGCGCGCGCCGCCTTCGTCGATGTAGGCGAGTTCCTGCTCGGTGACCTTCGGATGCTCCTCCGGCTCGCGGTAGGCGAACCACCACCACGCCACCCACAGCAGCGCGAGCACGCCGACGACCAGGAAGGCCGCGCGCCAGCCCTCCCAGGCGATGATCGCGGTCACCACCGGCAGCGCGATCGCGGTGCCCGCGCGGGCGCCGTTGTCCCAGATGCTGTTCGCGAAAGCCCGCTCGTGGCGCGGGAACCAGCGCGAAACGACCTTCGCCGAGCCCGGGTAGCCGGTGGATTCGCCGACGCCGAGCAGGAACCGGAACGCCAGCAACGCGATCAGCCCGGTCACCAACCCGGTGAGCATCGTGGCCAGGCCCCACACCAGCGCGCCCAGCGCGAAGGACTTCTTCACCCCGATCCGGTCGATCAGCACGCCCGCGGGCAGCTGGAACACCGCGTAGGCGAGGAAGAACGTGCCCAGGATCAGGCCCTGCACGCTCGGGTCGAACCCGAGGTCGTGGTTCATCGAAGGCAGCGCCACGGAAAGCGCGGAGCGGTCGATGTAGTTCACCGACAACCCGACGAAGCACAGCAGCGCCATGCCCCAGCGCAGGTTGTTCGCCCGGCCTCGCGGACGCGCCGGGCGTTCCGGCGGGGTCTGCGTGGTCATCGCTCCTCCTTGAGCCACCACGTTCCGAAATACGGAATACCGTTTTGTTTGAGCGAACGGTAGCGTAGATCGGGACCGGGCCGGAAGCAATGCACGCGGAAGCGGGGAAGCGGGGACGATGAGCGCCTCGGAAGGCAGCGCGTTGCGCACGCTGCGCGTCCTGGAAGCGGTCGCCGACCCGGGCGGCCCGCACCGGCTCGGCGAGATCGCCAAGGCCACCGGCATCGCCAAACCCAGCACGCACCGGCTGCTGAGCGGGCTGACCGCGGCCGGCTACGCGATCAGCGACGGCGACGGCGGCTACTCGCTCGGGCCGCGCGCCTACGCGATGTCGGCGACGATCTCCGCGGCCGCGGGCTCCGGCGGCGAGGCGCTGCTGGAGCGGTTCCAGGCCGAAGTGGGCCAGACCGTGCACGTCGCGCTGCTCAGCGGCGACCACGCGATCTACGTGCGCAAGGTGGACAGCGCCGGGCCGTACCGGATGGCTTCGCGGATCGGTGGCGTGCTGCCGCTGCACTGCACCGCGATCGGCAAGGCGATCCTGGCGAACCTGCCCGCCGAGGAGCGTTCCGCCGCGCTGGCCGCCGGACTGCCCGCGCAGACCGACCGCACCATCACCGGCGCCGCGGAACTGGAAGGCGAACTCGAGCGGATCCGCGCCGCGGGCTGCGCGATCGACGACGAGGAGAACGAGGAGACCATCCGGTGCCTGGCCGCGCCGCTGCTGGACGGCACCGGACGTCCGGTGGGCGGGGTGAGCATCTCGACGATCACGTTCCAGCTCAGCCGCGACGAGCTGCTGGCGCACTCCGCCCGGCTGATCGAAACCGCCGGGCTGCTGGCTCCGCACTACACGTGAGGCCGAACGCCGCTCGGCGGTGATCCGCCGGGAGTACGCTCGGTGATCGAGTCTGCGAGCAGCGTGCTCCCAGCGGGCGGCTCCTTCCACCGTCCTTCCTGGACACCACGCCAGCAGCGACGGAACCGGTTCGTGGCGCACCACTCGATCCGGTGAGCGACGGAACCGGACGGCGGCCCGCGGAGTCCGACCCCGCGAACCGGCGAAGGGAGACCCACCAGTGGATCAGATTCGCGTCCGGCTGCGCGGCGGACCGGAGGACGGCCGCGAGATCACCGTCCCCGCCGACACGTCCGGGCATCCCGTTCCGCGCATCACCGTGCCCGTCCGCGGCCCGGAGCCGCCGCGCGCGGCGGCCGCTCCGCCGCTGTTGATCTACGAACGCGCCGAGCCGGGCCGGGCCGACACCTGGGAGTTCGACTACGTGGGCGCGCAGTCGCAGACCTAGCGTCCTCCCGGACTGGCTTCACCGGGCGGTGGGCCGCTTTCAAACCCGCTGCTTCCGATCGTCGACCGCCCCCGGGTGCGCACCCATCCCGATCCGGGCGTAAGTCCGGGGACGGCTGCGGCGCAACCGAAGGCCCCACGCGCCACCGCCGAGCGCGACCACCAGGTACAGCAGCGGCAGCGCCCACGCCGCCGGATCGCCGGGCGCGACTCCCAGCACGGTGCCGAACGAGCTCAGCGTCAGCACCAGGATCAGCCCGAGCACCACCACCGCCGCCGCGGGCGCGAACAAGGTGCGCCACCTGCTGTGCCCGCCCGGACCGTTGCGCAGGAAGTAGCCGACCACGGCCAGCGAGGTCGCGGTCACCAGCAGCAGCACGCCGAGCGCTCCGACCGAGGCGCCCCAGAAGAACAGGTAGACGATCGGATCCCACCCGCCGATCGCGAAGACCACCACGAACAGCAGCGCGATCGCGCTCTGCGTCGCCGACCCGGCGGTCGGCGCCGAGGTGCGCGGGCTGGTGCGCGCCCACCAGCGCGGCCCGACGCCTTCCCGCCCCAGCGCGAAGAAGTAGCGGGCGCAGACGTGGTGGAACGAGAGCATCGCCGCGAACAGGCTCGTGACGTACAGCGCGGAGCCGATCGTGACCACCGCGGCGGGCAGCCGTTCGGCGGCGAGCACGAACAGCAGCTCGGTGGAGTGCTCCTCGGCCCGCGCGACGATCCGCTCCGGCCCGGTCGCCACGGTCATCGCCCAGGTGGAGAACCCGTAGAGCGCACCGATCAGCACCAGCGACGAGTAAGTCGCGATCACCACGGTGCGCCTGCCCCGCGCTTCCTCGGTCAGCACGGTGGAATTCTCGAACCCGATGAACCCGGTGAAGGCGATCACCAGGGTCACCCCGGCGGTGCCGGTCAGCAGCTGCGCCGGGTTCAGCGTGTCCGCGACGACGCCCGCGGCGGCGGGCCGGGCCACGAACGCCGCGTCGTAGACCAGGA
>X190_Common_House_Gecko__coassemble_293_pt1 | contig 14160 bp, 12 predicted proteins | sample X190_Common_House_Gecko__metabat2_low_PE_001 | metagenome-assembled genome bin X190_Common_House_Gecko
CCATGGGCAACCTGATCGCGCTGTCGTTGCACCTGCACCGGGGAGATCGGTTCCTCGCGCCGCGCGGCGCGCACGTGCTCACCCACGAGCTCGGGTCCGCTGCGTGGCTCGCGGGCGGGATGCCCGAGCCGCTGGAGTGGAACGCCGGTCCGGGACGGCCCACGGCCGACGTGTTCCGCGCCGAAGCGAGCGACGGGGAGCGCTACGACGCGCTGCGCACCACGCTGCTGTGCCTGGAGAACACGCACAACGGCGCAGGCGGCGCCGTGATCCCGCCGCACGAGCACGCGCAACTGGCCGCCGCGGCGCGCGACTGTGGCTTGCGGGTGCACCTGGACGGGGCGCGGTTGTGGAACGCCGCGACTTCGCTCGGCGTGCCGCCTGCGGCGCTGACCGTGGGCGTGGACACCGTGCAGGCGTGCCTCAGCAAGGGCCTCGGCGCGCCTGTCGGCTCGGTGGTGGCAGGCACCAGCGACTTCGTCCGCGAGGCGCGCCGGGTGCGCAAGATGCTCGGCGGCGGGGTGCGCCAGGGCGGGGTGCTCGCCGCGGCCGGGCTGGTCGCGCTGGGCCGGGTCGAGGCGCTGGCCGACGATCACACGCACGCGACCAGGCTCGCCGAAGGGCTGACCGAGCTGGGCTGGCAGATCACCACGCCGCAGACGAACATCGTGCTGGCCGAGGTGCCCGACGTGCGGCTCACCCTCGACCGGCTGCGCGATTGCGGGGTGCTGGCGGTGCCGATGGACGGGCACGTCCGGTTCGTCACCCACCGCAACGTCGGCAAGCGCGACATCGAGGAAGCACTCCGCCGGATCAAACGCAGCAAGCACTGAGCCGCGCGACCGGTCACGCGGAACCACGCTCCAGGCGCTCGCGCCGGTGCGCGGCCATCCGGACCGGCGCGTTGCTCTCCCCACGCCCCCGGTAGCCGCCGATGCGCTGCACCACCTCGAAGAACACCCGCGCACCCGGCACGGCCACCGAGAAGTGCAGGTATTCGCCCGCGGCGTCGCGGTCGTAGAGCACCGAGTTCGCGCGCAGCTCGGCCAGCAGCTCCGCCCGCGGCTCCAGCCGGGCGTCCAGGTCGTCGTAGTAGTTGTCCGGGATCTGCACCACCGAGGCACCCGCGTCCCGCACCGCGCGCGCCGTCGCGAAAACGTCTTCGCTGCGCAGCGCCACGTATTGCGGGTGTCGCACAGCGGGCGCCCACGGCCCGCGGCGCAGCACCGCGGAGTCCAGCGCGATCCGCACCGACTCTTCGCGGTCCACCACCATCCGGCTGCGCACCAGCCCGAACGGCGCCGCGAACTCCACCGGCGGCATCGGGTGCAGGCCGAGCACCGACCGGTAGAACAGGATCGCCTCGTCGTAGTGGTCGAACGGCTGGGTCATCGTCACGTGGTCGATCCCGGTGATCCCTGCGCTGGTCACCGGCGTGCCGGTCGGCTCGAAGTCGCCGAGCCACCCGGCTTCCTCGGACGCGCCGGTGCGGCAGAAGAACAGCGCGGTGCCGTCGGGTGCCGCGACCGAGGACAGGTCGGCCTCGTCCGGCCTGGCCGTGCGCGGCAGCACCGGCGCCAGCAGTCCTTCCGACCGGCGCACCGAATCGGTCGGCGCGTCGCTGTGCACTCCGAGCGCGGCGAGTTGCCCGCCGTCGTGCTCCGGTCCCGTGTTGACCAGCACCCGGGCGTCGCCCTGGGTCCACAGCCGCACCGGCTTGGAGCGGTGCGTGCCGGTGTGCCGGAAACCGAGCGCGGACAAGGTGCCGCTGAGCCGCTGGGCACCGGCGTCGTCCGCGCCGAGCTCCACGAATGCGGTCCCGGACAGCGCGGGCGGCGCAGGCAGCGCCGGATCTGGCCGGGGCGCGGAACCGGACAGCGGCCCGTCGACCGACTCCTCCAACGCCCGCAACGACCGCATCGCGTCCACCGCCGCGGGCCCCGGATCGGACTGCCGGAACACGTCGTTGAAGACCTCCAGCGACAACGGCCCCGCGTAGCCGGCCGCCAGCACCGTGCGCACGAATCCGGCCAGGTCGAACTCGCCCTGCCCGGGGAACAGCCGGTGGTGCCTGCTCCACTGCAGCAGGTCCATGTTCAGCCTCGGCGCGTCGGCCAGTTGCAGGAAGAACAGCTTCTCCGCCGGGATGGTGCGGATCGGGGTGAGGTCGCTGCCGCGGGACAGGATGTGGAAGCTGTCCAGGCAGACCCCCAGCGACGGGTGATCGGCCCGGCGCACGATCCGCCAGGCGTGCTCGTAGGTGTTCACGAACCGGCCCCAGGCCAGCGCCTCGTAGCAGACCCGGATGCCGCGACCGGCGGCGAGCTCGGCCAGCTCGCGCAGCTGCTCGGCGGCGAGATCGTCGTCGTCCACCGCATCCGGCGAGGTCGATGAGCAGACCAGCACGGTGTCCGCACCCAGCTGGGCCATCAGGTCGAACTTGCGCTCGGCGCGGCGCAGGTTGGCCCGCAGCACGTCGCGCGGCACCGACTCGAAATCCCGGAACGGCTGGTACAGGTCGATCGACAGGCCGAGGTCGGCGCACTGCGCGCGGACCTGCGCGGGCGAGCAGGCCGCGGCGATCAGGTCGTTCTCGAAGATCTCCACGCCGTCGAAGCCCGCGGCCGCCGCAGCGGTGAGCTTGTCCTCCAGCGGGCCGGACAGGCAGACCGTGGCGATCGAGCGGTCGCGGTCAGCGGGCGGCGTGGACATCGGAACCTCCAGTACCGGCCACCAGGGCCTCGAAGTGGTCCAACATGCGGTCCGCGTCCGGTTCGTGCCCGGTGAACAGCCGGAACGCGTCGGCGGCTTGGAACACCGCCATGCCGCCGCCGTCCAGCACCCGGCATCCCCGCGCCCGCGCGGTGCGCACGAGCTCGGTGCGCAGCGGCCGGTAGACGACGTCGGCCACCCACAGGTCCGGGCGCAGCGCTTCTTCCGGCACCGGCAGGCCGGGATGCGCGGCCATCCCGACCGGGGTGGCGTGCACGAAACCGTCCGCAGCGCGCAGCGCCCGCACCGGCGCACCGCCGGACTCCGCGCGGTCGGCGCCGAACCGTTCGCGCAGCGCGGCGGCGAGTTCGTCGGCCCGGTGCCGCTCGAGGTCGAGCACGTGCACCGTTCCGGTTCCGACCGTGAGCAGCCCGTGCGCGACGGCGGCCCCGGCGCCTCCGGCACCCAGCAGCACGACCCGGTCCAGCGCGACGTCCGGCAGCCCGCGGCTGAGGCTGCGGGCGAACCCGGACCAGTCGGTGTTGTGCCCGACGGCCCTGCCCGCGCTGAACACGACGGTGTTCACCGCGCCGAGCGCAGCGGCGTCCGCGGACAGCTCGTCCAAGTGCTCGATCACCACCTGCTTGCAGGGGTGGGTGATGTTGAGGCCGGTGAAACCCGTCAGCCGCGCGGCGCGCAGCAACTCGCCCGCGGCCTGCGGGGGAAGTCCGAGCAGGTCCAGGTCGATCCTGCGGTACAGGCAGCCGAGCCCGAGTTCGGCGGCCTCCCGCTGGTGCATCGCGGGGCTCAGCGATGGGCCGATGCCGGCGCCGATCAGCCCGGTCAGCACGCCCTCGTCGCCGTCGTGGCCGTCGATGGGTTCCACCTCCCGGTCGGGAAAGTTTTGAACGAACTAGCTAGTACATACTAGGGCGCCAGCAGCCCGCCGGGAAAGCCCGGCGGATTAGGGTGGACTCCCCGACCCGGCGACCAGGGAGTCCTCGTTGGCATCGTCCGCACCCGCCGATGGCCCGGCTGCCGCGGAGAATTCGCCGCCCCGGCAGCGGGACGCCGCGCGCACCCGCGAGGAGATCTTGGACCTCGCCACCGAGGAGTTCGCGGACAAGGGCTACGCGGGCGCCCGGGTCGACGAGATCGCGGCGCGCACCCGCACCACCAAGCGGATGATCTACTACTACTTCGGCGGCAAGGAGCAGCTCTACGTCGCCGTGCTGGAACGCGCCTACGCGGTGATCCGCAGCATCGAGCGCGAGCTCGACGTCGAGCACCTGGACCCGGTGCAGGCGATCCGCAGCCTCGCCGAGCTGACCTTCGACCACCACGAGTCGCATCCGGCGTTCATCCGGCTGGTCACCATCGAGAACATCGACCACGGCGCGCACCTGGCGAAATCCGCCGAGCTGCCCGGGCTGGCCACGCCCGCGCTGGAAGTGCTCACCGGCATCCTGGAGCGCGGCCGGGCCGAGGGCCGGTTCCGCTCGGACGCGGACGCGCTGGACGTGCACATGGTGATCAGCTCGTTCTGCGTGTTCCGCACCGCGAACCGGCACACGTTCCGAGCGATCTTCGGCCGCGACATGCTGGCGCCGCAGCGCCGCGAGCAGTACCGGCGGATGGTCGGCGATCTCGTGGTCCGCTACCTCGGCGCGGAGTGAGCGGGCGGCCGCACGAGAAGCCTTGACAGGGCAGGGACCCAGGCTCAGAGTAGCGGACTAACTAGATGGTACATAGCTGCTCGCGCTGTTCCGAGCAATGAAGCACGGATGTCAGGAGCCTCGGTGACCGAGCCTCGCAAGCCCGGGGATTCCGCCCCCGGCACCCCACGGACCGCCGCAATCGCCGCCTGGATCGGCAGCGCGCTGGAGTACTACGACTTCTTCATCTACGGCACCGCCGCGGCCCTGGTGTTCAACGACATCTTCTTCCCGGACGCCTCACCGGCCACCGGCACGCTGCTGGCCCTGGCGTCGTTCGGCGTCGGCTACGTCGCCCGCCCGGTCGGCGCGCTCGTGCTCGGGCACGTCGGCGACCGGTTCGGCCGAAAGCGCGTGCTGGTCATGACGGTGCTGCTGATGGGCTTGGCCACGGTCGGCATCGGCTGCCTGCCCAGCTACGACCAGATCGGGGTGGCCGCGCCGATCCTGCTGGTGACGCTGCGGCTGCTGCAGGGCTTCTCCGCGGCGGGGGAACAGGCGGGGGCGAACTCGATGACCCTCGAGCACTCCCCGGAGCACCGCCGCGGCTACTACACGAGCTTCACGCTCAGCGGCACCCAAGCCGGGCAGATCCTGGGTACCGCGGCGTTCCTGCCGGTCGCCGCGCTGCCGCAGGAACAGTTGATGAGCTGGGGCTGGCGCGTGCCGTTCTGGCTCAGCGCGATCGTGGTCGTCGCCGGGCTGCTGATCCGCCGCTCGCTGGACGAGACGCCGGTGTTCGAGCGGGAGACCGATCGCTCGAAGCTCCCGCTCGTCGTGCTGCTGCGCGAACACTGGGGCGACGTGCTGCGGGTCGTGGTGGCCTCCGCGGTCGCCACGGTGAGCACCATGTTCACCGTGCACGCGCTGAGCTACGCGGTGAACACCGTCGGCCTGCAACGCACACCCATGCTGTGGGTGGGCGTGCTCGCGAACGTCGTGGCTCTGGCGGCGATCCCGCTGTGCGCGCTGTTGTCCGACCGGGTCGGGCGCAAACCGGTGTTCATCGGCGGGACGGCGGCCTGCGCAGTGCTGATGTTCGGCTACCTCGGGTCGATCTCCACCGGCGACTACGCGCTGATCTTCGCCAGCGGCATCCTGCTGTTCGGCGTCGCCTACAGCGCCCCGAACGGGGTGTGGCCCGCCTTCTACGCCGAGATGTTCCCGCCGAAGGTGCGGCTGTCCGGGATGGCCATCGGCACCCAGATCGGCTTCGCCATCGCCGGGTTCTCACCGACCATCGCCGAGGCGATCGGTCCCGGCCGCGACGGCTGGATCGCGGTTTCCGCGTTCACCGCGGGCCTGTGCCTGCTCAACATCATCGCGGTGGCCACCGGGCGCGAGACGCACCGCGTGCGCACCGCGGACCTGGGCACGCGTCCCGTCGAAGATCCCGTGCCCGCATGAGCCGGCTGCGGCCGGGCTCGTCCGGCCCGGCCGCAGCGGTCCGCGCGACTACTTGGCGTCGAGCTTCTTGCCGTTCGAGCCGAGCTTGTTCTTGTCACGGGCGTAGCCGACGGCCGCCGTCGCGACGAACAGCACTCCGCCGATCACGGCGAGCCAGAACACGCCCTTGACCACGAATCCGATCACGGCCCCGGCCACGCTGAGGACCAGCCACAGCAGCAACAGGCCGCCGACAACCTTCCACCACATCTTCGCCCCACCCCGGTTCCACAGGCCCGGCAACGCTGCTTCCACCGTAGCCGCGCCGCGCCGGGCCGCGGCCCCGATTTGCTGGACCTCCGGGAAAAATCAGGGTTGCCGCAGCCAGGAAGCCAGCCGCGCGAGCGCTTCGGCCATCTCCTCGGTAGCGCCGGCGAACGACATCCGCACGAAGCGCCGCCCCCGCTCCGGGTCGAAGTCGACGCCGGGAACGACCGCCACCCCGGTGTCCTCCAGCAGCCGGTGGCACCAATCCGCTGAGTCGTCGGTGAGATGCCCGATGTCGGCGTAGGCGTAGAACGCACCGTCGGCGGGCGCGACCTTGTCGATGCCCAGCTCGGAGAGTCCGGACAGCAGCAGTTCCCGGTTCGTCTCGCACCGCCGGACGTGCTCGGCGACCTCGTCGTAGGCGCTCGGGGTGAACGCGGCGACCGCGCCGTGCTGCGACATCGCCGGTGGGCAGAGGTTGAAGTTCCCGGTCAACGAGTCCACCGCGCGCAACAGCCGCGGCGGCACCAGCATCCAGCCGAGCCGCCAGCTCGTCATGCACCAGAACTTCGAGAACGAGTTCACCACGATCGCCTCGCGGGAGAACTCCCACGCCGAGCGCAGCGGCTCGTCGTACCCGATGCCGTGGTAGATCTCGTCGCTGATCAGCTGCACGCCGTTGCGGTCGCACCAGGAGGTGAGCGCGCTCAGCTCGGAGCCGGTGAGCACCGTGCCGGTCGGGTTGGCCGGGCTGGCCACGATCAGGCCCTGCACCGGCTCGTCCAGCTCGTCGAGCATCGCGGTGGTCGGCTGGAACCGGGTGGACGCGTCGCACGGCAGCTCCACGACCTCGCAGCCCAGCGCGGACAGGATGTTCCGGTAGGCCGGGTAGCCGGGGCGGGCCAGCGCCACCCGGTCGCCCGCGTCGAACGCGCTCAGGAACGCCAGCAGGAACGCGCCGGATGCACCCGTCGTGACCACCACGTCGCCGGACTCGACGGTCAGGTCGTGGGTGCGGGTGTAGTGCCCGGCGATGGCCCTGCGCAGCTCGGGCAGACCGAGCTGTTCGGTGTAGCCCAGCGGATCGCGGTGCAGTGCCTCGGCGGCCGCTTCCCGGACCGCCTTCGGGGCCGACGTGCCGGGCTGGCCCGCGGCCAGCGAGACGACGTCGCCGCGCACCCGCTGCCGGGCCGCCGCGGCGGAAAGCACCTCCATCACCTGGAACGGCTGGACGTTCGCGCGTTTGGCTACCGGGAGCGCAGCGGGGTCGAGCATGCCCCCACCCTGCCACGCGACTGATCACCGCCCGCTCGACGCGGTCGCGGTCTTGCGCGTCTCAGGACCGGGTGTTGAGGTTTCCGGACTTCGCTGCGGAGGAGCTAAGCGGTGATCTCGCCGCGGGCGGCGCGCAGGGCGATGTCGGTGCGGTGGTGGGAGCCGGGCAGGTGGACCTCGGCGACCCGCCGGTACACCTCGGTGCGGGCCGACTCCAGGTCCTCGCCGGTCGCCACGACCGACAGCACCCGGCCACCGGCGGAGAGCACCGCGCCGTCCTCGCGCCGCCGCGTGCCGGAGTGCAGCACGCCGATGGCGTCGCCGCCGGTGAGCACGTCGTCCAGGCGCGGCCTGCCGGGGTAGCCCTCGGCGGCGAGCACGACCGTCACGGCCGTGCCCGGTTCCCACTCCAGCGGCGGCTGCTCGGCCAGCTCACCGCGGGCGACCGCGTCCAGCAGCCCTGCGAGCGGGGTGTGCAGCAGCGCGAGCACGGCCTGCGTCTCCGGGTCGCCGAAGCGGCAGTTGAACTCGATGACCTGCGGTCCGGCCGAAGTGAGCGCGAGCCCGGCGTAGAGCAGCCCGGAGAACGGCGTGCCGCGCTCGGCCAGCTCGTCGACCACCGGCTGCACGACCGTGCGGACCACGTCCGCGGCCAGTTCCGGCGGCGCCCACGGCAGCGGCGCGTAGGCGCCCATCCCGCCGGTGTTCGGCCCGGCGTCCTGGTCGCCGACCCGCTTGAAGTCCTGCGCGGGCAGCAGCGGCACCACGGTGGTGCCGTCGACCAGGCAGAACAGCGAGGCTTCCGGACCGTCCAGGAACGACTCCAGCAGCACCGGGTGCCCGTCGTCGAGCAGCGTGATCGCGTGCGCGCGGGCGGCGTCGAAATCGGAGGTGACCAGCACGCCCTTGCCGCCGGCCAGCCCGTCGTCCTTGACCACCCAGGTCGGGCCGAAGCGGGACAGCGCGGCGTCGAGCTTGGCCGGGTTGTCCACGGTCTCGCTGTGCGCGGTCGGCACGCCTGCCGCGTCCATGACGTCCTTGGCGAACGCCTTGGAACCTTCGATGCGGGCGGCCTGCTTGGACGGGCCGAAGCAGGCGATGCCCGCGGCGCGTACCGCATCGGCGGCACCGGCGACCAGCGGGGTTTCCGGGCCGAACACGACCAGGTCCGCGCCCCAGCCGGTGGCCAGCTCGGTCACCGACGCCGGGTCGGCGACGTCGACGGGGTAGGACTCGGCCAGCGCGGCGATGCCGGCGTTGCCGGGGGCGCAGGCCAGGGCGGTCACCGACGGGTCGCGGGACAGCGCGAGCACGATCGCGTGCTCCCGGCCGCCCGCGCCGATCACGAGGATTCGCACGTCCGGAAGCGTAGAACCTGCCGCGGCCGGGCGGTTCAGGACCCCGGCGGCCGGTGGCCCTCGCGACACCCGGTGTCTCCCGCTCGGTCACCTGCCTGCCGACTCGCCCGCTGCGCGCGCTGGGTATGCGTCCGGTGAAGAGCCGCGGGTGCGCGGCGTCCGACACGCGCCGACGCCGACCGATCGGGCTGGGCTGAGTCGAGTGGTGGGGCCGTTCGCCCCGCTGGGCCGATGACGGGACCTGCACTCCGCTCGGGTTCGCCGAGGCGGCGTTCGGGGTGGTGTGGGCGCAGGGAGGCGGGGCGCGTGCGAACCTTCCGGGCGGCCGTGTCGCCGTCCCTTCACCTGGCGGTCGGCGCGACGTCGGGCATCGGTGCCCGGATCGTCGCTCGTGGCGGCGAAGGTCACCGTGCCCGAACCATTGGAGGTCTGATGCAGATCCGGACACGTGCCGTTGCCGTCGCGGTGATCAGCGCGGCCGCGTTGGCCACGCTCACGATCCCGGCCGGCGCTGAGCCCGCCGGCGGTCCCGGCACCGGCGAGGCCGAGGTCTTCGGCCACCGCGGCGCGTCCGGCTACCGCCCCGAGCACACGCTGGCCGCCTACGAGCTGGCCGCGCGGATGGGCGCCGACTACATCGAACCGGACCTGGTCAGCACCAAGGACGGCGTGCTGGTCTCGCGGCACGAGAACGAGATCAGCGGCACCACCGACGTCGCCGACCGCCCCGAGTTCGCCGACCGCAAGACCACGAAGGTCATCGACGGCACCGAGCTGACCGGCTGGTTCACCGAGGACTTCACCCTCGCCGAGCTCAAGACGCTGCGCGCCAAGGAACGCATCCCGCAGCTGCGCCCGAACAACACGGCCTACGACGGCCAGTTCCAGGTCCCGACGTTCCAAGAGGTCATCGACCTGTCGAAGCGGCTGTCCAAGGAACTGCACCGGGACATCGGGGTGGCGCCGGAGACCAAGCACCCCAGCCACTTCCGCCGCATCGGGCTGCCGCTGGAGCCGGGCGTGGTGCGCGCGCTCGACGACAACGGGCTGAACCGGCCGGACGCGAGGGTGGTGGTGCAGTCCTTCGAGGTCGGCAACCTGCGCGAGCTGGATCGCTCGTTGCGCGTCGACCTCGTGCAGCTGATCAGCGACAGCGGCGCGCCGCAGGACTTCATCGAGGCCGGCGACCCGCGCACCTACGCGGACATGGTCGAACCCGGCGGGCTGCGGCAGATCGCCGAGTACGCCGACGTGCTCGGCCCGGACACCAAGGTCCTGCTGCCGGTCGACGAGAACGACCACCTCACGAAGCCGACGACGGTCACCGCCGACGCGCACGCCGCGGGGCTCGAAGTCGTGCCCTACACGGTGCGTGCGGAGAACGACTTCCTGCCCGCGGACCTGCGCTCCTCGGCCGACCCGGCGCAGCACGGCGACGTGTTCGGCTACTTCGGCCTGCTGCTGGACCAGGGCATCGACGGGATCTTCAGCGACTTCCCGGACCTGGCCGTGCAGGCGCGCGATGGAATCAACTGATCCGGGCACATCCGAGCGAATTTCCTCGATGTGTCCGATTTGACGCTGATTCGGCGATCAGCCCTTCCAGTTGTGCCACTTTTCGGACGAGTAAGGCACGACTTCCTTGTTGGCGTAATCGTTCTTGGTCTGGTTCACGACGCCGGTTCCTTGGACTCCGTCGTAGACCGCGAGGAAGTCGCCGCCGTAGTCCTCGGTCTTGCCGTCCTTGGAGAACGTGATGTGGTAGCCCGCGTAGCCGGGAGCGGTGGTCGTCTTGCACTCGCCCGGCTTGGCGAAGTCGGTCGCGTGCGCACCGTCGTTCGTGACCGCCTTGGCATCGTAGCCGGAGCCTTCGTTGCAGACGGTGAGCTCATTGTTCTCGCCCGCGCTCGCAACACCGGCCATGCCGGTGAACGCCAGCGCGCTCAACGCCAGACTCGCGCCCATCAAGCCGAGCACGGACGCGCGGCGACGCGGGCGGGACTGCGCATTCGTCGAATTCACAACATCTTCTCGCATGCCCCGAGCATGGCATCACGAGCGCGACGACGTACCCGGCCGGCGCACCGGCGGGCGCCGTTTCAGGGAATTCCCCCGGTGCTTTCCGTCGACCTTTTCGGGTGTTCGACATTTCCGGTTTCAGGGAGATCCCGCACGAAGCCGGAATCGGGTCCGGGCCGAGCTGTACGGGGTCGGCCAGCAGTCCGCGGCGGGCCGGCACCATGCGCACACGCGCTCTCGAACCGGTACGCCTCCGCCGGGTGCGCCAGCGAACACGAATTCCTCGTCGACGGGATCTTCAGCGACTTCCCGGACCTGGCCGTGCATGCGCGCGAGGAGCGCGCCGCGGGCCGATCCCGACCAGCGGCCCGACGGGCCAGGGCGATCAGCCGGTAGCCCTGACCCCGGTCACGCGCGGGCGGAAGAACCCGTTCGACGCAGGCACGAACAGCAGGACCAGACCGCCGAGCACGGCGACGACGTGCACCGCCCGCAGCGCCGCGAACGTCCAAGCCCACGCTCCCGAACCGTCCAGCCACGCGTCCGACCAGGCGACGCCCTGCGCAACGGCGTTGATCGGTTGCCCGATCATGCTCAACGTGCCGACGCCGCCGACCAGCACCGCCACGGCGAGCCGCACCGCGCGCTCACCGCGGCGCAAGCGAAGGACCAGCAACAGCACCGCGGTGTAGACGAGTACTCGCATCAGAACCTGCACCGCGAGCCCGTCCGGTGGCAGCGCTCCGAGCGCGGTGCGGGCGACTTGCACCAGGGTCTCGCCGACACCCGCCGCAACCGCGCACACCCACAGCGATATCGACCAGCGCACCGCCCTCGGCCGTGCGCCGTCCAGTCCGTGGTTCCGCTTCATCGCCGCCCCCTCCAGCCGCTCTTGCGCCCGGAGCAGAAGCTATTCCGCGGCGGACGACCCGCTCGTCCGGAATCTCCCCGAACCGCCCACCGGGATCGCCCGGATCAAGAAGCGGGGGCGCGGATCAGTGGATCCGCCAGGGGGTGCGGTCGTAGTGCTCGTAGCTACCGGTGATGTCCACCCGGGTGCCCTCCTCGTAGACCTGGAACCCGTCGCCGTCCTTCTGCTGACCGTCGTCCTTGCGGAAGGTGAACTAGTAGTCGTCGCCGGCCGCGGCCTTGATGGCGGCGCTGCACTTGCCCGGCCCGACGAAGTCGCTGGCGTTCCCGCCGGGGACGAAGACCTTCACGTCGAAACCCGATCCCTTGTTGCAAACGACCAGGTCCTTGTCCGCCGCGGCGTTGGCGACGCCGGTGGTGGCGGTGAACGCGAGCGCGCTCATCGCCAGGCTCGCGCCCAGCAGTCCCAATGCGGAGCGGCGCGGGCGCGATCGCGGGGTGGCCGAGCGGCCGGTGTTGTTGATCTCCATATCGTCATCTTGGCGGTGAATCCCTGTGCAGGGCACCGGCGTTCCACGCCGGCGCAGAATCACGAGGGATACCCCGCACAAGTGGTCGCGGACACACCGGCGCCGAACTTCCGGTGCCTGCGGGGAATTCGCCCGTCCGGCTCCGCCGCGCCGATTCGCGGCGGACGAGTCAGGAGGCCGGAGCCGGAGCACCGGCGAGCGGCCCGGCCGGCGCAGCCGCCACCTCGTTGAGCAGGCCGCGGCGGGCGAGCACCGGCCGCACGCCCTCGCCGAACCAGTACGCCTCCTCCAGGTGCGGGTAGCCGGAGAACACGAACTCCTCGACGCCGACCGCGTGGTACTCGGCCATCAGGTCCGCGACCTCCTCGTGGCTCCCGACCAGCGCGGTCCCGGCACCGCCGCGCAGCAGCCCGACGCCGGACCACAGGCCCGGATGCACCTCCAGCTTCCGCGCGTCGCCGTGCAGCACCCCGCCGTGCAGCTCGGCCATCCGGCGCTGCGCGGTGGACTCGGTCCTGGCGAACTTCGCCTGCGAGGCCGCGACCTCGGCCGGATCCATCTGCTCCAGGAACCGTTGCGCGGTGGCCCAAGCATCCGCCGAGGTGTCGCGGGTGATCGTGTGCGCGCGCAGTCCGAACCGCAGCGTGCGGCCCTCGGCGGCGGCCAGCTCGCGCAGCCGCGCGATCCGCTCGCCCACCTTCGCAGGCGGTTCGCCCCAGGTCAGGTGCACGTCGGCGCGCCGGGCCGCGACCGGCAGCGCGGCATCGGAGGAGCCGCCGAAGTACAGCGGCGGCTGCGGATCGGGCACGTCGAACGCCGTGGCGCCGCGCAGCTGGAAGTGCTCGCCGTCGAAGTCCGCGGGCTCGCCGGACCAGATCGCGCGCATCGCGGCCAGGAACTCGTCGGTGCGCTCGTAGCGCTTGTCGTGGTCCAGCCAGTCCCCGTAGCGGCGCTGCTCCACGGACTCACCGCCGGTGACGATGTTCAGCAGCAGCCTGCCGCCGGAGACCCGCTGGTACGTCGTCGCCATCTGCGCCGCGAGCGTCGGGGTGAGCGAGCCGGGCCGGAAGGCGACCAGGAACTTGATGCGCTTGGTGCGCCCCAGCAGCGCGGCCGTGGTGACCCACGCGTCCTGGCACCAGCTGCCGGTCGGGGTGAGCATCCCGGTGAAGCCGAGGTGCTCGACGGCCTGCGCGACCTGCGCCAGGTAGTCGACGTCCGGCTGCCTGGGCGTGTTCGCACCGGTGGCGGTGACGTGCGGACGGTCCACAATGGACCGCCCGTCGCCGTGGGTGGGCAGGAACCAGTGCAACGTGATGCTCATGGCGGCGTCCTCCCTGCGTTCGGAGATCAGGTCGACGAGCGGCGGCTCAGTGGAATGCGGCGAGCTGCGGCTGGAAGCGGGTGTCGACGTAGTCGGCGAACCGGAACGGGCGCGGGATCTCCTTGGCCTGCACGAACGCGTCCGCGAGTTGCTGCGAGGACCGGATCACCTCCGCGTCCAGCGGAATCGGCAGGTTCGGCCCCGCCTCGGTGGCCGGAGTCGTCACCTCGATCGGCAGTCCGGTGTCCTGCGCCCAGGCCCGCGCGCGTTCCGGCCGGTGCCGGTCCGAGAAGACCTGCGCCTTCGCCAGCCGCACCGCGAAGTCGGCCAGCGCGGTGTTGCGGGCCGGGTCGGCGAGCGCCGCGGTGCCCGCGATCAGGAAGTCGTAGCCGTTGGCGATGCCGGTGCCGTCGGTGAGCACCCGCGCGCCGGTTTCCAGCCGCACCTGCGAGAAGTACGGGTCCCAGATCGCCCAAGCGTCCACGTCGCCGCTGTTGAACGCGCCGAGCGCGTCGGCGGGTTGCAGGATCACCAGCTGCACGTCGTCCGGGCTCATGCCGATCTTGCGGAGGTTCAGCAGGACCTGGCCGTGCGCGGAACTGCCCCTGGCCACGGCGATCTTCTTGCCGCGCAGGTCCTCGACTCGCTGCAGCGGGGAGTCCTTGCGCACGACCAGCGCATCGCTGGTCACGTTGCCCCTGGAC
>X190_Common_House_Gecko__coassemble_294_pt1 | contig 13757 bp, 12 predicted proteins | sample X190_Common_House_Gecko__metabat2_low_PE_001 | metagenome-assembled genome bin X190_Common_House_Gecko
CTGGCCGTCGTCAGCGTGCTGGTGGATCGCGACCCGGTCGGTAGCCCGGCTCCCCCGGTGGACGCCCGTAGTGCGCCACCCAGAGGGACACTCCGGGGTCGACCCACGAGTCGGTGGCGAGCTTCCCGGACAACCAGCTCGACGATGCGTACACGACGACCTCGTTGCGTCCGGTGTGCCCGCGCAGCGCGGCGATGAACCCCTTGGTCCAAGCGGCGAGGTCGCCGCCTTCGGTCTCCATGTCCAGGCACGGCGGCAGGTTCCCGCCCGCGCTGGAGTTGGTCCGCGCCAGCTGCCCCGCGAAGTCGGCCGCCTCGGCCTCCGGTGCGTTGGTGTCCGGTCGTGCGTAGTGGTACAGCCCGGTGACCAAGCCCGCCCCGCGCGCCCCGCCGAGCTGCGCGTCCAGCGTCGGGCTCACGTACCCGATGCCTTCGGTGGCTTTGATGTAGGCGAAGGCGTATCCGGCGCCGCGAACCGCTGCCCAGTCCGGTTCCCCCTGATGCTTCGAAACATCGATTCCCGGAATGTGACCTGCCATGCCGACCCCCTCACTGCGCCGAATTCCGGCGGCGCGCGCCACGCGCCCGCGCCACGGCGATTGCGTTCGGTTCTGCGTTCTGTGCACGCCCCGGGGGCGGCATTTCCCGGGAAACCGCCGGAACGGTTCGCCCGCCGCACACCGGGCGCAACTCAAAGTATCGGAGGTCGACGATCATGCAGTTCCGCCGTTCAGGTCAAGGTGGCAACCCGAACGGGCCCGTTGCGGCAGTGCACGGCCGCGGTCCTCCCCGGCGACCTGTTCGCAGCGGTCCGGCAGGTCGCGACGTGCCGCGGGCAGCGGGAGGGTTGACCCGGCAGCACTGCCCGCCATCCGGGGGAACTCGGGCGGATCGGGCGCCAGACGTGCAACCGCCCACGGCGCCATACGTCCTCATATCAGCGGACCGGTAATCGAAAACCCGCCGCACGAGGCGGCCGACGGAGGTGGTCACCGTGACCCCGCAACGCATGGGCAAGCTGAACCGACTCGGACCTGCCGGAGCGGCGGTGCTGACCGCAGCGCTGCTCGGCGGCTGCGGCTCGATCGCGAACCAGGCCGAGCTGCCGAACGCGGCAGGCAACGCGGTCACGCCGAGTTCCCCGGCGCCCGCACCGGCTCCGGAACCGGCGTCGAGGCCGTCCCCGGCTGCGGAAAGCAGTGCGGAGCCGGCCGCTGAACCGGCCACGGAACCGGCGCGCGAGCAGGCGCAGGCGCAGCCCTCCCGGGTGGAGCGCTGCCACACCTCGATGCTGTCCGGCAACGTGCAGCGCGGTGAGCCGGGTGCCGGCCAGCGCTACGCCGAGCTGGTGCTGACCAACACCAGCGGCGAAGCGTGCACGCTGTACGGCTACGGCGGGATGCAGCTGATCGACGAGAACGGCGACCCGTTGCCGACGGACGTCGAGCGGACGCCGAGCCCCGGCCCGGAGGTGGTCCGGCTCGCACCGGGCGATTCGGCCAGCGCGACCTTGCACTGGACGGCCGTGCCGCACCAGGGCGAGCCGACCGATGGCCCCTGCCAGCCGCGCCCGGCCAGCGCGCAGGTGATCCCGCCGGACGAGACCGACCCGCTCACGGTGAGCTGGCAATTCGGCCCGGTGTGCGGCTTCGGCTCGATCGACGGCAGCGCTTACCACGCCTGATCGGGATCCGGGTTGCCCGTCGCGGAACCTGCTCCGGTGCCGGCTTTTCAAGCCGCATCAGCCGCTTCCGCCACACCGGCGCAGATCGAGTCGACGTCGTGCACCGGGGCGCGCGGCGGAACCGACCGGGTTCCGCCGCGCGCCCACACGCGAGCGGCTCGGGTGCTGGCCGGGAAAGCAACGGTGTGCTGAGGTGAGGGCATGATCGAGCCTTCGCAGCGACGGGTGTCGGGTTCCGGCGGCGAGCGCGTGGTGCGCGAGTGGTCCGGGCGCTCGCCCGGCTGGATCGCCTTGCTCGCGCACGGCTACGGCGAGCACTCGGGCCGCTACCAGTGGCTGGCCGAGCAGCTGGTCGGCAACCGCGCGCTGGTGGTGGCCGAGGACCACGTCGGCCACGGCGAGTCGCCCGGCGAGTGGGCGGCGGTTCCCGACGCCGATCAGGTCATCGCGGACCTCGACGCGGTGCGCCGAGACGTCCTCGTGCGGCACCCGGACCTGCCGGTGGTGCTGATCGGGCATTCGCTGGGCGGCATGTTCGCGGTGCGCTTCGCGCAGAAGCACCCGGACGCGCTGGCCGCCCTGGTGCTCTCCGCGCCGGTGCTGGGCACCTGGCACGTGCTGGATCTGCTGGAGTGCGACGAGATCCCGCAGGCCCGCATCGACCCGGCGACGTTGTCCCGCGACCCGGAGGTCGGCCGCGAGTACACCGAGGACCCTCGGGTGTGGCACGGCCCGTTCAAGCACACGACGTTGACGATGGTCGACCGCTGCCTCACCGAGATCAACGATGGCCCGGCGTTGCGGATTCCGACGCTGTGGCTGCACGGCGCGGACGACGAACTGGTTCCGGAAGCGGACACCCGGACCGGCATCGACCGGGTGCGCGGCACCGAATTCCACGAGCACATCTACCCCGGCGCGCGGCACGAGCTGTTCAACGAGACGAACAAGGCCGAGGTGGTCGAGGAAGTGCTGACCTTCGTCGGGCGCGAGCTCAACACGTAAAACCCGAACGGTCTGCTGCTATTACTCGTTCGTAGTGCTGACTGCGCACCCTCGATCACTTCGACTCGATCGCGCAGTTCGACTATCACTCACACGGGTCGACGTCGCCGCCCGACCGGTTGCGACCTGCTGTTTCGGAGCGCAGCGTTGGAAGCGTCGGCGACCGGCCCCCGGAGCGGGCTGCTTTTCCGGCGGCCTTCGGACGATCCCGAGCTGCTCCGGCAGCGACGAGTGAGGCGGTAGTCATGAAGGACGTGAAGCGTGCGCAGGACTTGATCGGCAGCGACGTGTACGACACCGGCGGCGAACGCATCGGCCGGGTCGGCAACGTCTACGTCGACGACAGCAGCCACCAGCCGGAATGGGTCACCGTGCGCACCGGGATGTTCGGCACGAAGGAGAGCTTCGTGCCGCTGACCGGCGCGGAACGAAGTGACCGGGGCATCAACGTGGGGGTGTCCAAGGAGAAGGTGCGCGACGCCCCGCGCGTCGACGTGGAACACGGCCACCTCTCCGACAACGAGGGCCGTGACCTCTACACCTACTACGGGATGCAGCCCGGTTCGACCTCGCCGCAGCAGCGGGACGTGCCGCGGCAGCAGAGCACCGGCGGCACCGAGGGTGCTGCCGCGGGAACCGCGACCGCGGCTTCCGGGAGCCGTACCACCGAGCAGGAGACCCGTTCGAGCGCCACCGGTTCCGAAACCGGGACCGCGTCGACCTCCGCTGCGGGCACGGCGTCGACCACCACGGGCGCGACCGAGACCGGCTCGATGTCCGGAACCCGCCAGTCGGGCGCCACGGCGCAACGCACCGCGGGCGAGAGCACGGCTCGCGGGGACAGCGCGGGCATGAAGTCGATGACCCGCTGCGAGGAACGGCTGCGGATCAACACCGAGCAGGCGGAATCCGGCCGGGTGCGGGTGCGCAAGTACGTCGTCACCGAGCAGCAGTCGGTGACCGTGCCGGTCAGCCACGAAGAGGTCCGCATCGAGCGCGAGCCGATCAGCGAGTCCGAGCGCGGTTCGATGTCCTCGGCCCGGATGGGCGAGGAGGAGCAGGAGGTCGTGCTGCACGAGGACCGGCCGACGGTGAGCAAGGAATCCGTTCCGGTGGAGCGGATCCGGCTGCGCACCGAGACGGTCACCGAGGAACGGACCGTGCAGGACGAGGTGCGGATGGAGCGCTTCGACGCGCAGGACCAGAGCGGCAGGCACCACGAGCGCTCCGACGGACGCGGCAGCTCCGGCCGGACCGAGACCGGCGGCTCCGGCACCGGCGGCCAGAGCGGTTCCGGCGGCCAGAGCGGCACCGGTGGCCCGCAGCGGTGGCGGCACTCCCCGCTCCTGACCCGCATCGACACCGATGGCCCGCACCCGAACGGGGCGGGCTATCGCTCGTTCGCAGCGCCGCCACCGGTCGCCGGGAGTTCACCTGATCAACCCTTCGCCGGGTTGCGAAGGATGCGGGACAATCTCCGCGCGATGACTGAGAACACCGGCCTGGAACTGCTCATCACCGTCGTGCTCGGCGCCGAGGACGACGGTCGCGCCCGCGAGGCGTGCCTGCCGCTGCTGCAGCGCGTCGGCGGCCGGATCGTGGAGTCCGGCGACTGCTCCGACGAGGAACCGGGCTGCTGGTCGGTAACGATCAGCAGGCCCGCGGACTCGACGCACACCGGTCCGGCCGCGCTTGCCCGCGCGGTGCGCACCTTCCTGCGCGAGCTCGGTTCGCTCTACAGCGGCCAACGGGTGGCGTGCGAGCCGCCTGCGGCGTGGGCCGTGATCGACGATCCGGAACTGGTCGGCGAGCTGGTTCCGGGCGGGGAACGACTGCTGCTGGAGGCGTGGGCCGCCGGGCCGGTGCTGCAGGACGGAGCCGGTGCCGACGACATCGCCGTCGACACCTTCGCGGACGATCCGGACGAACCCGCCCCGCCCGCACCGGAACCGGGCATCGACGACGTGGACGAGCACGGCAGGCCGCGGGCCCGGCTGCAACTGCTGGTCGACGTGGTCACCGAGCGCCGCGCGGGTGCCGAGTGGCCTGCTCGCGCGCTGGCGGCCAGGTTGTCGCGGCAGCCGACGATCACCGGCTGCTCCGAACATCCGCCGGTGGTGCGGGTTGCGCTGGATCTCGGCCCGTCTCCGGGAGAACCGGCCGAGATCGTGCTGGGCGCGGTCACCGCGCTCGGCGGCGACGGCTGGTCGCGGCTGCGGGTGCGGGACAGCAGCGCGATGTCGCGGTGGTCGGCGGCGCCGACGCCGCGGTCCGGGATCGCGGCCGTGGAGTTGAACGCAGCGGCGCCGGACCCGGCTCAGCGGCAGCCGGCGGGATGAGCGTGCACCGGCCGTCCGGGTGCGTCCGGACGGCCGAGCCGGTTCGTCGCACCAGGGGGCCACCCCTGATCAACACCGCCGCCCTGCCCGCGTCCGGGCGGGTGGCGCGGGATAACTTTGCACCGTCAACTGATCACCTTCGGCGGAAGGGTCGGCGAAGAGCACATGGCAAGCGTGGATGAAGTTCGCCAGGAAGTTGCACGCGCCAAGGACAAGGCCGACGAGAGCCTCGGGAGGATCCAGGAAGCGATCTCGTCGCTGGACGAGGCGCGAACGGCTCTGCACGGAGCGACGCACGACAGCGTGCAGGACGATGTTCACCAGGCGTACGGAATGCTCTCCGAAGCCGTGAGCAACCTGACCGCGGTACAGGGCGCGATCCGGTCCAGCATCACGCAGGCCGAGGGCTACGCGGGACGGCTGTGACGTGTCGTCGCTGACGGAGCTGATGGCGGCGCTGCGCGCCACCGAGGCGAAGCTCGACGAGGCGAACCGCGGCCTCACCGCAGGCCGCCGTTCACTGGCGGAGGCGAAGGTCGCATTGGCGAAGTTGGATCCGGATCATCCGGAGACCGTGGTACCGGCGGGAATGTCCCACGCGGACGACCAGCTCGAGCGAACTCAGGCGGCGGTGGCGCACGTGGTGGACACGTTGCGTACGTACGCCGCAGGGCTGTGAGTCGACCGGCCGGACGGCCGTCTCCGAGCGGCCGCACCGGAATCCAGCGGTGGCGAGTGCCACCGGAACCGACTCCAGGAAACCTCCGGGTGGTAGTTTCCTCACGGTCCGTAACACCGGCTGCCGAGGTGGGGTGTGCGCAAACGCAACGAGCGGCGTAGCAGCATCGAGTCGGCCTTCGACCACCTGCGCAGCACCGTCGCCGGTGCCCTCGGCGCCGCGGAGAACGAACTCGACCGGGTCCGCGTCTCGTTCGCCGAGCAGGAATTCGCCAAGCGCATCGCCACGACGGGACTGGCAGCGGTGGAGCGCGATCCGGATTCGATCGAAGACACCCCGAGCCTGGCCTTCGACAGCGCGCTGCGGGAAGCCCGCGCCGAACGCGAGCGGTTGTTCACCGGCTGGACCGGCGACGGTCCCGACCAGCTCACCGAACTGGTCGCCGCGGCCGCACCGGGCACCGCGGGGCGGCCGATGCACGAATGGCTCGGCACGACCGGCACCGCGGAGCTGAACTCGCCCCCGCCGCAGCTGTGGCGGATCGGAACCGGCCACGTGCCGGAATCGCCGGACCCGCGCCCGTTCCCGGTGGCGATGCCGATGCTCGACGAGTCGCACCTGCGCATCACGTCGAGCTCGCAGACCACCGAGGCGCGCGAGGCGCTGGTGCAGAACCTGCAGCTGCGGATGCTCAGCCACTACAAGCCCGGCCTGGTGCGCGTGCACGTCTGGGACGTCGCGCAGCTGACCGGCACGCTGCCGGGCCTGTACCCGCTGACCAACGCGGAACTGCTGACCGCGCACGACCCGACGCGGCTAGGCGAGATGCTCGAAGAGCTGTCCGACCACATCCGCCGGATCCACACCAACGCGCTCAACGGCGGGCACATCTCGCTGCGATCGCTGGCCGAGCAGACCGGTCAGCGCGATGAGCCGTGGCGCGTGGCGGTCCTGTTCGGCGATGGCGAACCGCTGCGGGAGGAACGTCAGCAGCAGCTGCAGCGCGTGGCCCGCAACGGCCTGGCCTGCGGGATCCAGCTGATCGTTGCGGACCTGCCGATGACCGTGAACAGCTCGGTGGAGTCGGTGCGGCTGCTGGATGCCGACGACGTCCGCACCAGCATGACCGGCCCGGAAACCGCCGTGCGGCTGGACGAGGCGCCGCCGCGCGACCAGGTCACCAAGGCGTGCACCGCCATCGCGCAGGAGTTCATCACCCATCGCGCGCGCGTGCGCACGTTCGACGATCTGGTGCCGGAGCAGATCTGGACGCAGCGCTCCGCGTCCGGATTGCAGGCTCCGGTGGGTTTCCACGAGGGCGAGCCGTCGAAGGTGACCCTCGGCGACGCGAGCCCGCACACGCTGATCGGCGGCCCGAGCGGCTCCGGCAAGACGAACCTCCTGTACTCGATGCTCGGCGGGATGGCGGCCCGCTATTCGCCGGACGAGCTGGAGCTGTACCTGCTCGACTTCAAGGAGGGCGTCTCGTTCGCGCAGTTCACCCCGGGCCGCCGGGACCCGACCTGGCTGCCGCACGCGCAGCTGGTCGGGGTGAACGTGAACGCCGACCGCGAGTTCGGCCTGGCGCTGCTGCGATTCCTGTCGACCGAGATGCGCAGACGTGCCGACGCGGCCAAGGAGCACGAGGTCACCAAGCTCGAGGAGCTGCGCGCGGAGGACCCGGACGGGCGGTGGCCGCGGATCGTCGCGGTGATCGACGAGTTCCAGTACCTGTTCGCCGAACGCGACACCGTTTCCTCGCAGGCGACGTCGCTGCTGGAGGACGTGGCCCGGCGCGGCCGCTCGCAGGGCATCCACCTGGTGCTGGCCAGCCAGGACGTTTCCGGGATCGAGGCGTTCTGGGGCAAGCCCGCGATCTTCGAGCAGTTCATCCTGCGCATCGCGCTGCCCAAGGCGCGGCGGGTGCTGGCCGAGCAGAACGACGCCGCGCTGGAGCTGCCGCGCTGGCACGCGGTGGTCAACCACGAGTCCGGCGTCAAGCACGGCAACGACGTCGCGCGCATCCCGGACGCCACCGCGAAGGGCACGTTCGACGTGTTGCAGCGGCGGTTGTGGGAGCAGCGCCCGGAGGGCTCGGCGCCGCCGCGGCTGTTCGACGGCTCGCTGCTGCCCTCGCTGGCCGCGCTGGCTGATTTCCGCGCACTGAGCACCGCGGCGGGTACCCCGGCGGCGCTGCTCGGTCAGGTCATCGACGTGGACGGCACCGCGGCGGAGGTGCGGTTGGCCCGCTCGCCGGGGCGCAACATCGCGGTGCTCGGTTCGGTGCGGGTGGACGCCACCAGCGTGCTGGGCGCGGCGGCGCTGTCGCTGGCCCGCCAGCACGAGCCGGGCAGTGCCCGGTTCACCGCGCTGGGCCTGGTGGAGGAGGTCGAGCCGGACGTGCGGCAGCTGGTGCAGGCGCTGCTCGGGGACGGGCACGCGGTGCAGTCCTACGGTTTCGGCGACGTCGACAAGACCGTCGAGGAACTGGCCGCGGAGCTGGACAAGCGCGCTTCCGGCGCGGAGGACTCCGACCACACCCCGCACTACGTGCTGATCTACGGCGTGGACGCGGCGCACTCGCTGCTGGAACGCAAGGACCCGGCGACGCTGACCAGCGGCTTGGACCGGCTGCGCAAGCTGCTCAAGCAGGGCCCGGAGCAGCGGATGCACGTGCTCGGCTGGTGGCGCAGCCCGCAACGGCTGAAGAACACGCTGATGGGCCCGGTCGACGAGATCGGCGCGTGGATCGCGTTCGACGTGCACGGCCAGGAGCTGTCCAGCTTCGCCGCCGGGCAGCTGGTGAACTGGTCACCACGGGAGCGGCGCGGGTTGTTCTTCGACCGCTCGGTCCACTCGCAGCCGGAAGTGGTGCTCCCGTTCGACCTCTCCGCCGCGCTTTCGCAGGAGGACGTGCAGTGACCGATCCGCAGGTCCCGGCTTCGTCCCGCTACAAGGAGATCATCGCCGCCGCGACCGGCGCCGCGGAGAAGATGCGCGAGCACGAGCGGGAGAAGGCGGCCCGGCTGGCCAAGGAGGTCGCGTCGGCGGACGAGCGGATCGCCGAGGCCGAGCAGCAGCGCGACGACGTGGTCGAGGGCGCCGAGCTGCGCTGGAACCACGCGATGGAAGCGCTGTGGGACGAGCGCTGGATGCGGGTGACCCCGATGCCGCAGCCGGACCACCGGGCGCAGCCGGGCCGCGCCGCCGACCTGATCGCGCTGATGCAATCCGCCTACCTCGGTTTGCGCCGCTCGCTGGAGAAGTCCCGCTGGACTCCCACGCTGCGCCGCGGCAAGCGGGAAGAGTAGCCCGGGTCGGACACCGCGGCCGGTTCTGCCCTGCGGTGATCCGTCAGGTGGAATGGAGCGGCGGCCGCACGGCGTTGTCTCGTCGAGAGGCCGTCGTCGCGCCGGGGCAGCCGGTCGGATCCGGGACGGAGATCCATCCAGTGCGGAGACCCGTCCTCGGCGTGACATTTTCGGTACCGACAAGTTCCGTATATGGAGGTCAGTGTGACGACCCAGGCACTTCCCGACCTCGGCGTGGAGATCCGGCTCGCCGCCCGCCCGCAGGGCTGGCCGACCCAGGAGAACTTCGAGATCGCCGAGGCCCCGGTGGCCGCTCCCGGTGACGGCGAGATCCTGGTGCGCAACAAGGTCATGAGCGTCGACCCGGCGATGCGCGGTCGGATGAACGACGTGCGCTCCTACGTCGCACCGTTCCAGCTCGGCAAGCCGCTCGACGGCGGCGCGGTCGGCGAGATCATCGCGTCGAACTCGCCGAAGTTCCAGGTCGGCCAGCACGTGCTGCACGCGCTCGGCTGGCGCGAGTACGCCACCCTCAGCGCCGACCACGCGACCGCCGTGGACCCGGATGCCGCGCCGCTGAACGCCTACCTGGGTGTGCTGGGAATGCCGGGCATGACCGCCTACGCCGGCCTGTTCGACGTCGCCCGCTTCCAGGAGGGCGACACCGTGTTCGTCTCCGGCGCCGCGGGCGCGGTCGGCTCGCTGGCCGGGCAGCTGGCCAAGCTGAGCGGTGCGGCCAAGGTGATCGGCAGCGCCGGCTCCGCGGAGAAGGTCCGGCACGTCACCGAGGACCTCGGCTTCGACGCCGCGTTCAACTACAAGGACGCGCCGGTCGCCGACCAGCTGGCCCAGGCAGCGCCGGACGGGCTCGAGGTGTACTTCGACAACGTCGGCGGGGACCACCTGGAAGCCGCCATGGACAACCTCAACGACTTCGGCCGAGTCGCCGCCTGCGGCGCGATCTCGCAGTACAACAACGCCAAGCCGGAGCCGGGCCCGCGGAACATGTTCCAGATCGTGAAGAAGCGCCTGCACATCCAGGGCTTCATCGTGATCGACCACGCGAACCTGAAGGACCAGTTCGTCGACCACGTCGCACCGCTGGTGCGCGATGGCCGGATCCACTACACCGAGACCGTGGTGGAAGGCCTGCGCAATGCGCCCGAGGCTTTCCTGGGCCTGCTGCGCGGTGAGAACACCGGAAAGATGCTCGTCACGGTCTGACCGCCGACCGGATCTCCAGCGAACGGACCGCCCGCCGCTGCAACGGGGCGGGCGGTCCGTGCGCTCGTCGGCGACTGCTTTTCGAGCGGTCCGGCGGCCGCTCGGTCCAATCGCTTGCGGATGCTCGCGGGAACTCGCGATGCTCCGAGCCGATTCCCCGATTCCGCCATTTCCGATCTTCGCCGCGGATACGATGACTCGCGGTTCCAGCGCGCCGGCGCGGCTCGGCCCCGACTCCGGTCACCTCGATCGCCCCCGCGCGGGAACCGGAGGGGGGAATCGATCATGAGCGGCTGGCACAAATCCAGTCGATCCGGAGCGAACAGCGGCTGCGTGGAAGTCGGCGGTTTCGCGGACACGGCGGCGATCCGGGACACCAAGAACCGTTCCGCCGGGCAGCTGAGCGTGCCGAAACCGCAGTGGTGCGCGTTCCTCGCGGCGTTGAAGCGAGGCAGGTTCGACGGCTCCGGTCAGTCCACCAGCTTGCCGGGGTTCAGGATGCCGGTCGGGTCCACCGCCCGCTTCGCCGCGCCCAGCACCGCCGTGCCGACCGGACCGACCTCGGATTCCAGCCACGGCAGGTGATCCGCGCCCACGGCGTGGTGGTGGGTCAGCGTGCCGCGGCCGATTTCGCCGCCGGGCGGGCGTTCGGCGATGGCGTCGGTGGCGGCCTTCTTCGCGCGCTGCCACTGGCCGATCGGGTCGTCGGAATCCCGCGCCGCGAGCACCGTGAAGTACAGCGAAGCTCCCGTTTCGTAGGCGTGCGAGAGGTGGCACATCACGATGGGCGTCCGGCCGTCGCCGTCCAACGCCCCGATCAGCGCCGCGCGCACCGCCGAGCGCAGCTCGGCCAGCCGGGACCAGTGCGTGGCGGTCTCCAAGGTCTCCACGCACACGCCGACGTCCAGCAACGCATCCCGCTGCCGCGGAGCCGCGAACCTGTTGGCGCGCCAGGACTCGCCGCCACGCGCACCCAGCTTGAACGTGCGGAATCCGCGCAATGCGCGAAAAGTCGCCGCGCGGCGTTGTTTGAGCTCGGCCCCGGTGGCCGCCTCCCAGCCGAGCACCAACATGCACGGTTCGCTGATCCCCCTGCCGCGCAACAACGTTCGCAGCGCACGCGCCTTCGTCGCGCCGGACAGTTCCAGCTGCACCGCGGTCTCGTCCACATCGGACAGACGGGTCACGTCGGCGAGCACCCGTTGCTGGGCCAACGCCCGCACCGCACCAGCACCCGCCTGCCAGCCGTCCAGCACCAGTGCCTCGTAGCGGGTTTCGGAAGGCTTCGGGCGCACCCGCAACGCCACCTCGGTGAGCACGCCGAACGCGCCTTCCCCGCCGATGGCGAACTGGCGCAGATCCGGGCCTGCCGCCGAGTTGGGCGCGGTGCCCAGCCGCCACTCCCCGGCCGGAGTCGCCACCTGCACGCCTTCCACCAGGTCGGCGAACCGGCCGTAGCCCGACGACGCCTGCCCGGCCGAGCGGGTCGCCGCGAAGCCGCCGATGGTGGCGCGCTCGAACGACTGCGGGAAGTGCCCGAGCGTGAACCCGTGCGCGGCCAGCAAGGACTCCGCTTCCGGCGCGCGCACCCCGGCCTGCAGCACCGCCACCCGCGAGACCGGGTCGACCGACACCAGCCGGTCCAGCCGGGCCAGGTCCAACGCGATGACGGCGGTTTTCCCGCCGCGCAGCGCGGAAACACCGCCGACCACGGAGGTGCCGCCGCCGAAGGGCACCACCGCCACGTCGTGGCGCACGCAGATCTCCAGCAGCCGCTGCACCTGCTCGGGATCGGCGGGTAGCACCACGGCGTCCGGGACCGCGAAACCGGTGCCGTCGCGCCGTCGCATCAGGTCGCTGTAGGAGAGCCCGCCCGCCCGGCCGAGGCGGGCGCTGCCGTCGGTGTGCACGTAGCGCTCACCTACCAGGTCGGCCAGCTCGGCCCGGGCGCTCTCCGGCAGCGCACCGTCCGGGATGTCCAGCAGTGAGGCGGGCAGCGCGGGCGTCGTCTCGCCGCTGAGCCCGAGCCTGGCGGACAGCCACCGCAGCGCGTGCGCGGGCAGCGGTGCCGCACCGGCCCCCGAAGGGGTCCAACCGCTGCGCAAGGTGTGGTCGATCAACTCGCTCACCAGTACAGTGTTACACATGACGGCGCAATGTCACAGCGCCTCGGGTTGGTCGGGCACACCACCCCGGAGCACCCGCGTGGAAGATGCCGAGATCCTGCGCGCGGCGCGGGATTGCGTGCTCGCGCACGGCGTGCGGCGCACGACCCTCACCGGCATCGCCCGCCGCGCCGGAATCAGCCGGATGACGCTATACCGCCGGTTCCCGGATGTGACCAGCGTGGTCAACGCGCTCATGACCGAGGAGTTCTGCGCGATCCTGCGCGGCGCCCAGTACGACGAGGGCGCCGGGACCGCCCGCGAGCGCCTGGTGACCACGGCCGTCGAGGCGGTGCGGCAGTTCCAAGCCTCCCCGCTGCTGCGGCGCGTGCTCGACACCGACGCCGAGCTGCTGCTGCCGTACCTGGTGGAACGGCTCGGCAGCACCCAGCGCGCGGCCGAAGCCTTCCTGCTCGGTTACGTCACCGAAGGCCACCGGGACGGTTCGGTGCGCCGATCCGATCCCGCGGTGCAGACGCGGGCGCTGCTGCTGCTCGCGCAGTCCTTCGTGATCTCCGCGAAGGTCGCCGCCGACGGGACCGATCCCGGGGCGCTGGCCGCGGAACTCGCCGACGTCCTCGACGCCGCGTTGCGGCCGAACCTCACCCGCGCCTGTTCGGAGTCCGCATGACCGCCACACCGCTGCCCGCCGGATCGCTTCGCGCCACCTCGCTGAACGCGGGCAGGCGCAGCGCCGAACTGTCCGCCGCCGCGGACGAGGTGCTGGACCTGCTCGTGGTCGGCGGTGGGGTGACCGGCGCAGGCACCGCGCTGGACGCCGCCGCCCGCGGGCTGCGGGTCGCGCTGATCGAGGCCGAAGACCTCGCCTGGGGGACGTCCCGCTGGTCGAGCAAGCTGGTCCACGGTGGACTGCGGTACCTGGCGCGCGGTGACGTGCCGCTGGCGCGGGAAAGCGCGGTCGAGCGCAACGTGCTCATGACCCGCACGGCGCCGCACCTGGTGCGCACGCTGCCGCAGCTGATCCCGCTGCACGACGAACTCTCCCGGAAATCCGAGGTGATCCTCAATGCGGGCCTGCGGGCGGGTGATGCTCTGCGGCGCAGCGCACGCACGCCGTCCGCGGTACTGCCCGCGCCGCGGCACGTTCCGGCGTTGCAGGCGAGCGCACTGGTGCCCGGGCTGCGCACCGACGGACTTCGCGGCGGGCTGCTCAGCTACGACGGACAGCTCATCGACGACGCGCGGCTGGTCGTCGCGATCGCCCGCACCGCAGCGGGATTCGGCGCGAAGGTGCTTCCCCGGGTGCGCGCCACCGCGCTGCACCGGGACGGCGCGGACGCCGTCGACCGGCGCAGCGGCGAGTCGCTGCGGATCCGCGCGCGGGCGGTGG
>X190_Common_House_Gecko__coassemble_295_pt1 | contig 13627 bp, 10 predicted proteins | sample X190_Common_House_Gecko__metabat2_low_PE_001 | metagenome-assembled genome bin X190_Common_House_Gecko
CTCCGCGACCTGGTGCTGCTGGTGTTCAGCCTGGTCATGGGCGTGGCGCTGTACTACGCGGATGCGGGGCTCGTGTGGTTCTGGCTCGGTTTCATCGCCGTTTGGCTGCTCGTGCGGCTGCTGGCGCGGGTGTTCCGGCGCAGGCGCGGTGCGGAGCGGTTACGCGCCGGGGTGGCGCACGTGATCGTCGCGTTCCTGCTGTGGTCACTGCTGGCGTCGGAGTTGGAAGGCCCGCTGGACGACGCGTTCGACATCGACGACTCGCTGTACGCGCTGCCCGATTCGCCGCTGTCGTCGTTGCTCGTGATCGCTTGGCTGGCGGGTTTGTTCGCCGTGCTGGTGAGTGATCAGCTGCTCGTCTCGGGCGGCACCGACTCGCCGGTCGCGCGGCTGGGCAAGGCCGTGCGAACGGTGGGGACGCGGCGCCACGGCCGCCTGCTGGGTGAGATGTCCGCCCGCCCGGATTCCGGGAACGTCCTGGTGCAATCCGGGTGGAGCGCCTTCCCGGGACACGGTGACCGGCTGAACCAGTGGTCGATGGTGATCCCGCTGCACAAGGAGGGCCTGCCGGAAGGCGAAGCCGGTGGTGCCGACGTGCGGCCGCTCGACCTGTACCGCGCGGTCGCCGCGGAACTGCGCCAGATGCACACGTCCGACCTGCTGGTTCCGGGTTCGCGGCTGCGCGGGCTCACCGTCGATCCGGTGGTCGCGGTGCACGCGGGAACGATGTCGGCCCACGCCGAGAGCCCGCTCGGCCGGACGCTGCTGCCGGACCGGGGCGGGCGCCCGGTGCCCGCGGTTGCTCCGGAGCTGGTCGAGCAGATCGCCGACCGCGGGCCGGAGTGGGCGCGGCACTTCCAGCGCAGCTCGGTCGCCGGGTGGGAATCGGACGTCGTGGTGTCCACCTTCTTCCACGTCGGCTGCGACGACCGGACGCTCTACCTGGAGTGGAGCGCCTACTGCCTGCTGCCGATCGACAGCAGGCACAGCGGTCCGGCCGCTTCCGGCGGCTCGGTGCGCGCGGCGGCGCTGGAGCTGCTGCGGTTCCCGTCGAGCCTGCCCTCCCGGGTGCGCACCGCGGCCGGTGGGCTGCGCCGGATGGTGCTGCCGGAGAACGGCGCCTCGCGGGAAGCCGACTACGGCAGCGTGCAGAGCATCCGCGAGGTGGTCGCAGCCACCGAATTCGGCAACGAGTTCCAGGAGTTGGACGGCCTGCGCTACGTCAAGCTGATCGAACGGAGAACGCTGTCGGCGGTGCACCGCCACCTGCACGACAACGGCTTCTCCACCGACGAGTTCGAAGCGCGGCGCAACGCGGTCATCAACACCACGGTCATCAACGGCGGCACCTTCACCGGCGCGAACACCTTCGGCGCGAACTCGGCGGCCCGGGTCGAGACCGCGAACGCCGCACAACCCGCCGAGCCGCAGGAGGAGTCATGAGCCCTGCGGCGCGACCTCCTGCCGAGGAACCGAAGAACACGACGATCGTGCAAGGCGGGAACTTCACGGGCGCGAACGCCATCGGAGATCACAACGAGGTGCACGTCGGTTCGGTCGTGTACAACGCCGCAGCCGGTGAGCTCGACTCGCTGCGCGCGAAGGTCGGTGAACTGGGCGCGGAACTGACCGGGTCGGCGCGCGAGGAGTTCCGGGAAGCGCGGCGGCACCTCGAGGTGCTGCAAGAGGAACTCGCCGACGACGAACCGCGGCCGCATCGGCTGAAGTCCCGCTGGGAGCAGCTGGAACCACTGGTGCGCAGCGCGGAGCTGCCGTCGGTGGCCACCATCGACAACATGGTCCGGATGCTCTGAGCGCCGCGGGCACTGATGCGCCCCGAGATCGCAGCCGGGCGCCGGGATCGTCGATGAGCCCCGGGAACTCCGACGCCCCCCGGGAGCACCGATTAGCCCGCATGATCAGTAATCGGCTGAGTACCATGCCGCGAGTGGCACGAGAGTACGACGCCCAGCTGCTCGAATCGGTGGCCGTCCGGCGCGGACGGTTGCGGGAGTCATTGCTGTGGGGGCGTGCGCGCCGCCAGCGGGCGACCGTCGACAACCTGAAGCGCTTCGCGATCAGCCTCATCGTGGCCGCGGTGGCCTGCGCGGGCTGCGTCGGCTTCTCGTTCCTGGAGAACGCGCTGACGCAGCAGAAGCAGAGCCAGGTGGTGCGATGAACCCCGCAGCTGCCACGGGCACGCTCACCCGCGTCACCCTCGCCGCGCCCTGGCGGCGGGTGGACCTGGTCATCCCGTCCGAGACGGCGCTGGGCGAGCTGTTGCCGGAGATCGTGCGGCTGCTCGGTTACCGCACCGTCGAGTCGCCGCAGTCGTACCGGCTTTCGCTGTTCGACGGCACGGTCGTGGAACTCGACCAGAGCCCGCGCTCGGCGGACATCGCCGATGGTGCGCTGCTGCGCGTGGACCGGATCAGCGATGCGCCGATGCCCGCGGTCGTGCACGACGTGACCGACGAAGTCGCCGACGACCTGGAACGGCGGCCGGGCCGCTGGGGCGACGCGGCTCGGCGCTGGGTGGCTACCGGCGTCATCGCCGCGGCCGGGGCGTGGGCGGTGGTGATGGCGCTGCCGGTCGTGCCGCCCGTTGCCGCGCTCGCGGCCGGGTTGGTCGCGCTGATCGCGGGTAGTGCGCTCGGGATCGGCGGGGTGCGCGCGGCCGGGACGGCCGTGCTGCTGGCGGGCGCTGCGGTCGCGGCCACCGCGGTGCCGCAGTGGTCGCCGGAATGGCCGCAGCGCTTGGTCGCGTGGATCGCGTTGGCCGGCCTGACCGTGCTGGGCGCCAGTGCGGCGAACCGGCGGCTGCGTTCCGGGCTGACCGGGGCGGGAGCGCTGTTCGGGCTGCTGGCGTTGTGGGTCGTTCCGCCCGTGCTCGGGTTTCCGCTGCTGTGGACGGCGACGGTGCTGGCGTTGGCCAGCACCGTCCTGTTGGGACTGCTGCCGCGGATCGCATTGGTGACCTCCGGGCTGACCAGGCTCGATGATCAGCAGCTCGGTGAGCGGCCCGCGAGCCGGGGGTCCGTCCGGGCCGCGGTGGACTCGGCGCACCGCGGACTGGCGCTGGCCGTGCTGTGCACTGCCGCCTCGGCCGCGGTGGCGGGCTGGGTGCTCGCGCACGGCGCCAATGCGTGGGCCCTTGCATTGGCCTGCCTGCTGGGGGTGAGCACTTTCCTGCGCACCCGCGCCTGCCCGCTGGTCGTGGAAGTCGCGGCGCTGACCGCGGCGACGCTGGTAGTGGTGGCCGGGCTGGTGAGCCGATGGGCCGAGGCGCTGCCCGCCCAGTGGTGGGGTGCCGCGCTGGTCGCCCTGCTGGTGCTCGCGGCCGGATTCGTGGCGTTGACCTACCGGCCGCCCGCGCACGTGCAGGCGCGTGCCCGGCAGATCGCCGACCGCGTCGAAGGGATCGCGGTGATCGCGATGGTGCCGGTCGCGGTCGGCGTGTTCGGGCTCTACTCGCAGTTGCTGAACTAGTTCCGCGGCCTCGCCGGCTCCCCCGCACACCCGCAACCAGGAAAGGCGCTCGAAAGTGTCCACATCGGATCGCACGCCGGAACCGCCCGCCGGGCGGCCGTGGCGAGGTGGCGCGACCGACCGGCCGCCGTGGGAGCAGGACGCCGACGCGACCCAGCAGGTGCGGCCGGATCAGCTGCCGGGAGCCGCCGGGAGCGACCGGGCGTCCGAAGCTGCCGGGGCTCCGGAATCCGCTCCGGAGACGTCCGGAGCGCAGTCCGGGCAGCAGCCGCAGTCCGGGCAGGACGCTGTGCAGAGCCCAGCGGAGGCGCAAGGTCAGGGCGCGGAGCGCACCCAGCGGATCGACCCGAGCCGGTTCCAAGGTCAACGGGCGCAGGAGGAGCGGACGCGGCCGGACCAGCCGCTTCCTGGCGGGCATCCGGAGGCCGACCCGGCGGGCCGCGGCCAGGCGGGCCGCCCCGGCACGACCCATTCCGGCACGACCCATTCCGGCACGAACAGCTCCGGCCCCGTCCAGGCCCAGCCGCACCAAGGTTGGTCACCGCACGGCCGAACCCACCCGTACCCGGAACATCCCGACCAGCCGCCGCAGCTCCAGCCCGGCCAAGGGCCGCCGACCCCGAATCCGCCGAGCCCGAATCCGCCGAATTGGGCTCCTCCGCAATCCCAGCCCGGCCCGTTCGCCGCACCGGCCGCGCCGGGACCGAATCCGGCTGCGACGGACCCGGCTGGTCCGCAACAACCCGGTCCCCAACAACCCGGGTTCCAGCCACCCGGGCCCCAGCAACCCGCGCCGCAGCAACCCGCGCCGAACCAGCCGCCGAAGCGCAGCGAACTCACCGGGCAGGCACCGCGCGGCGACAGCACCGCCCGCCGCGTCACCCGGGCCGTGGCGCGCGTGTTCGGCAGCTCGAAGCAGCCGCGCGAACTCGAAGAAGTCCTCGCGGCCGTGCAGGCCCCGATCACCACCGGGCGCCGCATCGCGGTGACCTCGGTGCGCGGCGGTGCGGGCAAGACCGCGGTCGCGGCACTGCTCGGTTCGGTGTTCGCGACCCGCCGGACCGAGCCGGTGCTGGCGCTGGACGCCGAACCGGAATCCGGCTCGCTGGCTTGGCGGCTCGGCGTGGACACCGCGATGACGCTGCCCGGCCTGGCTCCCGCGCTGCGCACCGCCAGCGGGCAGAGCCTCGGCAGCATCGAGCGGTTGCTGCCGCGCACCTCGCGCGGGTTGTGGGTCGCGCCCGGATCGTCCGGCGCGCAGCATCAGCTCGCGCGGGACGTGACGCGGGCGCTGTCCCGGCTGTTCGCGGTCGCGGTGCTGGATTGCGGAACGGGGCTGAACGCTCCGGCGACCAGCGCGGTGCTCTCCGACGCGCATTCGGTGGTCGTCGTTACCCCTGCGACCCCGGACGGAGTGCGCACGACCGCGGACGCGCTGGCGCGCATCGGCCCGGGCCCTCTCCAACACGTCGTGGTGGCGTTGAACGCCGCGGACCAGCAGGGCGTCGCGACGCTGAAGCGAGGTCCAGCGGAGGCGCTGTTCTCCCGCCTCGGCCTTCCCGTCGTGGTGCTGCCCTACGACCGGCACGTCGCGTCCGGCGGCACCATCGACCCGGGGCGGCTCGCCGAGCCCACGATCACCGCGGGCTCCCGGCTCGCGGCCTGGTCGTTGCGCCGGTCGCGGACGCTGTAGGGAGGAGGCGCAGTTGACCACCCGCCTGGTGCACCGGCCGGCGCGCGCGGTGCGCCCGCTGCAAGCGCAGGAACCGCTGGACCTGGACCCGCCGCCGCTGCTGCCCGAGGGCAAGACCGCCGCCGGTGTGCAGGGACTGCTGCCGATGGCCGGGGCGGCCGCGTCGATGACCATGATGATGGTCTTCCGCGGCACCGGGTTCGCCGCGCTCGGCGCCTGCGTGATGCTGGTGTCGGTGTGCGCGGCCGGGCTGTTCTACGTCACCCAGCGCGGGCAGGCCACCCGCAAGCGCCGCCAGCAGCGCGAGCGCTACCTCGACCACCTCGAACAGCTCCGGGACCAGCTGCGCGACTGGGGGCGGGACTTCCAGCGCCGCGCCGCCGCACCCGACCCGCCCGCCGCCGAACTGCTGGACCTGGTCGGCGATCCGGCGCGGCTGTGGGAACGCCGCCGCCGCGATTCGGACTTCCTGCGGGTCCGGCTGGGCACCGGGCACCAGCCGGTGCGGGAACTGCGGATGCGGGTGGAGGGCAACCCGGTCAACCCGCCGGACCCGTTCATGCTCGCCGAGGCCGAGGCGCTGCGCCGCCGCTTCGGCACCGTCCCGCACCTGCCGCTGCGGGCGAACTTGGACCGCGCGGGCGATGTTTCGCTGATCGGCGCGGACCGGGCCGAGGTGCTCGACGCCGCGCGGACGCTGCTGGTGCAGGTCGCGGCCACGCACGCACCGGACGACGTCACCATCGCGGTGATCGCACCGCCGGAGCGGGAACCGGAATGGGCGTGGGTGCGCTGGCTACCGCACGCGCTGGACCGCGGCTCCATCGGTCCCGCAGGCCCGCAACCGCTGTTCGCGCCGGACGCGCAACGCCTCGCCGCGCTGCTCGCCGACGACCTCTCCGACCGGGCCACCCGCGCCGCGCAGGCGTTCCGGCACGGTTCCGGGCAGTCCGAGTCGGTGACCCGCTCGCGGCTGCTGGTGATCGACGACGCCTACGGCGGCGTCGCCGGTGCGCTGTCCACACCGGACCAGGGCGTGGGCCTGGACCGGCTCGGGGTGACGGCGCTGCACCTGCTGGCCGACCGGCTGCACGAGCCGAGCGAGATCTCCAGCCGGATCACCGTGGGCGACGGGCTCACCGTGGAGCAGCTCTCCCCGGCCGCTGCGATCAGCGGTGCGCTGGAGCCGACTTCGCAGGCGTTCGCCACCGGACTCGCCCGGGAACTCGCTCCGCTCCGGCTGTCCGCGGACTCCTACGACGACGGTTCCGGCACGCCGCCGGCGGATTTCCTGTCGCTGCTGGGCATCGACGACCCGGCGCGCCTGGACCCGGACAAGTTGCGCAGCAGGCGCGGCGAGCGGGACTTCCTGCGGGTGCCGATCGGCGTCACCGGGCTGGGCAGCCCGACGCTGCTGGATCTGAAGGAGTCCGCGCAGCTCGGCATGGGCCCGCACGGGCTGTGCGTCGGCGCCACCGGTTCCGGCAAGAGCGAGCTGCTGCGCACGCTGGTGCTGGCGCTGGCGGTCACGCACCCGCCGGAGCAGGTCAGCATGGTGCTGGTCGACTACAAGGGCGGCGCCACGTTCGCCCCGTTCGAGAACCTGCCGCACGTGGCGGGGCTGATCACGAACCTGGAGTCGGACTCCTCGCTGGTGGAGCGGATGTACGCCAGCCTCGACGGCGAGGTGCAGCGCAGGCAGCAGCTGCTGGCCGACGCGGACAAGAGCGTGGACATCACCCAGTACGCGATGCGCCGCGCGGCGCTGGGCGAACCGCCGGAACTGCCACCGCTGCAGCACCTGTTCGTGGTCATCGACGAGTTCGGCGAGCTGATGACCGCGAAACCGGAGTTCATCGAGCTGTTCCTGCGCATCGGCCGGATCGGCCGGTCCGGCGGGGTGCACCTGCTGCTGTCCAGCTAGCGCATCGAAGGCGGCAAGCTGCGCGGGCTGGACACCTACCTGTCCTACCGGCTGGGGCTGCGCACGCTCTCCGAGATGGAGAGCCGCACGGTGCTGGACACCCCGGACGCCTTCCATCTGCCGCCGCTGCCCGGCGCCGGGTACCTCAAGGTCGACACCAGCGTCTACGACCAGTTCAAATCCGCCTACGTGTCCGGCCCGCCGGACGAGTCCGCGGAGCCGCAGCCCGCCGCGACTGACCGGCCGCGGGTGCTGCCGGTCCCGGCCTACGGCGAACCCGGCGCGGCGGAGCAGGCGGATCAGGCGCAGGCCACCCGCCGCACCGACGGACCGACGCTGCTTTCGACGATCGTGGCTCAGCTCGAACCGGTCGGTGCACCGGTGGCGCCGATCTGGCTGGAACCGTTGCCGCGGGAGGTGTCGCTGGACCGGGCCGCGGGCGGTTTCGACATCACCGAGGACGGGTTGCGGCTGCGCGCGAAATCGGACGGCGGGCTGCCGGTGCCGGTCGGGCTGCTGGACGATCCGGCGCACCAGTGGCAGGGCACCTGGACGCTCGACCTGGCCGAGTCCGGCGGCAACCTGATGATCCTCGGCGGTCCCGGCACCGGGAAGACGACCGCGCTGCGCACTCTGGCGCTGGGCCTGGCGAGCACCCACCGGCCGACCGACGTCGGCGTTTACGCCATCGACCTGCTCGGCAACGGCCTGCGCGGGCTGGCCGAGCTGCCGCACGTGGGCGGTGTCGCCGGGCGCGACGACTTCGAGCGGGTGCGCCGCACCATCGACGAACTGCACGGGATGCTCGCCGACCGGGAGAAGCTGTTCCAGCGCAAGCAGATCGACGACATCGCGCAACTGCGCGGTGAGCCCGGCGAGCTGCCTTGCACCGAGGTGGTGCTGCTGCTCGACGGCTACGGCCAGCTGGCGGCCGCCTTCGAGTCGATCGAGCCGCGGGTGCACGACCTGCTGGCCCGCGGCGGCCGCTACGGCATCCACGTGGTGGCCACCGCGCGGCGCTGGAACGAGGTGCGCGGGGCGCAGCAGGTCGGTTTCGGCAACCGGATCGAGCTGAAGCTGACCGACTCCGCCGAGTCCAGCATCGAGGGGAAGCTGGCCCGCACCATCGCCGACAACGGCCGCGCGCTCACCGCGGACAAGCTGTTCGGGCAGCTCGCGCTGCCGCGGCTGGATTCGGTGGCCGACCCGGCGGGCAGCGGCCTGGCCGAAGCCGCGGCGCTGGTGCGCAGCACGTGGACCGGTCCGGTGCCGCCGCCGATCCGGGTGCTGCCCGCGGTGCTGGATCCGGCGGAGCTGCCCCAGTCCGACGGATCACCCCAGTCCGACGGATCACCCCAGTCCCGCGGGGTGCCGCTGGGCCGGTTCGAGCAGGACTTCGAGCCCGCGGTGCTGGACCTGTTCGGCCGCGACCAGCACCTGCTGGTGCTCGGCGACTCGGCCACCGGCAAGACGAACCTGCTGAAGCTGGTCACCGGCGAGCTGGTGCGCCGGTATCCGGCCGACGAGATCACCTTCGCGGTGTTCGACCCGAGGCACGGGCTCGGTGATCTGGTGCCGGACGAGCACCTGGGCGGTTATGCGACCAACCACGCGCTGGCGAACCAGCTCGCCCAGGCCGTGTGCCAGGAGCTGGTCAAACGCGGCGACCCGGAGCACCCGGCCGGCCCGCGGATCGTGCTGGTCGTCGACGACTACGACGTGCTCGCCGCCTCCGGGAGCCAACCGCTGGCGCCGTTCGTGCCGCACCTGGCCGCTGGCCGCGACCTCGGGCTGCACGTGGTGCTGACGCGGCGGGTGATGGGTGCGGCCCGCGGATTGTTCGAGCCGTTCACCATGGGTGTCCGGGAGTCCGGTTGCCTGAGCCTGCTGATGTCCGGCGACCGTTCGGAGGGCCAGTTGTTCCCCGGCGTCCGGCCCACGACCTTGCCGCCGGGGCGGGCGCAGCTGATCAGGCCGGGCGATCCGATGCGCATGGTGCAGAGCGCGTACCTGGGGGACACGTAACCGCTGCTATTAACACTGAGGGCGAGCACTGGGAGAAGATCGTGACTTTCGACATCGTCGCGCTGTGCCGCGACCAGCCGGGCCCTGGCGAGCTGATCGCCGCGATGCGGGCCGCGGGAACGCAGCTGCGGGTCAACACGATCGACGAGTCCAAGCTGATCCAGCTCTACCGCGAGGACGGCCGGTTGCTGCTGAGCACCGAAGGCGCCCGCCTCGTCCAGGTTCCCGGTGAGGCGCAGCGGCTGCTCGGCGTCGGCGACGCGCCGCATCCCGCGTGGTGGGTGGAAACCCACGCCCCTGGGCGCGATCCGGAAGCCGAGGCAGCGGCCCGGAACTTCACCGGCGCGCTGATCGCCGCGTCCGGGGGTGTGTCGTGGTCGACCCGCTGAACCACCCCGCCGCCGACCGGGAAACCGCGCAGGCCGTCGTCGTCGAGCAGGACCGGCGGGTGGTGGCGCTGACCGGCTGGCTCACCGACGCCGCGGTGAGCGCGGCGCGGGACGGCCGGGTGCTGCAGATCCTCACGCCGCTGCGCAGCCAGATCACCTACCCGCTCGAACTGTTCATCGACGACGGGCACGCGCAGTGGATCGTGCGCGAGGACGAGGAGCGGTTCCGCGACGGTTTCACCGGTGAGCCGCTGCACTGGGACGGCGCCCGGTTCGCCGCCGCCGGGGCGCCGGGCCCGCTGGTGGCCACCGGTTCGGAAAGCGTCGAAGTGCAGATCACCACGCTGCACCGCGCCCATGCTTCGCTGCAGCTCGGCTTGAGCACGGAAGCGGCGGTGCAGGCGCTCACCGGCGGTCGGCCGAGCGGTTGGGGCGTGGCCGAACCGGCTTCCGAACCGTGGTCGCCGCGGGAGCTCACCCGGCACTGCGAACAGCGCGCGCCGAATCCGTCCACGGTGGTTCTCGTCGGCGGTCAGGATTCCGCGACCGCGATCGGCACGATTGAAGTGACTCGAGTCCAGGAGGGGGTGCGGGAGCGCCTGCGGCTGGCCGGGCCCGCTGCCCGCGCGGTCGGCCGAGCCGCGATCGACCAGCTCGCGGCCGCAGTGGCAGGCAACGCCCGCTCCATGCTGGTCGCGACCCAACCCGGCCGCCTCGACGGCCTGCGCTGGAACAAGCCGAACCCGCCCCCGCTGCCCCACGGCATCCTGCTCGGCCATCGAATAGTCGCGGAACACGGCGCCGAACACGCCCGGCGCGCGCCCGCGCAGGTCCAGCTGCTCGGACTCGACAGCCGGCAAGCGGCCTGGTGCTCGCTCACCGATGACTCGCGGGCACCGTACGAGGTGCTCACCGACGTCCTCGAACACTTCGGGCAGTCCGCCCGCGAGTAGCTCACTCGGACCGGCGGGTCCTGATGTGCCCGTCGCCGTCCGTCCCGAGCGGTTCGCCCGAGAACCGATCCGGCCGCGGGAACGGCCGTTGCTCCTCCGGCGGCATCTCGCGCCGCCGCTTCGCCGATTCCTTGGCGTTCGCCAGGAACGCCTGCTTTTCTTCGGTCCGGGAGTACGCGCGGGGTTCGTCGACGTTCTGGGGCCTCGCACGGTGTGCGACTCGCCGGACGAACGCGGCCGCTTCCGCGGGGGTGATCTCGACGTGGTCGTCGTCGTTGTGGCCGAGTTCGTACTTGCGGAAGTGGGCGGTCGGCTCCCACCGGAGATTTCTCGTGAAGACTTCGTCGCTCGTCTTTCCCGCTGCGGTGCGCCGACGCAGGATTCCACTCGGATCGCTGCGCGTACGCCCCGGCGTGATCAACCCGTAGTAGACGACTTCCGACCGGTTTGGCGCCGCCGGTCGACCACCAGCGCTCGCCGTCGGAGACAGCCTGCACGTACTCCTCCACCGGCACTGTCGTAGGCGCCCATTGCACCGGCGAGCCGTCCTTCGGAACCACGACCCCGCCGCTCATCAGGCCGTCGGCCGGATTCCCGTTGCCGATGGCTCGGACGGTGTCGACCACGAACGTCTCGGCGACATCGAAATCCTGCGCAACCCCTTCGCGCACAGCGATCGGCCCCAGCTCCGGGTGGCTTAGTTCTTCCCCGAAGTGCCGCACGAGGAATTCATGCAGCCTGCTTCGGGCTTCATGGCTACCGGGCGGAGCCTGCGACATGCTCGAGCGCCATCCAGCGGATGGGTTTTCCAAGGATCGATTCATTTGCGCCTGATCTCGGTGCGCGTCGAACCACTCAGCACCCGAGCGCTGTCAAGAAGAATTCTTATTTTACGTGATCTCGATCAGATGGCCCAATTCATCTCGACCGTACCTTGTCGAGGTACTCCTCCACGGGCAAGGCGCTCGGAGGGAAGTGCGGGGCGATCGCAACGTCCTTGGGGGCCAAGCAGGCTCCGGGCACGAGGAACTTGACGGGATTCCCCGTCTCGACGTAGGTGCGCGAGTTGAACGGGACCAGCCAGGCCGTTCCGTACTCGATCATGTCCTCTTCCAGAAGGACGACCTCGTCGCTGCGCTCCGTCCGCATCTCTTGACCGAACTCACCCCGGAGCAGCTCCTCGGCCGCTGCAAGCGCCTCCGATCTCGACATCAATCGATCCATTTCCCACCTCGTCGGCCGCCGAGGATGGCAGTGATATGCGGTCCGGCTTCAGCGGACTGCTCGAAGGTGGTGATCACTGGCTGAATTCTCGGGTCATCCGTTGCACGAACTCCTCAGCCTCGCTGATGCTGATCTCCACGTGCTCCACATCGTTGTGACCCAACTCGTAGCGCCGGAGGTACTCGGTCGGCTCCCAGCGCAGGTTCCGCGTGAATGCCTCGTCATGCGCAGCCTCGTCTACGAACCGGCGCCGGACGACGCCGCGAGGATCGGTGCGAGGGTGATTTTCGTCGATCTTGGCGTAGTAGAAGACGTTATCGGGCGGGCCGACGGGTTCGACTTCGATCGAGCCGTCACCGGCGTATTCCACCGATACGGCGGAACCGTCCACCGAGTCGCGCAATCGCTGGGCCAAGACGCGGCCATCAGCGAGGAATTTCTGCTTATCCTCATTGGTCGCAAAACCTGAACTTGCGGGGTCGATAGGTTGATAGGTTGCTTGGAACCGCGCGTCCCACTCGGCCACATCTCGCAGCAGGGAGTCGTCCAGCAGGATCATTTCGGAGATCTCATCGACCTCGTACGGATCCGCGACGCCACCGTCCCGCGAAACCCAGAGTGGCGCCTCGCGCCACTCGCACATCAAGGTCACGACGAGATTCATCTGTTCACTCCACATCCAGTCCGGGCAGCGGCTTCAACTTCTTGTCAGCGCTGATCGGATTGGCCCCGACGATGTAACCGTTGTCACCCACCGTCGCCGCGATCCGTTTGGTTTCTCCATGGTAATCGACCTCGTAGACGATCCGGTCCTTGCCGGAGATGCCAACTGGCTCTCCCTCGGTGGCTGCTCGAAACGCGACCTCGCCGATGTCTTCACGCGGAATGCCGGCGCGGTCGAACTCCGCGACACGCTTGTCCGTGAGCATATGCCCGAGTCCTGCTCGCTCGTTGCCGCCTTCGAGCCAGGTCACCTGCATATCGCGGTTGCGCCCGATTTGCACGACGTCATCCCGATTGATCTTGTGGCCAAGCCGTTCGACTTCGTCGATCAGCTGCTGCCGATGAACCGGGTCGTGGACCGCACCAGCGTGTTCGCCCGATCCAGGATCATCGGAAGTCGGGTCCGTACCTCCTGAGTCGGCATTGTGCCCTGTTGGGTGGCCTTCGGGAACAACGTTGTCACCAAGATCCGGCGCCGCGTCCGGGTGAGACTGCACGGCCAGCTCCCCGGCCCCGGAGGGCCGATGGAAGCGGTCGAAGATCTCGCGTTGCTGGGCTTGGAGTTCCTCGATGCGTTCCGGTGAATTGCCCGGCAGGCGCTGCTGCTCGTAGAGCTCGTGCGCGTCCATCTTGGCCGCGAAGCTCTCGGGTGTGTGGAACTGGAGCTCGAAGGTCTGGCCGGTGGCCGGGTCGCGCCAGGTCGAGTTGATGCCCTTGTAGCCGCTTTCGTCCCAGGTGTTCTTGAACTTGATGTTCTCGAAGCCTTGGGACTGCAGTTGGTGGACCGCGTGCTGGACGCCGTGGCTGTAGTTGCCGGAGGGGACTTCCAGCGTGTAGCGGACCGAGTCGCGGATTCCGGCGAGCGCTTCGTCCGGGGCGACGTTGATGTCCTCGGCCATGTCCGTGGCGAGCTTGCGCTTGAGCGAATCCTCGCCTTTGAGGCGGAAGTCCAGCCCTTCCAAGCGCCCGTGGTCGATGGAGCCTTCGATCACCCGCATGTGTTCGGTGATGCGGGGTTCGTTGGCCGCGGAACGCTCGATGAACCGCTCGGCTGCCGCGTTGGCGCCAGGATCGAGGCGCAGCCCGTGTTCGCCCTGCCAAGATCCGTCGGGCTGGACCCCTTGAGGCTCGGTGTCGGGCGAGTGCGGTGTTGCACCGCGACCGCTGTCGTGCGCTCCACCATGGTCGATATTGGTGTGGTCACCGG
>X190_Common_House_Gecko__coassemble_296_pt1 | contig 13536 bp, 10 predicted proteins | sample X190_Common_House_Gecko__metabat2_low_PE_001 | metagenome-assembled genome bin X190_Common_House_Gecko
GCCCGGTGGTGGTCTCGCCGGTGAAGGCGACCTTGCGGATGCGGGAGTTCGACGCCAGCGGTTTGCCCGCTTCGACGCCGAAACCGTTGACCACGTTGAGCACGCCCGGCGGCAGCAGGTCCCCGATGACCTCCAGCAGCACGTGGATCGATGCGGGCGTCTGCTCGGCGGGCTTGAGCACGATCGCGTTGCCGCCCGCCAGCGCCGGGGCGATCTTCCACACCGCCATCAGGATCGGGAAGTTCCACGGGATGATCTGCCCGACCACGCCCAGCGGCTCGTGGAAGTGGTAGGCGACGGTGTTCTCGTCGATCTGCGAGAGCGACCCTTCCTGCGCGCGCAGCGCGCCCGCGAAGTAGCGGAAGTGGTCGATCGCCAGCGGGATGTCCGCGGCCAGGCACTCCCGGATCGGCTTGCCGTTCTCCCAGCTCTCGGCGACCGCGAGCTTCTGCAGGTTCTGCTCCATGCGGTCGGCGATCGCCAGCAGCGTCCCCGCTCGCTCGGTGGGTGCGGTGCGGCCCCACGCGGCGGCCGCGCCTTCGGCGGCGTCCACGGCTCGTTCCACGTCGTCGGCGGTGCCGCGGGCGATCTCGGTGAAGACCTGCCCGTTGACCGGCGTTGGGTTGTCGAAGTAACCACCCTTGGCCGGGGACACGTACTCGCCGCCGATGAAGTGGTCGTAGCGCGACTTGTACTCGACGACCGATCCCTCGGTGCCCGGCGCTGCGAAGCGGGTCATCTGGTGCCTCCCGTACGACGTTGTGCGGTCTCGGGCGGGGAACCTACGGAGCGCGACGTTGCAGATGCGTTGCCGCGGCGAGCAGCATTGGGGTGAGGATGGTTGCTCATAACGATCGTCACCGTTCAGGATGAGCCGAACGGGCGTGGTACGGCGCACCACCGGAGCAGCCCGCGAGCACCGCCCGCGCGAGACCGCGAGGACGGTTCCACGAGCAGGTGCGGCGCACCGGACCACCCGGTGAAGATCCCGCGGCGTACAGGAGCCATGAACCACACCGACGACACCCCGGCCGACCCGCTGGAGCGGGCCCACCTGCTGCGGCGGGTGCACACCGCCGTGCTCTCCGGGCAGCCCGCACCGCGAGCGCCCCGCGCGGTGGTGTCCGAGTCGTGGCAGCGGTCGCTGGCGGCCAGCGTGGACCCGGAGCGCTGGGAGCCCCCGGTCACCTTCGGCTCCGACCAGCTCTGCGACGTGCGGGCCGCGCATCCGCTGGCGGAGTGCGTGCCGCTGCTGCGCCGGACGTTGCTGGACGCCGCGGACGGCACCACGCACATCATGATCGTCACCGACGCGGACGGGAACATCCTGTGGCGGGAGGGCCACCGCGACGTCTGCCGCGACGCCGACCGGGTGTGGCTGGCGGAGGGCACCCGGTGGGCGGAGTCGTCGATCGGCACCAACGCGATGGGCACCACGCTCGCGACCGGGCTGCCGGTGCAGATCCACTCCGCCGAGCACCTGGTGCGCCGCTACCACTCGTGGACCTGCGCGGCGTCGCCGGTGCACGACCCGGAGACCGGGCGGCTGCTCGGCGCCATCGACCTCAGCGGCCCGTTGCACACGATGCACCCGGCGCTGCCCGCGCTGGTATCGGCGGCCGCGACGCTGGTGGAAAGCGAGCTGCGGGAGCGGATGACGCGCCGCGACGAGCAGCTGCGGGAGCGGAACCTGCACGCGTTGCACGCGTTGCAGGGCGAACCGGCCGCGCTGCTGAGTTCCTCCGGCCGCGTGATCGCCGCCGAGCCCGGTGATCTGGCGCTGCCGGAACGGGTCGAGCTGGACCGGCCGGACGGGGCGCTGCTGCTGTCCGGCCGCGAGGCGCGGATCGAGCCGCTGGACGACGGCTACCTGCTGCGCGCACCGTCACCCGCGTCCAAGACGCGCGCGCCGACGTTGCGGCTCGACTTCCTCACTCCCCGTCCGACCGCGCGGCTGCGCGGCCGCGAAGTCGCGCTGAGCCCCCGCCGCGCGGAGCTGCTGGCCGTGCTGGCGCTGCGCCCGGACGGCGTCAACGCCGAGCAGCTCGCACTGGCGCTGCACGGCGAGCAGGGCAACCCGGTGACCGTGCGCGCGGAGATCCACCGGCTGCGCGCGCAGCTCGGGCACGACGTGGTGGGCACCAAGCCGTACCGGCTCGCCGCCGAGGTCGACGCGGATTTCCTGCGCCTGCGCAAGGCATTGCGCGCAGGAGAGGTCTCGGCCGCGCTCGAGCTGCACGGTCCGCTGCTGCCCGCTTCGGAAGCGCCGCTGATCCACGAGGAGCGCGAAGACCTGATCACCGGCGTGCGCGGTGCGGTGCTGGCCGCGCGGGACGCCGAGGCGCTGTGGCGGCTGGCCGACGCGGAAGTCGGCAAGCACGACATCGAGGTGCACGAGGTGCTGCTCGAAGCGCTGCCGGTGCACGACTGGCGGCGTGCCACGGTGGCCGCGCGGTTGAACCGGCTGCTGGTCGAGTGAATCGCCGAAGGCGTTGCGCCGGGCGGAGCTCGACCGACCCGCGGTCCGCGGTGCTCCCCGCTGATTCGCGCCGCTCAGCGCCGAATCGGGCCGATGGCGAAACCGCCCGCCGCGAACTCAGTCCTGCGCTTCGGCGACCTTCGGCTCCAGCACGCTCCACCAGTCCGCCAGGCTCGGACGTTCTGCCAGGTCCGCGAAGGTGATCTGCACGCCGAGCCTGCGCCACCGCTCCACCAGGCTCATGATCCGCACCGAATCCAGGCCCCAGTCCAGCAGGTTCTCGTCGTCGGCGAGCTCGGAAGGGTCCTCGTAGAGCAGTTCCGCCACGTCGGCCCGCACGTCGTCCAGGGTCAGCTTCGCGCTCATCGGTTCTCCACTCCCGTCACCGCGCTGCCCGCGAGATCCTTGACGAGCCGTTCGGCCGACTCGACCACCGCGCACCGCTTCGCCGCGTAGCGCAGCGCCATCGCGTGCTCCTCCGCGGAGAAGTCCGCGACCGCGTCGGCCACCAGGAACGCCTGCACCTCCTGCTGGAACGCCTCCGCCGCGGTCATCAGGCAGCCGATGTGCGCGTAGATGCCGGTGATCACCAGCTGGTCGCGTCCCCACTCGTGCAGCATCGAACGCAGCTCGGTGCGCTGGAAAGCGCTGTAGCGCCACTTCGTCATCCGCACGTCGCCGGGTTCGGGCGCGAGTTCCTCGATGATGGCTTCCTGCGCGGCGTCGGCCACGCCCGGCCCCCACCACTCCAGCTGCAGCCCGCGCTGCTGCGGGCTCTGCCCGCTGGGCTGGGCGCAGTAGACCACCGGCACCCCGGCCTGGCGCGCCTGCGCGGCCAGTGCGCGGATGTTCGGCACGACCTCGCTGAGCGGTTCGCCTTCCGGCGCGTACGCGCCCACGAAGTGGCGTTCCATGTCGTGCACCAGCAGCACCGCGCGCGCCGGATCCGCTCGCCAATCCACCCGGTTCGGCGGCAGGTCCTCTTGCCGCGGCACGGGATACGGCGCGATCGTCGGCAACCCCACCGGTGATTCCTCCTGTCCTCGCTGCGAAATCCGTTCAGCGCCGCTGGAGTCCGGGGACGAGGTCCCGCTCGATCGCCGCGCGCAGGTCGCGCTTGCTGACCTTGCCGACGCCGGTCTGCGGGAACCGGTCGACGAACTCGACGCGGTCGGGCACCTTGTAGCCGGCCAGCCCGCGCTGCCGGACGAACTTGATCAGCTCTCGCGGTTTCGGCGCTTCCCCGCGCGGCACCACGAAGGCGCAGGTGCGCTCGCCGAGGTACGGGTCCGGCATGGACACCACCGCGGCGTCGTGCACCGACGGGTGCGCCAGCAGGTGGTTCTCCACCTCTTCGGCGGCGACCTTCTCGCCACCGCGGTTGATCTGGTCCTTGGCGCGGCCCTCGACCACGATGTTGCCTTCCGGGGTGAATCGGACGACGTCGCCGGTGCGGTAGAAGCCTTCCGGCGTGAACGCCTTCGCGTTGTGCTCCTCGGCGTCGTAGTAGCCGCGGATGGTGTACGGACCGCGGGTGAGCAGGTGCCCGGTTTCCCCTGCTGCGACGGGGTTGTCGTCGTCATCGACCACCAGGACCTCGTCGTCCGGGGAGATCGGACGGCCCTGCGTGCCGACGATGACCTCTTCCGGATCGTCCAGCCGCGTGTAGTTCACCAAGCCCTCGGCCATGCCGAAGACCTGCTGCAGCGTCGCCCCCAGCACCGGCCGCACCCGGCGCGCGACCTTCTCGCTGCACTTCGCGCCGCCGATCTGCAGCACTCGCAGGCTGGAGAGGTCGTGCTCGGTGTGCTCGGCCGCGTCCAGCCACACCAGCGCCAGCGGCGGCACGGCCGCCACCAGCGTGGCCCGTTCGGTTTCGACGAGCGGGAAGACCTCGTCCGGGCTGGAGCGCCGCGCGAGCACCACCCGGCCTCCCGCGTGCAGCACGCCGAACGTTCCCGGGGAACTCATCGGGAAGTTGTGCGCGATCGGCAGCGCCGCCAGGTACACCGTGTCCGCGGTGACACCGCAGATGTCGTTGCTGGCGCGGAACGAGTACAGGTAGTCGTCGTGGGTACGCGGGATCAGCTTCGGAACACCGGTGCTACCGCCGGACAACTGCAGGAAGGCGATGTCGCCGGGATCCGGTCCGTCCAGTTCGGACGGCTCTGCGTCCACATCGGACAGCGCGGTGAAGCCGGAGTCGCCCGGATCGCCCGCGATGAGCACCCGCCCCAGCCCCGGCACCTTCCCCGCCACCTCGGCGGCCAGCGTGCGGTGGTCGAACCCGGCCTCCACGTCGCAGGTGATGTAGGCAGCGGCGGCGCTGAACTCGCAGAAGTAGGACACCTCGGTCAGCCGGTGCGACGGCAGCGCGAACACCGGCACCGCGCCCAGCCGGAACAGCGCGAAGCACACCTCGAAGAACTCCGCGATGTTCGGCAGCTGCACCACGACGCGGTCCTGCCGGGCAATCCCCAGCTCACGCAACCCGGCAGCCAGCCGGTCCGCGCGCTCGTCGAGCTCGGCGTAGGTGATCCGGCGCCGCTCATCGACGATCGCGACCCGATCGCCGCGCTCGGCCGCGCGGGCGCGCAGCAGCGCGCCGAAGGTCTCCCCGCGCCAGTAACCGGCTCGCCGGTAGCGGCGGGCGAAATCTTCGGGCCAAGTGGGACATCCGGGCAGCATCGTGCATTCCTCTTCGATCATTGGCCAAGAACGGGTGCGACTACAGCGCGCCGGACCACCCCATGGCCGACAACGCGGTGCGGAATTTGGCGGAGGTTTCGGCGAGCTCCTCGGCCGGATCGGAGCCCTCGACGATTCCCGCGCCCGCGTACAGCCGCAGCGCCGCATCTTCGATCTCCGCGCAGCGGATCGTCACGACCCACTCGCCGTCACCGGCCGCGTCGCACCAGCCGACCATCCCGGTGTAGAAGCCGCGCTCGAACGGCTCGGCCTCGGCGATGGCCTGCCGCGCGGGTTCCGGCGGAGTACCGCACACCGCGGGCGTCGGGTGCATCGCCACTGCCAGCTGCAGCGACGAGGTGGCGGGGTCGGCGAGCTCACCGGTCACCTCGGTCGCCAGGTGCCACATCGCGGCCGTGCTGCGCACCGACGGACGCTCCGGGACGACGAGTTCGGTGCAGTACGGGCGCAACGCGTCCGCGACCGCCTCCACGACGGCGGCGTGCTCGCGCAGGTCCTTGTCCGACTCCAGCAGCTCCGCGGCGCGGCGGCGGTCCTCGGCCGGGTCGTCGCTGCGCGGGCGGGAGCCGGCCATCGGGTTCGCCCGCACCTGGGTGCCGTGCCGCGACACCAGCAGCTCCGGGCTCGCGCCCAGCAGCGTGCGCGCGAGTTCGGGCTGCGGGCCGAAGTTGTCCCGCGAACCGTCGGCGCCGCGCCGCGGCAGGTCGACCGCGTAGGTGTAGCCGCCGGGATCGGCGGCGGCCAGGTTGCGCAGCATCCGCGCCGGATCGATTCGGTCCGCAGTGGACAGTTCCAGCGAGCGGGCCAGCACCACCTTGCTCAACTCGGCGCTGCGCAGCCGTTTGAGCACCCGCTCCACCGCCCGCTCGTACTCGCCCGGCGCAGGCACCTGGCGCAGTTCGTAGTCGCCGCCGGCCGATTCCGCCGCCGGGGCCACCACCGCCGACTCGCCCAGCGGTTGCGCGCGGACGACCTCGCTGGGCAGCACCAGGTGCGCGGGCAGATCCCCGTCGAACGGCACCGCACCCACCACGAGCGGATCGCGGCGTCCGAATTCCTCGGCGTGGCGCAGGAAATCCGCCACCCTCCGGGGAAGCCCGGAGCGTCCGTAGGCGCACGTCGTCTTGGGCACCGTGGCGTCCACCCCGCGGGCCAGCATCGAACCGCGCGGAGAGGCGAAGAAGAACGACGAGCCCGCCGCGTACTCCGCGAGCAGTTCGGCCGCGTCCGCGGTGTCCCGGAACATGCCGGTGCCGGTGTCGCTGTCAGTGGTCATGTGAGCCTTCCGTGCGAGGCGTTGCGGAGTGGGCCGGGCGCGCGGTCTCAGGCGCGCAGCGTGGCGCCACCGTCCACGTAGAGGTCGTGCATGGTGATGTGCCCGGCCTGCTCGGAGACCAGGAACACCACCGCCTCCGCGATGTCCTCCGCGGTGGCCAGCTTGCCCAGCGGGATGCCGGTTTTGAACGTTTCCGGCGAGCCGGCGATCACCGCGGCGGCACCCTGCTGGTCCCACAGGGCGTGCTGCATCGGGGTGTCGGTGGAGCCCGGCGAGACCACGTTGCAACGAATGCCGTGCTCGGCCAGCTCCAGGCCGAGGGATTTGGTGAACAGCGTGGCCGCTGCTTTGGACGCGCCGTAGGCGGCCATTCCCTGACGCGGGACGCCCGCCGCGTTGGAACCGACCGTGACGATGGCGCCGCGGCTGCGCGGGATCATCAGCTCTGCGGCCGCGCGGCACATGTGGAACACGCCGTTGGTGTTCACCGCGAAGGTCCGGTGCCAGTCGGCGTCGGAAAGCTCAGCGACCTTGCCGGGGTGCAGCACTCCGGCGACGTTGACCAGGATGTCGACCGGGCCTGCTTCGTCCTCCGCGCGGCGCACCGCGGCCCGTGCCGCGTCGGCATCGGCGACGTCGGCCGGGCAGGCCAGCATCCGGCGCTGCTTGGCTTCCGCGGCCGCGGCGAGCTCGTCGAGCCCTTCCGCGTCGACGTCCACAGCGGCCACGGTGGCCCCCAGCTCGCCCAGCGCGTGGGCGACCGTGGCACCGATCCCGCGGGCGGCTCCGGTCACCACGGCCGTTCGGCCGCTGATTCCAGTTCGGTCCATTGCGTCCTTTCCTCCCACAACGGCGCGCGGTGCGCTGCGGCGATGCCGCGAGCCTGTATGGTTAGGCTAACCTGACCGCTGACCAAACCGGTAGGGGATGACCATCACATTTGCGATCGCCGCGCAATTTTCCCGTCGAATCGTCGGTGCGTGGCCAGCGGAAGAGGCATGACTCACTGCGGTCGCGGCTTTCGGCGAGCCGGGGCCGATTCGGGAGAAGTCCGCCCGGCGACGCACAGCGCGCGGGGAGATCCGGTGCGTTGATCCACCCGATCAAGCTATGGCGAACGACTGTTCGAGGCCGGATACTCGGGATCATGGATGAGCGAGCAGCAGAACAGCCGAACCCCACCCAGCACCGAGACCCCACCCAGCACCGAGACCCCGCCCAACGCCGGGAGCCCGCCCAGCCCCGGGACCCGGGCTCGGGCCACCTGCAGTCGGACGATTACCGAAGCGCGAGCGGCTGTCGGTTAGCGGCGCAGGGCGCGATCGTTCCGAACCGACCGTGCCGATCTCGGAAATCGACCGTTCCCGCGGTGCAGCGCGGTTCCATGCTTCGGCCTATCGCGGAAGCGACGTGGCTTCGCGGGGCAATGTGGCTTCGCGGGGGAATCGGGAAATCCGGCGATGTGCCGGTTTCCCGGCCGCCGCCTGTGGTGGGCGCTCCCGGCAGGAATTCCCGGGTACCGACGGGCATCGCGGGCCGCGCGCCGCCCGGTAGCGCACGGCGCGGTTTCACGCGGGTGGGACCACACCCCGCACGAAGCCGAGTTCGAGCAGGTCCTGCGGACGCAGCTTGAGCCGGTCGGCCAACTCCGGTGCCTCCTCCGGCGGCCGCTTCAGGATCGCCGCGCTCGATTCCGGGGCGATCACGGCGAAGTAGGCGTCCGCGGTGATCCAGGTGGACTCCGGCGCGGCCAGCGCGAGCGCTCCCCCGGAACCGCCCTCACCGATGACCAGCGTGGTGATCGGCACCCTGGCCTCGGCCACGGCGGTGAACAGCTCCGCGATGGCCGGGCCGACGCCGGTGCGCTCGGCCTCGGCGTCGTTGGCGGCACCGGGGGTGTCCACCAGCGTCAGCACCGGCAGGCCGAGCTGGTCGGCGAGGCGCACCAAGCGCGCGGCGGTCCGGAAACCCGCCGGGTTGTTGGCGGTGCCGTCCTGCGCGGCGTAAGCGACCGGACGCCCGTCGTGTTCGCCGATTCCGCACAACATCCCGGAGTCCGTGCCGCCGGCACGGTCTCCGCTCAACGAGAACCGGGAGGTGAAATACCGGTCGAGGTAGTCCTGCGCATGCGGCCGGTCGGCGGCGCGGGCGCGGCGAACGGCATCCCATCCGGTGCCGGGCTCGGGTCGCCGGGTGATCGGTTCCGGCAGGTCGGCGGGGGCCGGCGGGCGGACCAGGCGTTGCGGGTGCAGCAGCTCCACCAGCCGGGCCAGCACCTGCGGTAGCTCGGTGTCGTCGACGAGCCGGTCGACCTGACCGTCGGTCACCTTGCCCGCGGCGGTGAACGAAGCACTCTGCTCGTCAGGGGTGCGCACCCGGCTGCCGCCGAAGGCAACATCGGCTTCCGGGGAGGCGAGCACGATGTCGGCACCTGCGGCCAGGGACGCCCACATGCCGCCCGTCGTCGGGTTGCGCAGCACGGTGATGTGCGGGATCCGCGCCTGCCGGGTCAGCAGGCAGGCGCGGGCGATCGCCTGCAGCTGTGCGAGCGCGCGGATGCCCTCCTGCATCCGGCTGCCGCCGGATGCGACCAGGGAGATCACCGGCAGCCGCAGCTCGCGCGCCCGCTCGAAGGCGTGCACCACGCGGGCTCCAGCGGTCTCCCCGACCGAACCGCCCAGGAAACCGAACTCGAACGCGATCAACACGGCGTGCCCGGCGCCGATGCGTCCCTGTCCGCACAGCACGGATTCGTCGGCGCCGGTGCGTTCGGCCGCGCGGCACCGCTGTTCGTCGTAGCCGGGCCAGCGCAGCGGGCCGTCCGCGGTGGAAACCGCGTCCGGGTTGCTCACATCCGGCGCCATCCGCTCGTCCGGGTCCGCATCCGCAACATGATCGAACGCGGCTGCCGCGGGCTCCGGTCCGCCCGCAGCCGTGCCGGTGTGCGGGACCTCGAACTCCTCGAAGTCCGCGCACAGCGACTCGATCAGGACGCGCACGCCGTTCCCGCGCTGGTCAATCATGCAGGGCCTTCTTCATGATCTTGCCCATCTCGTTGCGTGGCAACGAGTCCACGAACCGCACCTCGCGGGGCCGCTTGTGCGGGGTGAGCAGTCGGGCGACGTGTTCGGTGAGCTCGGCGGCCGTGCCGTCGCGGTCGGTCAACTCGCCTGCGGGTACGACCCAGGCGACGATGCGCTCGCCCAGGTCCGGATCCGGTGCGGCGGCGACCGCGACCTCGGCGACCAGCGAGTGCTCCAGCAGCGCGTTCTCGATCTCGCCGGCGCCGATCTTGTAACCGCCGCTTTTGATGATGTCGGTGGCCTTGCGCCCGACAATGCGCAGGTAGCCGTCGGCCGCCCGGGTTGCGACGTCACCGGTGCGGAACCAGCCGTCCGCGAACGCCTCCGCGGTGGCGTCCGGCCGGTTGAGGTAGCCGGTGAACAGGTTGCTCCCGCGAACCAGGATCTCCCCTACCGTCTCGTCGTCGCTGACTTCGATGTCCCGGCCCGCGTCGTCGACGAGTTTGCTCTCCACCCCGTCGAAGGGCAGCCCGACGTAACCGGGTCTGCGGTCACCGGATGCCCGGACCCCGGAATTCATGATCGTTTCGCTCATGCCGTAGCGCTCCACCACGCGCTGCCCGGTCGATCGCGAGATCCGCTCGTGCTCCACGGCGGGCAGCGCGGCCGATCCGGACACCAGCAGTCGCGCCCGGCCGACCGCCTTCGCCAGGTCCGGATCGCGCTCGGCGTCGTCGGCGAGCCGGTGGTACATGGTCGGCACCCCGAACAACATGGTCGCCGACCCGGCCAGTTCATCGGCCGCCGCCTGCGGGGAGAACTTGCCGAGGTGGTGCACGGTGCCGCCGAGCCGCAGCGGTCCCAGCGTGCCGAGGATCAAGCCGTGCACGTGGAACAGCGGCAGCGCGTGCACCAGCACGTCTTCGGCGGTCCACTCCCACGCGTCGGCCAGCGCGTCCAGGTTCGCCCGGATGGCGCGGCGCGGAAGCACCACGCCCTTCGGCGGTCCGGTGGTGCCGGACGTGTAGACGACGAGCGCGGGCGATTCCTCGTCCGGTTCGGGCGGGAGCGCTCCGCTGCCCGGTGCCAGGTCGACCTCGTGCACCGGGATCTGCCGCAGCACCTCGGGCGGTTGGAACCCGGGCGCCGCCAGCAGCAATCCCGGCTCGCTGTCGCCGACGATGTGCTCGAGTTCCCGCTCGCCCACCTTCGGGTTGATCGGCACCACCGCTGCCCCGGCGGCCAGCGCGCCTGCCACGGCCACGCAGGTCTCCAGTTCGGCGGTCGCCCACACCGCGACCCGTTCGGCGGGCCCCACCCGCTCGGCGATGCCGCTCGCGGCCGCGGCCAGCTCCCGGTAGGTCAGCGCGCGGTCACCGAACCGCAACGCCTCCTCGTCGTCCGGGCGCCGCAGCTTCGGGAACAACTCCGTTGCGCGATCCATGGCGTACCTCCGAGCTCCGTTGCAATTTCACCCCAGACCGGGGACGACGAAAATGAGCCAGGCCACTGCCGGGCCCGCGGCGGCGACCGCTGCGCCGTAAACCAGCAGGCGCCGGAAGAACACTTCCCGATCGACGCCCTTCGCGTTGGCCAGCACGATCGCCCCGTTCGTGGAGAAGGGGCTGACGTCGACGAGCGTGGCGCTGACGGCCAGCGCGGTGACCATGCCGACCGCTCCGATCGCCCCGGTCTCCAGGAACGGCACGGCCAGCGGGATCAAGGCACCCATCAGTCCGACCGAACTGGCGAACGCCGAGACGATGCCGCCGATGTAGCACAGCAGCACCGCGGCCAGCAGCGGCAATCCGACCCCGGCCACGGCGTGGCCCACGTAGTCGATCGTGCCCATTTCCTTGAGCACGCCGACGTAGGTCAGCACACCGCAGATCAGCAGCACCGTGGGCCAGGTGACCTCCGCGGGAGCGTTCGCGGCCGCCTTCGGCGACATCACGGTCAGCACCACGGCCACGGTCATCGCCACCAGGCCGGCGTCCAGCTCGAACACCAGCGTGCACACCACGAGCGAGACCAGCCCGAGCAACGTCAGCACCCGGTCTCTGGTGAGCCGCATGACCTCGGCCGATTCCTCTTGATCGGGTGCGACCGGCTGGCTGCGCGCCAGCCGCATGCCGCCGAGCACCACGAAGACCACGGCCGCGATCAGCAGGTTCGCCGCGAAGCTGCCGAGGAACAGCACCAGCGGACTGCCGGGCAGCTTGTTGTCGGCGACCACGCCGTTGACGATCACGCCGTACACGCTGATCGGCGAGAACCCGCCTGCCTGCGCTCCGTGCACGACCATCGCGCCCATCAGCAGCGGGTTGATGCCGTGCCGGGCCGCGAGGTTCAGCGCGATGGGCGCGACGATGGCGCACGCGGCCGGGCTGACCGCGCCGATCGCGGTGAGCACCGCACCGACACCGAACATCACCCAGGGAATGACCGCGAGCCGTCCGCCGACCAGCCGCACCGCCCAGTGCACCAGCCAGTCCGTGGTGCCGTTGGCCCGGGCGATCGCGAACAGGTAGGTCACGCCGACGAGCACCACGAAGATGTCGCCGGGGAAGCCGGCGAAGATGTCGTCGTCGGAGAGCCCGCCGGCGAGCTTGCCGACGGCGAACGCGGCGGCGAACGCCAGCACCCCCATGTTCACCGACATCGTCGTGGCCAACGCGAAGCAGGCCACCAGCGCGAAGATCGAGATCAACTCGGGCGACACCGTTGTCTCCCCTCGTCATCCCCGCGACCGCAAGGCCGCGAGGACATTGGTTCACTGGATCGACCACTTTGCGCCTCGGCCCGAACACCGTCAAGGCCGGTCGACTGGACGAACCTCTGACCGAGGTCTCCGGTGCTAATCTGGGCGCTGTCGATCCGTCCGCTGGAGGCCGAAGGTGTCCGACGCGCTGCGCCCGCTGACCCGGCCGAAGCTCTACGAGCAGGTCGTGGTGCGGTTGCGCGAGCACGTCGCCGCTTCCGGGCTGGAAGTCGGCGACCGCCTCCCGCCGGAACGGGAGCTGGCCGACCGGCTAGGGGTGAGCCGCGCCTCGGTGCGCCAAGCGATCGTCGTCCTGGAAGTCCAAGGCCTCGTCGAGGTGCGCCACGGCGGCGGCACCTACTTGCGCGAGCGCGTGCTGGACAGCGAGCCGGTGGAGGAGCTGGTGGCCCGGCGCCGCAGGCTGCCGGACGTGCTCGACGCCCGGGAGGCGCTGGAGACGAAGCTGGCCGAACTCGCCGCCGAACGCCGCACCGAGCAGGACCTGACCGAGATCGACGCGGCGCTGGCCGACATGCGCGGCCAGGTGGAAGCCGGCGACCTCGGCGGCGACGGAGATCGCCGGTTCCACGCCGCGATCACCGCGGCCGCGCACAGCACGATGCTCGCGGATTTCATGCGCACGATCGCCGACGAGATCGCCGAGAGCCGCCAGGAGTCGCTGCGCCAGCCCAACCGCCCGCCGCAGTCGCTGCACCAGCACGAGCGCATCGCCGAAGCGATCCGCGCGGGCAACGCCCGCACCGCGGTCACCGCGATGCGCCGCCACCTGCGCACCGTCAGCCGCGTCCGGTTGCTCAGCTGGGATCCGGACGCGGACTGAAACCGCGGCGAATCCCCCATCGCAGACATCCCTGGGCCGAGCCTGACCTGCCGCGATGGCACCGAAAACGGTGCCGTTAAGCTTCGTCTCGCCGTCCCGACCGCAGTGGAGCAATCCTTGATCCCCGCCAGCCCCCGGCCCGCAGGCCCCCGATGATCGGCTGGCTGCTGGCCACGGCGGGCACCGCCCTGCTCGGCAGCGTCTTCCCGCTGGCCAACATCGAGCTCTACCTGGTCGGTGTGCTCAGCACCGTCGAAGGCTTGAACTGGTGGGCGCTGGGCCTGGCCGCCGCGGTCGGGCAGATGCTCGGCAAGACGCTGTTCTTCTTGGCCGGTCGCGGTGGCTTCTCGCTCGGCAGGCGCCTCGGCAAGATGACCGAGGCCCGCGAGGGTGGCCGCTGGGCCGCTCTGCTGGAGAAGTTCCACTCCCGCACCGAGCAACACCCGT
>X190_Common_House_Gecko__coassemble_297_pt1 | contig 13335 bp, 13 predicted proteins | sample X190_Common_House_Gecko__metabat2_low_PE_001 | metagenome-assembled genome bin X190_Common_House_Gecko
GACCTCGCCACTCGTCTTGCCCGGCGCGGTGGCCGCGTTGCGTTGACCGGTGTTCCATCCGCCGACGACTCGGTATCCTCGGCTCATCTGGTGACCTCGCAGATCACCGTCCACACGGTGTTCGGAGCTCCTTCGCGCGCGTGGACGCACGCGGTGCGCATGTTCTCCTGTGGACGCCTGGATCCGGGGTTGATCGTCAGCCACGAGTTCCCGCTCAACGAGGCCGCGACCGCACTGTCGGCGCTTCGCAACCCGCACTCCGATGTCGTGAAAGTACTGCTGAAACCCTGAAGTCCGCGTCGTAGGGGGCTGCGAGATGACACGCGTCGAGCAGGTGACCGAACCGTGCGCGCAACACGGCGAAGGCCCGGTGTGGCACCCCGCATGGCGCGGTCTGCGGTGGGTGGACATGCTCGCAGGCGACGTGCTCACGCTGCGCCGCGACGGTTCCGTGCAACGCGCGCACGTCGGTTCCGTCGTCGCAGCGCTCCGTCCGAGGCGCAGCGGAGGCGCGGTTTTGGCGCTGGAACGGGGTTTCGCGCTGGCCGATGACTCGCTCACCGCGGTCATGCCCATGGAAGACCTCTGGAGCGACACCGGTGTGCGGATGAACGACGGCGGCTGCGACCCGCAGGGCCGCTTCTACTGCGGCTCCATGGCCTACGACGAAGCCACCGGCCGCGGCCGACTGTACAGATTGGACACGTCCCGGAACGTGACGGTCGTGCTCTCCGGCGTCACCATCTCCAACGGACTCGCCTGGAGCCGGGACGGCAGAACCGCGTACTACGTGGACACTCCCACCCAACGCATCGACGCCATCGAGCACACCGCAGGGGATTTCTCCCGCCGCCGGACCTTGACCCACATCGACCCCGCGCTCGGCGCCCCGGACGGCCTCACGGTCGACGCGGGCGGCGACGTGTGGGTCGCCCTCTGGGGCGGCGGCGCCGTGCACCGCTACTCACCCCGCGGCGAACTCCTCGACGTCCTCAACATCCCGGCACCCCGCGTCACTTCCTGCACCTTCGGCGGCCCGTCCTGCACGGACCTCTACGTCACCACCTCCAGGCAGGCGACGGACCTCACCGCGCACCCGGAATCCGGCGCCCTTTTCGTCGCCCGCGGTGCCGGACGGGGCTTGCCCGCACTGACCTTCGACGGTTGATCGGGCACCATCGCACCACGATGCGCGAAGGGTGCGGTGGTGCCCGGCACATCGGCCGCGTCCGCCTCATCCGGCCGGAGCTCGTTGGCTGAGGGCATCACAGGTTCTCCTGTTCACGTCGTTGTGCGTCGGGTGGAGTTCGGTGATCCCTTCAGTCGTGCAGCTTGCGCAGCACCTCGTAGAAGGCGGCCTTGCGCTCCAAGCCGATGCCCGGGGTCTCGGTGAGCTCCACGTACCCGTCGCGCACCACCGCGTCGTCGGCGAAACCGCCGGTCGGTTGGAACTCGCCGGGGTAGGACTCGTTCCCGCCGAGCTTGAGCGCGGCGGCGATGTGCAGCGAGAACTGGTGCCCGCCGTGCGGGATGCAGCGCCGCGAGGACCACCCGTGCTCGCGCAGCATCCGTTGCACACGCAGGTATTCGACGAGCCCGTAGCTCAGCGCGGGATCGACCTGGATGTAGTCCCGGTCGGGGCGCATCCCGCCGTAGCGCACCAGGTTCCGGGCGTCCTGCATCGAGAACAGGTTCTCGCCGGTGGCGATGGGGCCGCGGTAGTGCTCGGCGAGAGTGGCGTTGAGCCGGTAGTCCAGCGGGTCGCCGGCCTCCTCGTACCAGAACAGGCCGTAGGGTTCGAGCGCGCGGCCGTACTCCAGCGCCGTGTGCAGGTCGAACTTCCCGTTCACGTCGACGGCGAGCCGGGAACCGTCGCCGCCGAGGACGTCCAGCACTGCCTCGACGCGGCGAATGTCATCGGCGAGGCTCACGCCGCCGATCTTCATCTTCACCACGCGGTAGCCCTGGTCCAGGAAGCCGCGCATCTCGTCCTGCAGCTCGCGCAGCCCCTTGCCGGGCGCGTAGTAGCCGCCTGCGGCGTAGACGAACACCGACTCGTCGGGCGCCGAGCCGTCGCCGTAGCGGTCCGACAGCCAGCGGTACAGCGGCTGACCTGCGATCTTCGATGCGAGGTCGAACAGCGCCATGTCGAGTACGCCGACCGCGATCGAGCGTTCCCCGTGCCCGCCCGGTTTCTCGTTGCGCATCAGCACGTCCCACGCCCGCGACGGGTCGAGCTGACCGTCCGCGGCCAGCAGCGATGCCGGGTCGGCGGCGAGCAGCCGCGGAACCATCCGGCGTCGCAGGATCTCCCCGGCGCTGTAGCGGCCGTTGGAGTTGAAGCCGTAGCCCACGACGGGTTCCCCGTCGCGCACGACGTCGCTGACGACGGCCACGACCGAGGAGTCCATGGTGCTGAAGTCGATGAACGCGTTGCTCATCGCGGAGCTGATCGGGATGACGTCCTCGTGCACGGCGGTGATCTTCATGGGTTCCTTTCATAACTTATAAGATGTAGCGGGATGTTAGGCTCGGCGCGGACCACGGCACAAGACCCCGGCGCAGAGGCGAATCAGCGGTGACGGCACCGAACGTTTTCTCCAGCAAGAGCGATGTCGCCTATGCCGAACTCCGCTCCAAGGTGCTGACCGGCGAACTTTCCCCGGGCACGCGCCTGGCCCAGTACGACCTCGCCGCCGCACTGGGCATGAGCATCACGCCGCTGCGCGAGGCGATCCGGCGGCTCTCCAGCGAAGGCCTCGTCTCGCTGGACGCGCACCGCGACGTCCGGGTGGCGCCGATGAACGCCACCGAGGCGCGCCAGCTGCTCGAGGTGCGCCTGTCGCTGGATCCCAGCGCCGTCGAACTCGCCGCCACCCGCCGCACCGACGACGACCTGGCAGCGATGCGCGACTCCGTCGCCCGGCTGCTGCCGGTGACCCGGCAGTGGGGCGAGGAAGCGCTCACCGCGCACCGGGAATTCCACCGCGCGCTGTACCGGGCTTCGCGCAACGACGTGCTGATCCGGATGCTCGACGACGTCTGGGACAAGTCCGACCGCTACCGGCGGATGGGGCTGGACCTCCCGCCCGGGCACGAGCCGCGTACCCGCGACCTCGACGAACACCACCAGCTGCTCGAACTGGTCCGCAGCGGCGACGGACCCGGCGCCGCCGCGCTGATGCGCGAGCACATCACGCAAAGCCTCACCGCGTCCGCCATCGATGCGCTCGAGGAGCACGCGGGCGGGGACGCAGGGTCGTGATCAGCCGGTCGCGACGGCCAGCACTTCGATCCCGCGCTTCTCCGCTGCTCGCAGCTGATCGCGCGGCGCGTTGTCATCCGTGATCAGCGTTCCATATCCGCTCAGATCCCCATGCGCGTACGTCGCCGTGCGGCCGAACTTGCCGCCGTCGACGGCCAGGACCGAGCGGCCGGCGGCGGCCACGAAGCCTTCCTTGTTCTCCGCGTACTCCCGCACCGGGTGGGACAACCCGCCATTGTGGACACACGTGGCGGTCAGGAAAGCGACGTCCACGCGGAAGCGGTCGAGCTGGCGCAGTACCTCGGGGCCCGCGCAGGACTCGAACTCGGGGTAGAAGCGGTCGCCGAGCAGCGTGACGGTCGCGGACTCGGACAGCAGGTAGCTCACCCGCAGCGAGTTCGTGACGACCTGCAGCTGCTCCACTTCGGACAGTGCCCGGACGAACGGGAAAAGCGTGCTGCCGCAGTCGATGAGCACGGTGTCGCCGGGTGCGACGAGGTCGAGCAGCGGCTCGGCGATGGCCGCCTTGAACTCCGCGTTGACGTGTTCGCGCAGGCGCAGCGAACTCTCCCGCTGCACGGTGCTGAACGCCGCTGCCACCCCGCGCCGCTTCTGCAGCAGGTTGCGGGACTGGAGGTCGTCGAGGTCGCGGTGCGCCGTCATCACGCTGACCCCGAGGCGGTGCGCGAGTTCGTCGATGCGGACCTCGCCGACGCCGGTGACCAGGCGCAACGCCTCCTGTCGACGCTGCTCGACCTCGGCGGCCGACTTCCGGACCGGCATCGCGACCTCCCGACTGTGGAAACCACCAGAGTATCCCACAATTTGTGTGAAGATCTTGCTCAGATCTCGGGTCTTGTTGCAGGTTGTCCGTCACGAACCGGCCGCCGCTGGCGCGGGAACTCGCCGTCGCCGTGGTGACCAGCGGAAACCTGCTACGACCCGGGCACCGCTGCCCGTCAGGAGGTCCACGAACGTGGTGTCAACCGGCCACGAGCCGCCCGCGAACTTCTTCGACCGGATAGGCATCCCGCGCACCCTGCTGTGGGGCTACGTCGGGATGTTGCTGTTCATGATCGGTGACGGGGTGGAGACCAGCTACCTCTCCACCTACTTCAAAACCGAGTTCGGCTTCACCGAAGCCAGCGTGGGCGTCATCTTCACCACCTACGGCATCGCCGCCGCCGTGGGCGCGTTCCTGTCCGGCGGGCTCTCCGACCGGTGGGGGCCGCGCAAGGTCATGATGGCCGGCACCGCGATCTGGGCCGTGTGCCACGCGGTGCTGCTGGCGGTGGCCGTGCCGACCGGGAGCTACGCGCTGATCCTGATCACCTACGGGATCCGCGGCCTCGGCTACCCGCTGTTCGCCTACGGCTTCCTGGTGTGGGTCATGGCGGGAGCGCCGAAGCAGCAGATCAGCAAGGCGCTCGGCTGGTACTGGTTCTCGTTCACCATGGGATACCCGGTGCTGGGTTCCGGCGCGGTCTCGGTGCTGAAGCCGACCATCGGCTACTACCCGACGCTGTGGGTGTCGCTGCTGCTGATCCTGGTCGGTTCGGCGATCGTGTTCACGATGCTCAAGGAGCGTTCCGGCTACGAAGGACTCAGCCAAGGCGCCGAACGCGCGAGCGTCGTGCAGACCCTCGTCGGCTGCGTCACGATCATGTTCGAGAAGCCGAAGGTCGGCATGGGCGCGCTGATGCGCCTGATCAACACCACTTCGCAGTTCGGCGTGTGGGTGTTCGTGCCGCTGTACCTGATCCAGGAAGTCGGGTTCGGCTCCGAGGAGTGGTCCACGCTCCTGATGATCATGATGGGCTCGAACCTGGTCGGCGTGGTCGTGCTCGGCGCGGTCGGCGACCGGTGGAGCGGGAGCCAGACCATCGTCTGGTTCGGCGGTGTGCTCGCCGCGGTCGCCTGCCTCGGGCTGTACTACGTGCCGGCCACGTTCGGGCACAACTACGCGCTGGTCGCGGTCGCGTGCGCGATCTTCGGGGTCGGCATGGCCGGGTACGTCCCGCTGCCGCCGCTGATGACCATGCACGCGCCGAACCGCACCGGCCAGGTCATGTCCACCTACACGCTCGGCGCGGGCGCCAGCCAGGCGCTCGGGCCGGCCATCGGCACGGCGTTCATCGGCATCCTCGGCATCCAGGGCGTGCTGTGGATCTACGCGGTGCTGCACCTGATCAGCGCCGGACTGGCGCTGGTCATCCGCACTTCCAGTGCCACTGAAGAGGAAATCGCCGCGGCGCCCAAGGACGCGGTCCCGGCGCACTGACGCCCGCGGGGGCCTGCCGCGCGCAGGCCCCCGTCAAGCCTTCTTCGCGGACACGCGCATCGAGATGTCGGCAGTGACGACGGCGTCGCCCGCGGCGTCCAGAATCCGCACCGGCACGACCCACTCCACGGGCTCGTCGGAGAGTTCCGGGAGCTCCAGCTCGGCGACGCCGCGCAGGTCCGTTTTCGCTTTCGCGAGGTAGCGGACGGTCATTCCCGTGGGAATCCAGCGGTGCGAGCCGGGCAGGCTCGCCTCCATCAGCATCCCGGCCGCGACCTCGGCGAGATTGCACGCGGCGATCGCGTGGAACGTGCCGAGGTGGTTGTGCACCCGGCGGCGATTGGTCGCGCGCACCTCGCAACGGCCCGGACGCATCTCGGTGATGTGCGGGCGGATCGTGCGGAAGTACGGCGCCCGCAGGCACACCGCCCAGGAGAACAACCGGGTTCCCAGCGGCTTCGGCTCCAGCTTCCGCCACATCTGCATGGTCGAGGACATCACGGACTCCTTGGGACACCGGGCATTACCGGCGGGTAACTTATTCTGCAAGGTGACCGCCGGTCAACCGGTCGCCGTCCGGAGCGGGCCGATCGCTCTGGGCGGGCGCGAGCAACGTCACCATGTCCGTTCGGTGGTATGTCCGGTTAGGGTGCTCGGCGAGCCAGTCGTGCCCACGTGGCCAGGGAATCCGGTCGGAAGCCGGAACTGACGCGCAGCGGTGGGGGTGATGGGCGGGGCGATGCCACTGGATCCGTTCCGGGAAGGCGGCCCCGTCCGGTGCGAACCCGAGTCCGAAGACCTGCTGGCTCCCCGGACCGCAGGCGGTGCCGGGTCGTGGCCGACCGGGCTTCGCGCATGGGCCCGGGGTGAGGATCGCAAAGCAGTGTTCGCTGTTCGCGCCCGCGCGTTGCGCGCCGGGCTGGTGGTGCTGGCCGCCGTTGTGCTCGCTTCCTGTTCCGCACCCGCTCCGAAAGAGGACGCCGGAGGCGGGAAAACGCTGCGCAACTGCGGAACCGACGTCACTGTGGACGGTCCGCCGCAGCGCGCGGTGAGCCTGAACCAGTCCACCACCGAGATCATGCTCTCGCTCGGGCTGGCCGATCGGATGGTGGGCACGGCGACCTGGACCGATCCGGTGGATCCGGCGTTGGCGCAGGCCAACGCGACGGTGCCGCGGCTCGCCGAGAACAATCCGTCGTACGAGGCGGTGCTGGGCACCGAGCCGGACATCGTGCTCGGGGCCTATCAAGCCGTGTTCACCGACGAAGGCGTCGCCGATCGCGAGCGGTTCGGCGAACTCGGCGTGCCCACTTACCTGTCGCCGAGCAACTGCTTCCCGGAGGCCGCGCCGCTGGCCGAACCGGTCGAGCTCGACGACATCTACCGGGAAGTGCAGGAGATCGCCGACATCTTCGGCGTTCCGGAACGCGGGCGCGCGCTCACCGCGCAGCTGCGCGAACGGGTGGCCGCCGCGCGGCAGCGGGTCGACCGGTTGGAGTCCACCAAGGACACATCGGTGCTGTTCTGGTTCGCCCGCACGGAATCGCCCTACGTGGCGGGATCCACCGGTGCACCGGCGATCATGGCCAGGGAGCTGGGCGTGCGCAACGCCTACGACGACGCGCGGTCGATGTGGCCGCAAGTGTCCTGGGAGGACATCCTCGCCCGCGATCCCGACCTGCTCGTGCTCGGCGACCTGACCCGCGACGGGGAAGGCGACGGCCTTGCCGCGAAACGGGATTTCCTGCGCACCGACCCGGCGGTGTCCCGGCTGGCCGCGGTGCGCGACGGGCGGTCGATGGGCATGACCGGCACCGAGCTCAACGTCAGCATCCGCACTGTGCAAGGGATCGAGCGGCTCGCGGACAAACTCGTCGAACTGGACCGGCGTTGACGGCGAACCGGGCACCGGCGGCGGCCATCGTCCTCGCCGGAGTGCCGATCCTGTTGCTGTCGGCCGCGATCGCGGTGACGCTCGGGCCCGCGCAGCTCACCGTCGCGGACGTCGCCGGTGTGGTCGGCAGCAAGCTCGGGCTCGCCGAGACCGGCGTTTCCCGCATCGGGCAGGGCATCGTGTGGCAGCTGCGGTTGCCGCGCGCGGTGCTGGCCGCGATCTGCGGAGCCGGGCTCGGACTCTGCGGGGCGGTACTGCAATCGTTGCTGCGCAACCCATTGGCCGATCCGTTCCTGTTAGGAGTGTCGGCGGGAGCCTCGACCGGGGCGGTCTCGGTGGTCGTGCTCGGTCTCGGGGCCGGGGCGGTCGGTCTCACCGCCGGGGCGTTCGCCGGGGCGCTGATCGCGTTCGCGCTGGTGATGTTGCTGGCGACGGCCGCAGGCGGCGCGGCCGGGCACATGGTGCTGGCCGGAGTCGCCGGGACGCAGCTGTTCTCCGCGCTGACCTCGTACATCGTGATCACCTCCGCGGACGCCGACCAGACCCGCGGCGTGCTCTTCTGGCTGCTGGGCTCGCTTTCCGGTGCGCGCTGGGATGATGCGCTGCTGGCGGGCGTGGTGTGCGCGGTGTGCCTCGTGCTGTGCTTGGCGAAAGCGGGCTCGCTGGACGCCTTCGCGTTCGGCCAGGACGCCGCCGCCGCTCTCGGAGTCCACGTTGGACGGCTGCGGGCGCTGCTGCTGGTGGTGACCGCGCTGCTGGCCGCTACCTTGGTCGCAGCGGCGGGAGCGATCGGCTTCGTCGGGCTGGTGCTGCCGCAGGCGGCCCGGCTGCTGGTCGGACCGCGGCACCGCGCGCTGCTGCCGGTGACCGCGGTGCTCGGCGCGATCCTGCTGGTGTGGGTGGACGTGCTGGCCACCACGATCGCCGCGCCGCAGGGGGTTCCGGTCGGCGTGGTCACCGCATTGGTCGGGGTGCCCGCCTTCGCGGTCCTGCTGGTCCGGCGGGGGAGGGTGTCGTGAGCCCGACCGCGCGCGAGGTGTCGTGGACAGCCGGGGGCGCGCTCATCCTGGACGGGGTGAGCCTGCGCGCCGAACCGGGCAGCACGCTCGGGCTGCTCGGCCCGAACGGCTCCGGGAAATCCTCGCTGTTGCGGCTGCTGGCAGGGCTGCGCAGGCCCTCCGCCGGTGCGATCGACATCGACGGGCAAGCTATGGCGGCTTGGTCACGACGCGAGTTGGCGCGGCGGATCGCCGTGGTGGAACAGCAGGTGTCCACCGAGGTCGATCTGACCGTCGCCGAAGTCGTCGCGCTCGGCCGCACGCCGCATCGCGGCGGCTGGGGCGGCAGCGGGCCGCAGGACGCCGAGATCATCGCGCGCGCCCTGGCGCGCACCGGGCTGGACGGACTCGGACACCGCCGTTGGCACGGCCTTTCCGGCGGTGAGCGGCAGCGCGCCCAGATCGCGCGGGCACTCGCGCAGGAACCGGTCGAGCTGCTGCTGGACGAGCCGACGAACCACCTCGACGTCGCCCACCAGCTCGAATTGCTCGCGCTGGTCCGGGAATTGCCGGTGACGGCGGTGATCGCGCTGCACGACCTCAACCTCGCGGGAATGTTCTGCGATGAACTGGTGGTGCTCGCAGGCGGCCGCGTGGTGGCGGCTGGGGCGCCGCGGGACGTGCTCACCGCCGACCTCGTCGGCGAGGTCTACGGCGTCCGATGCGAAGTGTCCGCTGTGGACGGGATACCGCATGTGCGGTTCATGCCGCCGGATCGGGGCGACGTGCGACCGTAGGGAGGCCGCGAGCTGACGGGCCCGGCGCTGGAGCCGGCGATTTCCGCGGTGGTGCCCCGCGGCGGATGGTGGTACAGCGGCGTGCGACGCATCAACGATCGAGCCGAGCAAACGAGCATCCGCCGCTGTGCCGGACCCGGGCGCGCCTCACTGCGTGCCGTGGATCAGCCCTTCCTGCGCCACCGAAGCCATCAGCGCCCCGGAGCGGGTGTAGAGCCGCCCCTGCGCGAGGCCGCGCAGCGGGCCGACCGCGGGGGAGTTCTTGGCGTACAGCAACCAATCGTCGAATCGAGCCGGTTCGTGGAACCACATCACGTGGTCCAGCGAAGTCATTCCCGCCACATCGGTGCGTCCGGTCGGCCCGAGCACCGCGGCGGCCAGCGTGAGATCGCTCAGGTAGGTCAGCACCGCGGTCGCCGGTCGCCCTTCGCCCTCGGTGGCGCGCAGCCGGAACCACAGATCTCCGGAGAACCGGTCCACGAGGTCCCCTGTGGACTGACCGGGAGCCGGTGCCCGGCGGAACTCGAACGGCTGCCAGGCGTTGAACCCGTTGGCGGTGTCCGGCCACTCCAGCGCCGGGCACTCCTCCGGCGCCAGCCGCTGCGGCATCGGCTCCTGGTACTCCAGCGCGGTCCGGTCGGTGGTGAACGAGCAGTCCAGCGACAGGATCGGTTTGCCGTGCTGCACCGCGGTCACCCGGCGGCGCCGGAACGTCGAGCCGTCGTGCAGCCGCTCGTTGCGGAACACCACCGGCACTCCGGTGATGCCGGGCCGCAGGAAGTACGAATGCAGCGAGTGCACCCGCGACGAATCGTCCACTGTGTTCGTCGCGGCGACCAGGGCTTGCGCCGCGACCTGCCCGCCGAACAGGCGCGGCGCCCCGGGCGGGGCGCAGGTGCTGCGGAACAGGTCGTCGTCGATCGTCTCCAGGCTGAGCACGTCGAGCAGCGTCTGGACCGTGAAGTCCTGCGTCGTCTCGGTCATCCGGGCCTCTCCGTGGCGTGCGGGTCCGCCGACCACCCTAAGCGGCGCATCGCGTCGCACCGGGTCAGGGCTTGAGGTTGACGCCGCGTGAAGCCTTAACGTGCAGGTCATCAGAGCACGGGAGGTGCGTGGTGGGGGAATGGGCGATTCAGGAGTTCGCCCGCGCGGCGGGCACGACCAGTCGCACGCTGCGCTACTACGGGGAGATCGGCCTGCTGCCTGCGACGCGCGTCGGCGCCAACGGGTACCGCTACTACGACGAGCAGGCCTTGGTGCGGCTGCAGCGAATTCTGCTGTTGCGTGAGTTGGGCATGGGGCTTTCGGCGATCGGTGAGGTGCTCGACGGCCAAGAACCCGTACCGGCGCTGCACGATCACCTGCAACTGCTCCAACAGGAGGGGGATCGGATCGAGCGGCAGATCGCCTCCGTGCGCTGCACCGTGCGCAAGCTCGAACGAGGGGAAGAACTCATGGCACAGGAAACGCTCGACGGCTTCGACCACACCCGCTACGAGGACGAGGTGGTGCGCCGCTGGGGCCGCCCGGCGTACGCGAGCGCCGACCGCTGGTGGCGTTCGCTCAGCGACGCCGAGAAGCGGGAATTCCAGCAGCAGGGCCGGGACATCGCCGGCGGCTTCCAGGAAGCGTTCGCCGCCGGCGAAGCCGCCGACGGCGCGCAGGCGCAGGAACTCGCGCACCGCCAGTACGAATGGGTCAGCACCGGCTGGGGCGGCAGGAGGCCGTGCCGCGAGGCGTTCGCCGGGCTGGGACAGCTGTACGTGGACGACCCGCGCTACGGCATGGGAAACCACGAGTGCGCGGCATTCATCCGCGCGGCGATGAGCCGCTACGCGGAGCGGAACCTGTAGCGGCTCAGGCCGGTTCCTCGGCCACGACGACGTCGACACCGCGGCTCAGGAACGGTGCGGTGGCCGCGGCGTCGGCGGCGGCGTCGGTGACCAGCGTCCAGCGTTCCGGCAGCCGCGCCCAGGCGTGGAACGGGTGGTGGCCGAGCTTCGCCGAGTGCACCAGCACGTACACCGCGTCGGCGCGCTCGGCCATCAGCTCCTTGAGCCGGGTCTGCTGCAGATCGGCTTCGCAGATGCCCTGCTCCGCGGTGACCCCGTCGGCGCCGAGGAAGACCCGGTCGAAGGTCAACCGGCTCAGCGCGGCCTCGGTGAGCGGGCCGACGAAGCCCTGGCTCAGATGCCGCAGCGTGCCGCCGAGGCATTCCACGTGCACCTCGTCGGCGCTGACCAGCTCCTGCAGCACGGTCAGGCCGGTGGTCACGACCGTGACGTCGCGGGCGTCGCGCAACTCGCGCGCCAAGGCGCCGGTGGTGGTGCCGGAATCCAGCAGCACCGTCTCACCGGGGAGGATCTGCCCGGCCGCCCACTTGGCGATGGCCTGCTTGGCCGCGAACGCCTCGCTGCTGCGCTGGCGCAGCGAGCTCTCCTGGTGCCCGGCGACCGCGATCGCGCCCCCGTAGGTGCGCGCGAGCCGCCCGGCGGATTCCAGCTGCGCCAGGTCGCGGCGGATCGTCGACGCGGTGACCCCGAACGTCGCGGACAGCTCGTCGACGCTGGTCAGCCCGGACGTGGTGGCCAGCCGCACGATGGCGGCGCGGCGATCCTGCGATCCGCGGGGCATCGTCGGTCCTCCTCGGGTCGATGTCGTCCTGCCAAGGATGGCGCAGGCGGCCGATCCGCCGGGGCGCGGGGATCGGCGCGTCGTGCGGATGCGGTTCGGCTGCCGCTGCGCAGATCGGCTTTGCGAAGGGGCGCTAGCCGTTCGCGGTGCCTGCCGCTCACCAGACCGGCCAAGCGCTAAGCCGCGGCCGAGAGTTCGGCCGCCTGCCGCAGCGCTTCGGCCATGCTGCGCGGATCCGCCTTGCCGGTGCCCGCGATGTCGAAGGCCGTGCCGTGGTCCACCGACGTGCGGATCACCGGCAACCCGACGGTGATGTTGACCCCGGCTTCGATCCCGAGCACCTTCACCGGCCCGTGTCCCTGGTCGTGGTACATCGCCACGATCAGGTCGTAGTCCCCGCGCCCGGCCAGGAAGAACGCGGTGTCGGCGGGCAGCGGGCCGCGGGCGTCGATGCCGTCGGCGCGGAGCCGCTCCAGCGCGGGAACGATCTTGGTCTCTTCCTCGCCGTGGCCGAACAGGCCGTTCTCCCCGGCGTGCGGGTTGATCCCGCACACTCCGATGCGCGGGTGCGCGATCCCGGACCCGGTGATCGCCCGGTTCCCGCGCCGCACGGTCCGCTCGACCAGCCCGGGCTCGATCTTCGCGACCGCGTCGATCAGGCCGATGTGCGTGGTCACGTGCACGACCTTGACCGATGGCGTGGACAGCATCATGGACACCTCTTCGGTGCCGGTCAGGTGCGCGAGCAGTTCGGTGTGGCCGGGGAAGAGGTGCCCGGCGGCGTGCAGCGCCTCCTTGTTCAGCGGAGCGGTGCAGATCCCCTGCACCGCGTGGCGCGCGGCGAGCTCGGCGGCGACCCGGATGTACTGGTACGCGGCCTCGCCCGCGGCCGGTGACACCTCGCCCCACGCCAGGTCGGCGGGCAGCGGCCCGAGGTCGAGCACGTTGATCCGCCCCGGCTCGAAGACCGCGTCGTCGACCGAGTCCACCGCCACGACCCGTGCCTCGCGCCCGCTGATCCGCGCGGCGGTGCGCAGCCGCTCGGCGTCGCCGACGACGATCGGGCGAGCGCGCGCCGAGGTCGCGTCGTCGAGCAGCGCACCGGCGATGACCTCGGGGCCGACGCCGGCGCCGTCGCCCATGGTGACGGCGATCAGGGGAGGGGTCATGTTCAGCCTTCCGTTGCGGGACGCAGGTGTTCGGCGATGCGCACGAGGCTGTCCGCATCGCCGAAGCTGCCGGGCCGGGTCACCACGGACATGCCGCCGCGGGTGCGGCTGCGCACGGCGCCGTGGTGGATCTGGGTGAGTGGCACGAGCTCGTCCATGCCGAGCGCGTCGAGCACGCGGCGCGCGGTTTCGCCGCCGGTGAGCACGAGATCGACCGGGCGATCGGCGGATCTGACGGCGCGGGCGGAGGCGGTGCTTCCTCCGGCGGCGGGTCCGGCTCCGGCGGGTCGGACTTCT
>X190_Common_House_Gecko__coassemble_298_pt1 | contig 13333 bp, 12 predicted proteins | sample X190_Common_House_Gecko__metabat2_low_PE_001 | metagenome-assembled genome bin X190_Common_House_Gecko
TGTCCGGCCGGGAACACCGCATCAACCGGGCCGTCGCCGCACCACCGTTCCGCCGCAGCAAGGTCGCCGAGTACGTCGAACCGCTGCTGGAGCCGCTCGCGCACGAGCTGATCGACCGGTTCGCCGCGCGCGGGGAAGCCGACCTGGTCGCGGAGTTCACCAGCCGCTACCCGGTGCTGCTCATCAGCCGCATGCTCGGGTTGCCCGCGGAGAGCGAGGGAACCGTGCGGCGTTGGGCGCAAGACCTGTTCAACTACCCGCTCGATCCCGATGCGGCCATGGCGGCGTCCGCGGAGTTCACCGAACACGTCCGCCCGATCCTCGACCGGCGCCGCCGCGAACCCGGTGCGGACCTGATCTCGATGCTGGTCACCGAAACCGCCGAAGACGAGCACCTCGACGACGAACAGGTACTGGCGTTCCTTCGCCTGCTGTTTCCGGCCGGTGCGGACACCACGGTCTTCGCGCTGGCCAACACGCTGGCCGCGCTGCTGAGCCATCCCGATCAGCTGGAGCTGGTGCGCTGCGACCCGGACGAGCACGTGCCGTGGGCGATCTGGGAGGGGTTGCGCTGGGAGCCGCCGGTGGGCCTGCTGCCGCGCATCTGCCCGGAAACCACCACGTGGCAAGGAATCGAGATACCCGCGGGGACACCGATGATCTTTTCGATCAACGCGGCGCTGCGCGACCCGGCCGCGCACGCCGATCCGCACCGCTTCGACGTCACCCGACGCTCGGCCGACCTGCTGGCGTTCGGACAGGGGCCGCACACCTGCCTCGGCACGTGGTTCGCCGTGGCCGAGCTGCAAGCGGGCTTGAAGGTGCTGCTGCGGCGCCTGCCGGGGCTGCGGCTGCGCGCCGGGTGCGCCGTCCGCATCACCAGCCAGGTCGGCACCGCGTTGCGCGGCCCGGACGAGCTGCCCGTGCGGTGGGAGAGGTGACGGCGCCTGCGGCGGAAAGTCGCGTGCCGACGAGGAATCCGGTTGGCAGGATGAGCCCGTGAACGATCACCCCGATCCCACCCGCCGAGCGGACTGGATCAACACTCCGGTCACCGCGGAACTCCTGCGCGGTGCGCTCGAACTCGAACGCACCGAGCACGGCCTGTTACCGCACCGCCTGCCCGCCCGCGCCCGCGCGCAGAGCGCGGACGAGCGGCTGGCCATGATGGAGTCCCAGCCCGCCGGCGTGCGGCTGGTACTGCGCACCTCGGCGACCGCGCTCGAACTGGACACGCTGCCCACCAAGCTGGTCTACGCGGGCGCGCCACCTCGCCCGGACGGCGTGTACGACCTGCTCGTGGACGGTCGGCTGACCGGGCAGGCCACCGTGACCGGCGGGAACACCCGGAGCATCGACATGCGCACCGGCGCCGCCGAGTACCGGCCCGGACCGCCCGGCACGGCGCGGTTCACCGGTCTGGCCGAAGGCCGCAAGGACGTCGAGATCTGGTTGCCGCACAACGAGATCACCGAACTCGTCGCGCTGCGCACCGACGCTCCCGTGGAGCCGGCGCCGGATCGGGGCCGGCGGGTGTGGCTGCACCACGGCAGTTCGATCAGCCACGGCTCCAACGCAGCGAGTCCCAGCACGACCTGGCCCGCGACGGCGGCCGTGCGAGGCGATGTGGAGCTGATCAACCTCGGGCTGGGCGGCAACGCGCTGCTCGACCCGTTCACCGCCCGTGCCATGCGCGACACGCCCGCGGACCTGATCAGCGCGAAGATCGGGATCAACCTGGTCAACTCGGACCTGATGCGGCTGCGCGGGTTCACCCCGGCGGTGCACGGGTTCCTCGACACCATCCGCGACGGGCACCCCACCACGCCGCTGCTGGTCATCTCACCGATCCACTGCCCGATCCACGAGGACACGCCCGGACCCGGCGCTTTCGACCTCAGCGCGCTCAGCGCCGGGCAAGTGCGGTTCCGGGCCACCGGCGACCCGGCGGAGCGCGCCGCGGGCAAGTTGACGCTGGGCGTCATCCGGGACGAGCTGGCCAGGATCGTGCGCGAGCGGACCGCCGAGGACCCGAACCTGCACCACCTGGACGGCCGCGAGCTGTACGGCGAAGCGGACTTCGCCGAGCTGCCGCTGCCCGACGAGCTCCACCCGGACACGGCCGCCCACCGCCGCATCGGCGAGCGCTTCACCGGACTGGCCTTCGACTCCGGTGGGCCGTTCGGCATCCAGCGCTAGCCGGCGGCGGATCACCACCCGACGTTGAGGTGCTGCAGCCCGTAGATGGCTTGGTCGGCGGCGTAGGCGATTTCCTCGTCGACCACGTGCAAACCCGGGAATCGCTGCAGCAGCGCGGGAAACGCGATCCGCATCTCCATGCGGGCCAGCGGAGCGCCGAGGCAGTGGTGGATGCCGTGCCCGAATCCGACGTGCGGCGCGGCGGAGCGGGTCACGTCGAACCGCTCCGGTTGCTCCAGCAGGCCGGCGTCCCGGTTCGCCGCGGGCAGGTTCACGTTCACCAGATCGCCGCGGCGGATCGTGACCCCGTCGAGTTCGACGTCGCGCACGGCCATCCGCGGAGAACCGCCGTTGACCACGCTGAGCCAGCGCATCAGTTCCTCGACGGCGCCGGGCACCGCGGCCGGATCGTCGCGGACGATCGCGAGCTGCTCGGGGTGGCGCAGCAGCGCCAAGGTGCCGAGACCGAGCATGTTCGACGTCGTCTCGTGCCCTGCGACCAGCAGCAGGTTGGCGATGCCGATGAGTTCGGCGTTGCTCAGCGCGTCGGCGTGGTCGCGGATCAGCATCCCGATCAGGTCCTCGCCGGGACGCTCGCGAGCCCGGTCGACCAGACCGGTCATGTAGGCGATGGATTCCTCGGAGAGCTCGATCCGGTCGGCTTCGGGCGCTGTGGTGTCCAGCTGGCGCCGGGTGCGCTCCTGGAACTCCGCGCGGTCGGTGGTGGGCACCCCGAGCAGTTCGCAGATGACCAGCGACGGGATCGGCAGCGCGTACTCGGCGACGAGGTCGGCGGGCGGTCCGTGCCGTTCGAGGGCGTCCAGGTGCTCGTCGACGATCTCGGCGATCCGGGGTTGCAGCCGCCGCATCCGCCGCACCGTGAACTCCGGTGTGAGCAACCGCCGCAGCCGGGTGTGGTCGGGCGGGTCGAGCGAGAGGATGTTGCCGCTGCGGTGCCCGGACAGCTGCCGCGGATCCCGGGCGGGCCGCTGCCCGGCGTCGAGGTCGGCGGGCCCCCAGCCGTTGATGAAGGAGTCGGCGTCGCCGAGCATCCGCCGCACGTCGGCGTGCCGGGTGAGCAGCCACGCCGGCGGGCCGAACGGGGTCGGCACCCGGACGATCCCTTCCGCCGCGCGAACCGCCGCCACCTCCGGGGCGGGGCCGAACCCGCTGCGGCGGGTGCTGATCGGCGTGGGCTCTCGGCCGGTGGTGGACGGCTGGGTCACTGGTGCTCCTGCGTGGTCGGTGCTCGTCGCGGCATCCCCGGGACCAAGTTAATTCAGTTGCCTGACTGAATGCAATCGCCTGGGCACGGCGTGAACTTCGGCCGAAGAATCCTCCGCGGTGCGCAGTCCCGCGAGCCGGATCAGGACGGCGGGGAGATCTCGGCCGGGGCGCGCATCAGCATGTCGGCGACCAGCTCCGGCTCGGTGATCATGAGGTCGTGCCCGGTGTCGATCTCCCACAACCGGCCCGCCGCGCGGGCGGCGGCCAGCCGGGCGGGGTCGCGACCGTGCAGGGCCGAGGAGCACACGATCTGGGTCTGCGGGATCGCATTCAGCGCCGCCTCGTTCGTCAGCAGCAGCGGCTGTTCGAAGCACCGATACGGGTGCGGTGTGAGTTTGCTGCGCACCCATGCGGCGTCCTCCGGGTCGGTCACGCCGAAGATCGGGGACGACCCGGTGTCCGGGAAGTGGACGAGTTCGACCCCGTCGACCACCTGGGTGTGCTCGCGGATCGCGACGGGCGCGAGATCGATGATCGCCTCACCGTGCGCCGGGGTCGCGGCGTCCAGGTAGACGAGGTGCCGGATGCGCTCGGGCGCCCGGTCGGCGACGCCGGTGACGACCATTCCGCCGTAGCTGTGCCCGGCCAGGACGACGTCGAACAGGTCCTCGGTCCGCAGCACCGCCAGGACGTCCTGGACGTGCAGGTCGAGATCGACATCGGGACCGAGCAGATGCGCGCGCTCGCCGAGTCCGGTCAGCGTCGGTGCGTGCACGTCGTGCCCGGCCGCGCGCAGAATCCGCGCGACCCGCCGGTAGCACCACCCGCCGTGCGCCGCGCCGTGCACCAGGACGTAAGTGGACATGCCCGCCTTTCGGCTCCGGATCTTCGCCAGCGGATCGGATCGCCCGGGCAGCGGCGTTCGGCGAACCCGGCCGCCAAATCCTAAGACAGCCAAGTGACTCATCCGTCGCCGCGGGCGGACCCGAGCGGGTGCTCCGATGTTGGACTCGCACCCGCCGGACGCTCATCATCAACACCATGAGCGAGGTGGCAGCAGAGGACTTCGAGGCCATCAGGCGGCAGGTGCGCGAGTTCGTCCGCTCCGCGGTGCTGCCGCGCGAGACCGAGATCATGAACGCCGACCGGGTCCCGGACGACCTGCGCTCGGCCGCCGCGCAGATGGGCCTGTTCGGCTACGCGATCCCCGCGGAATGGGGCGGGCTCGGGCTCGACCTGGCCCAGGACGTCGAACTCGCGATGGAGTTCGGCTACACCACGCCGGCGCTGCGTTCGCTGTTCGGCACGAACAACGGCATCGCGGGGCAGGTGCTCGTCGGATTCGGCACCGATGCGCAGAAGCAGCGGTGGCTCGAACGCATCGCCTCCGGGGACGTGGTGGCCTCGTTCGCGCTGACCGAGCCGGGCGCCGGCTCGGACCCGGCGGGCCTGCGCACCCGCGCGCACCGGGACGGCGACGAGTGGGTGATCGACGGCAGCAAGCAGTTCATCACCAACGCGCCGATCGCGGACCTGTTCGTCGTGTTCGCCCGCACCGCCGAGCCGCAGCCGGAGAACCCGGGCATCGCGGTGTTCCTGGTGCCCGCGGGCACGCCGGGAATCACCGTCGGCCCGAAGGACGCGAAGATGGGGCAGGAAGGCGCCTGGACCGCGGAGGTCGGCTTCGACCAGGTCCGGGTGCCCGCCGACGCGCTCGTGGGTGGCGACGAGGCCGCCGGGTACCGCGCGGCGATGACCTCGCTGGCGCGCGGGAGGGTGCACATCGCCGCGCTCGCGGTCGGCACCGCCCAGCGCGCCCTCGACGAGTCCGTGTCCCACGCCGCCACGAACACCCAAGGCGGTCGGCGCATCGGCGAATTCCAGCTGGTGCAGGCGATGCTGGCCGATCAGCAGACAGATGTCCTCGCCGGTCGCGCCATGGTCCGCGAAACGGCGCGCGCCCACGTCAGCGGCGAGGACCGCCGCATCGGCCCTTCCGCGGCGAAGCTGTTCTGCACCGAGATGGCGGGCAGGGTCGCCGACTCGGCCGTGCAGGTGCACGGCGGCGCCGGCTACATGCGCGAGATCCCGGTCGAGCGGATCTACCGCGATGTGCGGTTGCTGCGGCTCTACGAAGGCACCAGCGAGATCCAGCGGCTCATCGTCGGTGGGGGACTGGTGCGCCAGGCGGTGCGCGGCTCGTGACCACCGGAGAGCTGCCGCTGGCCGGAACCACCGTCGTCGCGCTGGAACAGGCCGTCGCGGGGCCGCTGGCCAGCCGCCACCTCGCCGACCTCGGCGCCCGCGTGATCAAGATCGAGCGGCCGGGGCAGGGCGACTTCGCCCGCGACTACGACGCCGCGGTGCACGGTTTGTCCACCCACTTCGCCTGGCTCAACCGCGGCAAGGAATCGCTGGCGATCGACCTGAAGTCGGACGGCGGGCTGCGCGCCGCCCGCGAACTCATCGCCCGGGCCGATGTGTTCCTGCACAACACCGCGCCGGGAGCGCTCGAACGGCTCGGGCTGGACGGCGAGACCTTGCGGGCCGCGCACCCGCGGCTGGTCGTGGTCAACATCTCCGGCTACGGGACCGGCGGACCGCGCCGCGACCGGAAGGCCTACGACATGCTCGTGCAGGCCGAGACCGGGATGGTCGCGGTGACCGGCACACCGGAGACGCCGTCCAAGACCGGAGTGCCCAACGCCGATATCGGCGCCGGTCTCTACGCGGCGATGTCCGCGATGAGCGCGTTGCTGCGGCGCGAACGCACCGGTGCAGGCGGCGTGGTCGACGTGTCGATGTTCGACGCGGCCGTCGAGTGGATGGGCCATCCGCTCTACATGCAGCTCTACGGCGGCGCGCAGATCCCGCGGATGGGACTGAGCCACGCGGCGATCGCGCCGTACGACGCCTATCCGACCGCGGACGGGCAGATCCTCATCGGGGTGCAGAACGACCGCGGATGGCGCCGGCTGGTGACGGAAGTCTTCGGCGCCCCCGAACATGCGGAAGATCCGCGGTTCGCCACCAACGTCGACCGGGTGCGCAACCGGGCCGAGTGCGACGCCTTGGTGGCTGCGTGCACCGCGCGGTTCGCCACGGCCGAACTCGACGAGCGGCTCGCGGCCGCGGGCATCCCCGCCGCTCAGATCAACGGCACCGCGGAACTGGCCGAGCATCCCCAGCTCGCCGAGCGGGACCGGTGGCGCACGGTGCCGACCGAAGCGGGCGAGATCCGCGGGGTGCTGCCGCCGATGACGTTCCGCGACGCCGAACTGCCGATGGGGCGGATCCCGGCGCTCGGCGAGCACAACGCGGCGATCCTCGCCGAACTGGAACTCGATGATCGACCCGACGGCGGAGGGGACTTTGATGGCTGAGCAGCTGTCCGCGCAGCGCGTGGCGATCGTGACCGGCGCGGCCAGGGGAATCGGCGCGGCCACGGCGCTGCGCCTGGCCGCGGACGGGTTCGCGGTCGCCGCGCTCGATCTGGAGGAAGCGGCGGCCGAGGGCACCGCCGCTGCGATCGCCGCAGCAGGCGGCACCTCGCTCGCGGTGGGTGCCGACGTCTCCGACGCCGCAGCCGTCGATGCCGCCGTCGCGCGGACCGCAGAGGCGCTCGGCTCGCCTTCCGTGCTGGTCAACAACGCCGGGATCACCAGGGACAACCTGCTGTTCAAGATGACCGAGCCGGACTGGGACGCGGTCATGTGCGTGCACCTGAAGGGTTCGTTCCTGATGAGCAGGGCCGTGCAGCAGCACATGGTCGCGGCCGGGTACGGGCGGATCGTGAACCTCTCGTCGACGGCTGCGCTGGGCAACCGCGGTCAGGCGAACTACTCGACCGCGAAGGCCGGGCTGCAAGGCTTCACCAAGACGCTCGCCGTGGAACTCGGCAAGTTCGGCGTGACCGCGAACTGCGTCGCGCCCGGCTTCATCGCCAGCGACATGACCAAAGCGACCGCGCAGCGCATCGGCGTGCCGTGGGAGCAGTACGCGGCCGACCGCGCCGAGGCGATCCCGGTGCGCAGAGCGGGTGAGGTGGACGACATCGCCAACGCGGTGTCGTTCTTCGCCGACGAGCGGTCCGGCTTCGTGTCCGGGCAGATCCTCTACGTCGCCGGCGGTCCCAAGGCTTGAGCCTGCGAAGCTCGGTGCCGTCACCGGGAAACGTATGCTGCGGGCATGGCCCTCGTGGACACCTTCAGAGCGCTGCACCACCGCGGTGACGTGCTGCTCATGCCGAACCCGCCGGACGCGGGCGCGGCGAAGATCATGCAGTCGCTCGGGTTCTCGGCGCTTGCGACGACCAGCAGCGGTGCGGCCGCCGCCCGGGGACTGCCGGACGGCGGCTTGAACCGCGAGTCGGCGTTGCACGCCGCCGCCGAGATCGCGGCAGCGGTCGACGTGCCGGTCTCGGCGGACCTGGAGAACGGGTTCGCCGCGGAACCGGCCGGGGTCGCCGACACGATCCGGCTCGCGGTCGAGTGCGGGCTGGCGGGCGCCTCGGTCGAGGACTGGGACGGCACCGCGCTCTACGAGCCCGAACACGCCGCGGACCGGGTGCGCGCGGCCGCCTCGGCCGCGGCGGGTGAACTCGTGATCACCGCGCGGGCGGAGAACCACCTGCGCGGAGTGTCCGATCTGGACGACACCATCGCCCGGTTGCAGTCCTATGTGGAAGCCGGTGCCGATGTCGTGTTCGCCCCGGGGTTGAACACGGCCGAGCAGATCGGCGCGGTGGTGCGCAACGTAGATGTTCCGGTCAGCGTGTTGGCCGTGCCCGGCGTGCCGCCGGTGGCCGAGCTCGCGGAGCTGGGCGTGCGCCGCGTTTCGACCGGCGGTGCGCTGGCGTTCGCCGCGCACGCGGCACTGGCCGACGCGGCGCGGGAACTGCGCGAGCACGGCACCTTCGGCTATTTGGACGCGGGCGGGCGCGGGCGCGTCGCCCTCGACGAAGCGCTCGGCTGACGCGGCCGCCGGCAACCACGGAGTACGGAAGAGACCTCTCATGTCCACAGCACTGTCCCTTTTGGACCTAGCGCCGATCGCGCGCGGCGGTACCGCCCGGGAAAGCTTCGACGCCTCGATCGAGCTGGCGCAGGCCGCCGAACGCACCGGATACCGGCGCGTGTGGTACGCCGAACACCACAACATGGGCTCCATCGCCTCCAGCGCCACGAGTGTCCTCATCGGACACATCGCGGCGCGCACCGAGTCCATCCGGCTGGGCGCGGGCGGAATCATGCTGCCCAACCACGCGCCGCTGGTGATCGCCGAGCAGTTCGGCACGTTGGAGACGCTGTTCCCCGGGCGCATCGACCTTGGCCTCGGCAGGGCCCCGGGCAGCGACCAGAACACCGTGCTGGCGCTGCGCCGCGACCCCGCCCAGGCCGACGCGTTCCCGCAGGACGTCCTCGAACTGCAGGCGTACCTGGGCGGAAAATCGGTTCGCGGCGTCCGCGCCGTGCCGCACGCGGAAACCGCGCCACCGCTGTACATCCTGGGCTCGTCGCTGTTCGGCGCGCGGCTGGCCGCGCAGCTGGGCCTGCCGTACGCGTTCGCCTCGCACTTCGCGCCGGACGCGCTGCACGAGGCGGTGTCGGTCTACCGCGCGGAATTCACGCCGTCCGAGCAGCTGACCGAGCCGTACGTGGTGGCGGGGGCCAACGTCTTCGCCGCCGAGGACCACGACGTCGCGGTGGAGCAGAAGACCACCGCCTACCGCGCGCGGGCGCGCATGATGATCAAGTCCGGGCGGCCGGGGGTGAACCTGACCGATGCCGAGATCGACGCGTTCCTCGCCTCGCCGAGCGGGCGCCCGCTGGCTTCGATGACCAAGTACACCGCGGCCGGGACGGCCGACGAGGTTCGCGAATACCTGGAAGGTTTCGCCGAATCCAGCGGGGCCGACGAGCTGATGCTCGCCCACCAGGCCATCGGCACCGCCGAGCGGGTGCTCTCGGTCGAGCTGACCGCAGGGGCGATGGCCCGGTCCCGCTGACTCACCGGCACGAGTTCGATCCACTGTGGATGGAAAGGCGGTCGGGAATCTCCGAGATCCGCGGCGATCCTGGAGGTTCCCGCTGCCCGGCGGGCCCCGCGAGACCGGATCGGGCGAAGGCGTTCAGCCGGTGCTCGCCCACATGTCGGCGGTGAGCCGGAAGCTCGGCAGGTCGGCGAACGACATCTTCGCCTCGTAGAGGCGGGCGTAGCCGGTGTGCGCGATCTTCCACGCGCCGTCCACGTGGCGGTACCGGTCCTCGTAGTAGGCGGAACCGATGATCGCGACCTCGTAGCGCGGCACCAGAACGGTGTCGCTCAGGCACCAGCTCCCGCTCGCGTGCTCGCCGTCGACGGTGATCTCCGGGCCGGTGCAGTGGTGCACGGTGGTCATCCCGGAGCCGAGCTGCTCGCGCATGTAGGACACGATCTCGTCGCGGCCGGTGAACGCCAGCGGGCGCCCGCCGGACGGCGACCCGTAGTCGGTGGTCGCGTCTTCGGCGAGGGTGGCTGCGAGCTCGTCCCACTGCTTGAGGTCGATGCTGCGCAGGTAGCGGTGTTTGAGGGCACGGATCTCTTCCAGCGCGATCAGGTCCATGCTCTCAGCCTGGAGCACCACCGGCGCGCGCACCAGACCCCGGATGCACCCGGTATCGCCCGGACCGAGCAAGCGCTCGGGGCGGCGATCACTGCGGACGCGGTATTGAACCTCGCCGGGGATGACCTTAGAGTCCTCGCTAGAACCTGTTCTAGCGAGGGAGGTTCCGGTGAGCGGCTCCGAGGATGCGGTGCGTTCCGGCCAGGCGTGGTCGGAGTTCTGCCGCGCGCTGGAACGGGCGGGCGAGGTGGTGCTGTCCGGCAGCGCCCCGGACACCGCGTTCGACCGCGCCGAAGGCTTCCGCTACCTGACCCGGCTCACCCGCGAGATGCTGTATTCGTGCGTCGACAACGCCGATCCCGACTTCCCGCGGCTGCACGAGCTGGACCTGGTCAAGATCGGCGCGGACAACCCGGACAACGTCTACCTGTCGGCCAACATCCGCGGTGACCGCGAATACCGGATCACCGGCGAGCGCGGCACGATCAGCTACTTCAGCATCGGGTCGAAGGCCAACCGCTACGCCAAGGACGGCACCATGGCCTCCACCGGCGAGCTGACCGACGCCGATCTCGTCGCCGAACCGGACGGCACGATCGAGATCATCGCGAGTGCGACCCGGCGGGGCCGCAACTGGCTGCCGCTGGCACCGGACTCGACCGGGCTCGTGGTTCGCCAGACCTACCTCGACCGCGCCGCCGAGGCACCCGGCCGATGGCGCATCGAGCGGCTCGACGGTCCGGGCGAACCCGCCGAGTTGGCGCCGGACTTCCTCGCCGCGGCGCTGCGCCGCACGGCGCTGGCGGTGCACGGCACGGCGGCGACCTTCGCCGGGTGGGCGGAGCTGTTCGCGACCAAGCCGAACGAGCTGCCCGACTTCGGCCAGGAGATGTTCCAGCGCGCAGGCGGCGACCCGGAGATCCACTACCTGCACGGCTACTGGACGTTGCGGCCCGGCGAGGCGTGGCTGATCGAGACCGACGTGCCCGAATGCCCGTACTGGAACTTCCAGCTGGACAACTGGTGGATGGAGTCGCTGGACAACCGGCGGCGCACCACCGTGAACAAGCACACCGCCCGGCTCGGCCCGGACGGCAGGCTGCGGATCGTCGTGGCCGACCGGGATCCGGGCGTGGGCAACTGGATCGACACCTGCGGGCACGATCGCGGCACCGCGCTGCTGCGCTGGCTCGGAGCCGATGAGCACCCGATCCCGGAATGCCGGGTCGTGCCGCTGGCGTCGCTGAGCTCCGAGGGGGACCGGTGACGGGCACCGAACTACGCGTGGACGACCTGCTCGCGGCCGCACGGGACAAGACCGGGTTGACGGAGTTCGGCGACGACTGGTTCCTCGAACCGCTCGGCGTACTGGTCACCTCGCTCAACGACGAGGCCCGGCTGTCCGCGACCGGTCTGGAACTGACCCGCCGCAGGCTCACCGCGCTGCTGGCCGACCGCCTGCGGCTGCGCGCCGTGCAGCGGGCGCACCCGGAGATCCTGGAGGTGCGGCCGGTGGTCGCCGCCGAGATCTGCGGACTGCCGCGGACCGGGTCGACCTTGCTGCACCGGCTGCTGGCCACCTCGCCGCAGCTGACCTCCACGATGTCCTGGGAGACGACCTACCCGCTGCCGTTCCCCGGCGAAGGCCCGGACGCGGCCGAGCGCAAACGCCGCGCGCAGGAACGGATGCGGGCGTTCCTGGAGCTTTCCCCGGATTTCGGCGACATCCACACCGTGGCCTGGGACGAGCCGGAGGAGGACGTGATCCTCGTCGACCGGTCGTTCACGTCGATGAGTTTCGAGTCGTTCCACTGGGTGCCCGGCTACGGCGACTGGCTGCGCACCACCGATCAGACCAAGGCGTACGACGAGCTGCGCCAGTGGTTGCAGGTGCTGCAGTGGCAGCAGCCCGCGCGTTCCGGGCTGCGCTGGATCCTCAAGTCGCCGCACCGCCTGACCGCGGTGGGCACCGTGCTGGACGCCTTCGAGGACTGCTCGATCGTGATGACGCACCGCTCGCCGGTGCGGGCGGTGCCCTCCTACGCCTCGATGGTCAGCAATCTTTCCGCGCAGTACAGCGAAAACGTGGACGACGCCGGGCTCGGGCGGTATTGGAGCGACCGGTTCGTCGCGTCGTTGCGGGAGTTCTGCGCGGTTCGCGAGGCGCGCCCGGACCGGTTCGTCGACGTGCGGTTCGACGCCTTGCTCGACGATCCGGTCGCCGAAGCGCTGCGGGTGCTGCGCGCGCTGGGCCGGTCACCGGGGGAGGGCGACCGAGCCGCGTTCGAGTCCTATGTGGAGCGCGACCGCGCGAGTCGCACCGCTGCGCACCGGTACTCCCCGGAGGAGTTCGGATTGTCCGAGTCCCGGCTGGAACGGGACTTCGCGTTCTACCGGGAGGCTTACCTGTGATGCTGTCCGACGAAGTGGTGCTGATCTCCGGGGTCGGCGCGGGGCTCGGCGCGAAGCTCGCCACCCGCGCTGCGGCCGAGGGGGCGAAAGTGGTCGCCGCGGCCCGCTCCGGCGACGTGCTCGCACAGGTGGAGCAGGACGTCGCGGCAGCGGGCGGTGAAGCGCTGGGAGTGCGCTGCGACGTTCGCGATCCCGACGACGTGAGCAGGGTGGTGCGCACCGCGACCGAGAGGTTCGGCCCGATCACCGGGCTGGTCAACTCCGCCTACGGGCACCCCGGTTTCACCGATCTGCTGGATACGCCGGAGAAGAAGCTGCGCCGGTCGATGGACATCATCCTGTTCGGCGCGCTGAACATGGCGCGCGAGGTCGTGCCGCACATGCGCGCCGCCGGCCGCGGCTCGATCGTCAACATCGGCACCATGGCCACTCGCAAGCCCCTCCGTGGTGAAGGCGGTTATGCGGTCGCGAAGGAGGCGATGGCCGCGGCGACCCGGTTCCTCGCGCTGGAGCTCGGCGAGTCCGCGATCCGCGTCAACCAGGCCGTGCTGGGCTGGCTGGACGGGCCGGGCGTGCGGTTCTACCTGGAGATGACCGCGCAGCAGCGCGGGGTGGACGAACAGCAGGTCTACGACGAGATCGCGGCGCGCAACCCGCTCGGCCGGATACCGACCGACGACGCGTGCACCGGCGGAATCCTGTTCCTGCTCTCCCGCTACGCCAGCGAGATCACCGGCGCGACGTTGGACGTCAACGGCGGGGAGTACATGCCTTCGTGACGGCCGGAGGCAGCCGTTGCCGCCAGACCTTCTCCGAGCGAACGGACCGTTTGACCAATCTAGTGGGACCAACAGGCCGTTCACTGTCTGCGAGGCATGGTTACCGCCCGGT
>X190_Common_House_Gecko__coassemble_300_pt1 | contig 13122 bp, 15 predicted proteins | sample X190_Common_House_Gecko__metabat2_low_PE_001 | metagenome-assembled genome bin X190_Common_House_Gecko
GTGCCGAAGTGGTCCGGCTGGCTCCGGGACAGGCGCCGCCCGAGGGCACTTCGCTGCTGTGGCTGAACTCCCCGTCGAACCCGACCGGCCGGGTGCTCGACGCCGCCGCGCTGGCGGAGTCGGTGCGCGCGGCCCGCGCGGTCGGCGCCGTGGTGGCTTCCGACGAGTGCTACCTGGCGCTGGGCTGGGAGGCCGAGCCGGTTTCGGTGCTGCACCCGTCGGTGTGCGCGGAGTTCACCGGCGTGCTCGCGGTGCACTCGCTGTCGAAGTCGTCGAACCTGGCCGGTTACCGCGCCGGGTTCATCACCGGTGACCCGGGGTTGGTCGGCCGGCTGCTGGAGCTGCGCAAGCACGCAGGCATGATCATGCCGCGTCCGGTGCAGCAGGCGGTGACCGCGGCGCTCGACGACGACGAACACGTGCGTGCGCAGCGGGAGCGCTACGCGCACCGCCGCGCGGTGCTGCGCCCGGCGTTGGAGAAGGCCGGATTCGAGATCGAACTTTCCCAGGCCGGTCTGTACCTGTGGGCGAGCCGCGGCGCGGACGCTTGGGAAACGGTGGACTGGCTCGCCGAGCGCGGGATCCTGGTTGCTCCCGGTACCTTCTACGGCCCTGGTGGGCAGCGGCACGTGCGGATCGGCCTGACGGCCACGGACGAGCGCGTGCAGGCCGCGGCGGATCGCCTCGCCGCGTGCTGAGACGCGCTCACACCTTCGCGGCCGCGGCGCGCAGGTCTCGCCACGCCGCCCACCACTTTTCGCGTTGGGCGAAGCGTCGGGCGTTCTCCCGCTCCACGAGCCGTCCGGCCACGAACGTCACCGCCGGGTCGACCTGCTCGCCGAGTCCCGCGAGCAGGTCGCGCACCCGCTGCTGGGCCACGCAGGCGTCCTGGTGCGCACCGAGCACGTCCTGGAAGTCCTTCGCCGCGCTGAGCAGCTTCTTCATCTGCTTGCCCAGCACCGGCTCGGCCAGCTCGGCGGTGTAGCGCAGGCGCTTGCCGAGGATCCGCAGCTCGTGCAGCCGTTCGTCGCTCGGTCCCCGCCCGGCCGCATCGACGGCACGCCGCAGCTTGCGGTACTGCTCGGCGACCAGGGCGCGGAGTTCGCGCCGTCCGTGCGCGCCGGTTCCCGCGGTCGGCAGCGGCGCTCGCACGGCCTCGCGCAGCGCGTTGACCAGTGCTTCGTAGCGGTCGCCATCGAGCACCGCGAGCATCTCGAACCGCGCCTCGCCGCGCTCGACCTCCAGCCCGGAGATGAGCCGGGCCGCGGCGGACCGCTCGGCGGTGTCCAGTTCGGCGGCGTCCTGGCGCAGCCGCTCCAGCAGCACGTCCAGATCGCGGACCGGACCCAGCGCCCGGCCGAGCGCGCCGAGTTCCGCGCGCAACGGCTCCGACCAGCTCGTGTCCAGGAACGGTCGGGCCGACCGCAGCACCGCGCGCATCCGCCGCACCGACACCCGCATCTGGTGCAGTTCTTCGGGATCTTCGCCGAGCCGGGTGCCGGGATCGTGCGCCAGCAACCCGCGCAGCCGCGTGTGGAGCGCGGCGCGAACGTGCTCGGCGACGGGTGCGTCCCGCCCTGCCACCGCGGGTTCGGGCGGCAGGGCCGGGGAGGTGCGGTTCATACCACCAGTGTCGGCCATTCCGACGCGGTGTTCGCCGTGATTTCGGCGAGCGGGCGGGCTCAGTCGTTCGCGTGCAGCGCCGCGTTCAGCTCGACCTTGCCGCCGGAACGCGGCCGCACCTCGACCGCACCGGTGGTGGAGTTGCGCAGGAACAGCAGGCCGTCGGAGCCGGACAGCTCGGTGGCCTTGGTCAGCGTCCCGTCCGGCAGGCTGATCTTGGTGGCGGCGGTGACGTACAGGCCGGCCTCGACGACGCAGTCGTCCCCGAGCGAGATCCCCACCCCGCCGTTGGCGCCGATCAGGCAGCGCTCGCCGACCGAGATGACCTCCTTGCCACCGCCGGAGAGGGTGCCCATCACCGAGGCGCCGCCACCGAGGTCGGAGCCGTCGCCGACGACCACGCCGGCCGAGACCCGGCCTTCGATCATCGAGGCGCCGAGGGTGCCCGCGTTGTAGTTGACGAAGCCCTCGTGCATCACGGTCGTGCCGCTGGCCAGGTGCGCGCCGAGCCGGACCCGGTCGGCATCGCCGATGCGCACCCCGGACGGGGCCACGTAGTCGATCATGCGCGGGAACTTGTCGACGCTGTGCACGGTGACCTGGCCGCGCGAGCGCAGCCGCAGCCGGGTCTGCTCGAAGCCTTCGACGGGGCAGGGGCCGTGGTTGGTCCACACCACGTTGGACAGCAACCCGAAGATGCCGTCCATGCTCTGCCCGTGCGGCCGGACCAGGCGGTGCGACAGCAGGTGCAGCCGCAGGTAGATGTCGTGCGCGTCGATCGGGGCGTCGGCGAGCCGGGAGATCTCGGTGCGAACCGCGACGACCTCGACTTGGCGGGCGTCGTCCCGGCCGGTCAGCGCAGCGCCGGCTGCTCCGAGCGCCTCGGCCGTCTCCGCCGGATCCAGCTCGGTGCTGCCTGCCTCGCCGGTCGAGCCGAGCTTGACGATGGGGAACCAGGTGTCGAGCACGGTTCCGTCGTCGGTCACGGTGGCCAGGCCGACGCCGTGCGCGCCGGTGTTCTGCGGGTCGGGGGTCTCGGTGCCGCTCATGCCGGAAACGGTAATCGGCGGCGGCCCCAGGTGCCGCCCAGGGGTGAGGTCTTCCGCGCTCATCGATACCGAGAGTGATCGAGTGATTTCCCGGCGCAGCAACGGAAAACCGATGCGCCGCACGTCCTCTATGGACTCCGCGGAGTGGTCGGTGTCACGCGTTCCCTGCCGGTAACCTGCCAGCGTGACCGACTCCCTGGATCTGAGCGCCGAACCGGTCGAGCTGACCGCCGCGCTGGTCGACATCCCCAGCGTCTCCGGCGAGGAGCGCGCCATCGCCGATGCCGTGCAGCGCGCGCTGCAAGCGCAGGCCCCGCACCTGGAAGTGGTGCGCAGCGGAGAGGCCGTGCTCGCGCGCACCGACCTCGGCAGGCCGTCGCGGATCGTGCTGGCCGGGCACCTGGACACCGTGCCGATCAACGACAACCTGCCGCTGCACCGCACCGGTTCGGGCGCGGACGAGGTGCTGCACGGCTGCGGCGCGGTGGACATGAAGGGCGGCGACGCGGTGCTGCTGCACCTGGCCGCGCAGCTGACCGCGCCGCGGTACGACCTGACCTTCGTGTTCTACGACTGCGAAGAGGTCGCCGCCGAGCGCAACGGGCTCAACCGCATCGAACGCGACCTGCCGGAGTGGCTGGCCGGGGACCTCGCCATCGTCGGCGAGCCGTCGAACGCCGGCATCGAAGCCGGTTGCCAGGGAACGCTGCGCGTGGAGGTCCGCACCAGCGGCACTCGCGCGCACGCCGCGCGCGCCTGGATGGGAGACAACGCCATCCACGCGGCGGAGCCGATCCTGCGGCGGTTGCTGGACTACACGCCGCGGGAGCCGGTCATCGACGGGCTGCAGTACCACGAGGGCCTGCAGGCCGTGCGCATCGAAGGCGGCGTCGCGGGCAACGTCGTGCCGGACTCCTGCGTGGTCGCGGTGAACCACCGCTTCGCCCCGGACAAGTCGCTGGCCGAAGCCGAAGCGCACGTCCGCGAGGTCTTCGCCGGGTTCGACGTGACCGTGGTCGACGCCTCCGGCGGGGCGCTGCCCGGGCTGAACTCCCCGGCCGCGGCCGAGCTGGTCGAAGCCGCGGGCGGGCAGCCGATCGCCAAGCTCGGCTGGACCGACGTGGCCCGCTTCGCCGCGCGCGGACTCCCCGCGGTGAACTTCGGGCCGGGGTCGCCGACGTTGGCGCACACCCGGCAGGAGCACGTCCCGGCTGCCGACGTCCGGCATTGCGCGGACGTGCTCACCCGGTTCTTGAGCTGAGCAGCGTCAGGAGTCGCCGACGCGGCCGTCGTGCACGTGCGGCAAGCCCTCCACGTCAGGTGCCGCGAGCGGTTCGGAGACCTGCGGAATGCCGTCCAACTCGGCCGGTTCTTCCACCGGGGCGCGCGGTTCCGGCGTCCGCGCCTGCTGCGGCGCCTCCGACTGCGGCTGTTCAGCGGACTCCTCGGCGGGTTTGCCGGTCGCGCCGCCCTGCACGTTCTCCACGAACCGCAGCAGCTCCACGGGGAACGGCAGGACCAGCGTCGAGTTCTTCTCCGCGGCGACCTCCACCACCGTCTCCAGCAGCCGCAGCTGCAACGCCTCGGGACTGCCGGACATGACGTTCGCGGCGTCGGAGAGCTTGCGCGAAGCCTGGTACTCGCCGTCGGCGGAGATGATCCGGGAACGCCGCTCGCGTTCCGCCTCGGCCTGCCGCGCGATGGAGCGCTTCATCGTCTCCGGCAGCGAGACGTCCTTGATCTCCACCCGGTCGATGTGCACGCCCCAGCCCAGCGCCGGGCTGTCGATCATGACTTCGAGGCCCTGGTTGAGCTTCTCCCGGTTGGCCAGCAGCTCGTCCAGGTCGCTCTTGCCGATGATCGAGCGCAGCGAGGTCTGCGCGACCTGGCCCATGGCGAACAGGTAGTCCTCGACGTTGACCACCGCACGGGTCGGGTCGGTGACGTTGAAGTAGACCACCGCGTCCACCCGCACCGTCACGTTGTCCCTGGTGATGCCTTCCTGCGCGGGCACCGGCATGGTCACGATCTGCAGGTTCACCTTCTGCAGCCGGTCGACGCCCGGCACGATCGCGGTCAGCCCCGGCTCGCGCGGCGCCGACAGCACCCGCCCGAAGCGGAACACCACTCCGCGCTCGTACTGCTTGATGATCCGGACGCTGGAGGCGGTGCACAGCGCCACGAGCAGCGCGATCCCGATGATGAGTTCGACGAGCATGGCGGGCTCCCAACCTCGATCGGCGAGGACGCGAAAGCCCCGGCTCCACCGGAGCCGTCGCACTGCTCACGGTACTCCGGGCGCAGGTTCCGTTCAGCCCGTATGCACTGGTCAACAAGGCTCTCGTGCCGCAGGGCGCGCGGCGCCACGCCGTGGTCACTGCCGTGGAACCCGGCGTTCGCCGCCGCTGCATACCCTCAATGCCATGACCATCCAGGGCTCACCCAACGGCGCGGAGCGCCCGCCGGAGAAGCGACGCGGGCCGGTGGTGCTGCGCCGCTCCCGATTGCAGGATCCCGGCACCACCGATCAGCGCCTGCTCGACTCCCGCGGCCCGACCGACTGGGTGCACACCGATCCGTGGCGGGTGCTGCGGATCCAGTCCGAGTTCGTCGAAGGTTTCGGCGCGCTGGCCGAGGTGCCGCGCGCGGTGACGGTGTTCGGCTCCGCGCGCACGCCCCGCGAGCACCCCGAGTACGAGGTGGGCGAGCAGCTGGGCAAGGCACTGGCCGAGATCGGCTGCGCGGTGATCACCGGCGGCGGCCCCGGTACCATGGAAGCGGCGAACCGGGGCGCGTCCGAAGCGGGCGGGCTGTCCATCGGGCTGGGCATCGAGCTGCCCTTCGAGCAGGGCCTCAACCCGTGGGTGGACCTGGGCGTGAACTTCCGCTACTTCTTCGCGCGCAAGACCATGTTCATCAAGTACGCCCAAGGATTCATCTGCCTGCCCGGCGGTTTCGGCACGATGGACGAGCTGTTCGAGTCGCTGACCCTGGTGCAGACCAAGAAGGTCACCAAGTTCCCCGTCGTGCTGTTCGGCAAGTCGTACTGGCAGGGCCTCTACGACTGGGTGCGGGACACCATGCACGCCTCCGGCAAGATCGGGGACAAGGACCTCGCCCTGCTGCACCTGACCGACGACGTCGACGACGCCGTGGAGATCGTGCAGGAGGCATACCGAGCGTGGGAGGAGACGCATTGAGCGAGCAGGACGCCGCCGGGGACGCCATCGGGGAGGACGTCGCGGTCTGCGTGTACTGCGCGTCCGGGCCGGTGGACCAGCGGCACTTGGACCTCGCAGCCGAGGTGGGCAGCGGGGTCGCCAAGCGGAACTGGACGCTGGTCTCCGGCGGCGGCCGGGTGTCGATGATGGGCGAGGTCGCCCGGGCGGCCCGCGCGGGCGGCGCCCGCTCGGTCGGGGTCATCCCGCGCGCACTGGTGGATCAGGAGGTCGCCGACGACGACGCGGACGAGCTGCTGGTCGTGGACACCATGCGGGAGCGCAAGGGGCTGATGGACGCGCACGCCTCGGCGTTCCTGACGCTGCCCGGCGGCATCGGCACCTGCGAGGAGCTGTTCGAGGTGTGGACCTCGCGCTACATCGGGATGCACGCGAAGCCGGTCGTGCTGCTGGACCCGGACGGCCACTACCGCGGGATGCTCGACTGGGTCCGCGGCCTGGTCGCCGACGGGTTCGCTTCGCAGCGCGCGCTGGACTCGCTCACCGTCGTCACCGACGTCGACGCGGCGCTGGACGCCTGCGCCGGTTGACCGCGGCCGGTCCGGCCGTCCGCCGAGCGTGCCAGTATCGGTGACATGAAGGCACTTCCCGCGCTGCGCTTCGGGGACAAGGACGTGACCGGGGATCGGCCGCTGGTCATGGCCATCGTCAACCGCACCCGCGACTCGTTCTTCGACGGTGGCAGCACCTTCGACGCGCAGTCCGCGCTGGACGCCGTGGACACCGCGGTCGCCGACGGCGCCGACATCGTCGACATCGGCGGCGTCCGGGCCGGTGCGCAGGGCGAACCGGTGGACGCCGCGGAGGAGTCGCGCCGGGTGGTGCCGTTCGTGGCCGCGGTCCGCGAGCGCCACCCGGACCTGGTGATCAGCGTCGACACCTGGCGCGGCGAGGTCGCCCGCCAGGTGTGCGAGGCGGGCGCGGACCTGCTCAACGACACCTGGGCCAGTGCGGATCCGCAGCTGGTGCGGGTCGCCGCGGAGTTCGGCGTCGGCATGGTGTGCTCGCACACCGGCGGCCTGCCGCCGCGCACCGATCCCTACCGGGTGCGCTACACCGACGTCGTCGCCGAGGTGGTCGGCGAGCTCGTCGAGCGCGCCGAGCACGCGGTGGCGGCGGGCGTGCCGCCCGCCGGAGTGCTGGTCGACCCGACGCACGACTTCGGCAAGAACACCTGGCACGGGCTGGAGCTGGTGCGCCGGGTGGACGAGCTGACCGCCACCGGCTGGCCGGTGCTGATGGCTATGTCGAACAAGGACTTCGTCGGCGAAACCCTCGGTGCCGAGGTGTCCGAGCGGCTGGAGGGCACCTTGGCGGCAACCGCGGTCGCCGCGTGGGGCGGGGCGCGGGTGTTCCGCGCGCACCAGGTCGCCGAGACGCGGCGGGTGCTGGAGATGGTCGCTTCGATCGCCGGGACGCGGCCACCCGCCGAGGTGCTGCGGGCGCTGGCGTGACCTGCGGTCGGGCGCCCGCGTGGCCGTGGGGGTAGCCGGTCCGCCGGAGGCGCTCGGCCGCGAGTGCGACCGGACTCAGAAAGCGTCTTCGACCAGCTTGCCGGTGTGCGCGATGGGCAGCTCCGGGTCCAGTTCGCGCAGCAGCGGTGCCAGCCGTAGCCAGCGCGATCGAACCCGCGGCGCGCTCGGGTGCCTGCGGGCGACCTCCCTGGCGAGCTCGTCGATGCGCCACCACGCCTCGTCGAGTTCCAAGCCGGTTTCCGGCATCCGGTGCACGGCTTCGACCAGCTCCGCTATCCGGGCGCGCAGTTCGGCGAGGTCCGGGCGGGCACCGTTGCGGTCCGCGTCCGCTCCCGCGGCGTCCGGCCGGGGACGCGGTGCGGGCAGGACGACCTCGCGGCCGTCGGTCGGACCGGGGGCGTTTCGTTCGCTGTCGTTGCGCACACCGAGCTCCTTGCCTCCTCGCGGGCACGCGTCCGCTGGGCGTGCCTGGTGATCCGAAGTGTGGGGCGCTTTCCCCGGTGATCGAGCAGGGTCGTGAATCGATCCACTCATTCGGCGCAGTGATCACCCACGAACGGGCTGCCGATGCGGTCCACCGGCCACGATGGGCGATCGATCGCTGCCCACCTACTTATGATTAGTGAGTCAATTCACCTCGTGTCGAATCGGGAAAGGACCAACAGCCCCTTGCGCCCGGCCGATGACAGTGGTTCCGAATCACCGTAGAGTCACTACTCGTGATGGCTGATGCGCTCCGCGGCCACCTGGATGCCTTGCTGCTGGCCACGCTCGACAGCAGGCAGTTGCACGGCTACGCGATCATCGAGGCGTTGCAGCACCGCAGCGGCGGTGCGCTGGACCTGCCCACGGGAACCGTCTACCCGGCGTTGCGCAGGCTGGAACGCGCCGGATACGTGCACAGCGTTTGGAGCACCGTCGGCGGCAGGCAGCGCCGCACCTACCGGCTCACCCAGTCCGGGACGGAGGCGTTGCACGACGAGCGGCGCGCCTGGCGCGAGTTCACCTCCGCCATCGAAGGCGTGCTGGAGAACAGGTCCGTCCCGGTGCAGCCGACCGCGCAGGCATGAGCGGCGTCCGAGCTGGCTGCTCGGCCGTCGGGCGTCCGTGCCACGATCGGTGCCGTGGCTAGTGCGCTGATCTACCTCCTCGTCGTGCTCGTGGTCGCCGCGGTGATCTACCTGCTGGCGACCCTGGTCTTCGGCCGCGGTGAGCAGTTGGAGGCGTTGCCCCCCGGCTCCACGCCGACCCGGCTGCCCGCCACCGACGTGGAAGGCGCCGATGTGCGGGCGCTGCGGTTCCAGCAGGTCGCCCGCGGGTACAAGGCGGCCGAGGTGGATTGGGCGATGGACCGCCTGGCGGGCGAGGTCGACGACCTGCGCGGCCGGATCGCGGTCCTGCAGCGGCAGCTCGACGTGGCCGGCGAGGAGCTGCGCGATGCCCGGTCGGCGGATCGGGAGGAGTGAGTCCGGTGGGCGGAGCGCAGTTGCGGCTGGAAGTGCCGGTCCCGGCGCCGCCGGAGGCGGTGTGGGCGGCCGCGACGGACTGGCCGCGCCAAGGCGAATGGATGCTGGGGACCTCGGTGCACGTCGTCCGCGGTGACGGCGGTCCCGGTTCGCAGCTGGCCGCGTTCACCGGCTTCTACGGGCTCGGTTTCCTGGACACGATGGAGATCGTCGAGATGCGCGAGCCGTTGTGCTGCCGCGTCCGGCACACCGGGCGGCTGATCTCCGGCGAGGGCGGATTCCGGGTGATCTCCCGCGGTGACGACGACCGCTCGACGTTCGTGTGGTGGGAGGACTTGTCGCTGCCGGCCGGGACCGGACCGGCATGGCCGGTGGTCCGGCCCGCGTTCGCATGGGGGCTGCGCAAGTCGCTGGACCGGTTCGCGGTGTTCTGCGTGGAGCATCGGCGCGATGGCTGAGCCGGGCGCGGTCGTGATCGGTTCGGACGGCCGGGCGCGCTGCCCGTGGGGAGCGAACCAGCCGGACTACGCCGAGTACCACGACTCCGAATGGGGCGTCCCGCTGCGCGGCGAGGCGGCGCTGTTCGAGCGGATCACGCTGGAAGCCTTCCAGTCCGGGCTGGCCTGGCTGACGATCCTGCGCAAGCGCGAGGCGTTCCGCCGCGCGTTCGCCGAGTTCGACCCGCGGCGGGTCGCCGAGTTCGGTCCGGACGACCGGCAGCGGTTGCTGGCCGACGCGGGCATCGTGCGCAACCGGGCCAAGATCGACGCGGCGATCCGGAACGCGGGCGCGGTGCTGGAGCTGGACCGCCCGCTGGACGAGCTGCTGTGGTCGTTCGCGCCGCAGGATTCCCGGGCGCGGCCGAAGAAGTCGGACGACGTCCCGGCGATCACGCCGGAGTCGAAGGCGATGGCCAAGGAGCTCAAGCGCCGCGGTTTCGTGTTCGTCGGCCCCACGACCTGCTACGCGCTGATGCAGGCGACCGGGATGGTCGACGACCACCTCGCCGGCTGCTGGCGCGCGACCGCCCCGGAGTGAGCTGTTCGTCGTGAGTGAACGGACCGCCCGCCCAATCTAGCCAGGCGAGCAGGCCGTTCACTCGGCGCCGGGTGGGATCAGTGGCCGGTGAAGTCGGGGTTGCGCTTGGCCACGAACGCCGAGACGGCCTCGCGGTGATCGGCGGTCCGGCCGGCTTCGATCTGGGCACCCGCCTCGACGTCGAGGGCTTCGTCGAGTCCTTCCGCGGCCGCGGCGCGCATCGTCTCCTTGATCCGGGCGTACGCGCTGGTCGGTCCGGTAGCCATCCGCGCGGCGAGCTCGCCTGCCGCTTCGGTGGCCTGCCCGGCGTCGACGACCCGGTTGACCATGCCGATCCGCAACGCCTCGTCGGCGCCCACCGGTTCGGCCAGCAGCAGCAGCTCCATCGCCCGCCCGTAGCCGATCAGCCGCGGCAGCGTCCACGACGCCCCGGTGTCGGTGGACAGCCCCACGTTGGCGAAGGCCATCAGGAACTTCGCGTCGGCCGATGCGATCCGCAGGTCGCAGGCGAACGCCAGCGAAGCCCCCGCGCCCGCCGCGCTGCCGCCGACCGCCGCGATGATCGGTTTCGGCATCGTCGCCACCGCCCGGATCAGCGGGTTGTAGTGCTCCTCGACCGTCCGCAGTGGACTCGGGTCGTCGGCTTCCAGCAGCGCGATGTGCTCCTTGAGGTCCTGCCCTGCGCAGAACGACCGGCCGGCGCCCGCGAGCACCACCGCGCGGATCGAGTCGTCCGCGGCGGCTTCCCGCAACGCGGCGGTCAGCGCGACCTTGAGCTCCACGTTGAGCGCGTTGAACGACTCCGGCCGGTTCATCGTCAGCGACCGCACGCCGTCGTTGTCCTGGGTCAGCAGTACATCGGACACTTCTCGCCCTTTCGTCGCGATGAGCTGTGCCGCGCCGGATCGGCGGCAGCCTCCTCCACAGTGGACTCATGCACTGGTGGTGCCGGTCCGGCGACGGCGCGTGGCGCGAGCGGTCCCGAAGGGACGATCCGCCGAATTCGCCGCCATGGCCGCACGACGCTAGCCGAAGGCGCATCGCGCGGTAAGCCGGGGAGTGCTGAACATGCCTGCACGGAGGCTGAGTCTGCCACCCGGCGCAGGCATTCGACCAGCGCAACAGCGACACGAGTTGATCGGCTCGGTTTCGCGGCTGGTTCCGGATGGGGGAGAATGGACCAGGACCCGGCTGATTGTGGCGATCAGCGGGTGGGAAGAGTTCACGGAGGGAGCACGCTATGGCGGCCATGAAGCCCCGGACCGGTGACGGTCCCCTCGAAGTGACGAAGGAGGGACGCGGGATCGTGATGCGCGTCCCCCTTGAGGGCGGTGGGCGGCTCGTCGTCGAGATGTCGCTGGAGGAGGCCAAGAACCTGGGCGACGCCCTGGAATCGGCCACCGGCTGAGGCCGCCGCGAAACCTCCGGCGTGCCCCCGATCGTCGTGGTCCGGCCCCGGCATTCCCGCGATGCCGGGGCCGTCGTCCGTGGGGCGGGCCGCACCGGCCGCCCCGTTGCAAGGAAGGAATGCCATCCGTGCCCGATTCCTCGGTGTTCGATTCTTCGCGGTCGCGGGAGCACGCGGTGCTCCCGGTGATCCCGACGGCACTGGTCGAAGTGGACGTCGTGACCCGCTGGCGGGACGGCGTGCCCGCGGCGGTGCCGGTCTTCGACGGTGCTGTTGGCCCGGATTTGGCTGGCCCGGACCTGGCTGCGGCCGCCGAACCGTGGGGAGTGGACACCGCGACGCTCGAAGCGTTGGGAGTGACGGCTTCGGCGGGCGACGTGCGCACGATTCCGCTGCCGGACGGGCGGTTCGGCTGGACCGTCGGCGCCGGTTCCGGTGATCAGTGGCGCACCATCGGTGCGGCGCTGGCGCGCGCGGCGCGCGAACGGCTCGGTGAAGGCTCCGGCGAGGACGATCCCGAAGACCTCGGCGACGCGACCGAGGCCGAATACCTCCAAGTGCGGTTGCCCGCGGACGCCGACGCGGAACTCGTCGCCGCGTTGACGCTCGGGTTGTCGCTGGGCGACTACCGGTTCCGGGTCACCGGCAAGCCCACCGCGCCCCGGCTGCGCAAAGCTCTGCTGGTGGTCCCCGAAGGCACGGATCCGGCGGGATTGCGCGAGGCCGTCGCGCAGGCGCACGAGTGGGCCGCCGCCACCGCATTGGCGCGGGACCTGGCCAACACGCCCTCCAACGTGAAGAACCCCGCGTGGTTGACCGGTGCGGCCGCCGAGCTCGCCGGGTCGCTGCCCGGCCTGACGGCCGCCGTCCGCGACGAGAAGTGGTTGGCGGACAAGGGTTTCGGCGGCGTGCTGGCGGTCGGCGGCGGATCCGTGAGCCCGCCCCGGCTGCTGGAGCTGACCTGGCGGCCCGAGGGGATCAAGTCCGGTCCGCACCTGGTGCTGGTCGGCAAGGGCATCACCTTCGACACCGGCGGTCTGTCGCTCAAGCCCGCGGACGGGATGCACATGATGCGCACCGACATGGCCGGTGGCGGCGCGGTGATCGGCGCGCTGCTGTCGATCGCGCGGTTGAACATCCCGGTGCGGGTGACGGCGTTGGTGCCGTCCGCGGAGAACCACGTCTCCGGCAGCAGCTACCGGCCGGGCGACGTGGTGCGGCACTACGGCGGCAAGACCACCGAGGTCTCCAACACCGACGCCGAGGGCCGCATGGTCCTCGCGGACGCGCTGGCCTACGCGGTGCACAAGCACGAACCGGATCTGATCGTCGACGTGGCGACGCTGACCGGCGCGATGAAGGTCGCGCTCGGACTGCGCACCGGCGGACTGTTCGCCACCGAGCCGGAACTGCAGCAGCGGGTGCGGGACGCGGGCGAGCGGGTCGGCGAGGCGTGGTGGCCGATGCCGCTGCTGGAGGACCACGCCGCGGACGTGCAAGGAGAACTCGGCGACGTGCGGCAAGCCCCGCAAGGGCCGGGCGGCGTCACCGCGGCGCTGTTCCTGCGCGAGTTCACCGGTGGCGTGCCGTGGGCGCACCTGGACATCGCCGGTCCGGGCCGGGCGGACAAGCCCTACGCCGAGGTGGTGCCCGGCGCGACCGGTTTCGCCGCGCGCAGCCTCGTGGAGCTAGCTGCTTCCCTGGCTTCCTGAACACCGTCGGGGCCGGGCGGTGCGCTACCGCCCGGCCACGTGATCGCGGAACGCCCGGACCGCGGGCGGTAGCGGGCGTCGCGCCGGCCAGACCACGCCGATGGTGCGGTGC
>X190_Common_House_Gecko__coassemble_301_pt1 | contig 12901 bp, 7 predicted proteins | sample X190_Common_House_Gecko__metabat2_low_PE_001 | metagenome-assembled genome bin X190_Common_House_Gecko
CCCTACAGCACCGTCGCGCAGCTCGCAGGCGTGCTGCTGCCGCCGGAGCAGCTCGCGCGGATCAGCTGGATGGGCGCGGGCGAAACCTGCGAACCCAAGATGTGCGGGCGTTTCCTGGCGCTGGCGCGGGAGGAACCGCTGCTGGTGGCGGTCGACGACGACCAGTGGACCGACCCGTGGTCGCGGCGTTGGTGGCGGGAAGTGGCCCAGCACTCCGACGGATCCGCGGTCCTGATGGTGCGCGCGGTGCGCGGTGGTTCCGCCGAGGTGCCCGACCGGTTCGACGGTGCGATTCCGGTGCCGGTGCGGGAAATCCACCTCGGACCGCTGTCCGCCGAGGACGTCGAGGGGATGTTGCCGGAACGCGGGCCGCGCGAGTTCGCCGTGGCCGCTGCGGAAAGCACCGCGGGCAACCCGGCGGTGCTCAGCGCGGCGTTGCGCGAATACCGCGCGGAGGGGCTGAGCCCGCACCCGCGGAACCTGGCGCGGTTCCGGCAACTGGCCGCCGAGGCGGAAGGCGAGCTGGCCGAGCGGACCGTGCGCGGCCTGCCCGCCGAGCAGGCCCGGCTGTTGCAGGCGATCGCCGTGTGCGCGGGCCGGTTCGACTTCGAGCTGGTCGGCGCGATCGCCGGGATGCAGCCCGGCGCCGCGGCCGCGGCCGGCAATGCGTTGGCCGGGCACGGACTGCTCGAACCGGGCGCTGCCACGGCTTCGGCCGTGCTCGCCGAGATGGACCCGGCGCGGCGCGAGCAGCTGCACGCGCGGGCCGCCGAGGTCGGCAACCGGGCCGCTGCGGTCGAACCGGACGTGCTCGCCGAACTGCTGGTGCACGCTCCGCCGCTGCACAGCCGGTGGGTGGTCGACACGCTGGTGCAGTCGGCCGCGCGGCACCGGATGGCGGGTCGCGACGAGCGGGCCGCGGTGTTGCTGCGCCGCGCGTTGCGCGAGCCGGTCGCGGACTCGTACCGGGCGCAGTTGCGGACGGTGCTCGCCGCTTCCCAGGTCGTGCACGATCCCGCGGCAGGTGACGGCGGGTTGCGGCAGGTGCTGGCGGATGCGCCGGAAACCGCGGACCCGGCGGTGCTGGTGCGCGCCGCGGACCTGCTGCTGGCTCGTGGCGACGCGGAGCTCGCGTGGCGGGAACTTTCCCGGGTGTGCGGGCAGATCTCCGAGCCCGCGCTGCAGGCTCTGGCGTTGCTGGCAGCGGACGGGTGCGGCCCTGAACCGGCATCGGCCGCGCCGGAAGTGCCCGCGCTGCCGGAGGAACCCGGCGACGCGGCCCAAGCCGGTGTGCTGGCCTGGCGGCTGGCCTGCGCCGGGAGACATCCAGATCTAGTGCGGACGCTGGCGCGGGCGGCGCTGGCTGACCGGAGGTCGCCGTTGACGCCGCGGATCGCGGCGGCGCGGGCGCTCGCCTGCCGCGCGGACCTGGTCGAAGCGGCCGCGGGGCTGACCGATGTGCTCTCCGACGCGCGCCGCGAAGGTTGCCTCGCGGCCGCCGCGAACGCACTGGTGCAGCGCGCGATCGTGGCCACAGCGGACGAACGCTGGACCGACGCGCAGGCCGATCTGGCCGCGGCCGCCGAGGAACTTCCGCTGCACGCCCGGCATCCGATGAGCCAGCCGCACCAGGTCGCCGCGGAGATCACCCTGGCGCTGCGGCGCGGCAACTTCGACGCGGCGGAGCGGGCCGCTGCGGTGGAGCTGCCGTTGGGCGCGGAGCGCGGCATGGCGTTCAGCTACCTGCTGCACGCTCGCGGCGAATTGCGGCTGGCAGCCGGGGACGCTGCGACCGCGTTGGGGTATTTCCAGGAGTGCGGCCGGATCATGCGCGCCAAGAGCAGGCTGAACCCGGCGGTGCTGCCGTGGCGGCGGTCGGCAGCGGCGGCCCAAGGCGTGCTCGGACGCACCGGTGCGGCCGCGGCGCTCGGCGTCGAGGAACGGGAAATCGCCGAAAACTGGACTGTGCCGGGTCTTCTGCCGCACGAGCACGCCCCGGCCGCAACGACGAGCGGGCCGAGCCGGGTTCCGGAAACCGCCACGCCGACCGCGTTGACGACGGCGGAACGCCGGACCGCCGCCCTCGCGGTGCGGGGACTGTCCAATGGCGACATCGCGGCGGAATTGGGCGTCACCGTGCGGGCGGTCGAGCTGCGGCTCACCAAGGTCTACCGCAAGCTCGGCGTGCAGCGGCGTGCCCAGCTGCCCGCCGAACTGGACGGGCGGAGCTGATCGGATGCTGGTCGAGCGCGAGGCCGAACTGGCCGCGTTGAGCCGGGCGGTGGACTCGGTCCTGGCGGGATCCGGTGCGCTGGTGCACATCGAGGGGACGCCCGGAAGCGGCCGGTCGGCGCTGCTGGAGCGGTTGCGCGGCTTGGCGGACGACAGCGGTGCGCTGGTGCTGAGCGCGAGCGGTGCCGCGAGCGAGCGGACCTTCCGGTTCGGGCTCGCGCGCCGCCTGCTGCGCGGGCTCTCGGAGGCCGCCCGCGTCGAAGCGGCAACTCGACCATCCACAATAGATACTGGTGGCGACTCCGCGACTGGCGACGCTCCGGACGTTCCGGTTGCTTCATCCACAGCGGACAGCCCGCGCGACGCGCTGCCGCCCGCCGGCGAGGACGCGGACTCGCAGGCGGGCACCGTCCCGATCTCGGTGCTGCATTCGCTGCACGCACTGCTGGTGCGCACCAGCGCCGTCCGGCCGGTCGTGCTGGTGGTGGACGATCTGCACTTCGCCGACGACGCGTCGCTGCGTTGCCTCGTGCACCTGGTGGCGCGGTTGCGCGGGATGCGAGTGCTGATCGCGGCGGTGCTCGGCGCCGGACGGGAACCCGAGCGCGACCGCGCGGCGCTGATGCACGAGTTCACCGCGGCAGCCGGGCACCGGTTGCGCCCCGGTCCGCTGTCGGCGGTGGCGACCGGCGAGCTGGTGCGCGCGCGGCTCGACGTCGATGCGGAGTTCGCCGCCTGCTGCCACGAGCTCACCGGCGGCAATCCGCGCGACCTGGTGCGCCTGCTCGACCAAGCGGTGGCGCACGCGGTGCACACCGAGCCCGATCCGGTGGCGTGGCTGCACGAGCTCGCAGGCGACGATCGCAGGCGGCGGTTGGCGAAGGAGTTGACCGCACCGGCCGCGCTGGTGGCCCGCTCGGTGGTCGCGCTGGGCGAGCACGCGGATCCGGCGCTGGTCCAACAACTGTCCGAATTGGACCCGGTGCGCTACGACGACGCGCTGCGCGCGCTGGAACCGTGGTTCGAGGTGCGGGTGGACCGCATCGCCGCGATCAGTCCGGAAGTCGCCGACGACGTGCTCGCGGTCGTGGACGAGCAGGCCGATGCCGAGGACGACCTGCACCTGCGCGCCGCCGAGCTGCTGCACGGCCACGGCCGCCCACCGGAGGCGGTCGCCGACCAGCTGCTGCTGGTCAACTCCGCGCTGCCGGACCGGGGCGTGCTGCGGCTGCGGGAGGCCGCGGCGGCGGTGCGGCCGCGCGTTCCGGAGACGGCCGCTCGTTACCTGCGCCGAGCCCTGCTGGACCTGGACCCCGCTGGTGCGGATCGCGCGCGGTTGCTGGCCGAGCTCGGGTCGGTGGAGCTGGCGTTCGACGTCGGCTCCGCGGTCCGGCACATCACCCAAGCCGTTCCCAGGCTGCCCGGGGTGCGCGAACGGGCCGAAGTGGTCGCGCAGCTGCCGCTGACCGCCGCCGGGGCGCTGCCGCAGGTCGCGGAGCTGGTGCAGCGGGTCCAAGGGGAACTCGGCCCGCCCTCCGACGCCGATGGCCAGCTCGCGCTGCGCTTGGAGGCGCGGACGCGGTACGCGGCGCTGGAAGACGCCGCCACGCATCCGGCCGCCGCCGCCCGGCTCGGCGAACTCGGTGCCGGTGCGGGCAGTGCCGCGGAACGCGAATTGCGCGTGGTGCTGCTGTCCGCGGTGACGCTGTCCGGGCGGGCATCGGCGGCCGAAGTCGCAGGCATGGCGCGGGAACTGCTGGAACAGGAACCGGCGAACGCCTCGACCGCGGTGCACTCGATGCTGGCCTACCTGCCGCCGCTGCTGCTGGCGGCGGGCGCGCCGGAAGGACTGGAGTCGTGGCTGGGGCTGGCGGGCGAGAACGCGCGGCAACGCGGCGCCACCGGCACCGAGGCGGTAGTGGCGGCCGAGCGGAGCCTGCTGCTGATGAGCTCCGGCCAGCTCGCACCAGCCCGCAGCGTCGCGCTCACCGCGTTCGAGCTGGCCGATCCGGCGCGCAACGAGGCGATGGTGCTGCCGGTGTGCGCGCTGGGCACGGTCGCTCGGCGACTGCGCGACCCCGAGCTGGCCGATCGGGTGCTGCAGCTGCCCGGCGCTGCGCACGACCTGCGGTTGTTCGCGACCAGGCGGCTCCTACAGTCCGCGATGGCGCTGCAGAACGGGCAGCCGCAGTCGGCGCTGGCGCACGTGCTCGACTGCGGCAGGCGGCTGGAGCAATCCGGCTGGCACGGCACCGCGATGTACTCGTGGCGCCCGACCGCTGCGCTGCTGCACCACCGGCTCGGCGCGCGGCACGCCGCCGCGGGGCTGGCCGAGCAGGAACTCGAGCGGGCCCGGCAGTGGGGCGCGCCCGCCCAGCTCGGCCTGGCGCTGCGGGTGCTCGCGACGGTCACCGGCGGTTCTCGCGGCGTCCGGCTGCTGCGCGAATCCGTGCAGGTGCTGCGCACGGGCACCGACGAGCTGGTGCTGGCGCAGGCGCTGACCGCGCTGGGTTCCGCGCTGGCGGACCGGGCACCTGCCGAGTCCGAGGCGCTGATCGCCGAAGGCAGGCTGCTCGCCGCCCGCTGCAACGCCGCACCGGCCGAAGACGGGCCCGAGCCGCATTCCGCGCCGAACACCGCGGAATTGACCCGGGCCGAGGAAGTGGTGGCCGGATTGGCCGCGCTCGGGCACACCAATCAGGACATCGCCGACGAACTCCGGATCAGCCGCCGGGCGGTGGAGAAACGGCTCAGCGCGGTTTACCGCAAATTGGGGGTCGACGGCCGTGCCGGGCTCGCCGCGGCGGTGCGCCGGAGAATTCCCGCGGAGCGGCCCGTGCGCGGTGCGTGAACCGTACGACACAGTACGTCGCGGAGACGTTCCGGCGAATTCGGGTTGTGTTTGTTTCGATCCGGGCGTGTGGGGTTCGCGCGCCCGCTGAGCAGTCGCCGCCGAGCCCGCCCGCACGCCCTTCCCCGCGGTGAAACCGCAGTTCATCGCCCACCGAACCGTACCGGTCCGCACCGCACCGAACCCGCGGGCACGGCGACCGCAGCCTTAAGCTCCAGCCGCCTCCAGTGTTGACTTGGTTGGTTTTCGCTCCATAGCCTTCGCGGCGGAAAAACTGGTGGTCCCATCGCTCGCAGCAGCGGACCGCGCAGTGATGCCGGAGAAGGAATGGATGATCCGTCATGGCAGCCGCCGCCACGATCCGAACCAGAAACGAGCCGGACGACGTGGAACACGGGTCCGCCGACGGCTACCGGAAATTGTTCCGCTCGCTGTTCGAGCAGTCCGGGATGTGCATGGCGAGCCTGGATCCGGGAATGCGCGTGCTGGAGGCGAACCGGCATTTCGCCAAGCAGTTCGGCCGCGGTACCGCCGACGTGCTCGGCCGCGAATTCCCGGACTTCCTGCACCCGGGCGTGCGCGGCCGGTTCCGCTACCAGTTCGCGCGGCTGGTCGAAGGCCGCGGACCGCGGTTCATCGAGCGCACGGTGGCCGTCGGCGGCAAGGGCGCGGAGCCGGCGGCGAACGAGACGGTGCTCGGGGCGCGGAACTCGGCGCTGCGGCCGAAGGACTCGGGTGCCCGCCCGGATCCGGACGCGGCGAGCGCCGGGTCGGACACCGTCTTCGCCGGTGAGCTGACCGGCATCGCGGTGCCCAGCAGGTCCGGCCGCGCCGAGGCCGTGCTGGTGCTGCTGCGGCCGGACGAACCGCCGCGGCAGGCGGTGACCGGCGGCGCGGACAAGATGCTCAGCGAACTCGACGCGCGAATCCTCGAGGGCGTCGCCGCGGGCGAGTCGACCGTGCAGCTGGCGACGAAGCTCTACCTCAGTCGCGGCGGCGTGGAGTACCACGTGGCGACGCTGCTGCGGAAGCTGAAGGTCGGCAACCGTCCCGCGCTCGTGTCCAAGGGGTACTCGCTGGGCATCCTCGGTCTCGGCCAATGGCCCCCGCGAGTCCTGCCGGAGTTCGTGAAGTAACGAACGAAAATCGCAGTCCGTCCGCGAAAATCCCGAGCCCGACCGCGTCGCCCGCTCGCTTGCCAACGCCGCGGCCCCCGTGCAAGATCGCTCACCCGAGACGACCCGGCCGGTCGTCGTCCGCCACGGGAGGGCTGCGCACGTGCTCGCGACCGCCACCGCCGCGCCACCCCCGGCCGGGCGAGCACCGCGCGGCACCAGCGAATCGACGCTGATCAGCGGCCCCGCCACCGGCCGCGCTGCCGATGCGGCACCCGCCGGCTGCGCACCGCGCGAGCCGCGTCCCGCTCCTTGCGCGCACGTGGGCGCCGGAGCCGAAGACCCGGCCGGTTATCTTTCCCGAGGCTGCCGCGAGCCCTCGACCGGCGAACTAGCCCGGCGGCGCCGCGCCGCAGCCGCACGACCCGCGCCAGGACCCGGCGCGCACCGCGTCCCACCGGGCAGCGGTCACCCGAGTCCGGAGCGGGCGGTGATCGACACAGGCGTCGGCGAGCACGGGAAGTGACAACCATGTCGGGTACGGCCACGCAAGACCCGGGCGCACCGGCCCGAAGAGCCCGCGCGGCGGTGCAGCGCTTCGGCGGGCGGCTGGCGGGCATGGTGCTGCCCAACATCGGCGCCTTCATCGCCTGGGGACTGTGCAGCGCGCTGTTCACGCCGGCCGGCTGGCTGCCGAACCCCTACCTCGCGCAGCTCAACGAGCCGATGATCAAGCTGCTGCTGCCGCTGCTGATCGGCTACACCGGCGGCAGCCAGGTGCACGGCAGGCGCGGCGCGGTGGTCGGCGCGGTGGCCACCGCGGGCATCGCCACCGGCGCGGACATCCCGATGTTCCTCGGCGCGATGATCGTCGGACCGCTGGCGGGCTGGGTGCTCAAGCAGTTCGACGAGCGGGTCGGCAAGCACGTCGCGCCCGGCTTCAAGATGCTGGTGGACAACTTCTCCGCCGGGATCATCGGTGGTGTGCTGGCGATCCTGGGGATGCTGGCGATCGGCCCGGTCATCGAAAGCGCCACGGTCACCCTCGGCCAGGGGGTGCGGCTGCTGATCGGGATGCACCTGCTGCCGCTGGTGTCGGTGTTCGTGGAGCCGGCCAAGGTGCTGTTCCTGAACAACGCCGTCAACCACGGGGTGCTCGGGCCGCTCGGCGTCTCGGAGTCGATGAGCACCGGCAAGGCCATCGAGTTCCTCGTCGAACCCAACCCGGGGCCCGGTTTGGGGCTGCTGCTGGCGGTGGCACTGTTCGGGGCGCCCGCGATGCGTTCCAGCGCGCCGGGCGCGATGGTCATCCAGTTCCTCGGCGGCATCCACGAGATCTACTTCCCGTACGTGCCGGCAGCACCGCGGTTGCTGCTGGCCACCGTCGCCGGTTCCGCCGCCGGCGTGTTCGTGTTCAGCGTGACCGGTGCCGGCGTCGTCGCCACGCCGTCGCCGGGCAGCGTCGTGGCGGTGCTGGCGGTGACGCCGAAGGGCGGTTTCCCCGGCGTGATCGCCGGTATCGCGGCTTCCGCGGTGGTGTCGTTCGTGGTCGCCGCGCTGCTGCTCAAACTGCGCCGGGAGCCTGCGGCCGGGGTCGCGGAAGGAGGTGCGGTCTCGTGAGCCTGTGGCGGGCGATCGGATTCGCGCTGACCGGCAAGTCGCGGCCCGCCCGGATACCGGACGGGCAGGACCCGGAGTCCTCCCGCGTCGCGGAACCGGCCGGGTCCGCGCGGCGCGCTGCCGAGGAGCACTGGACGGGCACGATCGAAGGTGCCGAGGTGCGCAAGGTGATCGTCGCCTGCGACGCGGGGATGGGCAGCAGCGCCATGGTCGCCGCCCAGCTCGCGGGCAGGCTCAAGCCCTACGACGTGTCGGTGGCCGCGGCCTCGGTCACGCACATCCCGGACGACGCGGATCTGGTGCTGTGCCAGGAGACCATGCTGGAGCGGGCGCGCCGGGCGGACACCGGCTCGGCGGTGATCATGGGTTTTCGCAGCTTCCTCGGCGACCCGGTGTTCGACCGGGTGGAGCAGGCGGTGCGGGACGGCGGTCCCCTTGGCGGCTCCGCATGACGGCGCAGCACCACCCGCCGCGGCCCGCCGCGGTCCGGCTCGGGTTGTGCGCGGCCGACCACTTCGAGGCGGTGCAGCAGTGCGGCCGGTCGCTGGTGGAGGCGGGCGCGGTCGACGAGCCGTACATCGCCGCGATGCACGAGCGGGAGAAGTCGGTCTCCACGCACATCGGCGAAGGAGTGGCGATTCCGCACGGCACCGCGGGATCCGGTGAGCACGTGCACCGCACTGCGCTGGTGGTGCTGCAATTCCCCGGTGGCGTGCGCTGGAGCGACGGCGCGCTGGTGCGGTTGTGCGTGGCGATCGCGGCCGGTTCCGGGCAGTCGGACGGAGCCGCCGAGGAGCGCGGTGCCGGGTACCTGGACCTGCTGGCGGCGCTGGCGAAGGTGCTGATGGATCCGGTGCGCGCTGCGAGGCTCCGCGAGGCGCCGGACGCCGAGACGGTGGAGCGGTTGTTGCGGTCCGGGCGGACTGATCGGTGAACCTCCCGATTCACGCCGTGAAATCCGTTGCGGTGCACGGAAAAGCGGCATCGTGCGGGTTCGGGTGGTGATCGCGGTTGCGCATCGGGACGGCAGTGCTGCGCGAGCGCGACGCCGAGATCGACCTCGTGACGACGGCGCTCGCGGCGGCGCGGCGGGGTAGCGGCGGGACGCTGGTCTTCTCCGGGCCGGTAGGCATCGGCAGATCCGCGCTGTGCGGTGAGATCGCCCGGATCGCGCGGGAGCAGGGCGCACGGGTGTTGCGCGCGGTGGCCGGTTCCGTTGCCGTCCCGGCAGGGCTGTTGCATCGGCTTTTCCCGGACCTGGACGATTTCGCCGCGCTGCGGCGGGAATTGCTCGGATCCACCGAGTCGGTCGTGGTAATCGTCGACGATCTCCACCGCGCGGATGCGGATTCGTTGCGGTGGCTGGAATCGCTGGCGGAGTCAGCAGCGTCGCGGGTTCTGCTGGTCGCATCTCGAATGGACGGTGCGGACGGGCCGGCATCGCTGGGGAGCTCCACGTGCAGGCGGCTCGATCCGTTGACCGCGGACGGGATCTCGGCGGTCGTGGAAGATCTGTTCGGCGAGCGCGGCGATGACGAATTCGTGCGGGTGTGCCAGGACATTTCCGCCGGAATACCGTTGCTGGTGTACGCACTGCTGCAGGATCTTCGCGGAGCCGGCGGACGTCCGTGCGAGTCCGATGTGGAGTTGCTCCGCGCATTGCGCCCGCGGGCGGTCGGCGAGCGCGCGTTGGCGGTGTTGCGCGAGCAGCCCGAGCCGGTGCGGGCAGCCGCCCGCGACATCGCGCTGCTGGGGCCCGGTCTCGCCGCCCGGCAGCATTCGCCCGAGTGCGCGGCCGGTGCACTGGCCGAACTGGGCCTCGTGGTCGCAGCGGACGCCCCGCGTTTCGTGCACCCGGTGTTCGCCGAGGCGGTGGCATCGCAGTCCGACGCCGCGGAGGCCGCCGACGCGCACCGCGCGGCCGCGCGGTCGCTGCACGCCGACGACCAGCCGCCTGAAGTGGTGGCCGAACACCTCACCTGCGACGTCGTGCGCGACGAATGGGAAGTCGAGGTGTTGCGCGCGGCCGGACGGTCCGCGCTGCAGTGCGGAGACGAGTCCGCCGCGATCCGCTATCTGCGACGAGGATTGCTGGCCCACCCGGATCGGGCGGACCTGCTGACCGATCTGGCGCGGGCGGAGCGCTCCGGCGACCCGGCCGCCACCGTGCGGCACATCGCGCAGGCACTGCCCGGTCTCGACTCGGCCGGGCAGCGGTCCGCGGCTCTCAACGAGATTCCGCTGGCGCTGCTGGGCGCGGCGCCGCCTTCGGTGGTCGACGAATTGGGGCAGCTGGGCGGAAACGACGAGCTGCCGAGCGGCGTCCGCGACGCGATGGACGCTCGGTACCGGTTCGCGCGGCTGCGCGAAGCCGGGTGGACGACCGACACGGCCCGCCTTTTCCGCGATTTACCGCAAGAGGACGCGGACCCGGAGCGAGCGACGGTACTGCTGCACGCGGCCGCACTGAGCGGGACCGATGTGGACAGTGTGCAGGCGTGGGCGCGCAAGGTGCCCGTGGACGACGCCTTCGGTGCGGTTCCGCTGGCGGCGCACGCGCTGGCGATGGCCGACGAGTTCGGCGAAGCCGAGCGCAGGCTGCGTGCAGTGCGTGCGCTCGCGCCGGATTCGGCCGCCACGCTCATCATCGATGCGCAGTGGAGCTTCGTGCTGATGCGCTCCGGCCGCCCCAGCGAAGCCGCCGCGCTCGCGGAGCGGACCCTGCGCCGCTGCGACCCGGAATTGACCTCCGTGGTCGCGGACTGCCTCGTTACGCTGGTTTGGTCCATGTTGGACACCGGCGACCTGGTGCGCGCCGCACCGGTGCTCTCCCGGCATCGCAGCAGGAAATCCCCGGAGTGGGTGCGGTCGTTGTGCGCCGGTGCGCTCGCGGCGATCGGCGACGAAATCGAAACCGCGCTGGCGCACCTGCTGGAATGCGGCCGGGAACTGGATCGCGCGGGCTGGCGCAACCCGCGCCTGCTGCCGTGGCGCAGCTGGGTTTGCCTGCTGCAACACCGGCTCGGCCGCTCGGAAGCGGCCGTCGAGGTGATCGCCGAGGACCATCGCCTGGCGGTGCAGTGGGGCGTGCCGAGCGGAATCGGCCGCGCCCTGCGGGTTTGGGGCGCGGTCACCGACGGCGAAGCGAGCATCGACTTCTTCCGCCGCGCCCTCGACGTGCTGCGCGGCACGCCGTGCACGCTGGAATCGGCGAAAACGCACCTGCTGCTGGGGCAACGGCTGCGCGCGGCAGCTCCCGTCGAAGCCGCCGAGGAAGCCGGTCGCGGCGAGCTGCTCGCCGCGGCCTGCGGCGTGCCCGGCCTGCGCTCCGCGGTGCACATCGCCGCCAACGGCGGGACGCACGCCGAGCCGACGCCCGCGGAACTGCGCATCGCCCGGCTCGTCGCCGCCGGGTTCGGCAACCAGCGCATCGCCACCGAGCTGGCGGTGAGCTCGCGGGCGGTGGAAAAGCACCTGACCCGGATCTACCGCAAGCTCGGGCTCGCCGGGCGCGCCGAACTCGCCCTGCTCGCGGCCTCCTGGGAATCGTGAGCACGCGACGGCGGGCAACCGACCACCCGCGCAGAACGAGTTCGAGGACCGGCGCTCAGCCGCCGGGATGCCCGGTGAGTTCCAGGCTCCGCTCCCAAAGCGCCGCGCGGGCCCGCGGGTCGTAAGCCTGTTCGTGCGCCCGCGACTCGCTGGTCCGGTCGAAGTACCGGCCGGTGACCCCGGCCAGTTCGCCGTCCACCGCGAGCCTGCGGGTGGCCCGCACGCCGTCCTCGATGCTGTCGATCCGCTCCGCGGTCACGATCTTGGTCGGCATGTAGGTCGCCGGGTGCAGGCTGTTGACCACCACCTCCTCCGCGGGCAGCAGCTCGGCCAGGCTGAACCCGGACATGATCTGCGCGAGCTTGCTCTGGCAGTAGGCGCGGCCGCCGCTGTAGTCGTGCCGCAGCATCAGGTCGTCGAAGTCCAGCGCCTGCTGACCGGCCGAGGCGACGTTGACCACTCGCGACGGTCGCCCGCCTGCGCGGCCGGTTTCCCGCAGCAGCGGCAGCAGTTCCAGCGTCAGCAGGAACCCGGCCAGGTAGTTCACCGCGAACCGCAGCTCGTGGCCGTCGACGCTGGTGGTCCGTTCGCGCCCGCCCGGTCCGCTCGCGCCGATCCCGGCGTTGCTGATCAGCACGTCGAGCCGGTCGGTCGCGCCGCGCACCGTCTGGGCCAGTTCCCGGACCTGCGCGAGCTCGGCCATGTCGGCGACCGCGGTGCGCGGGCGCTCGCCGTGCTCGCGGTGGAGCTGCTCTGCGACGGACGCGAGTTTGTCCGGGTCGCGGCCGTGCAGCAGCAGCCGTGCGCCTTCGGCGGCGAGCCGTTGCGCCAGCGCGTGGCCGAGGCCGTCGGTGGCACCGGTCAGCAGGATCGTCGGGCGTTCGGTCATCGGCCGTCGCGCTCCTCGGTGTCTTCGGTCGATCTCGTCGCGGCACCCGCGCCGTGGTGATGGGGGACTGCGGAGATCGCTTGCCGTTCAAGGCTGGCACACCGAGCTTCCGCGGTCAGCCGGTGAACTCCGCGCCCAGCTGCGTCCGCGGCTGCGAGCCCACGGGTGTATCGGCCGCGGTGCCCGGGTAGACCCGGGATGAGGAGATCGCGGCCTCGGCCGACCGGGGCCGCACGCCGACGTGGCGACTCAGGAGGTTCACGACCATGACCACGGCACGCGAGATGATGACCGCAGGCGCGAAGTGCGTGAACACGGAACAGACGGCCGCGGACGCGGCGCGCATGATGGGCGATCTCGGGGTCGGGGGTCTGCCGATCTGCGGCAAGGACGACAAGATCAAGGGCGTGGTCACCGACCGCGACCTGGTGGTCAAGGTGCTGAGCCAGGGCCGCGACGCGGGCGCTTTCCCCGCGGGCGACCTGAACCAGGCCGAAGCCGCCACGGTGGGTGCCGACGACACCGCCGAGGACGTGCTGGCCACGATGCGGCACTACAAGGTGCGCAGGCTCCCGGTGATCGACCAGCAGCGCCTGGTCGGCATGGTCACGCTGTCCGACGTGGCCAAGGCACTGCCGCACC
>X190_Common_House_Gecko__coassemble_302_pt1 | contig 12771 bp, 11 predicted proteins | sample X190_Common_House_Gecko__metabat2_low_PE_001 | metagenome-assembled genome bin X190_Common_House_Gecko
GATGACGGAATGTCGGCCTCCCCAAGCACTTCCGAGAGTTCGTCCGGCGCCGCGGCGCGCTCGGTGTTCTTCTTCGGCGCCTTCGGCGGCATCCTCGCCGGGTACGACCAGGGCATCGCAGCGGGCGCGCTGCTGTTCATCAAGCGGGAGATGAATCTGTCGCCCTGGCTGCAAGGGCTGGTGGTCAGCTCGCTGATGCTGGGCGCCATCGCGGGCAGCATCGTCGCGGGCAGCTTGGCCGAGCGCTGGGGGCGGCGCGGCGTGCTGCAGGTGGCGGCGGTGGTCTTCGGCGTCGCCGCGCTCGGCATGGCCTTCGCGCCGAACGTCGGTGTCCTGGTCGGCGCGCGCGTGCTGGGCGGACTGGCGGTGGGAATCGCCTCGGTGGTGGTACCGACGTACCTCTCGGAACTGGCGCCGACGCGCAACCGCGGCGGCATCGCCACGCTGAACCAGCTGATGATCGCGATCGGCATCTTCGCGGCGTACCTGGCGAGCTTCCTGCTCACGCCGTGGGCGGCCTGGCGCTGGATGGTCGGCATCGCCCTGCTGCCCTCGGCGCTGCTGCTCTACGGCGTCTGGCGCTCACCGGAAACGCCGCGCTGGCTGGTCTCGCGCGGCCGCATCGACGAGGCACGCAGGGTGCTGGCCCGCCAGCTCGGCCCGGCCGAGGCCGACGAGGTCGTCGCCGACGTGCAGCGCGCGGTCGAATCCGGCAAGAGCGAACAACGCGCGGGACGGTGGCGCGAGCTGTTCGCACCCGCGATGCGCAAGCCGCTGCTGATCGCGGTCGGGCTCGCGCTGTTGCAGCAGCTCATCGGGATCAACACGATCGTCTACTACGCGCCGACGATCCTGCACGCGGCCGGTTTCGGCGACAGCGCCTCGCTGCTCAACAGCGTCGGGCTCGGCGCACTGTCCATTGTGACCACACTGGTGACGGTGCGGGTGGTGGACCGGTTCGGGCGACGCCGCCTGCTGCTGGCCGGCGGCGCGGTGATGCTGCTGAGCATGGCGGTGCTGGCGGTGCTGTTCGGCTTCGCGCTGCTGGAAAGCCTCGCCGGATCGGTCGGTGCGCTGCTGTGCCTGGCGGTGTTCAAGGTCGCGTACTCGCTGAGCTGGGGCCCGCTGATGTGGGTGCTGCTGCCCGAGCAGTTCCCGCTGCGAGTGCGCTCGGTCGGCGTCGGCGCGGGTTCGTTCGTGAACTGGTCCGCGAACCTCGCGGTCTCGCAGCTGTTCCCGGTGCTGCTGGTGTTCGGCGCGGGCGCGGTGTTCGGGATCTTCGCCGGGTTCGCGGCGGTGGCAATCGTGTTCACGGTCTTGTGCGTGCGGGAGACGACGAACCGCAGCCTCGAGGAGCTCGAACTGTCCGGAACCGGCCGGTGAGGCGGTTTCGCGGAGCGGCTGGTCGCCGCTCGCGAACCACCCCAGGGCGGTTCACGCAGCTCGCGATGCCAGACCGCGCAGCCGCCGCGCCGAACGCGAACCGGGATCGGCCGTGATCAGCACGACTTCCTGATCGTCTTCGGGAACGAGCAGCACGTCGCAGTTCAACCGCAGCTCACCCGCCACCGGGTGGTCGACGATCTTGGTCCGGTGCCCGGGAGCATGCACCGGGCGGGTCTCCCAGATGCGCCGGAACTCCTCGCTTCCCGCGTCGAGCTCGGCCAGCAGTGCGGCGAGGGACGGGTCGTGCGGGTAGCGGTCCGCCGCCCGGCGCAGCCGGGCGACCACGATGTCGCCGAACTCCGCTGAGCCGGAACTCTCGTGCAGCCGTCCGCCGCCGAGGAAGCGGCGCCGGGCCAGGTTCGCCGCACCGCCGGGATCTCCGCCGAGCAGTTCCCGCGCCAGCGGGTTCCAGCTGACGACCCCGTAACCGGCGTCGGTGACGATCGCGGCGGTCTCCGGCAGCCGCCGCAGCAGCTGCGCCACGTGCGGACGGACCTGCCGCGCGACGCTGCTGCCGGGCGGCGCGCTCATATCGGCGAGCCGGAACAAGTGGCTGCGTTCGGCCTGCGTCAGCCGCAGCGAATGCGCCAGCGCATCGAGCACGCGCGCCGACGGGCGGGAGCCGCGCGCCTGCTCCAGCCGGACGTAGTGGTCGACCGAGATGTGCGCGAGCTCGGCGACCTCTTCGCGCCGCAGCCCGGGTGTCCGCCGGTCCGCGACCGCGGGCAGACCGAACTCCTGCGGGCGCAGCCGCTCGCGGCGGGCGCGCAGGAAGCGGGCCAGTTCCCGCCGGGGCATAGCTGATCTCCCTGGTACGACTCGTCCCTGGCAGGCTGCTCGCTGCCGGGGAACCCTCGGGGCATGAACGATCGCACAGCACTCGTCACCGGTGCCAACAAGGGCATCGGCAAGGAAATCGCCCGGCTGCTCGCTCAGCAGGGCTGCGCGGTGCACGTCGGCTCCCGGGACGCCGAGCGCGGACGGCGCGCCGCGGAGGAGATCGGCCGCGGAGCCCGCCCGCTGGTGCTGGACGTGACCGACGGCGACGCGATCGGCCGGGCCGCGGCGCAACTCGACCGGCTGGACGTGCTGGTCAACAACGCGGGGATAGCGCCGTCGCTCGCGCCGCCGCAGGAGACCGGGATCGAGGAGTTCCGGCGGACCTACGAGACGAACGTGCACGGCGTCCTCGCCGTCACCAACGCCTTCCTGCCCGCGCTGCGCCGATCGCCGCAGCCGCGCATCGTCAACATCTCCAGCGGGACCGGATCGCTGAGCAGGAGCACCGATCCCGACCACGGGTTCAGCGTCGCCGGGGGCGGCGGGGCCGCATACCGCTCGTCGAAAGCCGCGCTCAACGCGCTGACCGTCTTCTACGCGCAGGCGCTGGCGGGGGAGGGGTTCAAGGTCAACGCGCTCGCCCCGGGACTGCGGGCGACCGACCTGAACGCCAGGGCGGCCGGTTCCGACGGAGACCCCGCGGAGGTCGCGCCGGAGGCGGTCCGGCTGGCTTCGCTGCCGGCGGACGGCCCCACGGGCCGGTTCTTCTCCTGGGACGGCAGCTCCGTGCCGTGGTGATCCCCGGTGCGGCCGTCGATGCGCTCCCGGATGAGGTCGGCGTGCGCGCAGTGACCGATCACGTGGATGCAGATCCAGCGCAGGTTCACGACACTTCACCGAGAACGGCCCTGCGAGCGCAACTGCAGGAACAGCTCGGGCAGCATCAGGTAGCTACCGGCGAGGAACGCCGCACCCCCGGCGAGGAAGCCGAGCTTGACGATGATCGCGCCTTGCGGCGCTTCCGCGGTGGGCAGCCCGACGTCCGGGAAACCGGGCAGCGACCCCACGATGAACCCGACGGAACCGAGCACGAACAGCACACCGACCCACCAGGACACGTCCCGCGGCTCGAAGCTCAGGTAGCCGTGCCCGGCCTCGGCGAGCTGCAGCACGCTGGACACCAGGAACAGCACGCTGCCGAGCAGGCTCGTCCACCACAACCCGGCCGCGGGCAGCAGCTCGGCTTTCGCTCCCAGTGCGAAGATCGTCTCGTAGTTGAACACCAGTGAGCCGATCAGCAGCACGAACGGTGTCCAGAACGACAACCGCCGCGGCTCGAACCCGAACCACCGGTAGCGGCTCGGGGCGTGCGTGGTGCGTTCGATGCCGACCTCGTCGTCGGCGTTGAGGCTCTCGAACAGCTGCCCGTAGATGCTGACGGTGTAGAGCAGCGCGCCCAGGAAGTAGCAGGACTCGGCGTAGATGGCCATCGCGTGCTGGCCGCCGAACACCTCCGGCATCAGCGATCCGGCGGCCCCGGCGACGAACAACACCGAGCCGATCATGAACGCGACGGCGATCCACCAGGCCATTCGCTGCGGGGCCCAGAACCGCAGCCACGGGTTCGGGATCGGCGCGCCCACCGGCACGTGCGGGGCGGCGCGGCCGGTCGCGGTGACCGGCCCCGCCCCCTTGCGGCCGTGCCGCGACTCCCACAGGTATCTCGACCGGTCCGGCGTCCGGTAGGCGACCCACGAGGTGAACGGACGCGGACCACCGCTGCCGGAGACCGACCACTCGCGGGGGACCCGCGGGCCGATCCGGTGTCGTTCGGAACCGGTGTGCAACGGGCTTCCTGTCGCCGGGGTCGAGTGCGCACGCAGTCTCCGCCGCAGCGCCGCCGATCGCATCCGGCACGGGGCTGCGCTGCGGCGCAGCGCCCGCGCTTGCCGGCGAACCGGCCGCTCGAGCGATCGGCGCCGGGCACGGCTCGACGTTCAGCCCAGCAGCGCCGGGGCGAGTTCGCGCAGCGCGGGCAACGGGTCGTCGCTGAGGCCGTCGCCGAGCACCTGGATCACCACGTGGTCGGCCCCGGCCTCGAAGTGCTGCCGCACCCGTTCGGCGATGACTGCGGTGTCGCCCATCGCCACGACCCCGTCGGCCAGCTTGTCCGAGCCGCCGACCACCACGTCCGACTCGTCGAAGCCTTGCCGCAGCCAGGAATTCCGGTAGTTCGGCAGCCGCGAGTACATGTCCAGGTGGTTGTGCGCGCGCCGCAGCCCGGTCTCGCGGTCGGTGGTCAGCGCCACGGCCTGCTCGCTGACGACCCACTTGTCCGGCCCGAGCAGTTCGCGGGTGCGCGCGGTCTGCTCCGGGGTGATCAGGTACGGGTGCGCGCCGTCGGCCGCGGAGCCGGACAGCTCGATCATCTTCGGCCCGAGCGCGGCCAGCAGCTTCGCCGGTCGCGGCGCACCGGGCTCGATCTTGTCCGAAACCGAGTCCATCTTCTGCAGGTAGTCCCGCATGGTCGCCAGCGGTTTGGCGTAGCGGCCGTAGGTGTTGTCCACCAGCGGGCCGTGGCTGACGCCGAGCCCGAGCACGAACCGGCCGGGGTGCAGCGCGCTCAGCGTCCGGCTGCCTGCCTCGGCCGCCAGCGCATCGCGGGCGTGCACGTTGGCGATGCCGGTGCCGACCGCGAGCCGTTCGGTGGCGCCCAGCAGCGCCGCGGCCTGGGTCAGCGATTCCTTGCCCGCCGCTTCGCCGTAGAACAGCGAGCCGTAGCCCAGCTGCTCGATCTCGCGGGCGTGCGGCTGGACGTCGCGGATCGGCCAGGCGTCGCTGGTCCACCACACGCCGACGCGGGAACTGAAGTCGATCTTAGCCATGACCCCGATGCTAGTCCCGCGGCCGGGACCGCACCCATTTCCGCGTCATCGATGGCGGCGACGGCTTCAGGCTCGCCTGCTGCCAATGGGGTTGCGGGCTGTGCTGCCGCCACTCGTTCCGCCGTGCTCGTGCGCGACGGATCCTCGACGGCGCGTCAACAGGTGCGGCCGCAGCCTCTCGGCCACAGCCTCTCGGCCGGTGCGGATGTTCCGGATCCGGTGATCACTGTCTACTGTGCAGGCGGCTGGGAAAGTGGGACGGGGGTTGTTGTCCGCATTGGACTCCAATGCAATAAGAGGGCTCAACCGACCCGGCGCGAGCGGTCGCGGCTGCAGGTGGCTGGATTCGGGAACGTCCGCGGGGAGCCGGCCCTCGGCGACGGTCACGAACTCGGCTCTACCGGGCGGGAAAAGTGTGCGAGCGAGAGAACTCGCCGGGATGCCGTGCGCCGGTGGTGGACTGTTCGGCACGAGTGGCGCGCTCCGGCGCGAAGGCGCTGCCCGGGATCGACACGGCTCGACCGCGCGACGCGGGGAGCAGTGTCAGGGGGTGCCCTGGTGCCCCGCAAAGCGGGGCACCGAGCGTGATTTCAGATCGCGCGGACGACTTCCGCCTGGGCGCCCTTGGGGCCTTGAGTCACCTCGAAGCTCACCTGCTGGTTCTCCTCGAGAGTGCGGAAGCCCGTGCCGTCGATGGCCGAGTAGTGCACGAACACGTCCGGCCCGCCCTCGTCAGGGGCGATGAAGCCGAAGCCCTTCTCCGAGTTGAACCACTTCACGGTTCCGTTCGTCATGTGCTGTCTCCGTTCGAGAGATGGGCAGTATCACGGGACGCCGCACCGCGCGACGATCCCGGGCCGGGGATCTCAGACGGCGGCTCAACTCCAGCAACACCAAAGACAGCAGCTCGCCCGCACCAACATCCTGCGAGCGTGCGCGAACACGAACCCAGAAACAACGACCACCACGAACACTACACCTCGTTCGCGATCTTGCCGTCGCCACGCCGCCCGCGACCGGTCGAGGTGGTCGAGCCGACGGCGGCGCAAACCCCGGCGAGACACCTCTGCGCCCGCTGTCCGGTGCAGCCGACCTGCTTGTGCTCCGACCTGCACCCGGCGTCTGCTACCGCCGAGCTCGCCCTCCGGAGGATCAGTGCGGTCCAGGCGAGCCGTTTCCTCCAGGAATCCTCTGCCCAAGAGCCGGGTACCTGACTGGAAGCGCTGCTATCGCCGGGCGACGTTTCGCGTTGCGCAGCCAGAACGCGGGCACGCACGGCGGCCGCGGATAGCTCGCGCCGGTGCCGCGAGCCCGGTGTGGCGTGGGCGTGGTTCGGCGGTGGCAACAGCGTTCGAGCAATTCGGTGCCTGGTCGCCGAGGTGTGCGGAGAGGTGATTTGCAGTGGCGCAAGGTAGTTCGGGACGCGCCGACGTTCGGCCGTCGGTGCAGGAGCAGGAGGCTCGGATTCCGCAGAGCCGCGGCAGCGGCGAGTCCGCGCAGCCCGCGCAGGCATCGGAGCGAGGCAGGACGACCATCGCGGCGTCGGTGGTCCAGAAGATCGCCGGGATGGCCACGCGGGAGGTGTCCGGCGTGCATTCCATGGGTGGTGGAACCTCACGCGCCGTCGGTGCGTTGCGCGAGCGCATACCCGGTGGCGGTTCGACCTCGTCGACATCCGGCGTGCGGGTAGAGGTCGGTGAGAAGCAAGCGGCGGTGGACCTCGATCTCAGCGTCGAGTACGGGGTCTCGATCGTGGAGTTGGCGAGGTCGGTGCGCCGGAACGTCATCTCGTGCGTCGAGGAGATGACCGGGATGGAGATGGTGGAGGTGAACATTTCGGTCAACGATGTGCACTTGGACGAGAGTTCCGAGGGGTCCTCGGGTGAGGCGCGGCCGTCTTCCGGCGGCCGTGTCGAGTGAAACGGGCAAGGCGGCTGGAGGTGCGCACGCCCGTCTTGGCGCACGATGAGCCGGGCGCTGCTCGTCAGGTGGCGGCCCGGGCGAGAATCCTGCGGTCGTTGCCGAGTGTTTCGGCACGGCGGGGCGCAACGCAGTTCGGCGGCTGGATCCGAACCGTGCGCACCGAGTCCGCCACCATCGCCGCGACCCGCGCCCGGTTCCTGCGCGGTCCCGGCCAGCGTCGCGCGCCAGACCGCTCGTGCAAGCCGGGGGTGTTCGCGGATCCGGCAGTGTAGCCGGTCACCTGCGAGGAGTGCGGCTGCTGGTGAGTTCGTCGGTGATCGCGGTGAAGAACCACGAATGCGTCGGGCCGTCGAAGACCTCGGCGACGTCGACCAGCGGATCGCGCCCCTCGGACTCCGCCTGCGCCCGCTCGGTGCGCTGGTAGCGGATCCACTCCTGCGCTTCGGCGAGCCTGTCTTCCGGGATCCGGTACAGCGCCAGGTACCGGTGCGGGCAACCGCCCTCGACCTGTTCGTCGGCGAGCACGAACCGCTGCGCGGTGGCGAACCCTTCGAGCTTCTCCAGCACGTCGAGCACGTGCTTGCCGCTGTACCAGTCGTTGAACTCCTGCTCGCGGTCCGGTTTGGCGTTGCTGACGACGAGCATCAGGTGTTCGGCCATCGTGGACTCCTCCGCCCTGCGGGTCGACTGCGACCAGCAAAGCAGAACCCTGATTACCATTGCAATGGTCACTGCTCGACCGAGTCGAGCACGAACCGAGCCCGCTCGGCAACCGGCAGGCGCGGCAGTTCCACCAGCTCGTAGCCGTGCTCGGCGTAGGCATCGGCGACCGCCTCACAGGTCCGCTCGGCCAGTTCGGCCGGTTGTTTGCGCTCCTCGTCGGTGCGGTATATCGCCGGCCACGGCGGGGCGAGGAAAACCCTTGCGGCATAGCGGAATTCTCGCGCCGCGGCGTGCACGTGCGCGGGCACGGCAAGTCCTTCGACGCGCAGGTAGCCGATGATGTCGGGCAATCCGCGGTCGAAGAACGTGATTCCGGTTGCCATGCGGTGGGAACGCATTTCCCAGCACAGCATCAACTCGGCGAACAACTCCCGATCACGCCACGGCAGTCCGGGGCCGCCGAGAGCGGCCTGGTCCCGGATGATGCCGCGACCGGCCTCGGCCGAGCATGCATGACCGGCCGCGGCGAGCGCGTCGAGCAGCGTGGTCTTGCCGGCTCCCGGCCCGCCGGTGACGACGATCCGGGTGGGTGGTGCGCACACGTGTACTCCGTATTTCTTGCTGTCAGGGGAAAATTCGCAGCGGTAGCTGGGCGCGGCAGGCGGAGATCCGGATTTCGCGGCAGGATCGCGTCGTTGACTTCGAGCGAACTGAAAGTTCTAGCGTCGTGGGCGGTGGGCACCGGGTCGCCGCGGACTCGATCCGCCCTGTCCGGGCGGTCCGGTGCCCACCGGCGGGCGGCCGGCCGGCCACCCGCTCCGCACTTGGCCGAGGAGCGACATGGCGCGAACTATCCCGCCTGAGCAGTTCGATCGCGGCTACGCCGAGGGCGATCCGCCCTGGGTGATCGGCGAACCGCAGCCCGTCGTGGCCGAACTGGCGCGCTCCGGCGCGTTCGGCGGCACCATACTCGACGCCGGTTGCGGGACGGGAGAGCACGCGATACATCTCGCGCTGCTCGGCTACGAAGTGGTCGGCGTCGACACGGCGGCGAACGCGCTGGAGCGGGCGCGGGCGAAGGCGGCCGAAGCGGGCTGCACGCCGCGCTTCGAGCTCGCGAACGCCCTGGAACTGCCGCCGGAGCCGCGTTTCGACACCGTCGTCGACAGCGCCCTGTTCCACGTTTTCGGGCCGGCGGATCAGCGTCGGTACGCGCGTTCGCTGCACCGGGTCTGCCTGCCGGGCGCTGTTGCCCACGTGCTCGCGCTGGGCGAGGCCAATGCGGAATTCGGTCCGAGCGTGCGCCAGGACGAGATCCGCGATGCGTTCGCCGATGGCTGGGATGTGGACTACGTGCAGCCGAGCCGCTACGCCGGAATCGCCTACGGGGAACCGGCCCGCGTGATGGGTGTCCGTGACGGGGACCGGATCGAAGTCCCGGCATGGCTGGCGCGCTTCCGGAAGCGCTGAGCCTTCCGGACCGCCCCGTTCTGTCCACTGAGGACTAGACGGTGCGCCGCGCCGGTGCGCGACCGCGGGAGGCGTTGACACGGGGGATGCCGGTTTCTAATGTCATCTACATAAGAAACCGGCATCTACATATGAAGATGAGTGGTCATGACCGCGACTTCGGATCCGCCTCCCGACACCGCCCGCTTCGTCGCGCATCTCGACGCGCGGATGCGCGCCGGGGTGCTCTGCTTCCCGCTGACCCCCTTCACCGCCGACGGCGAACTCGACCTCGACGCATTCCGGGAGTACTTCGCGGGCCAGCTCGAAGCCGACCCCGCGGCGGCCTTCGTGGCCTGCGGCACCGGTGAGTTCTTCTCGCTGACCCTCGACGAGTACTCCGCGCTGCTGCGCACCGCGGTCGAGGTCGCCGACGGCCGGGTGCCGGTGCTGGCCGGTGTCGGCTACGGCTGGGCGCTGGCGCGGCAGTTCGCCGAGCGCGCCGTCGACGCGGGCGCCGACGGCGGCCTGCTGATGCCGCACTACCTGGTCAAAGCCCCGCAGCACGGCCTGGTCGAGCAGGTCCGCAAGGTCGCCGAGCACACCTCGCTGCCGCTGATCGCCTACCAGCGCGACTACGTTCGGTTCACCGCCGCCAGCGCGGCCCGGATCGCCGAGATCCCCACCGTGATCGGGCTCAAGGACGGGCACGGCGATCTGGACGGGCTGCAGCGCATCCGGCTGCGCACGCCGGAGGACTTCCTGTTCTTCAACGGTGTGGCCACCGCCGAGATGCAGGCGCGTTCCTACGCCGCCATCGGTGTCGGGCCGTACTCGTCGGCCGTGCACGCCTTCGCGCCCGAGATCGCCAAAGCGTTCTGGAGCGCGTTGCACGCCGGTGAGCACGAGCGCGTCGAGCGACTGCTGCGCGAGTTCTACCACCCGCTGGTGGAGCTGCGGGACCGCCAGCCCGGATACGCGGTTTCGCTGGTCAAGGCGGGCGCGCGGCTGCGCGGCTTGTCCGTCGGGCCGGTGCGCGCACCGCTGGCCGATCCCGGCACCGACGACCTCGCCGAGCTCGGCGACCTGATCGAAACGGGCCTCGCGCTCGTGTCCTGAACTCCGGAGGCCCCGCATGTCGAACTCCACGAGCATGTCGAACCCGGCACGCATCGCCGAAGTCCGCGTCACCCCCATCCTGATCAGCGACCCCCCGCTGCTGAACGTGCAGGGCGTGCACCAGCCCTACACGCCGCGCACGATCGTCGAAGTCGTCACCGGCTCCGGAGCGAGCGGCATCGGTGAGACCTACGGCGACACCGACTACCTCAAGATCGCCCAGGCATTCGGGCCCGAGCTGGTCGGCGCGCCGCTGACCGCGCGCAACGACCTGTTCCGGCTGGTTTCGGCCGCGGCGGCGCAAGTGCGGACCGCCGAGCTGGACAACACCGTCGTCGCCGAGGGCCTGCGCGGCTCGCGGACGCAGCACAAATTGGTGCACAGCGTGGTTTCCGCGTTCGAGGTGGCGATGCTGGACGCGCTCGGGCACGAGACCGGGATGCCGGTGCACGCGCTGCTCGGCGGCAAGGTGCGCGACCGCGTGGAATACAGCGGGTACCTGTTCTACCGCTGGGCCGAGCATCCGGGCGAAGGAGAACCGTCCGACGACTGGGGCGCCGCGCTCGACCCGGCGGGCGTTGTCGCGCAGGCGCAGCGCTTCGCCGACCGCTACGGGTTCCGCTCGTTCAAGCTCAAAGGCGGCGTGTTCGAGCCGAAGCAGGAGGTCGCCGCGATCCACGCGCTGCGCGAGGCGTTCCCGGACGCGCCGCTGCGGCTGGACCCGAACGGGGCGTGGTCGGTCTCGACGAGCCTGGAAGTGGCCGCCGCGCTGGAAGGCGTCGCGGAGTACCTGGAGGACCCGACCGCCGGGACCACGTCGATGGCCGAGGTCGCCGAGCGCACCAGCCTGCCGCTGGCCACGAACATGTGCGTCACCGCGGTCGAAGAGGTAGCCGAGGCGTTCACCCGCGACGCGGTGCAGGTCGTGCTCTCCGACCACCACTACTGGGGCGGGCTGCGCGCCACCCAGGACCTGGCGGCGGTGTGCCGGACCTTCGGGCGCGAGCTGTCCATGCACTCCAACACGCACCTCGGCATCAGCCTGGCCGCGATGACCCACGTGGCCGCGACGATCCCGGAACTCGGCTACGCCTGCGACACGCACCGGCCTTGGCAGACCGAGGACGTCATCACCGTCCCGCACACCTTCACCGGCGGTGCGGTCGAGGTCACCGACACCCCGGGGCTCGGCGTGGCGCTGGACCGCGATTCGCTCGCGCGGCTGCACCAGCGCTGGCTGGACAGCGACGTGCGCGGCCGCGACGACGCCGCAGCGATGCGCCGCGTCCATCCGGAATGGACATCGCCGAGCTTCCCCGTCTGGTAACGCCAGCGGCCGGTTGGCCGCGCCGCACAAGAAAAATCGGAGACGTCAATGACGACGGTGCCGCCTTCGTCCACTGCGGACGACCCAGCGCTGCGCAGCGCGGTACGCAAGTTCTTCCGCCGCATGATCCCGCTCGTGGTGCTGATGCTGATCATCAACCAGATGGACCGCACGAACATCGGGTTCGTGCGCGCGGACCTGGAGGCCGATCTGGGCATCGGGGCCGCCGCCTACGGGCTCGGCGCCGGGCTGTTCTTCGTCGCCTACGCCATCTTCGAAGTGCCCAGCAACATGCTCATGGAGCGCTTCGGCGCGCGGGTCTGGCTGACCCGGATCATGATCAGCTGGGGCGTGGTGGTGTTCCTGATGTCGTTCATCACCAACCCCGCCACGTTCTACCTCATGCGGTTCCTGCTGGGCGTGGCCGAAGCCGGCTTCTTCCCCGGCGTCATGTACTACTTCACCCGCTGGCTGCCGGACCGCTACCGGGGGCGGGCGACGGCGATCTTCCTGGCAGGCTCGGCGGGGGCCTACGTCGTCACCGGGCCGGTCACCGGCGGCCTGCTGGAACTGGACGGGGTCGCCGGGCTGGCGGGCTGGAAGTGGATGTTCCTGTCCCAGGGCGCGCTTTCGGTGCTGATCGGCATCGTCGCGGCGTTCTTCCTGGTCTCCCGGATCCCCGAGGCCAAGTGGCTCTCGGCGCAGGAGAGATCGGCGCTGTCGGCCGCGGTGGCCGCCGACGACGCGAACCGGCAAGCCGCCGGAGCGCGCACGTCCAAGGCGCGGTTGCTGCTGGAACCGCAGGTTCTGCTGCTGTGCTTCATCTTCTTCGCGATTTCGCTGACCGGCTACACCATCACGTTCTGGTTGCCGAGCCTGGTCGACGGCATCCGCGGGCTGCCCGACTTCGGCGTCGGGGTGGTGAGCGCGATCCCGTGGGCGTGCGCGATCGCCGCGATGTACGGCATGGGGCGGTTCACCGACCGCACCGGCGTCCGCAAGCCGTACGTCTCGGCGGCGCTGGTCATCGCGGCCATCGGCACGTTCCTGACCACTCCGGGCAGTCCGTGGTTCGGGGTGGCGGCGATGTGCGTGGCCGCGGTCGGGTTCAAGTGCTCGGCGTCGATCTTCTGGCCGATCGCCCAGCAGGGCCTGGACGGGCGGATCGTCGCACCGGGC
>X190_Common_House_Gecko__coassemble_303_pt1 | contig 12768 bp, 9 predicted proteins | sample X190_Common_House_Gecko__metabat2_low_PE_001 | metagenome-assembled genome bin X190_Common_House_Gecko
AAGTAAACACCTCCGCGAAGGGAGCACAGCGATGTGCGGAATCTCCGGCTGGATCGACTTCCGCCGAGACCTGACCCGGGAACAGCCCGTGATCGACGCGATGTGCGAGACCATGGCCTGCCGCGGGCCGGACGACTCGGGCACCTGGGTCCAACCGCACGCCGCCCTCGGGCACCGCAGGCTCGCGATCATCGACCTGCCCGGCGGGACCCAGCCGATGGAGGTCCAGACCCCCGACGGCAAGGTCGGCATGGTCTACAGCGGCGAGGCGTACAACTTCTCCGAGCTGCGCGGTGAACTCCGCCGCCGCGGGCACCACTTCGACACCGACAGCGACACCGAGGTCGTGCTGCACGGCTACCTGGAGTGGGGCGCCGACGTCGCCGAGAAGCTCAACGGCATGTACGCCTTCGCCATCTGGGACACCCGGACCGAGCAGCTGCTGCTGATCCGCGACCGGATGGGCATCAAGCCGCTGTACTACCAGCCCACCGAGAACGGCGTGCTGTTCGGCTCGGAGCCGAAGGCGATCCTGGCCAACCCCGAGGTCGACAAGGTCGTCGACGCCGACGGGCTGCGCGAGCTGTTCTCCTTCACCAAGTCCCCCGGCAAGGCCGTGTGGCAGGGCATGCACGAGGTCAAGCCCGGCACCATCGTCACCTTCGACCGCAACGGCCTGCGCGAGCACACCTACTGGCAGCTCGACGTCGCCGAGCACACCGACGGGCAGGACGCCAGCGTCGGGCACGTGCGCGAACTGCTCGACGACATCGTCGCCCGCCAGCTCGTCGCCGACGTGCCGCGCTGCGTGCTGCTGTCCGGCGGGCTGGACTCCAGCGCGCTGACCGCGCTGTCCGCGCAACAGCTGCGCGAGCAGGGCGAGACGGTGCGCAGCTTCGCGGTCGACTTCGTCGGCCAGACCGAGAACTTCGTGCCCGACCCGGTGCGCGACACCCCGGACGGGCCGTACGTGCAGGACGTGCACAAGCACGTCGGCTCCGAGCACAAGGACATCGTGCTCGATCCGCAGTCGCTGGCCGACCCGGCGGTGCGCCGCGCCGCAGTGGCCTCCCGGGACCTGCCGATGGGGCTCGGCGACATGGACAACTCGCTGTTCCTGCTGTTCAAGAAGATCCGCGAGCACTCCACGGTGGCGCTGTCCGGCGAGTCCGCCGACGAGGTCTTCGGCGGCTACAAGTGGTTCCACGACCCGCAGGTGCAGCAGGCCAACACCTTCCCGTGGCTGGCGTTCGGGATGGCCCGGCACGCGCAGAGCGACGGCAACGAGGTCCTCAACCCCGGCATCGCGCAGCGGCTGGACATCCCCGGCTACATCCAGTCCGAGTACGACCAGGCCGTGGCGGCCATGCCGCGCAAGGAGACCGACAGCCCGTTCGAGGCCAAGATGCGGGAGATCTGCTACCTGCACCTGACCCGGATGGTGCGCAGCCTGCTGGACCGCAAGGACCGGCTGAGCATGGCGGTCGGGCTGGAGGTCCGGGTGCCGTTCTGCGACCACCGGCTGGTGGAGTACGTGTTCAACACGCCCTGGTCGCTGAAGACGTTCGACGACCGGGAGAAGAGCCTGCTGCGGCACGCCACCTCCGACGTGCTGCCGAAGTCGGTGGTGGACCGGGTGAAGAGCCCGTATCCGTCCACTCAGGACCCCAAGTACGCGGGTGAGCTGCAGAAGCAGGTCGCCGACCTGCTCTCGACCGGGGACCGGTCGCTGGAGCTGATGAACGAGCAGTGGGCGCGGTCCGCGGTCCGGCTCGATCCGTCCGAAGTGGACACCAACACGCGGAACATGTTCGAGCGGATCCTCGACGCGTCCCAGTGGTTCGACCTGCACAACCCGACCATCAAGGTCTGAGCGAAGCCCGAGTGAGCGGACCGTTCGCCCGGCAAGATTGGTCGAACGGTCCGCTCACTTCGCGCACATCCGCGCGCGGAACTCCCCGACACTCCCGAGTCGCCACTCGATCAGCGGAACTGCTCTCGGAGTGAACGGCCTGTTGGTCCCAATAGATTGGGCAAACGGTCCGTTCACTCATGGAGGAACAGCGTGCTCAGCTCAGCGGGATGAGCAGGCGGAAAGTGCTGCCGCCGGAGGGGTTCGCGGCGAGTTCGACGCGGCCGTTGTGCGCCTCGGCGATCGCGGCGGTGATCGCCAGGCCGAGGCCGGTGCCGCCCTCGGAACGCTCCCGGCCGTCGTCGACCCGGTAGAACCGGTCGAAGATGCGGCGGGCGTGCTCCGGCGCGATGCCCGGGCCGCGGTCGCTGATCGAGACCACGCCCATCGCCGTGCCCGGCTCGACCGGCGCCCCCGCACCGACCGCGTCCGAGTCGTCCACCGCACCGTGCTCGACCTCGATCCGCACCGGCGTGCCGGGCGTGGTGTGCACCAGCGCGTTCGTCGTGAGGTTCGTCAGCACCTGGCGCAGCCGGTGCCCGTCGCCGAGCACCCGCACCGGGCGCTCCGGCACGACCAGCTCGATGTCCCGATCGCCGTCGCGGACCCGCGCGTCACCCGCCACGTCGCGCGCCAACGGCACCAGGTCCACGTCCACCAGGTCGACGGAACGCTCGCGGTCCAGCCGGGCCAGCAGCAGCAGGTCCTCCACCAGATCGCTCATCCGCACGGCCTCGCCTTCGATGCGGGACATCATCATCCGCACCGTCTCCGCGTCCGGGTCCTCGCTGCGCCGGTAGAGCTCGGCGAAACCGCGGATCGAAGTCAGCGGGGTGCGCAGCTCGTGCGAGGCGTCCGCGACGAACCGGCGCAACCGGTGCTCGGACTGCTCCCGCTGCTGCAACGCGGAAGTGAGGCGGCCGAGCATCGTGTTCAGCGCCGCGCCCAGCCGGCCCGTCTCGGTGCCCGGGTCCTGGTCCGGGATGCGCCGGTCCAGCTCGCCGGTGGCGATGGCGTCGGCGGTGTGCTCGATCCGGGTCAGCGGCCGCAGCCCCAGCCGCACCGTCACCAACGCGGCCACCACCAGCACCGCCACCACGACCGCGCCGACGCCCAGCTCGATGAACATCAGCAGCTGCAACGGGATGCCGACGTTGTCGGTGGTCAGCGCCAGCGCCCGCACGCTCCCGTCCGGCAGCGTCACCGTGCGCACCCGCCAGTTCGCGCCGCCGAGGCTGTCCGGCACGGTCGCGAACTCGTGCTCCAGATCGGAGAGGTGGATCACCGGGCGCTTCGGGTCGCTCGCGGAAGGCCCGTCGATGCGCACCAGCCTGCCGTCCGCGTCGAACAGCAACACCCGGAAGTCCGTGGGCAACCAGTCCGGCTTGTCGTGCGGATCGCGCTGCCCCGGTGGCGGCCCCGGCGGCGGGCGGCCGTGCTCCCACGGGCGGGACATCTCCCGCAGCCGGTCGTCGAGCCGGTCCATCAGGGACTTCTTGAGCATCACCTGGTTGGCGAACCCCATGGCCAGCAGGCCCGCCACGGTCGCGCCGATCAGCACCAGCAGCAGCCGGCCGCGCAGCGTCCGCGGCAGCAAGCGCTTCAGCATCGTTCCTCCGGCGGGATCCGGAGCACGTAGCCGACGCCGCGGATGGTGTGGATCAGCGCGGGCTGCACGAAATCGACCTTGCGGCGCAGGTAGCTGATGTAGGACTCGACGATCCGGCTGTCCCCGCCGAACTCGTAGTTCCACACCCGGTCCAGGATCTGGGTCTTGCTGACCACCTTCTCCGCGTTGATCAGCAGGTAGCGCAGCAGCTTGAACTCGGTCGGCGAGAGGTTCACCAGCTTGTCCGACCGGCGCACCTCGTAGGTCTCCTCGTCCAGCTCCAGGTCGTGGTAGTGCAGCCGCGAATCGGGCTCGGCGAGCTGCGCGGGCTGGGCGCGGCGCAGGATCGCGCGCAGCCGCAGCACCACCTCGTCGAGGCTGAACGGTTTCGTCACGTAGTCGTCGCCGCCCGCGGTGAGCCCGGCGATGCGGTCCTCCACCGAGTCGCGCGCGGTCAGGAACAGCACCGGCACGGCATCGCCGCCGGTGCGGAGCCTGCGGGCCACCGCGAAGCCGTCCTGGTCCGGCAGCATCACGTCCAGCACCACGATGTGCGGGCGGAAATCGCTCGCTGCGCTGAGCGCCTCGGTGCCGCTTGCCGCGCCCTGCACCTCGAAGCCGCTCAGCCGGAGGGCGGCGGTGAGCAGTTCCAGGATGTTGGGTTCGTCGTCGACGACCAGCACGCGCGCCGAGGGCGTCTTTCCATCTTCCACTTGGCCAGGGTCTCTCACTCGTCTGAGCAGTCGCTGAACGGACGCTGGGAACCCGCCGGACGCCGCCGCGAGCACGCGCGTTATCCCGGAGTGAACGGACCCGTTCACCAATCCAGCCGGGCCAACAGGCCGTTCACTCCGGGATGCGTTGCGCTGATCGGATGGCGTGCGGGCGTGTCGGCGCGCCTCTCGTAGCGCGCGTGAAGGTCCCCTTTGCCCGGTGCACGGGGGTCGGGCGGAGGGGACCCGCACTTCGGCGGGCTTTAGGCGCGGCAGTCGTAGAGCTGGGTGGAGTTGCCGCCCATCTCGTCGGACTCGGTGGTGGCGCCGTAGGTCGCCGGGGGCACCTCGGTGCAGTTCTGCTGCACCCATTGCTGGCGTTCGGTGCGCATTTCGCCGCCGGGGCCTTGGGAGCGCTGCGAGCCGCCGGGGCCATTCTGATCAGAGGTGCCCTGACCGGGGCCAGCCTGACTGCGGCCGCCCTAACCGGGCCCGCCCTGCTTACCCGAACCGCCGGGGCCGCCCGGGCCGCCACCGGGGCCGCCGCCGAGCTGGACGAAGCCGAGCTGGCCGGTGCTCTTCCAATCCGTGAGCTGCTGCACCGAAGGGGCGTCGTCGCTGCCCATGAACCCGCCCATGCCGACCGCGGGCAACTCGCTGTTGATCAGGTAGGAGGCGGCGCCGTGCGAACCGCCCTCGACCGCCAGCGGAACCTTCCGATCACCGGCGTTGCCGGAAACGTAGGCGAGCAGCGACTTCTGCTCCGCGCTGAGCGATTCCTCGCCGCCCGGGCCGCCGGACATCCCGCCGCGCCGCCCGGGACCGTCGCCGCCGCCCTGCTTGCCGTCCTGACCTTGCTGACCCGAACCGGACTGACCCGACCCCGGCTGGCCCGAACCGGACTGCCCCGGATCAGCCTGCCCCGGCCCGGACATCCCGGGCGGACCGCCCCCGCCGGGCCCCATGCCGCTGGACGGCCCGGCCATCGGGTTGGCCCCGCCCATGCCGCTCTCCCCCGAGGCCGCGGCCGCCACCGACCACACGCTCGGCACCACGAGCGCCGCAGCCAGCGACAACGTCAATGCGACCTTGCCGAGCGCGGCCCGGCTCCGCCCGAGCAGCAACGCCGCCACCGCGAGCACGCCGAAACCGATCGCCAGGTACGCGGCCCAGACGTTCCACTCCGGATCGCGGTAAACGAGCACCACCGCCCAAGCGACCGTGAGCAGCACGCCGGCCGGCAGCAGCAGCCAGGTTTTCCCCTGCGGCGCCCGGTAAGCGCGCCACGCTGCGACGATTCCCGCGCCCGCGACGGCACCGATCGCCGGAGCCAGCATCGTCGTGTAATAGGGATGCATCGTGCCCTGGGCGAAGCTGAACATGAACCAGATCAGCACCAGCCAGCCACCCCACAGCAACCAGCCCGCCGCGCGCTTGCGGTCGAACGGCTCACCCTCCCGCCGCCGCAGCACGGCACCGACCACGACGGCGATCAGCACCAGCGCGCACAGCGGCATCAGCCAGCTGATCTGCCCCGCGAGCTTTTCGTTGGCGAAGCGCAGGATTCCGGCCTCGCCGGAGAAGCCGCCACCGGGCCCACCGCCCGGACCGCCGCCACCGCCGCCGTTGCCCTCGCCGCCGAGGATTCGGCCGAATCCGTTGTAGCCGAGGATGAGGTCCAGTGCGGAGCCGTCTTCGCTGCCGCCGATGTAGGGCTTGGGGTCGGGCCACAGCATGGTTGCCGCGACCCACCAGAACGACGACACCAGCACGGTCGCTGCTGCGATGGCCAAATCGGCGATGCGTCGTGTCCACGAGGTCTCGCGGCCCACGAGGTAGACCGCGATGAACACTGGCAGCACCATCCAGGCCTGCAGCATTTTGGTGAGGAAGCCGCAGCCGATCAGTGCGGCCGAGGCTGCCAGCCACCAGCTGGCCCGCGAGGCACGCTCCGCTGACAAGGCCCTGGTCAGCGCGTAGGCCGCGGCGACGACCAGTAGCACCAGCAGGGTGTCCGGGTTGTTGTCCTGGTTGATCGCCACGGTGATCGGGGTGAGCGCCATGACCAGCGCCGCCAGCAGCGCCGCGTGCTCACCCGCCCATCGCCGCACGGTGCGGTGCAGCAGGAACACGGCCGCGACTCCGGCCAGCACTTGCGGCAGCAGCATCGCGACTTTGTTGTAGCCGAGCAGCAGCACCGAGATCACTTGGACCCACAGCGCCATCGGCGGTTTGTCCACTGTGACCACTCCGACCGGGTCGAAAGAGCCGAAGAAGAAGTTCTCGAAGCTCTGCGACATCGATTTGACGGCCGCGGAGTAGTAGCTGTTGCCCCAGGAATCACCGATTCCCCACGCGTAGAGGGCGCCGGCGAGCAGGCAGATCGCCGCCAGTGCCGCCGGTTGCCACCGGCTGCGGTGTGCGGCGTCGGCCGCGCCCGCGGTGGGCGCGCCGAGTACGGCCGTGGTGGTCATGCTGTTTCCTTTTCGCTCATCGAGGCGGTCTCCGCCCCGTTTCCAGCAGCGGGGTTTCCGGCGGGGTTGTCGGCGGCGGGCCGGAACACCCACGAGCGCAGCAGCACGAACCGCAGCGCCGTACCGACCACCGAGGACACGATCAACACGAGAACTTCCAGCCATCGCGAGGAATCCGGCGCCGCCGCGTCCAGCCACAGCAGCGCACCGGAGGTCACGACGTAATACAGGACGAACACGATCAGCCCTTGCAGGTGCACGCGGCCGGAGGCGGCGGCGCGCCCGACGAAGGTGAACCGGCGATTCGCCTCGGTGTTCCACAGCGTCGTCACGGTCAGCGCCACCAGGTTCGCCAGCAGCGGTGGCCACCAGCTGCGCAGCAGCGCGTACAGCACCGAGGTGACCACAGTGGACACGATGCCGATCAGCCCGAACGAGAACAGCTGCCACAGCAACCCGTTCTCCCGCTCGGCCAGCACCGCCTGCGGATGCTCGGCGCGCGGCTCGGGCCTGCGCGGCAGCCCGGTCACCGTCGCGGCACCGGTCACTTTCGCGCGGGCGACCCGCAGCAGCCCGGCGAGGTCGTCGGTGGCGGTCTTGGTGACGTTGACGCGGGTGTCGACGTCCTCCACCCAGTCCACCGGCACCTCGTGCACCCGCAGACCGTTGTGCTCGGCCAGCAGCAACAACTCCGTGTCGAAGAACCACGCATCGTCGTGCACCTGGGCCAGCAGCGGACGCACCACATCGGTGCGGGCGGCCTTGAAGCCGCACTGCGCGTCGGAGAACCGCGCGCCGTGCGTCCAGTGGATCACCTTGTTGTACGCGCGGGAGATCATTTCCCGCTTGGTCCCGCGCACGGTCCGCGAACCCGGCGCCAGCCGCGACCCGACCGCCAGGTCCGAATGACCGTTGACCAGCGGCGCCACCAGCGGCAACAGCGCGTCCAGCCCGGTCGAGAGGTCCACGTCCATGTAGACCACCACGTCCGCGTCGCTGTAGCCCCAAGCGGTGCGCAACGCCAAACCACGGCCCTTGCGGTCCAAATGCAGCACTCGCACGTTCGGGATCGTCTCGGCGAGTTCGTTCGCCACCCGCAGCGTGCCGTCCGTGCTCGCGTTGTCCACGACCGTGATCGACCAATCGAACGGGAAATCCCGCCTCAAGTGCTCCCCCAGCACCTGCAAGCAGCCGGGCAGGGACCGCTCCTCGTTGTAGACCGGTATCACCAGGTCGACCGTGGCCGTCGCGCGCGGCGCAGTGCCCCGCCGCGCGGTCTCGACACTTCCATGCGGCATCACGTTCATTCCTCTCCCGCTCGTAGCTCGCGGCCGGCACCGATGGCGACCCGTGCTCCATGAAGCACGGCCGGGTTGTCCAGGACCTCGGAACGAAATGGGAGTTGGCTGGGAATCGGCGGGCCGCCGCGGGCACGCGCCCCGCGGCACCGCTGCGCACCGGGGCGGCCGGGCGCTGGATCGATCGCGGGATTCCCACCGGGTTCCCAGCCGGTTCCCAGCTTCGCGCGGCACCGTCGGGCCGCAACGGCGAGCGGAGGAGAAGTGTTGAGCAATCCGGAACGGTCTCGCGCAGCCCGGCTAGTGCTGGGCGAGGTCACCGATCCGCCCTGGGCACGGCCCGCGTTGATCGGAGTGCTCGCGCTGGCCGCGGTGCTCGGCACGTGGGCGCTGTCGATCAACGAGTGGGCGAACACCTACTATTCGGCGACCGTGCTGGGCATGACCCAGAGCTGGAAGGCGTTCTTCTTCGGCGCGGTGGACGCGGGTTCGTTCATCACGGTGGACAAGCCGCCGCTGGCGCTGTGGGTGCAGGCGCTGTCGGCCCGGATGTTCGGGGTCAACACGTGGAGCCTGCTGGTGCCGCAGGCCATCGCCTCGGTGCTGACGGTGTGGGTCGTGCACCACGTGGTGCGGCGCGCGTTCGGCCACGTGGCGGGGCTGCTGGCGGCGCTGGTGCTGGCGGTGACTCCGATCGCGGTGGTCATGGCGCGGCACAACAACCCGGACGCGCTGCTGGTGCTGCTGGGCGCGCTGGCGCTGTGGGCGGCGTCCAACGCGATCCGCTCCGGAAAGCTGCGCCCGCTGGTGTGGTGCGCCGTCGCGGTCGGGCTCGCGTTCAACGTGAAGATGCTGCAGGCGTACTTCGTGCTTCCGGTGATCGCGGTGGTGTACCTGGTGGCCGGCAAACCGCGCTGGACGCGGAAGTTGCGGGATCTCGGTGTGGCCCCGGCCGTGCTGGCGGTGGTGAGCGCGTCCTGGATGGTCGCCGTGGACGCGACGCCCGCCGATGCGCGGCCGTACGTCGGCGGCAGCACCGACAACACCGTGCGTGAGCTGCTGCTCGGCTACAACGGCCTCGGCCGCGTGTTCGGGCAGGAGACATCGCTTCGCCCGGGATGATGGGCGGTGGGCCGGGTGGTCCCGGCGGACCCGGTGGGATGCCGGGGCAGATGCCGCCCGGCGGGCCGGGCGGGCCCGGTGGCGGTAGTCCCGGTGGTCCCGGTGGCGGTCCCGGCGGTGGCCCCGGCTCGGACGAAGGCAGCTTGACCAGGCTCGTCAGCGGCCAGGTCGCCGGGCAGATCGCCTGGCTGTTCCCGCTTGCCGCGTTCGGCACCGTCGCGACGCTGGTCTACCTGCGCGGGCGCCCGCGCAAGGACGCGCAGCGCGCGGATTTCCTGCTCTGGGCCGGAACTCTGCTGGTGACGGCCGCGGTGTTCAGCTTCGCCTCCGGCATCTGGCACCCGTACTACACCGTGGCGCTGGCGCCTCCGCTGGCAGCCGTAGTCGGCATGGGCGTGGTGAGCATGGCCCGGTTGTACCGTGTCTCGTCCTGGTGGGGCGCGCTGTTCCCGCTGTCGGTCGGCTGCACCGGCGTGTGGTGCGGGTCTTTGCTCTCCGGCTCCGATTTCCTGCCGTGGCTGCCGCCGGTGGTCGCGGTGCTCACGGCGGTGTCGGTCGGCGTGCTAGGGCTGATGCTGACGTTCACGCGCCAGCGGCGGATGCGCAGGGCGAAGCTGCTGGTCGCGGCAGGAACGGCGGGTCTGGTGGCGATGCTGTCCGGGCCGATGTCCTACGCGCTGACTCCGCTGAGCGAACCGGTGCAGTCGACCTTCCCCAGCGCGGGACCGTCCGGCGGCGGTCCGAGCGGTCCGGGCGGTCCGGGACGAGGCCGCGGCCCGATGTCGGACGGTTCGCAGGCCCGCCGTGCGCAGAACTCTCCCGGACAGCAGGGCCCGAGCGCGCCGAACTCCCCCAGCCTGGACGGCGGATCGCCGAATTCCCAATCACCGGGCCAGAATTCCCGCCGCGGCGGCCCGGGCGGCAGCAGCGAACTACCCGACTCCGCGGTGCGCTACCTGACCGCCCGGCACCACGGCGAAACCTGGCTCGTGGCCACCGTCGGCGCCATGGTGGCCGCGCCGGTCATCCTGCGAACCGGCGAGCCGGTGATGGCCGTCGGCGGCTACAACGGCAACGACCCGGCGCCCACAGTGGACGAACTCCGGCGATACGTCCGCGACGGCGAACTCCGCTTCGTGTGGACCGACGGGACATCCGGCGTCCGCAGCATGGGCGGCGAGGTCGACACCCGGGTAGTCGACGAGTCGATGGGCTGGGTCGCCGCGCACTGCACCGCCGTGGCTCCCGCCGAATACGGCGGAACGGAGCCGGTTCCGGCGGGCGAAACGCGGCTCTACGACTGCGCGAAGCCGCGCTGATGAACCGCCGGAGCATCCTGCGGATCACCGCCGCACTGCTGCTGGTGCTGTCCGCGACCGGATCCGCCGCACCCCGGGAACCCGTTGCGGCGCAACAACTTCCGGTTTCCCCGGCGGAAACTCCGCCGATGGGCTGGAACAGCTGGAACACCTTCGGCTGCGACATCGACGAGGCCAAGGTCCGGCGCGCCGCCGACGCCCTGGTGCGCTCGGGGATGCGCGACGCCGGCTACCGGAACGTGGTCGTGGACGACTGCTGGTACGAACCGCAGCGCGACACGGCCGGGAACCTGCGCGCCGACCGCGCACGCTTCCCGAGCGGAATGGCCGCCCTCGGCGACTACCTGCACTCCCGGGGCCTGCGATTCGGCCTCTACATGTCGCCGAACGTGCGCACCTGCGCGCAATTCACCGGCGCCTACCCGGGAAGCACCGGCAGCGGCGACCGCGAGCTCGGCGACGCCCGGACCTTCGCCGCCTGGGGCGTGGACTACCTGAAGTACGACTGGTGCCACGGCGCAGGTTCCACCCGCACCGCCCGCGCCGCGTTCACCACGATGCGCGACGCGCTGGCCGCCACCGGCAGGCCGATCACCTACAGCATCAACCCGAACAGCAATTTCCCCGGCGCACCGGGAGAAACCGAGAGCTGGCGCGGCGTCGCGCACCTGGCGCGCAGCACCGAGGACATCCAGCCGGTCTGGGACACCGGGCACACCAACGAACATCCGATGGGCGTGCGCAACATCATCGAAGTCCTCAGTGGACTCCCCGACCGGCCCGCGCCCGGCTACTGGAACGACCCGGACATGCTCGAAGTCGGCGTGCACGGCGTGAACGGCCACCCCGGCCTGAACTACGAAGAAGCGCGCACGCACCTGAGCATGTGGGCGATGTTCGCCGCCCCGCTCATCGCGGGCAACGACCCGAGCCGGATGAGCCCGGCCGACCACGACCTGCTCACCAACCCGGAAGTCCTGGCCGTCGACCAGGACCCGCTCGGCCACGCCGCACACCGCGTCACCGGCGGCGACCACCAGGTCTGGACGCGCCCACTGCAACAGGGCACCGCCGTCGCCCTCTACAACCGCAGCGACCAGCCCGCCCGAATCAGCACCACGCCGGCCGAACTCCGCCTGCCACCGGGCGATCACCGCATCCGCAACCTGTGGACCGGCCACCACTATCGCACCACCGACCCGATCTCCGCCGACGTCCCCGCGCACGGCACGGTCCTACTGCGGATCGACTCAGCCCGGCGGTAACTACCGGCTCAGTAGTGCGCGTTGCGGGGTGTCGGCTGGCAGGACGGGCAGGTGTAGGCGGAGCGGTTCATGAACGAGTCGCGGCGCACGATCGCGCCGCAGCGCGGGCACGGGTGTCCTGCCTGGCCGTACACCGCCAGCGAACGGTCGAAGTAGCCGGACTCGCCGTTGACGTTGACGTACAGATCGTCGAACGAGGTGCCGCCCGCCCGCAGCGCATCGGCCATCACCTCGGTCACCGCTTCCAGCAGCCGCCGCACCGCGGGCCGCGTCAACGTTTCCGTCGGACGCGCCCAGTGCATCTTGGCCCGCCACAACGCCTCATCGGCGTAGATGTTGCCGATGCCGGAGACCAGCGACTGGTCCAGCAGCGCCCGCTTCACACCGGTGCGCCGCGACCGCATCTTCGCCACGACCGCTTCGGAGTCGAAAACCTTCTCCAGCGGATCCGGCGCGATGTGCGCCACCGGCGTCGGCAGCGCCACGCCGCCCACGTCGACCAGGTCGGCCAAGCTCAACCCGCCGAACGTGCGCTGATCCACGAACCGCAGCTCCGGGCCGCCGTCGGTGAACCGGAACCGCACCCGCAGATGCTTCTCGTCCGCGGCGCCCTGCGGCTGCACCAGCAGTTGGCCGCTCATGCCCAGATGGGTCAACAACGCCTCGCCGGGCACCGCACCGTCTGCGGTGCCGACGAACTCGGTCGACTGGGTGCGCCCGGCCAGATCGTCCTGCGCGGGCAGGTCGTCGCCGAGCTCCAGCCACAGGTACTTGCCGCGGCGCTGCGCCGACCACACCGTGCGACCGGCCAGCCGCCCCGCGAAATCTTGCGGACCGGGCACGTGCCTGCGCACCGCACGCTGGTGCAGGACTTCCACAGTGGACAACGTGCGGCCCGCGACGTGTTCGGCCACGCCGCGCCGGACGACCTCGACCTCGGGCAATTCGGGCAACGCGCGCACCTCTCCACCACAATCGGGCCCGCGGGGCCGCGAGCCGGGCGAGCGCCCGGCCGGATCACCGCGACGAGTCCCCGCTGGCGGCCTGGTCCTGCTC
>X190_Common_House_Gecko__coassemble_304_pt1 | contig 12562 bp, 12 predicted proteins | sample X190_Common_House_Gecko__metabat2_low_PE_001 | metagenome-assembled genome bin X190_Common_House_Gecko
GGAGCCCATGGACAGGCCGACCAGCGTCGCCTCCGGCACTTCCCAGGCGTCCAGCCCGAGCGGCATGGTGGCGCCCTCCAGCGGACCTTTCCAGCCGCTGCGGAAACCGACGACCTCGTGCCCGTGCACCGCGATCCCCTTGCGCGTGATCGCCCGCAGCACGGCGTTCAGGCCGGGGCAGTCGCCGCCACCGGTCAACACCCCGATCCGCGTTCCAGCCGGCATCCTCGCCGCCTCCTCTGCTCGCCTGCACTCGCTCGCGCCGCGCTCGCTCGGCACCGAGCGGGGTGATCTGGATCTCCCCGGGCAGCAGCCTGGCACGGCCTGTATCGGTGCAGCAAGTACTCCGGTGGTGGAACGGCGCCCGTGGAGCCTGCGTCCGGCTCAGGTGCTGGCCTTCTCCGAGCGGCGCCGGCTGCTTTCGCCACCTGCGCAAGACGAGCGCGAAGCTGGCTCAGAGCGGGTAGCCGCGCTTGCGCTGCACGTCCTCGATCACCTTCCAGCGCTGCAGGTTGTGCCGCGCGTCGGCGAGCGCGTCGTGCGCGTTCGCCGGTGCCGAGGGGAGCTTCGGCTTGCCCACGTCCTCCCAGCGCTGCCGCAGATCCCGGGTGAACTTCGGAATCCGCGAGGGCAGCGCGGGCATCGCGCCCCACAGCTGCGCGAGCGCGACGTGGTCGTAGGCCGCGTACCAGGCCCAGAGTTCGATGTTGTCGTGGCGTGCGGTCAGGAACTCGTACAGCTCTTCGCGGATGCGCGCTCGCGGGCGCCAAGCGCCGTCCGCGGGCGGGGGCAACTGCGGGAGCACGTTGCGGCGCACCCATTGGCCCGCCCGGCCCGCGTCGAAGTCGGTGGAGACCGCGTAGAACTCGCGGCCGGTCTCGTCCACCATGCCGATCGAGACCAGGTCGATCGTCTGCCCGTCCTCGATGAACTCACAGTCGTAGAAGAACCGCACCGAACCAGCGTAAAGAGGGCGGTGCGGGCGAACGCCCGGCCCCGTCGGACCCGCTCAGCTCGCCTTGGAGCGGGGCATCCGGTCGGTCCAGCCCGCGACGTCCTTGCCCTGCGCGGTCAGCTCGTCCTTGGCCTTCGCGGCGTAGATGTCGACGTACTCCTGGCCGGACAGCTCCATCAGCGCGTACATGATCTCGTCGGTGATCGAGCGCTCCACGAACCGGTCCCCGGCCAGCCCCTCGTAGCGGGAGAAGTCCAGCGGCTCGCCGACCTTGACCCGCACCTTGTGCGGGTACCACATCTTGGAGCCGAGCGGATTGACCTTGTCGGTGCCGTACATCGCGATCGGGATCACCGACACGCCCGCCTCCAGCGCCATCCGCGCGACCCCGGTCTTGCCCTTGTAGAGCCGGCCGTCCGGGGAGCGGGTGCCTTCGGGGTAGACGCCGAGCAGCTTGCCTTCGCGCAGCAACCGCACGCCGGTGTCCAGCGCGGCCTGCGCTGCCGCGCCGCTGGAGCGGTCGATCGGGACCTGGCCCACCCCGGAGAAGAAGAACTTCTGGAACTTGCCCTTGATCCCGGTTCCGGTGAAGTACTCGCGCTTGGCCAGGAAGGTCACCCGGCGCGGCATCATCAGCGGCATGAAGAACGAGTCGGCGACCGCGACGTGGTTGCTGACCAGGATCGCCGCACCGGACTGCGGCACGTGCTCGGCACCGTCGATGCTCGGGCGGCAGAACAGCTTCATGAGGGGACCGAGCAAGAAGTGCTTCATCACCCAGTACAGCACGCGCCGCTGCCTTTCTGAACACCCGGAATACCTAGTTCAGGTTACGGAGCGCCCGCACGCCGCACAATGCGGCCCCTGCGGTATCGGATCAGCCCCGGAAGATCGCCCCGCACCGGCCACAGCCATGCGACGATGAACCGGTACCCGGGTCGAGGTGAGCGGTAGGGAGGCTGTGTTGCCCATCCCACGGGGGTTGCCCATCCCACCGGGGTTGCCGGTGCCATCGGAGTCACCCGTGCTCGCCGGCGCCGAGCCGTTCGTGCACGAGGGTGCCGACGACGTCGGCGTGTTGCTGTGCCACGGATTCACCAGCACTCCGCAGAGCATGCGCAGCTGGGGAGAGCACTTGGCCGCCGAGGGGTACACGGTCCGCTGCCCGCGCCTTCCCGGGCACGGCACCACGTGGCGCGAGTTGAACCGCACCGGCTGGGACGAGTGGTATTCGGCGGTGCGGACCGAACTGGAATCGCTGCGCGCCCGGTGCGGTTCGGTGTTCGTGTTCGGCCAGTCGATGGGCGGCACGCTGGCGTTGCGGCTGGCCCAGGAACATCCCGACATCTCCGGGGTCGTGCTGGTGAACCCGTCGGTGCTGACGCTGCGGCGGGAAGCCGCGCTGCTGCCGGTGCTGTGCCGGGTGCTGCCTTCGGTGCGCGGGCTCAGCGGGGACATCGCGAAGGCCGGTAGCACCGAGCTCGCCTACGGGCGAGCGCCGCTGCGCGCCATGGCGAGCCTTCGGCGGTTGTGGCGGATCGTGCGGCGCGACCTCGGCAGGGTGCGCGCGCCGGTGCTGCTGCTGCGCTCGGCGACCGACCACGTCGTCGAACCGCTCAACGCGAAGGTCGTGCTCGACGGCGTGGGCGGCGACGACGTCACCGAGGTCGTGCTGCCGGACAGCTACCACGTCGCAACGCTCGATCACGACGCGCCGACGGTGTTCGCCGGTAGCGTCGAGTTCATCCGCCGGATCCACCGCGAGCGCGTCGGAGAAACCGCATGAGCACCCGCCACGACAACGCCGACGGACCCGAGGACATCGACGCGGCCTTCGCCGAGATCGTCGCGGGCTTGGAACGCGTCGAGCCGCTGGCGCGCTGGCCGCAGGAGGACGGGCCGCGCACGACCGCGGACGACGCCGACGGGCAGGGACGGGCACCGGATCCGCCGGGCCGAGCGGACGAGGCGCTGAGCCCGGCCCCGGTGGAGCCTGCGGGGCCGCGGGACTGGACGCCGCCCGCTGAAGCGGACGACGAAGGCCACTACGAGCCACCGGAACCACCGCCGATGCCGCGACCGACCGCGGCCACGATCGGCGGGATCTCGACGATCGTGCTGGGCGTGCTGCTGCTGGTGGTGCCGGGGCTCGCGGGGCTCGGCGGCAGCGTGGCGCTGCCCGCCGGGCTGATCGCGATCAGCGGCGGGATCGGCTGGTTGCTGCTGCGGTTGCGGAGCAGCCCGCCGGGATCCGGTGACGACGGCGCGCGGCTCTGAGCAGCTGCCCGGATCCGGCATCGGCGGCGCGGTGGAGCCGACCGGCCGGTGAACTTCCGGGCGCCGCGGCGTGCTCGCCTCGCCGAGCCGGCGACGGGCTCAGCGCCTGTTCGGGACGAGCGCTGCCATGTCGCCTTCTCCGAGCGGTCCGCTTCGCCCATTCAGCGTTCCGCAGCCAGGAAGCCGCCGCGGTCCGCCACCGGCACCATTGCGCAAGTCGTTCTGCAGGGACTTCGCAGCCGGGTTCGACGACGAAGGTTCAGCAGGTCCGGGCGTGCGCGGCGACGTGTTCGCGGGCCAGCGTCGCGGCGCCGACGATGCCCGCCTCGTCCGCGTGCTTGGCCACCCGGACCTTTGCCAACGGGCGATGCCCGGCGCCGGTCATCGCATCCGCGTAGTGCTGCCGGGCTTGCCGCAGGAACAGGTGCGCCGAACCGGACACGCCGCCTGCGAGCACCACGACCTCCGGGTCGTAGACGTCGGCGACCAGCGCCAGTCCCTCACCGAGCCAGCGCGCCAGCTCGCCCACCGCGCGGCGCGCGACCGGGTCGCCGTCCTCGGCAGCGTGCGCGACGCGCTCCCCGGTGATCTCGCCGGGGTCGGCGGCGGCCTGCGCGGCCAGCGGCGAGGACGCGTCCTCGGCCAGCAGTTCCAGCGCGGTCCGGGCCAGGGCGGTTCCGCTGCAGTAGCGCTCCCAGCAGCCGCGCTTCCCGCACGGGCATTCCCGCCCGTCCGGCACCAGCCGCAGGTGGCCGAGCTCCGGCGCCACTCCGTGCGCCCCGCGGAACACGTCACCGCCGAGCACCAGCGCCCCGCCGATGCCGGTCCCCAACGCCACCAGCGCCGCGACCCGCGCGCCGACCGCGGCACCGAACCGCTGCTCGGCGATCGCGGCCGCGTTGGCGTCGTGCTCGAGCACCACCGGCAACCCCACTCGGGCGGCGATGTTGTCGGCCACGGCCACGTGCCGCCACGGCAGGTGCGGTGCGAACCGCACGACCCTGCGGTCCTCGCTGACGAAACCCGCCACGGCCAGGCCCACTCCGGCCACCGGGTAGTCGGCGGCGAGGGCCAGCACGGTGCCCGCGATGGCGGAGTCGAGTTCAGGTCCGGTGCCCGCCGACGGCACCCGCAGCGTCTCCAGCACGGTGCCCTGCGGGTCGACCACGCTGGCACGGACGCTGGTGCCGCCCACATCCACGCCGACGGTCAGCAATCGCGCTCTCCCATCGAAGCGCCCTTCCCGGCCGCTGCGGCGGTCTTGCCGCGCACCCGGCGAACCTCGATCCGCTGCACCTTGCTCGCGGGTTCGGCGGCCGGTTCGGCGGTTTCCGCAGCCGGACCGGCCGGATCGGTGTGCCGGTGTTCGGCGAGGGTGCCCCGCAGCAATTCCACGAGCCCGGACAGCTGGTCGGCCAGCTTCGCGGTCAGCTCCGGTTGATCACCGCGCACCAGCGCGGCCACCGCGCAGATCGGGCACCAGCCGCAGGAAGCGCCACCCGAGCCGGTTTCGCCGGACGGCCCAGCGCCGCGATCGCGCTCAGCACCGCCTGCGCCGCGCAGGTACTCCTCGGCGCGCTGCGCCGCCGCGTCCAGCAGCAGCCGGAGCTCTTCGGCCATCCGGTCGCGACCGCCCCCGTCCTGCTCGGAACCCGTTCCGCGACCGCTGGAGCCACCGCTGTCCGGCTCTTCGCCCGTTCCCGACGTCACCTCGGGATCGGGGTGTTCAGCACGCATCCGCTCACCACATCCACTGGTCCACATTGGTCACAGCCTCAGCGCATCCACTGCTCGGGATCGGGCCGGAACGACACGGTGATCCCGTCGTCGGCGGCGACCGCGGCGGTCACCGCGCAACGGCGCAGCACCGCGGGCAGCGCGATGAGCCGCCTCCTGCCGTCGATGGTGACGGCCAGCTCGTCACCGATCCGCGCCAGGTCCAGCTCGGCGTCGTCGTGCAGCGGCAGCGCGATCCGCAGCGTGTATTCGGAGTCCAGCGCGCGCCCGCCACCGCCGAGCTCCATCTCGGGCGCGAACGCGGCGCCCTCCAGCGGGTCGTCGCCGTCGTAGAGCTCGTCGGCGAGTTCCAGCAGCGCGCCGGGGCCGACCGGTTCGGCGGCTCGATGAGCCACCGTGCGCAGCGGCAGTTCCGTCGCCGAGCGCACCTGCCCGAGCACCGCGTCCTGCTCCCTGCGCCGGGTTCGCATCCAGGCCGCCGCGTTCCCGCGCGCCGAACCGGGGTCCGGCACGAGCCGGTTGGCGACCAGCCCGTCGACCCGGATCTGCTGCAACGCCAGTGCGGTCAGCGTCCGGCGCGTCTCGGCCGCCACCACCGCCTCCGGGGTCAGCACCAGCCGGACGCTGGTGTGCTCGGAGGTGAGCGTGCGCCGCAGCCCGAGCAACCGCTCCGCCAGGCGGCTCACGGCATCGGCCACCGCATCCCAGCGTTCGACGTTGTCGCTGCCCGCCAGGCCCGCCAGCACGCCGCGGACCATCCGCCGGTGCGCCGGAAACAACCGCTCCAGGTATCCGGCGATCGACTCCGGCAGCGACAGCAGCCGCAGCGTTTCGGCGGTCGGGCCGCAGTCGACGAGCACCGTGTCCCACACCCCGCTCTCGGCGAACCGGAACACTTCGGCCAGCCCGAGCAGGTCCTCCACCCCGGGCAGGTGGGTGAGCTCCTCCGCGTCGAGTTCGCTCACGCCCGCCCCGAGCAGCAGGGTGCGCAAGTGCTCGCGCAGCTCCGACCACGCCTGGTCGAGCAGCCCGCGGGTCTGCACCTCGGCGGCGTGCAGCCGGACGTCGCGCCGCTGTTCGTGCAGTTCCACTTCGCGCGGTTCAGCACCGAGCGCGGCGCCGAAGGCGTCGCCGAGGGAGTGCGCCGGGTCGGTGGAGACCACCAGCACCTTCCGGCCGCGCTCGGCCAGGCGCGCGGCCGTGGCGGCGGCGAGGGTCGTTTTTCCCACGCCGCCCTTTCCGGTGAACAACAGGATGCGCAAGGGCGGTCTCAGTGCGGAGTCGGGACAGGAACGTCGAATGCCGTTGATACTCGATCTTCGTTGCGGCCGCATCGCAGCCGCGCCGCAGGAAGCGCCACGTGATCCGGTCGTGCCACTTCCGCCCGGAAACCGGCGACGCGGGCGGGAAAGCGCGCCGCCCGGAAACACTGTCGATCAACGCGGCCGCATCCGCTACTCGGAGCGCGCGGCGGAAAACGCGCCCGCGCGGCTCAAGTCCCCGATTCGACGCGGCGTTTGAGCTCTTTCAGCGCCGTATTCATGATCATTTTCTCGGCCTTGCGCTTGAACATGCCGATCATCGGGATCGCCAGGTCCACCGCCAGGCTGTAGGTGACCTCGGTGCCGCCTTCCGGCTGCGGCCGCAGCGAATACGTGCCTTGCTGCGCCTTCTGCACCTGCCCCTCGGACAGCGTCCAGCTCACCGACAGCCCGTCGTCGGCCCACTCGTAGACGTTGACGTAGGTGTCCTTGACCACCCCGGCGTCGAGCACGAACCGCACCTTCTCGGCCAGGCCCGAGCTGGTCGTCGAGAGCACCTCGGTCTCCTTGACCGCCTCCGCCCACTCCGGGTAGGCGGCGAAGTCCGAGATCACCGCCATGATCTCGGCGGCGGGAGCCTGGATCACGATGGATTGGGTGGACTGATCGACCATGCCGCGCAGATTACAGGTTCGCGGCCACCTCCCGCGGCACCGGCGGGTGCGCCCGCCCGCGCTGCGCCGCGGCCGAACCGCAGCGCAACGCGCCTGCTCACCAACGCAGCACGTAGGGCTGTTCGGTGCGCTTGAAATGCCCGACGTTGACGCATTCGGTGCGCCCGATCCGGACCCGCTGCGCCAGCGGCTGGTGCACGTGGCCGAACAGCGACCAGCGCGGGCGGTCGCGGTGGATCCGCTCCAGCAGCGCGGCCGAGCCGTGCTCGGCGCGACGTGCGATGACGTCGTAGACCAGGTCCGGGACCTTGGGCGGCAGGTGCGAGCACAACACGTCGACCTCGCCGAGCCCGGCGACCGCGGCGTCGAACTCCTCCTCCGGGCGCAGGTGCGGCACCCAAGCCGCGTCCCGGCGCAGCTTCCCGCCCGGAGCCAGGATCGTGCCGCCGACGAAGCCGAAACTCAGCCCGCCGATCTCCACCGTCTCGCCTTCCACGAAGTGCACGCCTTCGCGGGCGAACTCCGGCCACAGGCCCGGCTCGTCCACGTTGCCCGCGATCGCGTAGGTCGGCGCGGTCATCGCGGCGAACAGCTGCGAGTACTGGTCGCGCACCGCGTCCTGCACCACTGCGCGCGGATCGTCCAACGACTCCCACAGCGAGCGCGCGTAGGCGCCGATCTCCGGGCCGCGGTGGTTGCGGCGCAGCTCCGCGAAGTGCGCCACCTTCTCCGCGCCGAACACCGCGCCCAGGATCCCGCGCCCGTGGTCGTGGTAGTCCACGAAGTCGATCAGGTCGCCGAGCACGACCAGCGCGTCCGCCCCGTCACCGGCCCGCTTCAACGCCTCGGCGTTGCCATGGACGTCGGACACCACGTGCACCCGCACACTCTCTCCTCAATCACCGTTGGCTCGACGATCACCGCGACGGGGGTGGGCAGCCCGGTGCCCGGCCGGCCTCCAACCGGGACTTGAGCTCGAACACCAGCTCCCGCACGGCCAGCCTGCGCCGCCGCAGCTCGGCTGTCACCCACCGCCCACGTCGCGGACCGGGCGGGTCGGCGCGCAGGAAGTAGTGCAGCACGGTGCCGTCCAGCACCGGCTGCAACCACACCTCCATGCTGCCGCGCAGGTCACCGGTGAGCCGCCAGCGCATCCCCTCGATGCCGCGGTCGGCCTCGGCGACCGGCGCCAGCCCGGGCCATTGCCGCGGCCAGCGGTCCGGGTCGGCGAAGTGCGGGGCCAGCGCGGCGGGCGCCACGGCCAGGAAGACCTCCTCGGCGAGGTCGATCGCGGACATGCGGACCAGCCTGCCACGAGCGGCGCCACCGGCGGGAACCTCGCAGCCGCGGCGGCAGCCACTTGCGCGGCGGGCGGCGCCGCTGCTCGCGCGCGGGCATGGCAGGCTGCCACCGCACGACTAATCGAGCCCGAAAAGTTTCGCATCAATAACACGGGACTACCGCCGAGTAACCATCGGCGTTAGGTTGTGCCCACAATTAGGACGTTTATCGGAGGTTTCCAAGGTGCGAGAGTTCAGCGTCCCCGCCACCAACACCGTGGCCGACGACGAGAACCTCACCGACATGGTGTGGGCCAACGCGGAACGCTTCGGTGGCACCGTGAGCTTCCGCCGCCGGGTGGAGGGCACCTGGATCGACGTCACCGCGGCCGAATTCGCGACTCAGGTGCTGGCCGTGGCGAAAGGGCTCATCGCCGCGGGAATGCGGCACGGCGACCGCATCGGGCTGATGTCGCGCACCCGCTACGAATGGAGCCTGCTGGACTTCTCGATCTGGGCCGCGGGCTGCGTGACGGTGCCGATCTACGAGACCTCCGCGGCCGACCAGGCCGAGTGGATCCTCACCGACTCCGGCGCGCGGGCGGTCATCGTCGAGACCGAGGCGCACCGCGCGGAAATCGACAGCGTGCAGGACCGGCTGAGCGACGTCGCGCAGGTCTGGCAGATCGACCCGGCCGGCGACGCCTCCGGGGCCGTGGCGGAACTGACCGCGCTCGGCGCCGAGGTCTCCGACCAGACCGCGCACGAGCGCCGCCGCGAGGTGCGCGCGGACGAGATCGCGACGCTGATCTACACCTCCGGAACCACCGGCCGCCCCAAGGGCTGCGAACTGACCCACCGCAACCTGCTGGCCGAGGTGCGCGCGGACGTCGAGGCGTTCCCGCACCTGATGCGGCAGGGCAACTCGATGCTGATGTTCCTGCCGATGGCGCACGTGCTGGCCCGCGCCATCGCCACCGCCTGCGTCTACTCGCGCACCACGCTGGGCCACACCGGCGACGTCAAGGAACTGGTCACCGACCTCGGCTCGTTCCGCCCCACGCTGGTGCTGGCGGTCCCGCGGGTGTTCGAGAAGGTCTACAACACCGCGAAGCAGAAGGCGCACGGCGAGGGCAAGGGCCGCATCTTCGACGCCGCCGAGGACACCGCCGTCGCCTACAGCAAGGCGCTGGACCAGGGCGGGCCGGGCCTGGGGCTGCGGGCCAAGCACCTGCTGTTCGACAAGCTGGTCTACGGCAAGCTGCGCGCGGCACTGGGCGGTCGCTGCAGCGGCGCGGTCTCCGGCGGTGCTCCGCTGGGCGACCGGCTCGCGCACTTCTACCGCGGCGTCGGCGTGCCGGTGCTGGAGGGCTACGGGCTCACCGAGACCACCGCAGCGGCCGCGGTCAACGTGCAGGAGGCGGCCAAGATCGGCACCGTCGGCAAGCCGCTCGCGGGCACCAGCATCCGGATCGCCGAGGACGGCGAAGTGATGATCAAGGGTGACGTGGTGTTCCGGAAGTACTGGAACAACGAGACCGCCACCAAGGAGTCGCTGGAGGACGGCTGGTTCCACACCGGCGACCTCGGCTCCCTGGACGAGGACGGTTTCCTGCGGATCACCGGGCGCAAGAAGGAGATCATCGTGACCGCGGGCGGCAAGAACGTCGCCCCGGCCGTGCTCGAGGACAACCTGCGCGCGCACCCGCTGATCAGCCAGTGCATGGTGGTCGGGGACAAGAAGCCGTTCATCGGCGCGCTGGTCACCCTGGACCCGGAGTTCCTGCCGTCGTGGCTGAGCAACCACGGCCGCTCGCAGGACACCCCGCTGAGCGAGCTGGCCGAGGACTCGGAAGTGCGCGCCGAGGTCCAGTCCGCGATCGATCACGCGAACCAGGCGGTCTCCCGCGCCGAGCAGATCAAGTCCTTCCGCATCCTGGCGAAGGACTTCACCGAGGCCACCGGTGAGATGACGCCGAGCCTGAAGCTCAAGCGCAACAAGGTCGCCGAGAACCACGCGGAGGACATCGAAGCGATCTACTCGTAAGCGCCGGTCGCTGCGCAACCGGCCGGGAACCCAGTCCTGCAACGGCGCAGCCGCTGCCGTCAGCGGAAGCGGTTGGTGAGTTCCTCGTGCCACCCGCGCAACAGCTCGTCGGTGCTGATCCCGGCGAGTTCGCGCAGGGCAGGGTCGACCGCGTCCGGTGTGCCTGCCCGCGCGATGCGCCGGTACAGCTCGACGACCTTCGGCTCGCCCACCCGCCGCACCAGGTGCTCGATCAGCGACCACGACTGCTGGTAGGCCAGGTCCAGCCGCCGCCCCGCCTGGTGGAAGTCCGCTTCGCCGGGCGGGGCGGCGGGCAGCGCACCGGTCCGCGCCTGGGCGCGCAGGTCCGGGGCGATCCGTTCCGGCGGCAGCCCGCTGTCCCGGTACCCGATGTAGTCCGCGAACCCTTCCAGCAGCCACATCGGCGCGCCCTCTGCGGTGTCGGCCCGCGCCGCGACGTGCGCGATCTCGTGCCGGAGCACGACGCGCAGGGACGTGTCGGACAACCGGCTCGCGGTTTCGGTGTTCAGCACGACTCGGGGGCCTTCGACGCGTCCGGACGACACGTCGACCTTGTCGGCCACGGCGACGGCCGCGATGCCGTCCACGGCGAACTCGGCGCCCACCAGGGCGCGCAATTCCTCGCGGGACCGCGGCAGCAGCACGCCCACCTGGCGGCTCCAGTCCGGGCCCCAGACGTCGGTGACGGAAGCGACGGCGCCGTCGAGCTCTCCGGTCAGCCGCTCGGCGAGGCCGTCGGCGCCGTCGTGGCCGACGATCACGCCGTGCTCGGTGCGCAGCACCCGGGATCGGCCGAAGTCCCACGGTTCGTGCGGCGGCCGCGCATCAGCGCTGATGAACCAACGCCCGCCCCGCGCGGTGAAGGTGAAGTTCATCGGCCGCCGGGTGGGCACCGCGTCCACCCCGGCCAGGGCGTAGCTGAGTTCCACCCGCGGGCGAGCCGGGTCCCCGCCGGGAAGCTGCTCGACCTGGTAGTCCCACGATGCCAGCGGCAGCTCGGCGAGATCGCCGAACAGTTCCCGCTGCCGCCGCCGGAACTCGCCGGACGCCGCCGGATCCACCGAGGCCATGAACGCCGCCTCGTCGCGCTGCAACACCGCCTGCGAGCGCTGCCGCAACACGGTCTCCTGCGCCTGCCGCCAGTGGGTCGTCTCGGCACGGGCCGCGATGCTCGGAGCGGGCGGGGCCTGCGCGGGCAACGGGAGCAATGCGCCCACCGCGAGCGCGGCCGCAGCCGCCAACGCCGCCGGCCATCCCCGCGAAAACCCAGGCACGAGGCGGATCGTAGGCCGGGCAGCACCGCGCGGCGAGGCGGATCCCGAACGCGGAACGGGCCGCTACCCCTGTGGGTAACGGCCCGCCGGACGCCTCGCCGTGTCTCAGCCCGCGATGCGGCGCATCGAGCTCACGTCCGCGATGTCCTGGTAGTCGTCGACCTTCACCACGTCGCCCTCGGTCGGCGCGTGCACCGCCTTGCCGTTGCCGACGTACATCGACACGTGGCTGACCGGGCTGTAGTAGAAGATCAGGTCACCGGGTTTGAGCTCGCTCGCCGAGACGCTCTTGCCCTCGGAGACCTGCGACTTGGTGGAGCCGCCGATGCTGATCCCGGCCTGCTTGTAGGCCCACTGCATCAGCCCGGAGCAGTCGAACGTGCTCGGCCCCTTGGCGCCGTAGACGTAGGACGAGCCCTGCTTGCTCAGCGCCGCGGTGACCGCCTCCGCGGCCTTGCCGGAACCGCCGGGGCCGACGTAGTCGGTCTGCCCGCCGCCGGTCAGCGAGTCCTGATCGGCGGAGCTCAGCTGCGAGTACTGCTGCTTGACCTTGGCGATCTGCGCGTCCATGTCGGCCTTCTTCTTGCCGATCTCGCCCTGGATGCGGGCCGCGTCGGCCTCGGCCTGGGCGGCCCGGCCGCGGGCGTCCTGGGCGCGCTGCTGCGCGCTCTCCGCCTGGTGCACCGCGGCGGAGAGCTGCTTGATCGCGTCGTTGTTGTCCTTGGCCAGCACGTCCAGCGCGGACGCGCGGTCCAGGAAGTCGTTCGGGGATTTGCTGACCAATAACGCGGAGAGCTTGTTCAACCGGGCGCCCTGGTAGGAGGCGGCGGTCATCTTGGCGACCAGGCCGCGGAAGCGCTCCTCCTCGGCGCGCGCCTGGTTCGCGACCCGCTCGGCCTGGCCCGCCTCGGCGGTGGACCGGTCCAGCTCGGCCTTCTTAGCGTAGTGGTCGTCCTCGGCCTTCTTGTAGTCCTCGGTGCGGGCTTCGGCCTGGTGCGAGAGCTCCCGCACCTGCTTCGCCGCCTCCGAGGCGCT
>X190_Common_House_Gecko__coassemble_305_pt1 | contig 12144 bp, 5 predicted proteins | sample X190_Common_House_Gecko__metabat2_low_PE_001 | metagenome-assembled genome bin X190_Common_House_Gecko
GCGCTGTTCAAGCTCACCGACCGGCACTGGTTCTGGTACCAGCGGATCCACCACGTGGCCATCGACGGCTACGGCTTCTCGATCGTCATGCGCCGCGTCGCCGAGGTCTACAGCGCTCTCGCCGCTGGGCAGCCGGTCGGCGCGACCCCGTTCGAGCCGTTGCGCGCGCTGCTGGACGCCGAACGCGAATACCGCGAGTCGGCGAAGTTCGAGCGCGACGCCGAGTTCTGGCGCGAGCACCTCGCCGACGCCCCGGCCCCGGTCGGCCTCGCCAGCCGCAGCGGCCGCACCGCGCACACGTTCCTGCGGCGCAGCGCCGAACTGGACTCCGACGCCGCCGATGCGCTCGGCGCGGCCGCCGCGGACAGCCGCACGATCTGGCCGGATGCGCTGATCGCCGGGTTCGCCGCCTACCAGCACCGGGTCACCGGCGCGCGGGAGGTCGTGCTGGGACTGCCGGTGATGGGGCGGCTCGGCTCCACCGCCTCCCGGGTGCCGGGCATGGTCGTGAACGTGCTGCCGCTGCGGGTCGCGGTCGACCCGGACACCACCCGCGACGAGCTGGTCGGCCGCGTCGCGCGGGAAGTGCGGCAGCTGCGCAAGCACCAGCAGTACCGCGGCGAGGACCTGCGCAGGGACCTGCGGCTGCTGGGCACCGACCGGCCGCTGTTCGGCCCGATGATCAACGTGAAGGCGTTCGACTACGAGCTGAGCTTCGCCGAACACCCGGCGACGGTGCACAACCTGGCCGCCGGGCCGGTCGACGACCTCACGGTGCTGGTCTACACCGAAGGCACCGGGATGCGGTTCGAGTTCGACGCGAATCCGCAGCTGTACTCCGCGGACGAGCTCGCGGCGCACCAGGACCGGTTCCTGCGCTTCCTGGACCGGTTCGCGCGCACCGGCGGACCCGTCGGGCAGGTGGACCTGCTCACCGCCGAGGAGCGCGAGCTGGTGCTGCGGGAGTACAACGGCGGGCCGGTCGGCGCCGACCGCGGTCCGGCGACGCTGCCCGAACTGTTCGAGGACCAGGTCCGGCGCACGCCCGAGGCGATCGCGCTGACCTGGGGAGACGAGCAGATCAGCTATACCGAGCTGGATTCCAGGGCGAACCGGCTGGCGCACTGCCTCATCGACCACGGCATCGGGCCGGAGCAGCTGGTGGCGCTGGCCCTGCCGCGTTCGGCCGAGCTGGTGGTCGCGGTGCTGGCGGTGCTCAAGTCCGGCGCGGCGTACCTGCCGCTGGACCCGGGCAATCCGGCGAGCCGGATCGCCTACATCGTCGCGGATTCCCAGCCGTCGATGCTGATCAGCGACTCGGCGCAGCACGGCGACCTGCCGATCCCACGCCTGCTGCTGGACGATCCGGCGGCCGTGCGGGAGATCGGTGAGCACTCGCAGCGCGACCCGCGCGGTGGTGAGCGGGGGCCGCTGACGGCGGACCACGCCGCCTACGTGATTTACACCTCCGGCTCGACCGGCAAGCCGAAGGGCGTGGTGATCCCGCACCACAACGTGGTCCGGCTGTTCAGCGCCACCGAGCCGTGGTTCGGCTTCGGCACCGAGGACGTGTGGACGCTGTTCCACTCGTATTCCTTCGACTTCTCGGTGTGGGAGCTGTGGGGCGCGCTGCTGCACGGCGGGCGGCTCGTCGTGGTGCCGCACGAGGTCAGCCGGTCGCCGGAGGAGTTCCGCCGGCTGCTGGTGCGCGAGCGGGTCACCGTGCTCAACCAGACTCCTTCGGCGTTCTACCAGCTCATCGAGGCCGATCGGGAATTCCCGGAGTCCGCCGGGCGGTTGGCGCTGCGGCGCGTGGTGTTCGGCGGGGAAGCGCTCGATCTGTCCAGATTGGACGATTGGTACGCGCGGCACGCCGACGACGCGCCGAAGCTGATCAACATGTACGGGATCACCGAGACCACCGTGCACGTGTCCTACCTGGAGCTCGATCGCGAGCTGGTGTCCCGCCGGGACGGCAGCCTCATCGGGCGCGGCATCCCCGACCTGCGGGTCTACCTGCTGGACGAGAACCTGCAACCGGTCCCGCCCGGCGTGGTCGGGGAGCTCTACATCGCGGGCGCGGGGCTGGCGCGCGGCTACCTGGGGCGGCGTGGGCTGACCTCGTCCCGGTTCGTCGCCGATCCGTTCGGCACGCCGGGCACGCGGATGTACCGGTCCGGGGATTTGGCCCGGTGGCGCGGAAACGGGCTGCTGGAGTTCGTCGGGCGCGCCGATCACCAGGTGAAGGTTCGCGGTTTCCGCATCGAGCTCGGCGAGATCGAGGCGCGGCTGGCCGCGCAACCGCGCGTCTCGCAGGCGGCGGTGCTCACCCGCGAGGACCAGCCGGGAGACGTGCGGCTGGTCGGCTACGCGGTTTCGCAGGCCGAGCCCGCCGAGCTGCGCGCGGCGCTGGCGGCCGAACTGCCGGACTACATGGTTCCGTCCACAGTGGTCATAGTCGACGAGTTCCCGTTGACGCCCAACGGGAAGCTCGACACCGATGCGCTGCCCGCGCCGGACTTCAGCGCGAACGCCGCCGGGCGGGCGCCGCGCGACCAGGTGGAGACCGCGCTGTGCCGGCTCTACGGCGAAGTCCTCGGCGTGGACGAGGTGGGCATCGACGACGGCTTCTTCGAGCTGGGCGGGCATTCGCTGCTCGCGACCAGGCTGCTGGCGCGGGTGCGCGCGGAACTCGGCGTCGAAGTCGCCATCCGCACGCTGTTCGACCACCCTTCGGTGGCCGGGCTGGCGAGCCGGCTCGGTCCGGGCGTGCGCGGCCGACCGGAGCTGCGGCCGCTGCCGCGCCCGGACGAGGTGCCGCTTTCCTTTGCACAGCAACGGCTTTGGTTCTTGCATCGGCTGGAAGGTCCCAGCGCGACCTACAACCTGCCGATCACGCTGCGGTTGTCCGGCGACCTCGACGTGGCCGCGCTGCGCGCCGCGCTCGGGGACGTGGTCGGGCGGCACGAGAGCCTGCGCACCGTCTTCCCGGACCGGCAGGGGCAGCCGCGGCAGCGCGTGCTGGAGCCGTCCCGGCCGGGCTTGGCCTACGTGCGCACGACCGAGTCCGCATTGGACGAGGAACTGGCCGCGGCCGCCCGGTACGGTTTCGACCTCGCGCAGGAACCGCCGCTGCGCACCGTGCTGTTCCAGACGTCCGCGAACGAGCACGTGCTGCTGGTGCTGCTGCACCACATCGCCACCGACGAGTGGTCCATGGCTCCGCTGCTGCGCGACCTGGCCACCGCCTACTCTCCGCGCGCAGCATGAACGCCGAGCCGGACTGGAAACCGCTGCCGGTCCAGTACGCGGATTACACGCTGTGGCAACGGGAACTGCTCGGCGACGAGCAGGACGACAACAGCCTCGCCGCCCGCGAGCTGGCGTTCTGGATCGACGAGCTGGCGGGCCTGCCGGACGAGCTCGAACTGCCCGCCGACCACCCGCGCCCGGCCGTGCCGAGCCATCGCGGCGGCGCGATCCGGTTCGGTTTCGACGCGGAGCTGCACAGTGACCTGCGGGCGCTGGCCGCCGAGCACCAGGCGAGCCTGTTCATGGTGCTGCAAGCCGGGCTGGCCGCGCTGTTGACCAGGCTCGGCGCGGGAACCGACATCCCGATCGGCTCACCGGTGGCCGGGCGCGGAGACGACCGGCTGGACGAACTGGTCGGGTTCTTCGTCAACAGCCTGGTGCTGCGCACCGGAACCGGCGGCGATCCGACGTTCGCCGAGCTGGTCCAGCGGGTGCGGCGCACCGACCTGGCCGCCTACGACCACGCCGAGCTGCCGTTCGAGCGGCTGGCCGAAGTGCTCAACCCGTCCCGCTCGCTGGCCAGGCACCCGCTGTTCCAGGTGATGCTGGCGTACTGGGGCGAGGCGGACGCGGTGCACGCCGACTTCCCCGGACTGAAGTCCGATGTGGACACCGTGGACGCGGGTGCGGCGAAGTTCGACCTGGCGCTGAGCCTGCGTGCGGCAGGCGGCGGCGTGGAAGGCGTCGCGCAGTTCAGCACCGACCTGTTCGATGCGGGCACGGTCGAGGACCTCACCGACCGGCTGGTGCGGCTGCTGACCGACGCGGTTTCCCGGCCGGACGCGCCGATCAGCCGGCTCGCGGTGCTCGACGACGAGGAGCGGCAGCGGATCTTCTCCTGGGGTGACGCGGTCGCCGCGCAGGACGTCGACCCCGCCACCTTCCCGGACCTGCTGGACGCGCGGGCAAGGGCGAACCCGGACAAGCCGGCGCTGGTCTTCGAGGGCACCGAACTCAGCTACGCGGAACTGGGCGCACGCGTGAACGCGTTGGCACACCTGCTGATCGAGCGCGGTGCCGGTCCCGGCCGGATCGTCGGGGTGATGCTGCCCCGCTCACCCGAGCTGATCGTGGGGCTGCTGGCGGTGATGGCCTCCGGTGCCGCGTACCTGGCGCTGGACCCGGATTATCCCGAAGACCGGTTGCAGCACATGATCGACGATGCCGGGCCGGACCAGGTGCTCGCGCTGTCCGCGAACCGGCCGCGGAACGCGCGGACGCTGCTGCTCGACGACGACGGGACGCGCGCGGCGCTGCGCACCGCACCGGTCGCCGCACCGCCACGGAAATCCACTGTGGACGACCCGGCGTACGTCATCTACACCTCCGGCTCCACCGGCAGACCCAAGGGCGTCGTGGTGCCGCACCGCGGTGTCGCCGGACTGCTGGCCACGCAGGCGCAGCGGGTCGGCGTCACCGAGAGCAGCCGGGTGCTGCAGTTCGCCTCGCCGAGCTTCGACGTGGCGTTCTGGGAGATGTGCATGGGGCTGCTCTCCGGCGGCACGCTCGTCGTCGCGCCCGCGGACCGGCGGATGCCTGGCGCGCCGCTGGTCGACTACGCCACCGAGCACGGCGTCACGCACCTGGTCATCGGGCCGTCGGTGATGGGCATGTTCCCGCCCGGCGTGGACCTGCCGCCGGACGCGACCTTGTTGTGCGGGGCCGAGAAGGTGCCCTCCGACCTGGTCCAGCGCTGGGCGCGCGGGCGGCGGATGCTGAACTGCTACGGCCCGACCGAAGCCACCGTCAACTCCACGCTGTGGTTGTGCGAACCCGACGCGGGCACGTCCGTGCCGATCGGCCTGCCCGACCCGGGAACCCGGCTGTACGTGCTGGACGAGGCGCTGCAGCCGGTGCCGCCGGGCGTCGTCGGCGAGCTGTACGTGGGCGGCACCGGGCTCGCGCACGGCTACCTGAACCGGCACGGGCTCACCGCCGAACGCTTCGTCGCCGACCCGCACGGCGAACCCGGCTCGCGGATGTACCGCACCGGCGACCTGGTGCGCTGGCGCGATGACGGGGCGCTGGACTTCGCCGGGCGGGCCGACGACCAGGTCAAGATCCGCGGATTCCGGATCGAACCGGGCGAGGTGGAGGCGGCGCTGACCCGCCATCCCGCGGTGTCCCAGGTCGCCGCGGTGGTGCGCGAGGACCGGCCCGGCGACAAGCGGCTGGTCGGCTACGTCGTCGCGCGCCAGGACGTCAGCCAAGCCGAACTCCGCGCGCACGCGGCGGAATCGCTGCCGGACTACATGGTCCCGGCGGCGGTCGTGTTCCTCGGCGAGCTGCCGCTGATGCCGAACGGGAAGCTGGACCGGGGCGCGCTGCCCGAGCCGGACCTGGCCGCATCCGTGGGCGACGCGGTACCGCGCGATCCGACCGAAGAGGTCCTGTGCGAGCTGTTCGCCGAAGTGCTGGAACTGCCGCGGGTCGGCGTGCACGACGGTTTCTTCGACCTCGGCGGGCACTCGCTGCTGGCCGCGAAGCTGATCGCGCGCATCGATGAGGCGCTGGGCGTGCAGCTCAACGTCGGCAGCCTGTTCGCGGCACCGTCGGTGTCGGGCCTGAGCTCCCGGATGCGCACCGGCGGCAAGGGCGACGCGCTCGGCATCCTGCTGCCGCTGCGCACCGAAGGCGACAAGGAACCGCTGTTCTGCGTGCACCCGGCGGCCGGTCTGGCGTGGCCGTTCTCCGGGCTGATGAAGCACATCGACCCGCGTCGCCCGCTGTACGGCTTGCAGTCGCGCGGTCTGGACGAACCGGCGCCGGTGATCGCGAACCTGCACGATCTGGCCGCCGAATACCTCGAGCACATCCGCTCGGTGCAGCCGCACGGGCCGTACCACTTCCTGGGCTGGTCGTTCGGCGGCGTGATCGCGCACGAGATGGGGACCCAGTTGCAGGCCCAGGGCGAGGAGGTCCGGTTCCTCGCGATGCTCGACTCCTACCCGAAGGACGTGTGGGACGAGCTGCCCACCGAGGAGGAAGCGCTCAAGGCGCTGCTCTACATGGCCGGCTACGACCTCGCCGAGCTGCGTGCTGACGGGATGGGCGTAGACCAGCTGCGCCGCGAGCACGTGATGGAGATCCTCTCCGCGGAGGGCAGCGCGCTGGCCAACCTCGAAGAGCACACGGTCGAAGCCATCATCGACAACTTCGCCAACTGCGCGGTGCTGGAGAACGAGGCCGAGCACGAGATCTACCGCGGTGACGTGCTGTTCTTCACCGCCACCGTGAATCCGGCGAAGGAGTCGCTGACCGCCCGGATGTGGGAGTCCTACGTGGACGGCGTGGTGGAGGACCACGACATCGCCTGCGAGCACAAGGACATGACCCAGCCGGGGCCGCTCGCCGAGATCGCCGAGGTGGTGCAGCGGCGGCTGACCGATTCGGAGCGGCTGGCCGACCCGGAGCGGCTGGCCGACTCGGAACCGCCCGCCGCGCCGCCGCAGACCGATCCCGCCGGGCCGTGGCAAGGCGACGAGCCCGTTTCGCCGCAGCAAGGCGGCAGCCCCGTCTCGCCGCGGCAACGCAACAACACCGCGTCGCAGCGGCAAGGCGGCGATCCCGCCCGGCCGCAGCGCAACGACCGTCCCGCCGCGCCGCAGCAAGACGCAGCAACGCCGCCGCAGCCAAGGAGTCCGCGCTGATGACCAACCCGTTCGACGACCCCGACGGAACCTTCTACGCCCTGGTCAACGACGAGGACCAGTACTCGCTGTGGCCCGCCCGCATCGAGATCCCGGCGGGCTGGTCGATCGCGCACGGACCGGCGCCCAGACCCGAATGCCTCGAACACATCGAGGTGCATTGGACCGACATCCGCCCAGCCCGCAACGGCGCGTGAACCAGGACCGGCAGTGCGCTTGAACGACCCGAAGATCGCGGTGTGCGTCGTCTACGTCGCCGCGATGTTCATGAACGGCATGGACGCCACCATCGTCAACGTGGCGTTGCCCGCGATCGGCGACGAGTTCGCCGTGGCGCCGAGCGCGACCAGCGCGATCAACGTGGGCTACCTCGTCAGCCTCGCGGTGTGCATTCCGATGTCCGGGTGGCTGGGGGACCGGTTCGGCACGAAGAAGGTCTTCCTCGGCGCGTTCGGCGCGTTCGTGCTGGCCTCCGCGCTGTGCGGGGCGGCGCAGGACATCACCCAGCTCACCGCGGCCCGCGTGCTGCAAGGCGCGGGCGGCGGGGTGCTGAGCCCGGTCGCGCTGACCATGCTGTTCCGCGCCTACCCGCCGCAGGAGCGGATCCGGTTGTCCGGCGTGCTCGTGATCCCGACCGCGATCGCGCCCGCGCTCGGGCCGGTGCTCGGCGGGTTGTTCGTGGAGCACTTGACCTGGCGGTGGGGCTTCTTCGTGAACGTGCCGGTCGGGGTGCTGGCGCTGATCTACGGCGCGGTCAAGCTGACCGAGCACGTGGAGTCGGTGCACAAGCGGTTCGACGTGCTCGGGTTCGCGCTGGCCGCGCCGGGCCTGGGGCTGCTGATGTACGCGCTGGACACGGTTTCCGCGCACGGTTTCACCTCGCCGCAATTCCTGGTCTGCGGTGTGGCCGGGCTGCTCTGCCTGCTGGTGCTGGTCCTGGCGCAGCTGCGCACCCGGCAGCCGATGCTGGACGTGCGGCTGTTCGCGGATGCGTCGTTCCGCCGGGCGAGCCTGATCCTGGCGTTCTGCGTGGCCGGGTTCCTCGGCACGCTCTACGGCTTCACGTTGATGTACCAGTCCGGGATGGGTGCTTCGGCGCAGGAGACCGGGCTGGTCACGTTGCCGAAGGCGATCGGGCTGATGCTGGCTTCGCGGGCGGTGACCTGGGCGCACCCGAAGCTGGGGCCGCGGGTGCTGATCGCGCTGGCGATGCTCGGTGCCGCGGTGTCGTTCGCGGCGATGAACCTGGTGACCGGGCCGGTCTCGGCCTCGGTCGTGCAGTTCACCTCGGGTTTCTTCGTCGGGGCCGGTTCGATCGAACTCCAGGTGGTCGCGTTCGCCACGATCAGCGCGACCGCCACCGGCGGGGCTTCCACGTTGTTCAACGTGCAGCGCCAGGTCGGTTCGGCGCTGGGTGTGGCGGTGACCGCCGGGGTGCTGGCGATCGGCGGAGCGGGTGCGCACGGGTCACCGGGCGCATACCATGCCGCGATGCTGGTGTCGGCGGGGTTTGCGCTGGTCGGAGTGCTGATCGCGCTGCGCATCAAGACCCCGTCCGAGCCGCGGTCCGACGCCGTGACCGGAGCCGGTTCGGGCAGCGGCGCGGGCCCGGTGCCCGCTGGCCGCAACTGATCGGCGCCACCCGGATGTGCGGCGAGGCGAGATCTGGCCCACCGGGGGGAGACATCATCGAAATCTGTAGTTAGGCTAGCCTTAACTAATTGATCCTTCTGGGAACGGTGAGGAAGGAACGCCAGGTCAGATGACGACAGCGGACCGAGCCCGACGCGGCGGCCACCCGCGTCCGCCCACCCGCACGCTGGAAGTGCTGCGGACCGCGGACCTGACGCCGTCGATGCGGCGGATCACCCTCGGCGGCGACGAGATCGCCGGGTTCCGGGACGAGCACACCGGCCCGAACATCAAGGTGTTCGTCCCCCAGCGCGGTCAGCGGCGGCCGGTCCTGCCCGTCTTCGACCACGACGCCGGTAGGCACGTCTGGCCCGAGGCGCACGAGCGCCCGACCATGCGCACCTACACGGTCCGCCGCTACGACGAGGCGCGCGGCGAGCTCGACGTCGATTTCGTGATGCACGGCGAGCACGGCGTGGCCTCCTCCTGGGCGCGCGGAGCCGCCCCGGGCGACTACCTCGGCGTGCAGGGCCCCGGCGGCCGGACGCCGCGCGCGGCCGATTGGTACCTGCTGATCGGCGACGAGACCGCGCTGCCAGCCATTTCGGCGATCATCGAGGGGCTGCCGCTGACCGCCAGCGGCGAGGCGTTCCTGGAGGTCTCCGACAGCGCCGAGCAGCAGCACATCGAATGCCCGCCGAACCTCAACCTGAACTGGCTGCACCGCGACGGCGTGCCCGCGGGCCGCTCGACCAAGCTCGGCGACGCCGTCCGCGAGCTGGACATCCCGCCGCAGCGGGACGTTTCCGCGTGGGTCTCCGGTGAATCCGGGGTGGTCCGCGGCATCCGCAGGCACCTGCGCCGGGACCGCGGGCTCGACGCCGCATCGGTGCTGGCGATCGGCTACTGGAAAGCCGGAATGGTGGAAACCGATTACCACGACCAGTACAACCACGACCGCGACTGAACGGTCTGCGGACCACTCCGTGCCCGCGCGCGAAACCCGCCGGGTACCGGCGAAGGGACAACCGTGTCAACGGCTTCGATCCACTCACAAGGCCCGGTCCACGACGTGCTGGGCGTCGGTTTCGGCCCGTCCAACCTGGCCCTGGCCGTCGCGGTCGAGGAGCACAACCGCCGGTGCGCCGAGCAGGAGCAGCTGACCGCAGGCTTCGTGGAACGCCAGCCGCGGTTCGGCTGGCACCGCGGGATGCTCATCGAGGGCACCACGATGCAGGTCTCGTTCCTCAAGGACCTGGTCACGATGCGGGATCCGGCCAGCGACTTCTCGTTCCTGTCCTACCTGCACGGCAAGGACCGGCTGGTCGACTTCATCAACCACAAGACGATGTTCCCCACCCGCGTCGAATACCACGACTACCTGGAGTGGGCCGCGGGCAGGCTCGAGCACCTGGTGCAGTACGACGCCGAAGTCATCGACGTGCGGCCGGTGCAGCAGGGCGAGCTGTTCGAGGTGCTGGTGCGGCACGGTTCCGGGCAGGTCACCGCGCGGCGGGCGCGCAACGTCGTGGTCGCGGTCGGGCTGGAGGCTAACCTGCCGCCCGGCGCGGAACGCGGCGACCGGGTCTGGCACAACCTCGAACTGCTGCACCGCATCGGCGAACTGGAGGGCGCCGATCCGAAGCGGTTCACCATCGTCGGCGCCGGGCAGAGCGCCGCCGAGGTCACCGATTACCTGCACCGCACTTTCACCGGCGCCGAGGTCTGCTCGGTGTTCGGCCGCTACGGGCACACACCTGCCGATGACAGCCCGTTCGCGAACCGGATCTTCGACCCGGAGGCGGTGGACCACTTCTACAGCTCGCCGACCGGGGTGAAGCAGCTGCTGATGGACTACCACCGGAACACGAACTACTCGGTGGTGGACCTGGAGCTGATCGAGCAGCTCTACGCCCGCGTCTACCAGGAGAAGGTGCAGGGCAAGGAACGGCTGCGGATGCTGAACGCCTCGCGCGTCGTGGACGTCGAGGAAGGCGCGGACGGCGTCGCGGTCACCGTGGAGTTCATGCCCACCGGCGAGCGGATGGTGCTGGACTCGGACGTGCTGGTGTACGCGACCGGCTGCCTGCCGGGCGATCCGGGGCGGGCGCTCGGGCGTACTTGGGACGAGTGCGTGCGCGACGCCGAGGGCCAGGTGCAGGTGGACCGCGACTACCGGGTGCGGACTTCGGACGAGGTGCGCGGCGGGATCTACCTGCAAGGCGGAACCGAGCACACGCACGGGATCACTTCGTCGCTGCTGTCCAACGGCGCGGTCCGCGCGGGCGACATCCGCGATTCGATCCTGCGCCACCGCAACGCGCCGCGTTCCGCGCCGCGGCGGGACTACGCCCTGTCCGGCGATCCCTGCTGATCGCTCGCGGAGCTGATCACTTGGGGGGCTGATCGCGTTGCGCTGGCTCAGCTGCCCGGGATCGGTGCGTGCGCGCGGAGGAAATCGAGCATCGTCGAGCGGCTGAAGGCTGCGCCGATCCCCCCGGCGTCGAAGGCGTGGTAGCCGAACGGGAACTCCCGATAGGTGACCGCGTTCCCATTCCCGCGCAGGCGATCGGCGACGGCGCTGACCCGCTCCGGCAGGATGAGGTGGTCGTTGCCGCCGGTCACCAGCAGCGTCGGCATCAGCCCTGGCCGCACCCGCTCGATCGGGGAGGCGTAGGCATAGCGCTGCGGGTACTCGGCCGGTCCGCCGCCGAGGTAGGCGCGCGCGACGCGCCGGGCGTAGCCGTAGAGCCCGTCGTCCTGCCAGTTGCCCACCAGGTCGGCGGCCGGGTAGAACCCGGCGACCGCGAGCGGCGGTGCCGGTGGCGGACCGCCGCAGCTGCTGGGCACCTCGCCCGAGCCGTAGGCGGCGTTGAGCGACAGGCTGCCGCCCGCGGACGCGCCGGAGAGCACCAGCCTGCCGGGGTCGATCCCGAGTCCCCGCCCGTGCTCGGTCAGCCACGACATCGCGCACACCACGTCGCTGCTGGCGTCCCGCCAGCGCACCGGCGGTGCCAGCCGGTAGTCGATGGAGATCACCGGGTAGCCGTGGTCGGCCAGGTAGCGGAAGATGCCGCGTTGTTCGTTGCGGTTACCGCCGACGAACCCGCCGCCGTGGATCCAGACCACGGCAGGCCGTGCAGCGCCGGAGGCGTTGTGCGGCAACCAGATTCCGGCGCGCAACGGCTCACCCTGCACGGTGCCGAAGGTGACCGTCCGATCCGGCGGGGGCATGGGCCTGCCGCCCTGCACGACGTCGGTGAATCCGACATCGGCACCGTGCGAATGCGCGTAGCCGAGTTGCGCGCCGAGCACCGCCAGCGCCCCGAGCAGCGTGATCGAGCAGGTGGCCAGGCCGCAGATCGCGCTGCGGCGGGCCTGCGAACGCCACGCCATCCAGCTCAGCAGCACGACCAGCAGGCCGATCAGCGCGAACTCGAACGGCCGCCGCCCGACGACCGACCCGAGCGATCCGACCACCGGGAGCGCCGGGATGAGGGCGCCGAGCACGAGCACCGCGACGACGATCGAGGCGGCGACACCGAGTGCG